>Ga0257106_1001772_pt1 | contig 10408 bp, 9 predicted proteins | sample LP_taG_3_FD_190177 | JGI IMG/M metagenome (GOLD analysis project Ga0257106, IMG submission 190177) | Marine microbial communities from Northeast Subartic Pacific Ocean, Canada - LP_J_2011_P26_10m | ecosystem: Environmental > Aquatic > Marine > Oceanic | place: Canada: Northeast Subartic Pacific... | reverse complement strand
AGCTCCGAAACGATCCTCTGCTTGGCGACGCTCTCGGATCTGAAGCAAGGCATTGACGAGTTCTGCTGCTTTGAACAAAGCCATTGCAAGCTTTTGATCAGCGGTTAAGGCCTGAACTTGAGGCAAAAACGCAGCGACATGCTCAAGGAACTCATCGGATCGGTTTTGCAGAGGCTCTAAAGCACACCAGGCTTCATTCACTTTTGCCATCATCCAGCCATGCCTAATTCGAAATTAGCTGTTTTGCTCTATGGATTAGCCATCATTCATGGCCTTACTTTCCGATTCATTGCACCGACTCTTCTGTCAATGATCAATGAGCTAACAGCAGATTGATGCTTTACTCATTGGCCATAGCGATAGGGCAATGGCGTCTATCAATCTGTTGATCTTGAGCTTCGTCCTTTCTGTTGTCCTCATCCCAACGAGTGAAGCCAAAGATCCAGAACCGCTCAAACTTGGTAAGTGTGACCCTGTTGGTGCAGTGAAAACTCTTGACTCAGGATTAAAGAAAGGGGAAAGCCTGAATGATTCGATGGTAATGGTTATCAAAAGTAAGCAATTTGATGGCTCAAATGCCTGCATCACTTTCATTCGGGAAGCGTCCATGGAACGGCGTGAATCAGCTCCTTATGCGTTCAAAAAACTTTGGATGGAGTAATTACCATTTATTTTGTTTCATCTACTTGTAAAAAGCTGGCCCTTTGATCAGCGCTGCGCTGCTCGTATCTAAACCTCAACCACATCAGCCTTCAGCGACTCCATCAAGAGATCAAATCGAACGGTGTCTGCTAAACAACACATTGTTATCAGGAAATGTGACATAAGGTAGCCAGTCAAATGAGCTTCTCTACTGACATCGATTCGATCTCTATAGGCGTCAACGGTCTCGTTTAGCTCGAGGCTTGCCTGTAGACAAATGTTTTCAATTCTTAATGATGTCATAGCTGTTCCCGATATTGCCACTCTGAGCACGCATCACATGCTTGGCATCAGTCGGTATACCTACGCGCTTAAATGTGCCTGATTGACTGTGTATGGATGATTAGAAGAACAGGATGCGCTACCTGTTTGATCGCTCCTGACTTTTTATCGGTGGCTTTTGTTTCAGGTGTTGTCATTGAGTAAGCCTTAATGGCAATACTGACTACTGGCGTTGTTGCTCCCTTGTGGCTCGCCTCTGGCTTTGGTGGCCTTGATGGGTCTTTAGCGAACATGACCGCTAAAGACTGTTGAAGGCCCCCTCTCCTTGTTGGCAGGTGTTTTCTTTGTTTTGTATTGTCAAGGCACAAAACTGACAGGTTGAGTCAGGATTGTGTAGTGAGTTGAACAATAGTTGTGCTACTTCAGGCTCTGTTCTGTATTGAGATGGCACAAACTAAGCTGGCTTTGTAACAGCCTGAACATTGTGTAGGTTTATTCTATGGGTATAAAAGGTAGGTAGCTTATCTACGAATCACGTTCACCTCGCATCCCCATCTGTGAGGCGCAGACACTCAGGTCACGGAACGGGGGCCTGTATTTCTGAGGAACCTCTCATGACTTTGACTTACCGCGGCAAGAAATATGCACAAACCAAGAGTGCATCGACATCTGCTTCAAACAAAATCCGTCTGACTTACAGAGGCGTTATTTACGCTAAGTGATTCAATCGCTGAATATCAAGATGCCCTCGCCTAATTTGCGGGGGCTTTTTGCGCATTGTTCTAGAGGCAAGGTTTGGCTGTTCTCATTGCTGATTTCTCGCCTTGTTTGAAATTAAAGAGAACCCTGCCCAATTCGACTTAGTTGTTAATAGATCAGCAAGTCTCGGTTAAAATATGAACCCAAGCTTAAGTGTTGATTATTGTTTTTTTATCGTTTTTGCCTGTTGATAGATGTCTTGATTGTGATGTGATGCACCTGCATCCACCTTTGTTGTGCCGTAACCGAACCGCAATTAGTGGTTTCACAGGGAAAACTCTGCAAACTATGGTCTTGCGCCCCATCAAGTCCCGCAGATGTGGTCGCACGCTGTTCACTTCGTCATAAATGTCTGTTCTTAGTGTTTTCGACGGTTCATCACGAGCCTTGGAGATCGTTCGGATTGTCTCCCGCCATGAGTGGTCGTTTCTCTCTCAGCTCCTCAACCGTGGCGATGCCTCTGAGACGCGACTGCCTCTGCCCTCAGTGCTGTGCAACATCCTGACGGAGTTGGGGCCTGTGTACGTGAAGCTAGGCCAGCTGTTGAGTACGCGCCCCGACTTGTTGGCGGAGGACTACATCGAGGCGCTGAGCCAATTGCAGGCGGATGTTCCTGCTGTGCCCTGGGAGCAATTGAAACCCCAGCTGGAGCAAGAGCTGGGCTGCTCTGTTGACGAGGCGTTTTCAACGTTCGTGGACACACCGATTGCGGCTGGAAGTGTGGGGCAGGTGTACAAGGCGACCTTGCCTGAGCTGGGTCCCGTGGCGGTGAAAGTGTTAAGGCCAGGGATTGCTGCCCAGGTGGAAGAAGACGGTCGCTTGCTGCGCAAGATTGCCGCCCTCGCTGCAGCAACGTCTCTCGGCAGTTTGTACGACTTCGTGGGTCTTGCCGATCAAGTGCTTGAGGCCTTGGTGCGGGAGCTCGATTTCAGGATTGAGGCCTCCAATACCTTGCGGCTGCAGCGGAGTTTGGAAGCATCAAACTTCGTTCCTGACGGTCAGATTCGTCTTCCGCAGGTGATTCAGCCGTTGTCGAGCCGCAGCGTCTTGGTGCTCGAGTGGATCGAGGGTGCATCGATCCTCAGTCCTGAAGCTCGGGAGGCTCTTGAGGCTGGCCCTGGATTGGTTGCAACAACCACGGCGCTGCTTGGTGCCTTCGTGGAGCAGTACTTCGTGGAAGGCTTTTTTCATGCCGATCCCCATCCCGGCAATCTCAAAGTGCTGGCCGATGGCAAGGTGATCCTGCTGGATGCGGGGATGGTGGGTCAATTTGATCCGCGCACGCGCAGCAACTTGTTGGATCTTGTCTTGGCACTGATCAATCAGGACGGCGCCCGTGCAACGGATGTGTTGGAGCAAATCGCGCCACCTGCGCGGGGAGTGAAACTGGATCGTCAGCATCTTCAACGCCAGCTTGATCAGCTGATTGCCAAGAGTTTTTCCAAGCCGTTGGAGGAACTGAATTTCGCCCTGTTTCTCGCCGCCTTGCTGCAGCTTGCGAATCGCTCTGGGTTAAGGGTGCCTGGAACCCTTGGCCTATTTGTGAAGTCCGTAACCAATTTGGAGGGGGTGGGTAACTCTTTGAACCCGGCATTTAGTTTCACTGGGGAGATGCAGCCCTTGGTGGCTCAGCTGCTGGCCCGTGCCGTGATGCTGCCTCAAGAGCGGCTGATGCAATTTGGCCTTGATTTGCGCAATCTCACGATTGATTCTCCACGCCAGTTGAGTCAGCTGTTGCGGCGCTTCAGCAGTGACGAATTGGTGTTTGCCATTCAACTTGAAGGGCTTGAGGCTGTGCGTTCCAGTTTGGAACGGTTGTCGCAACGGATTTCACTGGCGATTCTTGTGGCATCGCTGTTGCTGAGTGCCACGGTGATGGCCACGTTGGCCCAACAACCTCTACTGAGAAATGTCAGCGAGGGATTGTTTGTTGGAGCCACCTTGTTTGGTCTCTGGTTGATTGTGTCGCTGCTGCGTTCTAGTCGCCGTTGAGCGAGATCAAAACAACCACTTTTTAAATGCTGCTGCCCACTTCCTGCTACTAACGAAGCCAAGGATGTTTGAGGCCTAATAGATCCAGTGAATCCATCACGAATTTGTTGACGGTTCTCCCGATCGCAACCTGTGGCTCGTCCGCCCGAATCGGGATCACAGGGTGCTGAATGCTTTGAGATTGCGTTGCTCCCGAGATGATCTTGCGCCTAAGCAGTGAGTTTCCTGCTTCTAAGCCGCACACATAGGCTCGCTCTTGGCATAACCCTTTGGCGCCATGTTCTTGCGCGCCCATCCGCACCCAGTCGCCAGCGCAGACGATCGAGGCCACGGATGTTTCCAAGGGTGGCCGTTGCTGGAAACTTCCTGGGGAAAAGAGCGACACAGCATTGGGATAGCGCTGCACCTCAAACTCAAGCACCGTTGCCTCTTTGAAGCGAGAATCGCTGATCGGTAGCAACTGTTGAGTGAGCAATTCGATGATCGCTTGATCCTCCATAAGTGCGATCTTGGATGCGTTGTAAAAGTCGCTGGCAATCACTGAACCCTGAGGCTCATGGCCACCCCAGAGGGCTGGCTCGGCTTTGGCTTGTAGTTGGTCCAGCATGAAGAAGGTGCCGCCGGCTCCTCGTAAGGATTCGAAGCGAGAGAACACATTGGCCGGATAGGGAATGGGGACATAGCGATCAAGCCAGAGCCTTACGGACACCACATCAATCGCGCCGAGAGAACCAGCTTTAACCAGCTCCGGTGCTGCCTCTCGGCACTCTGGAGACTGGGACATGATCGAGCGGATGCCCTTGGATCCCACAGCTAAAACCACCGCATCCACGTCTTGAATGCAATCGGTTTTTCCCGTTGCAACGGATTGAATGCCAACAGCGTTGATCTGGTTTTTTCCTGGTGCGAAGCGCAAGTTGGTGGCCAGGGTGCCGCCCAGCACGCGCAGATGATGCTCTGTGATCAGCCGTTGACTAAGGGGTTCAAAAAGTTTCTTGGCGATGCTCTCTGAGTTGATCCAGCGCACATCAAACGAATCTTGATGAGCGAGGGCGTAGTAATACAGCAGCTCCATTGTTACGGCAGCTGATAACTCTTCTGGTGGCTTGAAAAGTCCCACAAGCAAAATAGGCCTTAGGAAATCATTGATCAAGCGGTTGCTAATTCCTAGCTTTATGAACAGTTCTTGTGCGCTCAGTTTGTCGTAGTCATTAAAAATATCTTCGCTTCGATTGAGGTCTAAAATTGTATAAAGAAGTCCGCTAATGCTGAGGCGATCTTGTAAGGGAAGCCGTTTGAAGTTTGTGAATGTGGCCACCATCTGGCCGAGGGGGCTGGGCCAGGCGGGTGCGTTGCCAAACACCGGAGCTGTGGCTTCAAGGCCATCGGGAGACCAGAAGGCGCTGGTGGTGAACGCAGTAAAGATATCGCCGAGGTTGAGGTCTTCCGTGAGGGCATTGATGTTGGGGTAGTCCTTCCAAAACCCCCGCGTGCCGGCTTCGAATGGTTTGCCGCTTGGGGTGGTGAGTGGTGTGCTGCCGGTTGGATCGTTGATCCCGTCGATCAGGGTCACGCGAACGCCCGCTTCGCAGAGAGATTTGGCGGCCCCCCAACCAGCCCACCCCGCTCCGATCACGACCACATGGGACGGGGTGTTGTTTGGCATCGCTCGAGCTCGCCTCTAGGTGTTGCCTGAACGCTACGCAGGGCTGGTGGTGGGGCGGCGCTGGCTTCAAAAAACAACCTGACGCTGCTGTAAGCAGATTTTTCTCATAAAATGGATGCGTTCTTTTGCGACGCGATCGGTGCCCAGGGTCGGACTGATCGTGAATGACGGAAAGTCACTCGCCGTTGACACTGCTCAAACGATTCAGGAGCGGCTCGAACTCGCCGGCCATGAGGTGGTCCGAGTCAGCAGCTCTGGGGGCTTGGTGGGTTTTGCCAACCCTGACCAGCACTTGCGGATACTTGGATACAACGCCTGCGTGCCAGAGGGATTCGATGCCTCAATGGCGCTGGCGATTGTGCTGGGAGGCGATGGCACGGTGCTGTCAGCAGCCCGTCAAACAGCGCCGATTGGTGTGCCGATTTTGACGATCAACACCGGCCATCTCGGCTTTCTCGCAGAGGCCTATCTCGGTGACCTCGATAAGGCTCTCGAGCAGATTCTCACCGATCGCTGGACGATCGAGGAGCGCGCCAACATGGTCGTGACTGTGATGCGCGGAGACCAACGGCGGTGGGAAGCCTTGTCTCTTAATGAGATGGCATTGCACCGTGAGCCTCTTACCAGCATGTGCCATTTCGAAATTGCAATTGGCCGGCATGCACCTGTTGATATCTCCGCTGATGGAGTGATCCTGTCGACACCGACAGGGTCGACGGCCTATGCCCTTAGCGCTGGCGGACCTGTGATCACCCCCGAATGTCCGGTGTTGCAGCTCACGCCAATTGCGGCCCATTCCTTGGCCTCGCGTGCGCTCGTGTTCAGTGATCAGGAACCCGTCACTGTCTTTCCGGCTACTCCCGAGCGCCTGATGATGGTGGTGGATGGAAGTGCAGGTTGTTACGTGTGGCCTGAGGACCGGGTCTTGATCCGGCGTAGTGACCATCCCGTGCGTTTTGTACGCCTCTCGGACCATGAGTTTTTCCAGGTGTTGCGCAACAAGCTGGGCTGGGGCTTGCCCCATGTGGCAAAGCCGGATCGTCCATGACCGAGCAGGGCGTGTTGGTGTTGGTTGGTGCTGAGGCCCTGCAGCTCAAAGATCGCCTCGAGGCTTCGGGCTACACCGCTTTGGAGTGGCGGTATGGGGATGGAGTCATTGCGGTGGACGGCCAGCAGTCGATGGCTGCGCTTGTGTCGCCGGGCCAGCTGCCTCAGATGGGTGAGCTACGCCAGTGGTTGGGAGCGCTGCCAATTTTGTTGGGCGTCAGCGAAGACAGCATCGCTTCCCGAGAGCTCTGCATCAGTTCTGGTGCGGATGATTTCTGGTTGTCCAGCAGTGCGCCGAGTGATCTCTTGCAACGCGTGCGCCTCCATCTTTCTCTTCAGAAACGCAGGAAAGAGCACTGTTCCGTGATTGTGGTGGGTGATTTGCTGCTTGAAACCGCCAGCGGCTTGGTGAGTCGTGGCACGCGGCCGATTGGCCTAACGGAGCGTGAATCGTCGTTGCTGCTGTTGCTGTTCAAGGAGCGGGGCAAGGCCGTGAGCCGCAGTCAAATCCTGCGCGAGGTTTGGAATGATGAGCAAGGCGTGTCGAGCAATGTGGTGGAGGTGTACATCCGCTATCTGCGCCAAAAGCTTGAGGAGGGTGGCGATACTCGCTTGATCCACACCATTCGTGGCCGTGGTTATTGCCTCAACAACGGCGTTCCTTTTTTGAAGAGTTCTTGATGGATGTCTCTCCCCCCCAGCAGCTGCCCCTTGAGGCGCAATGGTGCGTTCGCCCCGACACCTGTGTGCTGTTGGAAGTGGCAGATCAACCCCATGAGCAACGGCTTGGACTGATGCAACGCCCGGCTTTGCCACCCCTGAGGGGAATGTGGTTTCCGTTTAAACCGGCACGCCCGTTGCGTTTTTGGATGCTGAACACGATTGCGCCACTCGACATGGTGTTTGTGCACCAGGACGAGGTGATTGCGATCGAGGCTGAGGTGCCGATCTGTCCGGCGTTGCCTTGCAAGAGCTTTGGACCGATGGCTGATTCGGACAGCGTGATTGAGCTAGGGGCTGGAGAGGCCAAGCGCCTGGGGCTTGGCGTTGGAGACGCGGTGGTGATCGAAACGATCCAACCGGCAATGTCAGCCAATGAAGTAGAGGCGGCACGTCCCGGATACTAAAGTGTTACGTATGGGTAACGCCGGCGTGCCTAGCTGAAGAATCCTTTGGATTGAAGCCACAGCCCAACGGCAAGCAAGGGGCCAACGCCTGCAATGAAAAGCGTGATCTTGAGGCGCAGGGGTGAGACCTGGGGTTTGCGTTCTCGGATTGCCATCCTGCGAGCTTCAAAGTGCTTGATTCTGCCCTTTTTCTGATCAATCGCGTCAGGCCCCGTCCTGGCGGGGAGCGCTTCCCTTGAGGATCAACACTGGATTCATCGGAGCCAGCCTGGTGCCATCGGCAAGCGGTTGGCCTCGCCAGGCTTGTTGCTGACTCACCTTCACCGAGTATTCGGCGGCTTCAAGCACCGGCTTCAGCTCCGCTAAGGCCTCCAATGTGGCAAGGGGGATCACCACTTCACCCCTGGGGGCCATGCACTGGATCACTCGCTCCAGCAGGGATCTGCGTTTGCGGCCACCACCACCAATTAGTACCCGGTTGGGGGCGACTAAGTCTGCAGGCAGATGGTTGAGTTCTTCCATGGCATCCCCTTCCAGCACTGCTGCTGGTTGAACACCGAGGCGTGCTGCATTCGCGGCGATTAGTGAGGACCCGCCGCTGCGTTGTTCGATGCAAAGCAACTGCAACTGCGGCCGCAGCCGCAGCGCTTCGAGGCCAACGCTGCCGGTGCCAGCACCGAGATCCCAAAGCACGCCGCGTGCAGGAAGGTTGAGCTCTGCCAGCAATTGGATCCTTACCTCCCGTTTGGTCATCAAGCCAGGTCGGTCGGCGTGTTGCAGAAACACACCATCCTCCAGGCCAAACAGTGGAAGTTGATCGGCGGGTGGCGCTTCTTGAGCTTCCGCGATCAACACCACCAGATGGAGGGGGTGCAAATCGCCAGGCGTGGCTTGGGATGGCTCGAGCCGTTGCACGCGTTCACTGCTGTGACCAAGTGATTCGCAGAGCCAGAGGGCATAGGCAGATTCCAGGCCGCTGTAGCGCAAGCTTTGGCGCACCTCGTCCACGCCACCGCGACTGGGATCGGTGAGCACGGCCAAGGCACCTGGACGTTGTTGCAAGCGCTGAGCGAGTGGGGCGGGGTCACGGCCATGCAGGCTGAGCCATTGCGCGTCCTGCCAGGGCCTGCCCAGTCGGGCGAACGCTAGTTGCAAGGACGAGGGGCCGGGATGAAAGCGCAGACGTTCGCGGCCCAGGCGCTCGATCAAGATCCGGCCGATGCCAAACCACAACGGATCTCCGCTAGCCAGCACCACCGCGCGCTGATCGCTCCCAAGGGCAAGCAATTCCTCGCTCAGAGCGATTGGATTGTCACTGGCGATCCAGCGCTGGGCTGATGGGCAGGCAGACCATTGCTGTAGTGCAGGTAGCAACCGGTTTGGAGCTGCCAGCAGGTGGGCCTGCTTCACCAAAAGCTGAGCTCCGGGTGGGAGCGAGCCGGGCGCACCGGCGTCGGTGCCGATCACATCGATCATCAGGTCATTGTGCTGGTTCTGAATACGGGTTCGCTGATCCCAATCGGGCAAAATTTTGACTTCGTTTGTCTGCGCAGCGAATGACGTGCTTAGAAACGGCTCAACAGAAAATGTTGTCGAATGGGTATGTCAGGCATTTCCAGCAAGCTGCGCAGGCACTCTTCTGCTTTGTTGCTCACATCTTTAGCGGTGGCAGCAGTTAGTGCATCGGATCGTGCCGTCAATGCACAACAGGCACAAGCGAGTAATCGCTATACCACTCCCATCCCTGAGGAGATTTTCACTCCAGACACCGTTAAGACAAGTGCTGGAACGTTTCGGTTCTTCGATGGGATGCCTGATGCAGAAACAGTTCGAACAAGTTTCGAAAATCTAAAATTTATACGTGGCTATGAAACCTTCCTGACCTTGATGCCCGCAGCAAGCATCGAAATGTTGCGTCATGGTCATGCGGGGATTGGAGTTGATGATCACACCAAGGTGGCCTTGTTGTCTCCCTTGAATTCGAATCCTCTGTTTCTCACCGGTAATACCGATACTATTTATGGGTCAACATTTTTCAACCTTAAGGACACAGGTCCTCTGGTGATCGAGATCCCTGCTGGGCTTGGTCCAGGCACGATTAACGATGCCTTTTTTCGCTTTGTCGCTGATACGGGGGCTCCGGGCCCTGATAAGGGGAAAGGTGGTAAATATTTGATCTTGGGTCCAGATGATGCTGAGCCAAGCAATGTTGGTGATTATTTTGTTTTCCGCTCTCCAACATATTCAAACTGGTTGATTCTCAGGGCTTTCCTTGATGCCAACGGCATGCCTGATAAGGCCATCGCTATCTATGAGAACGGATTACGTCTTTATCCTTATTCGCAGAAAGGCAATCCACCTCAGATGAGCTTTATTAAAGCTGGCGAACAGTTGTTTAATACGGTTCATGCCAATAATTTTGAGTTTTTCAATGAACTCAACACGGTGATCCAGCGTGAGCCCATTGCTTTCTTAGATCCCGAGCTGAGGGGATTGGCATCGTCGATTGGTCTCGAAAAAGGTCAACCTTTTTCTCCTTCTCCACAAGATCGAAAAGTTTTAGAGGAAGCCATTCAAGTGGGTGTGGCTTATGTGCGTTCTGATATGGGTAAGCCTCGTAATAAAGATGTTTACTTTTATCCAGGCAAGCAATGGTTCACGCCGTTTGCAGGTGGGAGTCATGAGTGGCTGATTGATGGTGGGAAAGGCGGCCTCAACCTCGATGCCCGTAATAATTTCTTTTGGGGCTACACCGTTAATACTCCGGCCATGGTGCTGAAAATGGTGGGTGTCGGTTCCCAGTACGGAGTGGTGGCCACAGACTCCAATGGCACCTATCTGGATGGAAGTAAGACGTACAAATTCACGATCGATAAAGATGTACCTGCGAAAG
>Ga0257106_1001771_pt1 | contig 10410 bp, 12 predicted proteins | sample LP_taG_3_FD_190177 | JGI IMG/M metagenome (GOLD analysis project Ga0257106, IMG submission 190177) | Marine microbial communities from Northeast Subartic Pacific Ocean, Canada - LP_J_2011_P26_10m | ecosystem: Environmental > Aquatic > Marine > Oceanic | place: Canada: Northeast Subartic Pacific... | reverse complement strand
GCGGGGAGCGGGGGGGGGGGGGGGGGGGGGGGGGGGGGGGTGTATCTTTCAACGCCAAAACTCAGAAAACGTCCGCTACTGGTACCGCACACTCGCGGCGCCATGGAAACGCGCGTGAACTATTGAGGACGTCTCTGAGCGGCGTCAGGTCGATAGACACGCTGAACAAGCTGCAGGTGAGCCCATCACGCAGGCCCAGACCACCCATGGACTAGATCGGACGCCCAAACTCGCCAATACCATCTTTGCCGATCGGGCTCTTATTTTGAGGCTGCTTTGTTGCTTCGCACCCAAAGCGCGGTACATTCGCCCGCTTCCGGGCCTCTCAGAGTCCAGTCTACTGGGCTCAGCCCCCCAACATACTTCCCCATGTGAGCCCGGCCTTCCGGAGAGCCTGCTTGGACTCTCCCTGGTTATCAGCCCATTGGAATCAGTGGAAAATTTGCTGAGAGGAGAATCACCTTCACCACGAGTAAGCTTACTCTGTTTTACCACGAGGTTGCTTTCGGAAAGTGTAGAATAATATCCCAGAAATCGCAAGAGCTGCAGCCTGCATCTCTATCTTGATTTGGGTGCTATATAATTTCTCGGCGGGAATGTATGAGGCGGTAATCTCAGCAAATTTCTGCCTGAGCTTGATATCATACTCCCTCCCTGGTGGTGACTTCGGGGAGTTCCTTGAGAGACCTTCACAATGCGCGGGCGTACATTCCAGCACTTGCCATTTATGGAAGCTACGTACGACCCAATGCTCTGAGCCGTGACTCCAGTCGTCTTCAAATAACGTTTGCAGACCTTCGGCGTCGATCTTGGAATCAGAGGCAAAGAAGATGACATTGGCAGCAGCAACTGTGTCTTGAGGCGGAGAGTCGCGGAACGCCCGAACGAACTCGAATTTTTGGGCCATGATTGAGGCAGCACGGTGAAGAACATCATCGTCCGCCTCCGTCTCGCCCGCCAAGACGAGGTTGAAAACAAGGAGCCCATTTGCCTGGTCCTTGAAACTCACCTTTATATGTCGCATGGTCTCACCATTTAGGAATCGCCATGTCGAAGCCATGCCTTCGCCGTCGAATGCATCAACAATGACTAGATCATGTGAGCCCTCACGTACATGCTCAATGACATCTACACCTAGATAATGAGTGAGCCGTTGCGGTGAAAAGTTATTAGCATAACGCAGAAAAGCTACCATCACCTACGGAACATCCAACACCGAATTCGATGCGAGCGAGCCGGGCGATAGTCGGGTCTATCTCTACTGCGCGCACTTGCACGTTCCGGTGTCGCAGCTCCTTCACCACTGACCCCGCGCCCACTCCAAGGGAAATCGCGCTTTTTGAGCCTGGTCGCAAGTAAGTTGATGCTGCTTGCACTGCCAATCCATGAAACGCGAGTTCATGAGGCGTGTGCATATGCATCGCACCCAAGATTGTGTGCTTCGAGATCAAGAATTTCATGTCATTGTGATACATTATCTACAGATTCCAGTTTCTTCACGTGCATAGGATGGTAGACTCTGGAAACCCACATGCGGCGGCCTGACGCTTGCCGGTAGCCACACGTAAAGGGAGATCGCCAAACTGGCCGCTAGCGCATAGATGAGGCTCATGCAAGTTCGGCACTGGTCTCTCGTATGAGATCAGCGCGGCCGCAGATATTAAGGAATGATACAAGATATAGAATGATATAGGATTTAATAATAGTTGGATTAGGGGCTGGGTGTGCCTTCAACATGGGCTCCCAGAACCAAAATAACCCCTAGGGTACCCGCAACGCAGTCTCACTCTGATCTGGGCTATGTTCTCGCTTTCGCGCTGTGAGCCTAGCGAGATAGTAAACTCCGGGACGGGGAAGCAGCCTGATCAGTGTTAAAAACGACCATAGGGCTGGCGCGCGCCATAGGAATTATTAATTATTAATCTGCGGTCGCCCGGCTAGAGGTCCTCATAGAGGTCCTCCGTCCACCGCGCGCGCGGGGGTCCAACGGACGTCCAACGGGCGTCCAACGGGCGTCCAACGGACGTGGGAAAATTCGTTTAGAATATTCGTTTTTTACACTGTAACATAAGGCGAATTACCTTGCCATACGGGCTCGTGCCCGGCACTGGGTTCATGCGCAGCGATGACAAACGTGATTCCCGGTACAATTTCAGGGCTGCGCTCGGCCAAGATATGCCAGGGCCGCTCGGATACCCAGCCAGGTTTTGTAAGGATTAGTTCGAAAAGAGGCCCGAGACCGCCGGGACTGCCGCGGGCGGTCCGGGACCGCCAGGACCGCCGGTCCTGCGACGCGAAAAAGGAGGGCTTCAAGGACTGCGAGGAGCGGGCGGTCCAGGACCGCCAGGACCGCCGGTCCTGCGACGAAATAAAGGGAGGTCACCCGGGGAGCGGGCCGTCCTGGACCGCCCGCGGCGGTCCCGACAGTCTCGGGCCTCGGGAGTCTCCTTTTTTTGTCGCGGGACCGGCGGTCCCGGCGGTCCCGGACCGCCGACCGGTCCTGCGACGAGGGAAATCGAGGCCCGGGACCGCCGCGGACCGCCCGGCCCGGGGCCCAGGACCGCCGCGCCCTGGACCACTGTGGCACGCCCAGGACTGCCACCTCCAGGACCGCCCGAAACCGGACCGCCGGGGACCGCCACGCGACCGCCGCGGGACCGCCGACCGGACCATCCGCCGGGAACCGCCCGCGCTGCCGCGCCGGCGGCTCCGCACGGTCCGCGCGTCCCAAGCTCGTCCCGGCGTTCCCACGGGCGGCCCCCGGGCGGTCCGCGGGCGGCCCAAGAAACAGGACTATCCTACCCCCCGCACCTATCCCCCGACATTACTCTTCATGGCCACTAGGCGGGAGTGTGCGGCAACACCTACTACATCTATTACTAAGTAGTTTCCAAATTTTTTTAGGTTGAAGGGGCTTACATTCCTTTGAAATGCCAGTGGGGCATCGTGTGGTCCATATGGAACTCTAATATGAGCCATTTCGAGGCGTCTAGAGCGGTGGACAGCCCGTCCCATCGATCGTCCTCCACGCACTGCCTCGCGGCGGCCGCTGATGGCCACACGTTTTTCAAATAGGGCCGTCGGTTCAACTTGACCTTCAGGGGCGGAGCTCGCTTCAGCCACTTCTTTGGTTGATCCGTCTCACGAAACGACATGTAGGCTAGCTAGCGGAGGAAATATGTTCATGGTCAGCCAATTAGACCACACATCTTTAACTGAGCGCGAAAACGATCCACATTCGCAGCGATTACTGCCGTGTGCATCACCTCTGGATCTGATGAAATCACCATTATCGCTGTGCTTCTCGTAAGATTCTCGAACAGGGCAGTCAGACGCTGATGCTGCACGAGCATCCCCTCAAAATGAGCCTGCACCTTGCGACAGCTGAGTTTGAACTGCTTAATGATATTTGAGATCTTTTCAAAACGATGAACATCGCCATGTGGAGTGCAAGTTGCGTGTGCTATGACAAGAAAGGTGGTACTTTCAAACAAAACAACTTCATCTGCCCCGCAGGTGGTGCAGTATTCGTTGAGGTGCGATTCGAGGAGGGCTGTGTTTGGGACAAGCGAATATACGATATGGGACCATGCCCTATACAGCGTTTCGTCCCAAATTGATGTTCTGAAGCATGTTATTCGTAGTCGATTCCTGGCTTGGGCGAGAATGGAAGCTTGTTTGGTGGAGAAAATCTCATCGCGAACGTCGTCCTTGACCAAATCCATCTTGTGCACAAGGACATACACTCGCGCATCGGGTGAGTGCTGCTCAACTGCCTCGATGACGTCCGCGAACTGAGCAGAGTCGCTGCCTTGTTCTTCGCTCTCAATATCAAAAACATAGATTAATAGTTCTACTGAGCGGAAGATGTGGTCTCGCATGTGTTCAAGGTAATTGCGGTAGAAGTCATCCTGGAGTTTAACAATGAAGGACTTAAATTGAATATTTCAGCAAACCTGTCCACCACAATCCCAAAGGTGCAAATGTAGATTTCCGAGGAAACGCACGTGCGAGTATTCCACGTCGATTGTGGGGGATAGTCGCATTGTATCTCGAGCTAAGTAGTCGGCAAAAATTATCGACCGCATAGATGTTTTTCCAGATCCAGAACGACCCATCAACAAAACTTTTTTTGTTAAAGGGATAGCCATGACGCTGTTCTATAACCAGGGTTTCCGCTTGCGGTACCGGTACTCAGTTGTTCGGGACTCAGGTGCTAATGCGCGAATCAGTAGTTGAGGCAAGGAGCAAGATCCGTAACCCTCACAAGAGTTATGCGCCGTCCACTGGTTCGTAGACGAGGCACAATAACACACCCATAGATCTACAAGCAAGATTACCACGGAGAACCGCCAGGGATCCCAGGGTGATTCTGCTCTCACCGAGGGTTTGAGTAAATTGCATTTACGGCAGTACAATATGTTTCCGGTAACGAGTTAGTGAGTTTAGACCACCTATCATCATCCAGCTAAATAAAACTGCTGGTTGTGGTGGTCCTCTTCCAGCTCGCCGCTTCCCCGGGGTCCGGGGTGGCGCGGCATACCCTGACTAAGACCATCAATTCTCCCTCGTATGGTCTGGCACAACTTTTGGCACCTGCCGTTGCAGCTGTGCGTTGCCCGTGCGGGCTGTTGCGGGTACGAACCGGTCCGTGGTGCTTGTGCGATACTTTCTGCCACGTTTCAAGTCTGAAGACCATGGGGTTGGGCGCGCGCGCCCATCGTCTAAAAGACCATAATGTGTGCGGTGTTATGAGGGGGAGGGGTCGCATCGCCGCGATCGTCGCGCGCGAGCCCCAAACTTTGTGGACGCGACCTATGTGTGTATTAGAGTGCTACCGTAAGCTGTAGCACAGCTGCGAGCCAGATTTGAGTCATGGCATTGCTGCCGAGACATGCATTCGTTTGATGCGATGGACCGATCACCGGGACTACATTTTGGCCCGATACACAACTAGAGCTCACACAAGCACTTAAACCTTATGAGAGATGAAGCCTACAAAGTTTGGGGCTCGCGCGCGACGATCGCGGCGATGCGACCCCTCCCCCTCATAACACCGCACACATTATGGTCTTTTAGACGATGGGCGCGCGCGCCCAACCCCATGGTCTTCAGACTTGAAACGTGGCAGAAAGTATCGCACAAGCACCACGGACCGGTTCGTACCCGCAACAGCCCGCACGGGCAACGCACAGCTGCAACGGCAGGTGCCAAAAGTTGTGCCAGGCCATACGAGGGATAAATCGAAGGGTTAGGCTCGACATGCAATTCCGGCGGTGTTCATTGACACTCCAGCTTGCGGTTTCTCATCTACGCTCCATAGCGCACTGCTAGCTACTGAATCTAGCGTTTGCACAGCCCACGACTGAGTAAATCGACATCGGAAATCAGAATAGAAGGTTATACTCCACTGAATCCCGGTGCCTTCCGAAAACTGGATGCCTCCTTGCCGGTTGACTTCGCACAGTCTTCCCCACGCGTCAGCGTTGTTTCACCAACTCTGGGATCTCATACTAGGCGGGTATCTTGTCTCCTGGCCATAGCCAGGACCCTCATAGACCCCCTCGTTCGAGACGGGGGAGGTTGACGAATACCGAGCGGCGAGTAGGCGATCGACACGATGGAAATTACGCAAGAGGTGCGGATGTCTGTGCATGTGCGTGTGATTTCAAAACTCAGGATGCGTGGACGGTGATCAGTGCTTATTTTGCGGAGAAGGGGTTGGTCCGACAACAGCTCGACTCTTTCGACGAGTTCATCCAAAATACCATGCAGGAACTGGTTGATGATAGCGGTGAACTGACTGTGAAGCCAGAGACTCAATACACGCCTGGACAGGAAGCTGTAACGCGTAGCACCTTTGCTGTCTTATTTAATCAAGTGTACGTCTCGAAACCAACTGCTACCGAACGAGATGGTACCACAAGTAACATGTTTCCCCATGAAGCTCGCTTGCGTAACATGACTTACTCATCCCCGATGTATGTGGACATCAGTTGTGTTGAGCAGAAACACTTACCCCAGCTGTATCAAGGTTGTGCAGCTGAGCTGGAAATTGACGGTGATTGGTACCCATGTGTTGTTACTCACCTTAGTAACGGGTATGCTAATGTGTCATATGAAGTTGCCGGCCCATTGAATAACGACGATGAACAAGTCCAGGTCGTCGAAGAGGAAGGCGTGAACTCGGCCTGTCGAATTAGAATGTTGGCTGAGGATGGCAGTACCCACAGAATTGACTCACCGAAAGAATTCCTTGGATACGTTCCGATCATGTTACGCAGTCGGTTCTGCGTTCTTGCTGATAAGTCTGATAAAGAGCTCTGTGAGCTTGGAGAATGCATATATGATCAGGGGGGCTACTTTGTAATAAATGGCTCTGAGAAAGTTGTTGTTGCACAAGAGCGTATGTCCAATAATCACGTATACTGCTTCCGGAAGAAGCAACCTCACAAGTCAGTATCGCACTGTATGATATTTGCTGAGCTTAGATGGCAGGTACTCTTGGGTAGTTGAATGCCGATCTCACGTGGAACATGGTGCACGCCCGACGAGCACTATCTATATGCAAATGTATAACAAGGCAGGTCGTGGCCAATCTCAGGGAAATCAAATCCGCATGACTTTACCGTACATACGTGTGGATGTACCTGTCATCATCGTTTTTCGAGCTTTAGGTGAAATTGATCTGTGAGTGAAGCCGAGACATGCACACACAATTTAGGTTTTGTAGCAGATCGTGATATTCTCGAACATGTAGTTTACGACTTCTCAGATACAGAGATGATGGAGCAGCTGAGACCGTCACTAGACGAGGCTTTTGTGGTTCAAAACCAAACTATTGCTCTAGATTTCATCGGACGTCGGGGAAGTGCCACAAATATTGGACGTTCGAAGCGCGTTCAGTATGCAAAGGAGCTGCTCCAGAAGGAAGTTTTGCCACACGTTGGCACGGAGGAACAATCAGACACGAAGAAGGCCTTTTTCGTCGGATATATAGTGCACAAGTTGCTGATGTGCTCACTTGAACGCATTGATGAAGATGATCGGGATCATTATGGCAAGAAACGCCTTGATCTGGCTGGACCACTACTCGGCGGGTTGTTCCGGATGCTTTTCCGAAAGCTTACCAAAGATGTACTTGCGTATCTACAGAAGTGTATTGATGAGGGTCGTGATTTCAACCTCGCGTGCGTGTCTATTTGCAGAATGTGGAATAAATTCAACTTGCATAGGTCTGCAATCAAGTCACGTGTGATTACTGATGGTCTCCGATATTCGCTAGCTACCGGAAACTGGGGTGATCGAAAAGATGCTTCGCGTGCTGGCGTATCGCAAGTACTCAATCGACTCACATATGCATCGACTCTTTCCCACCTAAGGCGTTTGAACACTCCTTTGGGACGAGAAGGCAAACAAGCTAAGCCACGACAGCTACATAACACTCATTGGGGGTTCATTTGTCCCGCTGAAACCCCAGAAGGTCAGGCTGTCGGTCTTGTCAAAAATCTAGCTTTGATGTCTTATGTTTCGGTCGGCAGCCCCCAAAGCCCCATTCTTGAATTCCTCGAGGAGTGGTCCATGGAGAACCTCGAGGAGATATCCCCGCAAACGATTGCTGACCCAGGTACAACCAAAATCTTCGTAAACGGGAGTTGGGTTGGTGTTCATCGTGACCCATCAACCTTGGAATCGACTTTGCGATCTCTTCGAAGGCAAATCGACATTGATCCTGAAGTTTCCGTTGTTCGCGATATCAAGGAGAAAGAGCTTCGTATATACACCGACGCTGGGCGTGTGTGCCGCCCACTCCTTATTGTAGAGGCATTAAATGCGAACATGCACGTGCGTGAGGAGATGTCAAAATTTTCTCGCCAGGAACTACGATTGCGTAAGTCACACATCCAAAAGCTTGTCAATGGTGAACTTGGGTGGACACAGCTTCTTGTAAAAGGTCTGGTAGAGCTGGTTGACACAGAAGAGGAAGAAACTACCATGATTGCCATGGTTCCGTCCGACCTGAATGAGACTTACTCCTCGACTTACACTCACTGTGAAATACATCCATCAATGATCCTGGGTATATGTGGGTCTATTATTCCCTTCCCTGATCACAACCAATCTCCTCGAAACACTTATCAGTCAGCTATGGGCAAACAGGCCATGGGTATCTATGCCTCAAATTTCCAGCAACGCATGGACACTCTCTCACACGTACTACACTACCCACAGAAACCACTCGCAACTACTCGAGCGATGGAACATCTTCACTTCCGCGAACTTCCAAGCGGCGTTAATGCCATAGTTGCCATCATGTGTTATACAGGCTATAATCAGGTCAGAAACCTTGTATTCTTTTATGCGTGGTTACTCGCTTCCCTACCGCAATTGCACAGGAAGACTCGCTAATCATGAACCAGGCGGCGATCGACCGCGGCCTGTTCCGTTCTACTTTCTATCGCACTTACGTTGATCAGGAAAGTATCCGAGGTCTAGGGGAAGCTTTTCACGAGACTTTCGAGAGGCCAACTCGAGACCAATGCACGGCCATGCGACACGGTTCATATGACAAAGTGGATTGCGATGGTCTAGTAGCTCCAGGATTGCGAGTCTCAGGCGCTGACATCCTTATTGGAAAAACGGCCCCTACAACTCCCCTTGAAATGGATGGCAATCTAAATCACTGTCAGTTTACCAAACAGGATTCATCAACAGCAATGCGTCCCAATGAATCTGGCCTCGTTGATCAGGTAATATAACAAACAAAATCTCACACGCTAGCATTAAGAATTAGGTAATGTTGTCAACCAATCAAGAAGGGATGAAGTTTACGAAAGTGCGGACACGCACAATTCGCATACCTCAAATTGGGGACAAATTTGCCTCGCGACATGGGCAAAAGGGTACGATAGGAATGACGTATTCGCAGGAGGACATGCCCTGGACTCGGGATGGGGTATCCCCTGACATCGTCGTGAATCCTCATGCAATCCCTTCGCGCATGACTATTGGTCACCTGGTCGAATGTCTGCAGTCTAAGGTAGGTGCACTTACTGGCAAAGAAGGTGATGCCACGCCATTCACTGATGTTTCGGTTGATCAGATCGCTGGGGTGTTGCACGAGCTTGGCTACCACAGGCATGGCAACGAAGTCATGTACTCAGGTCATACAGGACGAATGATCCATGCAAAGGTATTTCTGGGTCCGACATTCTACCAGCGCTTGAAACACCTCGTTGATGATAAGATACATGCTCGTTCGCGTGGTCCTGTAACAATGCTGACGCGTCAGCCCATGGAAGGCCGGGCTCGAGACGGAGGTCTACGCATGGGTGAAATGGAACGAGACTGCCTTGTCTCCCATGGCGTCTCTAGTTTCTTACGCGATCGCATGTTTGCAAACTCTGACCCTTATGCCGTTCATGTGTGCACATCCTGTGGGATGATTGCTCACGCTGACTTGCGGAAGCACTTGTACTGGTGCAATAACAAAGACTGTCAGCATGCCAAAGCAAGAATTGTCCGTGTTCATATCCCATATGCTTGCAAACTTTTATTTCAGGCACGTGGCAAAGTTGAATTACAGTTAAATAAGATTCATTGCACAGGAATTGATGGCGATGTGTATCGCGCCGCGCATTCAAGTATAATGCCATGCATCACTTTGGACTAATGACAATGCTCGTGGGGGCCAAGCAAGCTGGGGCAGAAACGTGATCGTCAAATACTGACATTCGGATTCGGGCACTTGGGCCGGATGGATCGACTTCTGGGGCCGTACCAGCGTCACGGGGCTGACTAATAGCTCGTGGTCCCCCGCTGTGGTCCCCCAAAGGGGTGGGGCCCGCTGCGGGGGCCCGCTGGCGAGGCCTAGGAGCCCGTGGGAAATACGAAGCCTTCTAGTTTTGGGCCTGCCCGGGGCCCCGGCGCCTGAGTAAAGCCCCCAGCTCATTCTAACCCTCGGACGGAACGAGAACTTTTTAAGACGAAGCTATGGTTCGAGCGTCTTTATCAGCCCACAGCCGCGCGATAATGCGGAATTATGCAACGATCCCAGCAGCTTCGTGCTCCGCTAGTGTGAGCCTGAGGCACATGCGCAGACGCGAAGTGCTGCAAATCGCATGGTGACTCAAACGGTCCTTCGGGGGCTGGGATGGGGCGCGTTTGATCCCCTCGACCACTTTTCATGTCTGTCGACCTCTCGCAGCATCGGGGATCGTATATCATCGCCCCAGTCGATTCCCTTCAGTAGGGCTGGGTTGGTCGGTCGATCGTCGTCGTCGTCGTCGTCGCCGCCGCCGCCGCCGCCGCCGCCGCCGCCGCCGCCGCCGCCGCCGCCGCCGTCGTCGTCGTCGTCGTCACGCGCGCGTGGAAATTCGAACCCACAATCAGGGGCAACGGGTGTCCGTA
>Ga0257106_1001770_pt1 | contig 10412 bp, 7 predicted proteins | sample LP_taG_3_FD_190177 | JGI IMG/M metagenome (GOLD analysis project Ga0257106, IMG submission 190177) | Marine microbial communities from Northeast Subartic Pacific Ocean, Canada - LP_J_2011_P26_10m | ecosystem: Environmental > Aquatic > Marine > Oceanic | place: Canada: Northeast Subartic Pacific... | reverse complement strand
CGAGGTCCCGCGCGGCGCCGCGCGCGCGGCCCGCCGCGGCCTCCGCGGCGCGGCGCAGGGTCCGGTCGGCGACGCCGCCGTGGAAGGCCGCGGCGCGGCGCTCGAGCGCCGCGGCGGCCTGGAGCCGCGCGTCGGCGACCGCGCGCCTCGCCCGATCGCGCGCCGCGTCGGCGCCGAGGCCCCGGGGCCGCGGCGCGCCGCCGTGCCGCGCGAGCGCCGCGGGCACCACGGGCGCCTCGATGCCGCCCCGTCCGCCGAGCGCGCCCGCGCGGTAGCCCATGGCCCGGAGCATGCGGAACCCCTTGTTCGAATCGTCGAGGGGCGTCTCGAGGCCGCGGCCGCGCGCCTCGGCCTCGCGCTCCCGCGCGCCCGCCTTCGCGCAGGGCTCGGCGGGCGGCGGCGCGCGCGGTCGCCGCGCCTCCTCCGGCGCGTAGGTCATGTAGTCCGTCGTCGGCGCCGGCGCGGGCGCGTCGTCGTCGTCGCCGTCCGAGTCCCGGCCGGGAAGGTAGAGCGCCTTTTTGCTCCGAGGTCGCGGCGGTGGCGGCGAAACATCGTCGGCGAACGCGGCGAGGCGCCGACGCTTGGGCGCCATGTTGGGCTTTCTACTCGGGCCTGAGCTGTGCGTATCGGTAGCTACGGACGGCGTCCTCGCCGTCTTCCAGGACCTTCACCCAGAGATTGGCTGTCACGAGTTCGACGCGGCCCGCTTGCCCGGTGGGGATGACAACGACGCGATCGCCCGCGGCAGGCGTGTACGGGGGTTCGGCCGGAGCCATACGCTGTGTGGCTTATCCAGGGGGCGCGGCGTTCCTCGGCGGGGCCATGCGTCGACCCAGACTCGGGGGCCAGAGGTGGGGCCCATGGGGTCAATATGGTCAATGTTGCCGTCGTTGCCGCGCAGGCGGCGTCGAACTTGATGGTGAATTAGGCTATGCAATTAGCCTCAAACCTTGCAAAACAGAGCAGCGAGGCGAGGTGTGCCGGTCTTGGTCTTGCGCGTCGGTCGCCGGGGCCTAGTCGCTCTTCTTGAGGAGGCGCGCGGCGCGCTTGGCGACGAACGCGAGCGCGGCGAGCGCGGCGAGGAGGACGACGAGGACGGCGAGGAAGAGGGCGGAGAGGACGCGCCGTGTCCTCGTCTCCTGGGCCCGGTTGGGCGTGCCGCCGTAGAGGACCATGGTGAGGACGTTGAAGAGGGTGAGGCTCGTGCCGTCCGCGTTGCCGAACTGCCAGCCCTCGTCCAGGTACTGCGTCAGCATCGAGAAGCGGTAGTGGGACGTGTCGTCGTGCGTGTCGGACAAGATGAACCAGTGGAGGTGGCCCGGGAGCCAGTCGGGGATCGTGTCCGGGAGGTGGGGCCCCGGCGGCCGCGTGAGCGCGTGGTTGATACCGACGACGACGTAGGGGTCGCCCTTCTTGATCTCCCAGGGCTCGCACCACGTCGGCGCGCGGCGGTCGAAGGGGTAGTCGACGCCGTCGAAGGCGACCTCCTCGTAGTCCGTGGAGCCGCGGCAGATGAGGCGCGGCGCGGGCTCCGGGCCGTCGTAGGCCTCGTACGCGTCGAAGATGTGCCGCTTCACGGCGTCGTTGTCGGCGAAGCCGTGTTCCTCGGGCCGCATGCAGTCGTAGGTCGTGTCGCCCGCCTTGGGTAAAAACTCGGGGCCGTCCATCTTGAGCTGCTTCGGCGTCCCCGCGAAGAAGTACGACTCCTTGAAGACCGTGTTGTGCACGTGCATCTTCATGCGGACCATGGTCGAGGCGCTTAACGTGCGCCCTGTGTACCAGACGAACGTGTCGTGGGTCGTCGGCGTCTGGAAGGTGTTGACCATCGTCGACTGGTCGTTGAGGTAGAGGCGCCCGGGCGACCAGATGTAGTAGAAGCTCAAAGGCTTGAGGTCGAAGCCCAGCCGCGCCGCGTCCTTGACGGGCACGTAGCGGATCGCCGCCTGGTACAGCCAGCGCATGATCGGGGACCCCTTGGGGCGGACGTCGTTGAGCTCGCCGTTGAGCGCGTAGGGCCCGTCGGCGACCTTGGCGTAGCCGTCCGGGAGCTGCTCGAGGTAGCAGTTCGAGCCGCCCTCGGACTCGCGGCAGGCGTAGTCGCCGTGCTGCTCCATGAGGACCGTGAACTGGTGGCCGCAGCGGTCCACGTCGCCGTGGCCCAGGTACTCCTCGCGGATGCAGTCCGCCCACTTGCGCCGCATCGGCGTCGTCTTCGCGGGCGACAGGTGCACGTGGTGCACGTGGATCGGCGGGAATCCGAGCACCTCGCCGCTGTCCGCGTCGACGCCGCCCGTGAAGTGGTTGAGGACGTAGACGGGCCCGTGCGCGGCGCGGAGCGCGTCGAGGCCGAACGGGTCCGCCCAGCCGAACTGCCACCAGTCGTAGCCGCCGTCGCTCTCCCAGACGCCGACGCGCTGGAAGACCCACCGCGACCCGTCGCCGACGTCGATCTCGCAGTGCCCCGCGAGCTGGTCCGTCTTGTCGTGCTCCCCGTCCGTCTTGAGGCCCTTGGCGAAGCGCGGCGTCGCGTAGAGGTGGTGGAGCTCGGGCAGCAGGTCGTGGCCGTCGAAGTTCTGCCACTGGCTCGTCGTCGGGTACCAGCCGATGGACGCGTGCTTGAGCTTCTGCGCGAAGGGCGCGTAGTCCCAGTCGCAGCCCGCCGTCAGCGCCTCCACGTTCGGCCCGGGCCAGTTGCGCACCTGGCCGTCGGGCTGGCCCCAGTTCGTGCTCCTGTCAAAGGCGAAGGCCGGCAGCTTCTGCTTCGCGGCCGACGGCGCCAGGGACGCCGCGAGGCACGCCGCGGTCAAGCGGCCCATGGTGGCCTTTTGGCGCGAACAGACTTTCGAGATCGGCAGAACCCAAGTCGAGGGCGCCGACGCAGCCCTTGGATAGAATTCTAGAATTTCGGCTACAAGGTCAATTGAATGTTGAAGACTAATTGAAGCGGTGTTAACACGGCGCCCGCATTTTTCACCTCCAGCCGGCGGGACATGTGAAGGCGAGCCGTCGTTAGAACTGGGGCCCGTGCGGCGCGCCCATGCGCTTCCGCTTCTTCTTCGACGGGTTCGCGAGGCTCGAGCCCGGCGCGTAGATGGACTGGCGCTTCTCCTTCTTCTCCGCGGGCTGCCAGGGCGCGGGCTCCTCGGGCCGGTTCGGCGCGCCGTAGACCGGCCGCGCGGGGCCCTCGACGATCTTGGTCTCCGTCTTGAGCTTGGCGCCGCGCGACTTGAAGCCCGTCGGGAAGGACGCGAACTCTTTCGGCTCGTCCCGCGGCGGCGGGTCCGCGGCCGCGGCCGCGGCCGCCGGGGCCGGCGCGTCCTCGGCCTTCTCCGCCGCGAGCGCGGCGGCGGCCATGGGCTTGCGCTTCAGGAGCCCCGGCGGCGGCCGGTGGCCCGCGGCCTTGCGCGCCGCGAAGACCGCGTAGGGGTTCGCCGTCGCCGCCCGGAGCTCCGCGGTGTGGAGCGCGGCGTCGCGCGCGCCGTCGGCCGTGTCCAGGTCGAAGTGCGCCGCGGCGAAGGGCGCCACGTCGAAGGCGCGCAGCGACTTGGCCAGGCCGCGCCGCGGCAGCGCGTGGAGCCGCGCGAGCCGCGCGAAGCCGCCCGCGCCGCAGCGGTACGGTTCCAGGCTCCAGCCGTCGCCCTGGGACGCCGCGAAGTGGTACGAGCACTTGAGCTCCGCGAGCGCGGCGCCCAGCGGCGCCGACGCGCCCGCGTCGACGGCGTCCCTGCGCTCGTCGCCGTCCCCGAGGCACGCGCTCGCGCCCTCGGCCGTGTCGGACGTGAGGAGCACGTCCATGCCGCCGTCGGCGCGGTACGCGCCGCTCGCGATGGCGAGCGTCTCCAGGTCCTCGCGCCGGTAGTGCGGCGAGTCGCTGCCGTCCGCCGGCGCGTCGTCCTCGAAGTCGGCGCCGAGCGCGCCGCCGAGGAAGCCCACGCGCAGGCCCGCGACGTCCTCGCAGCCGCTCCGCCCGAGCCAGCGCACGTTCTTCGCCGCGAGGCGGTCCGCGAGGTCGTTGTCGACGACGTCGCCGCCCGTGATGAAGTAGGTGGGGATGGGCGCGTCGGGCAGGGCGTTGACCGCCGCCTCGTCGACGCGCTCGCCGAAGAAGTCGCCGACGCAGAAGAGGGCCGCGACGGGGCCGATCTTCGACTGGGCCTTCGACGCCGCGGCGAAGAGCGCACCGTGCGCGCCGCGCACGGGGCCGGAGACCAGGATTTTGATGCCCATCTCCTGTGGCATAAGAACTTGTTGTTGCTGGCGAGCATCCCTGAAATGCCAACTCGTTGAGCCACAGCGCCCTCCCTCTCACCAAGCAGCGGGCAGCCCATCGTTTCGCTTCGACGCGCTGTGGGTGCCATGTGGACTCGCGCGTTGCTCCTGTGGTCCCTCGCGCTGGGCGCCGGTGCGTCGAGCGAGGACGACGAGGAGTGCGAGTCGCACCCCGTGTTTCGCGTGGCCTTTGGGTCGTCGATGCACCAGCACAAGAAGGCGCGCATCATGAAGTCGATCCACAACATGGACTTCATCGACGTGTTCATCTTCGCGGGCGACGCCATGCACCACGACACGCCGCCCTGCGGCATGCCCTGGAACGAGCACAAGTGCGAGCGCGTCGACTGGGTGCGCCAGCTCTACCGCGTTTGGACGACGGCGGACCGCTGGGTCCGCGCGTCGTTCAGCAGCCACAGGAACCTCGTGGACACCTGGTCCCGCATGGACGACTACAACGCGCTGGGCAAGAACCACGTGCGCAAGATCCGCGGCGGCCACCCGCACGCGCCCATCCTCGCGACGTGGGACGACCACGACTACGGCGAGGACGACGCGGGCGCCGAGTACGCGCACAAGGTCGAGTCCATGCGCCAGTTCAAGGACTTTTGGCGCAACACGGAGATGGACCTGGAACCGCGGGGGTTCAACGACGACGACGAGTGGAAGAAGGTCGACGGCGTCTACCGCGACTACCGGCTCCACGGCTGCGAGGACACGCTCGACGTCCAGGTCATCCTGCTCGACACGCGGAGCCACCGCACGCCCGTGAAGCGCGTCGGCGTCCACCACGAGTGGAAGGACTACATGTGGATGTGGCTCAAGTCCTACTTCAAGGGCAGCCACAGCCTGACGGAGGACGACGTCGGCGACCACATCCTGGTGGACCCGGACCCGGGCCACACCATGCTCGGCGACGCCCAGTGGGCCTGGTTCCAACAGAAGCTCGCGGAGCCCGCGGGCGTCCGCGTCGTCGTGTCGTCGACGCAGGTCTTGGCCGCGCCCGCGAACGGCTTCGAGGCCTGGGTCAACTTCCCGACGGAGCGCGACAAGCTCCTCGACGCGCTCACGGCGGCGCAGAAGAACTCGCACGTCGTCGTGCTGTCCGGCGACGCCCACTACTCCGAGGTCTCCGTGCTCGAGACGGACGACGGCAAGCTCTACGACTTCACGGCGTCGGGCCTCACGGAGGGCTGGCCCTGGGACCACAAAAACGACAACCGCCACGACGAGTTCGGCACCTTCCACGCGAACAACTTCGGCGTCGTCGAGTTCCGCTGCAACAAGGGGGGCACGGACGTCAACTTCGAGGTCCGCGACGTCGACGCGGACGTCGTCGTCGAGATGGAGGTGCCCCTCTCCGACTTCACGACCATGTAGGGCGTCTTTTTGCGCGTGCCATCTAAAACGACCAGCGCCGGAACGAGACCCAGGCGTTCGCCGGAGGGCGGCATGCATGATGTGCACTGCAACATGCACACGTGACTCGTGAACTGCTCATGTGTGCATTGGTGCCGCGGCGCGATGAGCTTGCTGCGTCAGCTCATCGCCTTGCACGCGTTGCTGCTGCATACGAGTGATGCCGTAGCGCTGCGCACGCGTCGCGCCGTCGCCGGCATCGCCACCGCATCCTTAAGTCTGCCGACGGCGTGCCGTGCGCTGGGCGTCACCCAGGGCCTGCTCGACCCCTGCCCGGAGACCGCGAGCTGCGTCTCGAGCCAGGACGACGCCGCGCGCGGCGGCCGGGCCTTCGCGGAGCCGTGGTCCTACGACGACGCCGACTGGACCGCGGCGGCGCGCAAGCTCGCGCGCGCGCTGGACCTCGACGCCGACGTGTCGGACGTCCGCGCGAGCGACCGCTACGTGCGCTGCGTCGCGCGGAGCGGCGGCGCCGTCGACGATTTGGAATTCTACTTCACGGAGAACGACGCGACGGTCCAGTTCCGCGCCGCGCGCCGCGGCGGCGCCCAGGACCTCGGCGCGAACGCCCAGCGGCTCGAGAGGCTGCGGCGGCGCTGCGGCTTCGACAAGATCGTCGTGCTGCGCAACCGGCGGCGCACGCTCGGCTTCATCGAGTCGCCCCTCGACAGCTTCGGCCCGTCCTTCTTCGACCAGGGCGACGCGGCGCTCCTCGACCCGGACGCGCTCAGGACGCGGGACGTGGACCCGCTCGCGCCGCCGAGCTTCCCCGCGCCGAGCAGGGAGACGCGCGCCTGGCTGCGCGAGAAGCGCGCCGAGGCGACGAGGTAAAGCGAGCGAGGGGTAACATATCCCGCCGGCGGGATATGTTAAACGCCGCTTCAACGTTAGGCCTCCTAGGGCTGCGGCTTCCCGTAGAGGACGGAGTTGGACTTCGTGAGGAGGATGACCGCGCCGTCGCCCGCGAGCTCGCCCGCGGCCTTGGCGACGGCGTCGGCGTCCCGGGCGCCGTTGATCTTGACGCAGACGTGGCCGTGCGCGCCGAGCAGCTCGAGGAGCGAGTTTTTGTGCGAGGGCTTGACGCCGCCGGAGCCGACCTGCGCGCGGCGAAACGTTCGCGATCGCATGCCGCGCGAACGCGTCGGCGCAGCGCCCGGTCGCGTCTCGTACGCGCGTGCCCGTCGTGGTCGCGCGCGCGTCGCCGGACGCCGCGGGCGCGCGCGCAGCAACGGCTTCGAGTGGGCGCGCCACAGCGTTTCGAGGTCGTCGGCCGCGGCGCTTCGCAAGCGCAGCGCGCGCGGCTGCCGACACCGCACGGCGGCGGGGCCGGAGAAGGCGGCGGTCGACGCGAGGAGAGCGAGGAGCGCGAGCAAGTTTTTCGCCGGCACCATGTTGCGCTTTGCCTGCATCAACATCTAGAAAACATAAGCTTCAATGGGCAGCTCCAAGGCACCGTGCAATTCGATTTTTGGGGCTGCAGTCATGGCGTGGGAGCTCTGCTGGAGCAGGAGCATGCGCGGTGCGCGAGGCCGTCGCGGCGCCGCGCCTCGATGATGGGGTGGCGCCGCCTCCCATGGTGGTTTTTGCTGGCCTGGGGCGCCGCCGCATCGGCGCCTCCCGCGGCGGCAGCCCTCGCGGCGCCGCCGCCCTATGAGGCGCCGCCACCGGACGCGGCGGCCCTCCCGTCGCTCCGGGGCGCGCGGACACCGCCGCGCCGCCGCCTGGCGACCGCGCCGCCGCGCCGGCGCCTCGCGGCCGTCGACGGCGCGATGCTCCTGACCATCGTCGTCGCCGTCGTCATCGTCGTCGCGGGCGTCGCGGCGGTCGCCGCGGCGGTCTACTGGTGCCGCTACGCGGACGAGAACGGTCTCTGCGCCTGGCTCCGCGCGAAGCGCACGTTCCGCACGAACGCGCCGCCGCGGCCGCCGGCGCCGGCGGCGCCGCGCGGCGACGACGGCGACGCGTTCCTGCCGCGCGGCGACGACGACAGCGACGACGGCGTCGAGGTGCGCACGGTCTACGGCGACGCGGCGTCGCGGCGGTTGCACGAGCCCCCGCGCGCGCCCGCGGGCTTCGGGCGGCCGCCGGACTGGACGCGGGACGACGCGGCGGCGCCGCCGGAGCCGCAGGTCGCGGATTTGGGGAGCGCGCTGGGCATCCGCATGTCGCGCTACGTCGTCGCGTGCGACGTGCCCTTCCTCGGGGCGACGCTGGGCATCGCCTTCCACGACGACGGCTCCGTCAAGGGCGTCGCGCCCGGCGGCGAGGCCGAGGCCAAGGGCGTGAAGCCGGGCGACCGCGTGGAAGCCGTCGCGGGCGAGCCCTGCGGGAGCCCGCGGGCCGTCGCGGACGCCGTCAGAGCCCACGCCGAGCGGCCCATCGTGCTCTCCCTGTCGCGCACGGTGCGCGACACGGACTGGGTCCACGTCTTCGTCGAGTTCGAGGGCCCGCGGCTCGGCCTGGCCTTTTCGCGCGACGGCGCGGTCGCGTCCGTCATGCCCGGCGGCGAGGCCGAGGCCAAGGGCGTCGCGCGCGGCGACCGCGTGACCTGCGTCGCCGACGAGCCCTGCGGCGGCTCCGACGCGCGCATCATCGCCGCCGCGTCGGGCCGCGCGGAGCGGCCGCTGGTCGTGGCTTTGACGAGACCCAACGGCGCGTTCGTGCACGTCGGCGTCCGAATCGAGGGCGCGGTGCTGGGCCTCGCCTTCGGGCCCGACGGCGCCGTGCGCGGCGTCATGCCCGGCGGCGAGGCCGAGCGCAAGGGCATCCGGGTCGGCGACGTCGTCACGTGCGTGGGCGCCACGCCCGCGAACTCCGACGCGACGGCGCTCGCGGCCGTCCAGGCCCACGCGCATCGGCCCATCGCGATCACGCTCCGGCGGCCGGCGCCCCACGCGCCCGAGGAGAACGTCACGCTCGTGACCATCTCCGAGGAGCAGCTCGGCGTCGCCTTCAAGCCCGACGGGTCCGTGGCCGCCGTCCGGCCCGGCGGCGAGGCCGCGCGCGGCGGCGTCGCGGCGGGCGACCGCATCGTCGGCGTCGGCGACGTGCTCGTGCGGGGCCTGCCCCTCGACGCCATCCGGGCCCACGCGGCGCGGCCCATCACGCTCGCCATCGCCAAGGCGTCGGGCGACCCGCCGACGCCCGTAAGGCGCGGCAGCCTCAAGGACTTCGACCTCCCCCCCGCGGCGCCCGCGCCCGCGCCGGAGGAGGAGGTCACGGTGGAACCCGCGCCCGCGCCCGAGGCGCCGCCGCCGCCGGCGCCGCCGGCGGAGGAGCCGCGGTCGCCGATGGACAAGATGGCCGACGACGTCGCCGCGCTCGACGACGCTCCGGAGCCCGAGCCCGAGGCGCCGCCGGGGCCGGAGCCCCCGGAGCCGCCGCCGCCGCCGCCCGCGTTCGACCTGCCGCCGGCGCTCAACGCCATCGACGACAGCGACGACGAGCGCGGCGCGCCGGAGCCGGCGCCGCTGCCGCCGCCCGCGCTCGCCGCCGTGTGGAAATCAACCGCTGGAACGCCCCGTCCAGCAAAAACTTCAGACCTCTCTATCTCGGCCAAGTCGTAGTCGATTCGGCTGATTTTTGGACGAATCGATTGCTCTCGTCGAGCTCTCGAAGCACGGCCGAGGAGCTTGCGTCGAAACTGTCGCATACGCGCACATTGAAGTCGGGTTGAAGATTTGATTTCCACGCAGGCTCGCCGCGCCGCCCGAGGCGGACTTCGACCACGTGACCATCGACGTCGAGGAGCCCCCGGGGCCGGACCAGCCGAGGAACGACTTCGACCGCGCGCGGGACCGCGCGCGGGACACGGCGAAGCGCGCGTACGCGGCGACGCGCGAGCGGTCGAAGCGGGCCTACGGCGCCGCGCGGGCGACGGCGGGCGCCGCGCGGTCCGCGCTCGACGCGTGCGCGAACCCCGACGCGACGGACGTCGTCGAGCGCGACGCGAGCTTCGAGGACGCGGAGCCGGGCACCTACAACATCGAGGTGATCTTTCTCGACGACGAGGACGACGTGAAGCGCGCGGAGGCGCTGGCGGCCGCGGAGGCGCGGCGCCTCGCGGGCCTGCTCGGCGGCAGCGGCGACGGCGATTTGAGGGACGCGCCGCGGCGGTCCTGGGGCGCGCAGACGGCGGGCGGGTCGTCGCCGCGGGACGTCGGCGCGCGGCCGCCGCCGGACCCGCGGACGGTCTACGGCGTCGTCATCGGCGAGGCGGGCCCCATGGGCATGGCGCTGATCATGCGCACGATCTCGGGCCACAACGTCGTCGTCGTGCGCTCCGTCGCGCCGGGCGGCCGCGCGGACCGCGCCGGCGTGCTCGTGAACTCGCGGCTCTACAGCGTCAACGACGTCCGCATCTCGTCGGACGCGGGCGACGACCCCTACGCGGTGCTCGGCATCCACAAGCAGGCGTCGTCCGTCGAGGTCCGCAAGAGCTACAAGCGCGAGTCGCTCCAGAAGCACCCGGACCGGCCCGGCGGCGCCGTCGACGACTTCATCCAGCTCCACTCGGCCTACGACATCCTCATGGACGACCGCGCGCGCCGCGACTACGACAACAACGCGGCCAACGACGACTTCGACAAGGCCACGGCCCTCATCAAGGCGTCGGGCCGGCCGCTGCGCATGACCTTCTTCAAGCCCACGGGCGAGCTCGGCAGGGAGGCGGACTGATCTTCTATGGTCGTCGCGACCGCTCGTCCGCTTCCTTTTTTTTAGTA
>Ga0257106_1001768_pt1 | contig 10415 bp, 4 predicted proteins | sample LP_taG_3_FD_190177 | JGI IMG/M metagenome (GOLD analysis project Ga0257106, IMG submission 190177) | Marine microbial communities from Northeast Subartic Pacific Ocean, Canada - LP_J_2011_P26_10m | ecosystem: Environmental > Aquatic > Marine > Oceanic | place: Canada: Northeast Subartic Pacific... | reverse complement strand
CCGCGACGGCCGCGAGCTCCCGCTGCACGTTCATGGCCCCGCGGCGCGGTCGGCTCCGCGGCGCGCGCGCGAGCTCGACCCGCGGCGAGGCGGTCCGGGGCGCGGCGCGCGGGCCGCGGCGAGCCGCGGCGCGCGGCGCGTGCGGCGCGGCGGTTTGGTTGGCGCTTCGGCGTCGGCCCCCCGCTGGCGAAACAGTGAAGGGGGTGTTTGCCAATGAGCTGGCGACCGCAACTCGCAGGGGCGATCGAGAGGGGTGCTGGCGGACCGGCTGCGGGCTGGCAACAGGTTTGGGTGCAAGTTTGAGCGAGCCCGGGCGGTGACAAGTGGTTTGATGTGACAAAGAGGCTTTCCAATGTGATCAAACTCCGTGTCCCATGGGCGCCGATGTGGATGAGCGACGACCTCAGCCCGCTCACCGGGGCAAAAGCGGCCCGCCCGGGGCGATGGCCAGCGTCGAGGCCCCGATCGGAACACCACGCTACGCACCCCAGGCACCAGTCCTGTCACGTCCGTGGTCTGGCGTCCCGGGTGGGGACAGAAAGCCGGCCGCGGCGGGACAAGACGTCTCGAGAGCACTTTTAATTTTTTTGCAGCGGCTCGGTGCTCAACGTTGAGGCTCGGTGTCGACGGTGAACTCGAGCCAGTTGCAAAATGGAGTCTGCCCACACCGATAGATCGGCATCTCCCCAGATCGAGGCAGCGCGCGACGCCATGCTCGCCACGGAAGAGCCCGTCGCTACGACGCCGACGCTCTCGCCCAACGCGACCAACGCGACGAACCCCGCGACGGACGCGAACCCCGCCACGACGACGAACACGGACGCTCCGCCGCCGCCGCCCGCCGCCGCGGCGCCGCCCGCCGCGCCGCCCGCCCCCCAAACCGCGGACGCGTCGTCGGAGCGCATCCGCGTCGCCGTGCGCGTGCGGCCCGGCGAGGGCGCGCCCTCCGTCGCGCTCGACGCGACGCGCGTGACGCTGCGGACGGCGACGGGCGAGAAGCGCTTCGACTTCGACGGCGTGCTGGACCAGGCCGCGACGCAGGCCGAGGTCTACGACGCCACGGCGGCGTCGCTCGTCGCGCGCGTCTTCGAGGGCTACAACGCGACGGTCATGGCCTACGGCCAGACGGGCAGCGGCAAGACGCACACGATGGGCGAGCCGCTCGACGCTTTGAGCACGTCCCCCGGCGACGACGGCGAGGGCGTCATCGGCCGCGCGCTCGGCGAGGTCTTCGCGCGGCGCGCGGCGTCGCCCGAGGCGACGACGATCCACCTGAGCTACCTCGAGGTCTACAACGAGTGCGTCTACGACCTGTTGGCGACGCACGACGACCGCGAGCCGCTGGGCGTCCGCGAGGACGGCGGCGCGGTCGTCGTGCCGGGCCTGAGCGAGCACGACGTCGCGGCCCGCGGCGCCGCCGACGCGCTGCTCCACCGCGGCGCGCTGCGGCGCCGCACGGGCGCGACGAAGATGAACGCGGGGTCGTCGCGGAGCCACGCGCTGCTCACCGTGCGCGTCGCGACGGCGAGCGGCGCCGTGGGCAAGCTCGTCCTCGTGGACCTCGCGGGCAGCGAGCGGGCGACGCGCACGGGCGCCGAGGGCGCGCGGCTCAACGAGGGCATCATGATCAACAAGGGGTTATTGGCGTTGGGCAACGTCGTCTCCGCGCTCGCGGAGCGCACGGAGGCGTCGGGCGCCGCGCGCCACGTGCCCTTCCGCGACAGCAAGCTCACGCGCTTACTACGGGACTCCCTCGGCGGGTCGGCGCGGACGTACATGGTCGCGTGCGTGTCGCCCTGCGCCGCGGACGCCGACGAGACGGCGAACACGCTGCGCTACGCGTCGCGCGCGCGTTTCATCTCGAACGTCGCCGTGCGCCACGCGGTCGCGGAGACGCCCGAGCGCGCGCTGATCGCGTCGCTGCGGAAGGAGAACGCGACGCTCCGCGCGCGCCTCGCCGCCGGGGGCGCGGCGCCGGCGGCGCGGGTGGAGGCCGCCGACGCGGAGGCGCTCTTCGCCGCGCGGCGGGCCCAGCGGAGCGCCGAGGCGGCTTTGGCGGGCGCGCGCGCGGACGCGCTCGCGGCGACGCTCGCCGTCGACCGCTACCGCCTCGCCGCGGAGGCGGCGGCCGCGCCCGCGGGCGACGAAAGCCCCCGGCTGGACCTCGTCCGGGAGCTCCGGGCCGAGCTCGCGGACGCGAGGGCCGAAGCCGCGGCGCTCCGCGGCGCGGACGACGCCGAGGCCGAGGAGGCGTCGCAGCTGGCCGCTTCCCACACGCTCGCGGAGGAGGAGCGGCAGATGGCCGCGCTGCGGGCCCAGTTCGCCGAGGCCGTCGAGTCGCTGGACGCCGAGGTCGGCGCGCTCGAGCGCGCGCGCGACGCCGCGGCCGCGGACCTCGAGAGGGCGAAGCGCGCCGGCGGCGGGCCGGCGGACGCGGCGCTCCGCGACGCGCTCGCGCGGCGCAAGGCCGCGCTCGACGCCAAGAAGAAGGAGCTCGAGGCCGCGAAGAAGGAGACGGCGCGCGTCGAGGGCCTCCGGCGCCGCGCGGAGTCCGAGGCGTCGAAGCTCCGCGTCGCGGCGGAGACGGCGAAGCGGCGCCGCGTCGACGCCGAGAAGAAGCTCCGCGGCGAGGCCGCGCGTCGCGTCGACGACAGGAAGGCGGCGACGCTGCAGCTCGCGCGCGCGAAGCGCGGCGCCGAGAAGTCGGCCGCGGAGCTCGCGAAGCTCAGGGGCCTCGAGGCGCGCCGCGAGCACGTCGCGAGCCGGAAGCGCGACGAGGCCGCCGCGCGCGCCGCGCGCGAGAAGCCCGCGGCGGCGCCGCGCGGCGCGGCGGCGGCCGCCGCCGCGCGGCCCGCCCCCGGCGCGCCCGCGGCGCCGGCCGCCGGCGGCGCGCCCGCGGACCCCAAGGCCCTCGCGGCGCGCCTCGAGGCGCACGTGACGAACTCCGTCGCCAAATTCTCCGCGTCCAAGCTCAAGACGAACCCCTTCGTCGCGACGACGTCCGCCGACGCGCGCCTCGCGCTCCGCTGGTACCACAACTGCCTCGTCAAGGCCAAGATCCGCGCCGCGCGCGCGCCGCCGACGCCGAAGCTCCCCGAGAGCGCGAAGAAGGCCAAGGCGCGCGTGCCGCTCGCGGCCCGGCCCGTGCGGCCCCGGGGCCTCCCCGCGCAGGCGCCCGCGCGGCGCCTCGCGCTCAGCGGGCAGAAGAAGGCCGTGCGCTTCGACGACGACGACTCCGACAGCGCCTGGGAGAGCGACGACGCGGAGGAGGACGACGACTCCGAGGAGGAGCGGAAGCCGCGGAAGACGAGCGAGCCCAGGAAGGCTCCCGACGCGCCGGCGGCCGGCGACGGCCTCGACGCCATGACCGTGCCCGAGCTCAAGGACCTGCTCCGGCCCGCGGGGCTCAAGCTCTCGGGCCGCAAGTCCGAGCTCGTCGCGCGGCTCCGCGACCACCGCGGCGCCCGGCCCGCCGCGGCGCCGGCGGACGCGGCGGACCCCGCCGCCGCGCCGGCGGACGCGGCGGCGGTCTGCGAGGACGCCGAGGCCATGCTCGCGCGCCTCGAGGAGAAGCTCGCCGCGTCCGCGAAGAAGAAGCGCGCGCTGCTGGGGGACTCGCCGGCGCGGTCGCCGCTCGTCGACGCGACGAACCGCGGCGCCTAGGCGCGCATTTTCCACGACATACAAAGGTTAGCCCCCGAACGACCGCCGCGAGTCGGTCATCACGCGCGGCGCGGAGCACGAGTCGCACGTGTTCGCGTCGCCGTCGACGTCGATGGCCGCGGGGTCGTTGCCATGGTTGCAGAAGGCGCAGGTCCAGGCCTTGGCCATGCTCAGCTGGCGCTGCTTCGCCTTGAGCTGGTACTGGTCCCAGATGTCCTCGGCGTTGCCCGCCTTCGTGCGCCAGTCCGCGCTCGCCCGCATCCGCGCGACGGCGGGCAGCGCCGTCGGCTTCGCCGGCGCGGGCCGCCCGCTCCGCGCGCGGCTCGGCGCGCGGCGCCGCGCCGCCGGCAGGGACACGACCGAGGCCGTCGACCGCCGGTGCCGCTCGCGGCGCTTCGGCCGCCGCGAGCCCGGGTCGGACCGCGTCGGCGACGCGGACGCGCGCGCCTCGAGCCGCGCGACGGGGACGGCGACGCGCTCGCCGCTCCGCGGCCCCGCGGACCAGCGCATGCCGTCGACGTCGACCGTCGCCGGCTCGCGGCCCCGGAGCGCGCGCGTCGCGAGGCCCCGGCGGCCGCTCCTGGACACGGCGCCCGACCGCTCGGGGAGCCGCGGGAGCGCCGGGGCGCCGACGAGGGGCGGCGGCGGCGGCGGCCGCGGCGACGCGGCGACGCTCGGCGGCGCGTGGTCCGCGACGTCCGGCGTCGGCGGCGCGCCGCGCGGCCGGCGGCCGCCGGGCGCGGGGGGCGGGTAGAGATCCGCGCCGTGGACGTAGACGTTGTTCCCGGACGGGTCCCGGAAGAAGACCGCCGTCTGGCCGTCGAAGTAGGGCGCGCTGACGTACGCGTAGTCGACGCCGTGCTTCTCCAGGCGCCGGACGGTCTCGGCGAAGCGGCGCTGCGGCACGCGGACGCCGAAGTGCGGGAAGCGGACCGCGGAGCCGACGTCCTCGTCCTCGCAGCGGTAGTCGTCGCCCGCGAAGTGGGCCACGAGGCGGTGGCCGAAGAGCGGGTAGTCCTGGACGTAGGGCGAGCGGAACCGCGTCTCCCCGCAGCCGAGGACTTTGGTGTAGAACCGGTTCGCGACCACGATGCTGTGCACGGGAAAGGCCTGGACCACCGTCCGCTCCTTGTCCATGTCCTTGTCGAGCGTGTACTCGAAGGCGAGGCCCCCGCGCCCCACCCACGTCATGCCCTCGTGGCAGCGCTCGTTGCCGAGGATCCTGCTTCTCAAGACGACGCGCCAGTCCATGGCTCCGGGGCAGCCTTCGGGCTGCGGTTTTGGGTCGCTGTGAGGGGGCAGCCGCGCGGCGGAGCTGGGGGGCGCCGCGGCGCGGGCGGCGCCGCGGGCCCGGCGCGGCGCGCCAAGAAGTCCCGCGCGACGTGGGCGACGGAGGCGCTGATGCGAGAAATTAGGAACGCAGCTTCGTCAACGTTGGCTATTTGCGAGAGAATACGAACATGCTGAAGTGATTTTTGAGTCGTTGAAGTGGCAAAACATGATGAGTCGCACCAATGAGCTCCAGGCGCCGCTCCTGGAAAGCTACGACGACGATGAGGTGCTCCACAAAGAGCGCAGACGCGCCGCGCGCTGCGTGCTCCTCGTGCCCGTGCTTCTCTGCGCCGGCCTCGGCGCGGCCTCGTGGCGCCTGGGCGTGCGCTGGCCGCCGCCGCCGCCGAAGCGCTGCGCGGCGTCGTTCTCGGCGCGCTGCGGCGCCGCGGCCTGCGCGGTCGGCGCCGTCGCCGTCGCGCTCGCGGTCGTCGCCGCCCTGCTGCGGCGGCGGCGCCGCGTCGACCCGCGCGCGGCGCCGCAGGACGCGGCGGGGTTCGCGAGCACGTACACGTTTTGGTGGATGACGCCGACGCTGCGCGCGGCCAACGCCAAGGGCCGCCTCGACGCCGGCGACTTGCCGAAGCTGCCGCGGAGCGACGGCGCCGCGCGCCTCGCTCGAGCGCTGAAGGCGACGTGGCTCGAACGACCGGGCGGCGCCGGCTCGCTCTTCGTCGCGCTGCTCGCGAGGATGCAGCCGCGCGTCGTGCTCGGCGCGTTGGGCCACGGCTGGCTCTTCCTGAGCCTCATGTTCCTCGACCCGATCATCCTGCGACGCTTGCTCGACGGCGCGGGCGCGGACTCGGCGGCCGCGGCGCGGCGGAACCTGGGCTACGCCGCGGCCCTGTCCGCGAGCATGTTCGTGCGCGTCGCCTGCATGGAGGTCTGCTTCTTCGGCAGCGTGCGGGCCATGAACAACTGCCGCACGGCCATCGTGCCCCTCGTCTTCCGCGCGGCCGTCGGCGGCCGGACCGACGAGGACTCGGGCAAGCTCACGAACCTCATGGCGACGGACGCGGACAAGCTCGGCCGCTGGAGCTGGACCCTCTTCTTCGCGGCCCAGTGGAGCTTCGCCGTCGTCTCCCTGCCCGCCGTGGCCTACTGCATGTACGACCTGGTCGGCGCGGCGGCCCTGGTCGGCGCCGCGACGGTCGTCGCGGCGAACCAGGCCGCGCTCGAGATCGGGAAGCGCACGAAGCCGGCGGTGCTGCGCCTCCAGGAGGCGCGCGACGCGCGGGCGAAGCTGACGACGGAGATGCTCGCCGGCGTGCGCCTCGCGAAGCTCCGGGGGTGGACGGCGTCGGTGAGAGCGCGCGTCGCGGCCGCGCGCGAGGCCGAGATGGCGGCGCTGAAGACGACGCGGTACCTCGACGCGCTCAACGTCTTCGCGGGCTGCGTCGCCGCGCTCGCCGTGCCCGTGGCCATCTTCTCCTGGTACGCGCTCGTCGAGGAAAAGTCGCTGTCGCCCGCCGTGGCGTTCACGGCGCTGGCCTGGATCACGCAGATGGAGTGGTCCATCAACACGCTGCCCGACATCTACAACCTCTGGTCGTCGCTGTCGCCGTCCGTCGAGCGGCTGGCGGATTTCCTACTGCGCGCGCCGAAGGAGCTCGCCGCGCCGCCGCCGTTCCCGTCGGACGCCGCGGCCGCGGTCGACGGCGCCGTGGGCTACGGCGCGCGGGCCGTGGCGACGGCGAAGTTCGAGTGCCGGCGCGGCGAGGTCGTCGCCGTCGTCGGGCCCGTGGGGTCCGGGAAGAGCACGCTCTTGCGGTCGCTCTGCGGCGCGGACGCCGCGGTCGACGGCTGGGCGGGCACGGCGCCGGGCCTCAAGCGCGCCTACGTGGGCCAGGACCCCTTCCTGCTCACGGGCACCGTCGTCGACAACGTCGCCTTCGGGCTACCGGTCGACGACGCGCGCGTCGACGCCTGTCTCCGCGACTGCGGCCTCGGGCCGGACCTCGCCGCGCTGCCCGACGGCAAATTGACGCCCGTCGGCCCGAGCGGCGTGCGACTCTCCGGCGGCCAGCGGAGCCGCGTGGCGCTCGCGCGGGCCCTCTACGCGGAGCCGGACGTGCTCGTCCTCGACGACGTTTTTAGCGCGGTCGACGCGCACACGGGCGCCGCGCTCTGGGAGCGCGCCATCGCCCCGCTCGCGGGCCGGTGCGCCGTCGTGCTGGCGACGCACCAGCTCGCCTACGCGGCGCGGCCCGAGGTGTCGCGCGTCGTCGACCTCGGTCCGCGCGGCGCGGCCGCGCCGTCCCGCTCGATCGAGGAGGCCAAGGAGGCGCCCGCCGTCGAGGAGGCGCCCGTCGCGGAGCCGAGCGTGGAGAAGCACGCGCCGGCGCGGCGCGAGCCCGTGGCGCTGGAGGAGGTCGCGGCGGAGCTGCGGCGATTGCTCGCGGCGCGCGAGGGCGAGACGGTCGACGGCGCGCTCGCGACGCGGCTCGAGCGGTCGCTCCTGGGCCTGGACGGCGACGAGCCCGAGCGCCGCCGGGGCGGCTTCATCGCCTACCGCGACTTCTTGCTGTATCTGGACGCCTTCGGGTCGCGCGCGACGAGCTTGGGCCTCGCGGCCATCGCCGTCGCGGCGTGCGGTTGCGCCGTCGCGTCGAACGTCTGGCTCTCCGTCTGGGCCGACGACGGCGCGGAGGGCGCGGCGCAGACGCGGTTCCTCGTGGTCTACGCGGCCATCGGCGTGCTCCAGGCGGGGCTGCTCGCGCTGCAGACGATCCTGCTCACGCTCTGCGCGTTGGACGCGTCGAAAACGCTCCACGAGAAGATGCTCGACGGCGTGCTCGGCGCGCCCCTGCGCTTCTTCGACGAGACGCCCCAGGGCAACGCGCTGAACCGGTTCTTGCAGGACCTGGCGAACGTGGACGTCGACGTGCCGACGGTGTTTTTGGACCAGCTCACGCGCACGCTCACGGTCGCGTCGCAGCTCGGTCTCGTGCTCTACTTCGCGCCCTGGGTCGCGCTCATGCTGCCCCTGGCCCTGGTGCCCTACGGTTTCATCTTCTCGACGGTGCGCGTCGCCGCGCGCGACACGCGGCGCCTGGAGGCGGCCGCGCACGGCCCCTGCTACGCGCACTTCAACGACGCCTTACGAGGCCGGGAGACGGTCGCGGCCTTCGGCGCGCTGGACCGCTTCTGCGACGCGAACGCGCGCCTCGTCGAGGCCATGGCGACGGGCAAGTATTCCAACGACGCGTGCTCCAAGTGGTCGCAGGCGCTGACGACGATGAACGGCTGCTTTTTGTACCTCGCCGCGGGGCTCTGCGCCGTTTTGCTCGTGCGGCGGGGCGACGTGTCCACGGGGCAGCTCGGCCTCGTGCTGCTCTACGCGGCGTCGCTGCAGCGCGCGGGCATGGACTACATGTGCGGCCTCGCGACGCTCGAGGCGCAGTTCGTGTCCGTGGAGCGCGTCGCGGAGTACTGCCGCCTGCCGCGCGAACGCGACGACGGCACCGGCCGCGCGCCGGCGGCGCCGGGGAGCGCGGCGGCGCTCGTCGCGACGGACGTGGCGCTGCGGTACCGGCTCTCGCGGCCCCTCGCGCTCCGGGGGGTTTGTCTGACCGTCGCCCCCGGCGCGAAGGTCGCGGTGCTTGGCCGCACGGGCAGCGGCAAGTCGTCGCTCGTCGGCGCGCTCGCGCGGCTCTACCCGCTCGCGGCCGGCGCCGTGACCGTCGGCGGCGTCGACCTGGCGGGCCTGCCTCTCGCGGACGCGCGGGCGCGCGTGAGGGTGGTCGAGCAGAGCTCGACGCTGGCTAGGGAAACGGTCCGCGCGAACCTCCTGGGCCCTTGCGCGACCTGCGGCGACGAAACGGTCTGGGCCGCGCTCGACCGCGTCGGCGTCGCCGCGGCCGTGCGGCGCCTGCCGGGCGGGCTCGACCACGTCTGCGCGGAGCGTGGCGACGACTTCTCCGCGGGCGAGCGCCAGCTCCTGGCCCTCGCGCGCGCGCTGCTGCCGTTTCCGCCGCCGCTCCTGCTCTGCGACGAGGCGACGGCGAACGTCGACGAGGCGACGGACGCCAAGGTCCACGAGGTCCTGCTGAGGGGCCTCGACGCGACGGTCCTCGTCGTCTGCCACCGCCTCGCCCACGTCGCCGCGTTCGACCTGGCCGTCGTGTTGGACGACGGCCGCGTCGTCGAGGAGGGCCGGCCCGCGGACCTCCTCCGCGACCCGGCGTCGCGGCTCGCGGGGCTGGTGGCCGCGAGTAAGAAGGGTGGGTGATGCTTCGTGCCAGCCCGAGTGCTTTTGTTTGGTGAGGCAGCTTAACTTAACTATGCTTCCCGCGCCTAGTTCCCGCCTCGGCGTGGGCGAGCGTGCTGAGGATGGCGATGAGCTTGGCGCTCAGTTGTGCCGGGGCAGCTCCTTCGCTGCCTTTCGCTTGAAGTTCGACTAGTCGACGAGTGAGTGGCGTATCGCCTGCCTTGTCGGCTATGCTCGCCAGGGTAGAGTCGTGTGATAAGAGTAGCTTGACCGCTCCAATCATTTCTTCACAATCCTGTCTAGCGACGAGGTAGTGAAGTGCTGTCCATCCCAATTGTTTTTCGACTTGCCTCGCGTTGAGCCCAAGATCGAGCAAGTAATGAAGCACCTCTTCCATGTCGTCGCGCTTCCGCATACCGGCGACTGCATGCAATGGCGTCCTCGAATGAGGCCTAGTCAGGCAACGAGGGTCGGCTCCGGCGTCAACGAGAGCTCGAATCACGTCGATGCTTTGATATATGCACGCGTAGTCGAGGATGGAATCAAGAATATCATCATCGACTGCGTTAGGATCCGCGCCCATGGAAAGAATTGCGGAGACCGATGATGCAGGCACACGTCCAAAGACGGCAGCGCGTAGCGCGCAGTCCGGGGACATTTGATCGAGCAGCTGCTTGAAATTGTGGGATCCGAGGAACTGACTGTCGAGGGGTTCGACGTCCGAGGAGCCCTCGACTTGAATTTGCAGCAGAAAGCTCTGCAGGTTCTGGGCCGATCGCAGCGCGCCCGATCGCACCAGCAAATAGCACGACGACGCGAATAAACTCTTGTCGACATCTGAGTCGAATTCGATCGTTACGGCTCGGAGGTCGCGCATGACCGCCATCGGCAGAATCATGTCGCGCAGCACGTCAAAGCCATCGCGGCCATCAACATACAGGACCCGGCAGCGCGTCATCTTATTCATCAAGAGTGTGGCGCGTAAGCCACCTCCTCTGATCCAGCTTATTTGCGTCACGGAGCTGAGCGCCGCGCGCCAGCTGCGACACGTGACCGACACGTCCAGAAGCTCGTGCCAGTGGAGATGATCAAGCACGAGGCCAGACAGAGGCGCGCCGAGTCGATTCATTTTGGCCGCCGAGTTTATCCACCATGCGCGGGCCCGCAGCAGGCAAAAGTCAATATCTGGTCAACATGCAACTTGATGCGGTGT
>Ga0257106_1001764_pt1 | contig 10419 bp, 4 predicted proteins | sample LP_taG_3_FD_190177 | JGI IMG/M metagenome (GOLD analysis project Ga0257106, IMG submission 190177) | Marine microbial communities from Northeast Subartic Pacific Ocean, Canada - LP_J_2011_P26_10m | ecosystem: Environmental > Aquatic > Marine > Oceanic | place: Canada: Northeast Subartic Pacific... | reverse complement strand
ACGGTCGTCGGCGCTCTCGGTGCAAGGAGTGCGGTGGGTCACAAATATGCGAGCACGGTCGTGAGCGCTATACATGCAAGGAGTGCGGTGGGGCATCAATCTGCGAGCACGGTCGTATACGCTCCATATGCAAGGAGTGCGGTGGGGCATCAATCTGCGAGCACGGTCGTGAGCGCCATCGATGCAAGGAGTGCGGTGGGTCTGCAATATGCGAGCACGGTCGTCAGCGCTCTAAGTGCAAGGAGTGCGGTGGGTCACAAATCTGCGAGCACGGTCGTCAGCGCTATCACTGCAAGGAGTGCGGTGGCGCAGGAATCTGCGAGCACGGTCGGCGGCGCTATGACTGCAAGGAGTGTTCTTGATTGACGCGAAGGTCTACTCAAGCAACTTAAGTGTTATCCACGGGCTCGTATCAATCTGACCGGCTGCTAGCTAGAACGTCACCTCCCCGGCCTCAGCCTCCTGCCTCGCCCTCACCGCCGGCGGCACCACACCCCCCGCCCTCGCCACCTCCTCCGCCCGTACGTCGTTCCCTTCCGTCCACTCCAACTGCGCCAACGCCTCGAACACGGGCGGATACCTCGGAGTCAAAGCCGCCCCGCTCTCCAACGCGGCTCGAGCGGCGTCAACGTCGCCGACGGACCCCTCGAACAAACCACGCTCCAGCCACAGCGTCGCCGCCCTCGGGAACGCCGCCACGCCTTTCGCGAACAGGTCCCGCGCGGCGGCATCGTCACCCTCGTTCGCCTCCATCGTCGCCCACGCCTGGTACAGGAACTGTCGGTAGGAGTCGTCGGATGACTTTTGGAGGCCGAGCTGGTACCGAGACCGAGCGGATCGGGCCCCGGACACGCGGCGCTCGAACTGGCCCCACTGGAGCCACGTGGCGCCGTCGGTGGGGTCAACCTCCGCGGCGCGGTTGAACAACGTCCGCGCCACGGTGTTGGCGCCGTCCCTCTTCTCCAAGAGCGCCCACAGCCGGAGATGCGCGGCGCAGTCCCGCCGAGTCGCCGACCTCAACCGTTCGCCGCCGTTGTTACGACCGTTACTGTTAACGGTCGACCCGGATGAAGACGAACCGTCGGAGTTTGAGCCGTGGGAGTCCGCGGAGTAGGACGCGTACACGGCGCCGCTGCCGTCGACCGCCGCGGCGTCGACGAAGGAACCGTCGAACGCGCCAAACTCGTCAAACGTTCCCGATGAATTCAGCGTCTCAAAGGTTCCCTCAACACCGCCGATGGATCCGCCCCTGCCGCCGTTGGACGCCACCGCGCTTCCCTCCATGAACAGCCTCCGCGCCCTCGCGACGTCCCCCGAGTGGTGCGCCGCGGCGGCCGCCGCGGTGAGGCACGGCAGGCTCACATCCTTCCCGCTCTCAAACGCGGCGATGGCGGCGTCGAATTCGCCGAGCTCCTGCAGCAACAACCCGAGCGAGTGCCTCGCGTGTGCGTTCGTCGGGAAGTCGTTCGCGAGCGCCTCGAGCTCCACCCGCGCGCCGTCGGTGTCCCCGATGGACTTTAGACTCAGCGCGCGCGCGTGACGCAGGCGCTCGTTGCCGGGGCACTTGGCTAGGCCCTCGTCGGCGACTGCGAGTTGGCGCTCCGCCTCGTTCCTGACTGTTTGCCCATACATACGCGCCATGAGCCCACCGCCGTCGATGCCCCGCAGTGCGATCGTCTCCGCTTTCCACCACTGCGTCCACGCCTGCGAGTTCTCCGGGCACGTGTCGACGGCCTCGCGGAAGAGGGTCCTGGCGAGGGACAAATTTTGGTCGCCGCCGCCGCCGCCGCCGCCGCCTCTCGCCACCTCGAAGGATGCCCACGAGCAGAGCAGCGAGCTTCGCGCGCGGAGCTTGGCGCGTGATCCGCCGTGCCCACCGAGCTTCGATGGCCTGCGTTGGCCTCTCTTATCCTGTCGGGGCGGGCGGCCCTCGGGCTTCCCGCCCTGGGTCTGGGTCCGCGTTTTTCCGTCAGTTTGCAAATTATCATCAGAGGGATCGTCGTCGATGGCCGCGCGTCGCCGTCGGCCCTCATCCTGCCGCGCCTCCACCTCCTTCCCCTTCCGAACCCGTGTGCCGCTCGATCGCTTCATCATCCCCCGCGCGGCGTCCCGTGTCGCCTCCTCCCCTTTCCGGAACAGCCGCTCCGCCTTCCCGGCGTTGCCCAGCCTTCGTTCCATGTTAGCCCACGCCTGCCAGCTGGGCGCGTGCGACCCGTCCGCGTCCACCGCATCCGCGAAGAGCTTCCGCGCCTCCGTGAAGTTCCTGTCGTCCACCTCGAGCAGCGCCCAGGCCTGCGACGTCGCCGCGCGGCTCGGGTCCGCGCGTCGGCATTCGCGGAAGAGCCTTCTCGCTTTCGCGAATCGGCCTTTCGATCGCTCGAACACCGCCCACGCGTGGTACGCCGCCGCGTGTGTCGGGTCGAGCTCGACGCTCCGGGCGAAGAGCTCCCTGGCGCGAGCCGCGGCGCCCTTACCCCCGCGCCGCGCCTCCAGCGTCGCGCGAAGGTTGGCGACGACGGGGTTGTTCGGCTCGTGCTCGGCGCACGCCTGCGCGATTGCCAGAGCGTCGTCGAGCGCGACGTCGGCGCCTCGGCCGTCGACGTCCTCGGCGACGAGCCTCGCGGCGGAGACGCCGATGTGGGCGTTTCGCGGGTAGAGTTCACGCGCGGAGGTGAGCAGGCGGAGCGCGCCGAGGCGATCGCCGCTGCGCTCGAGATTCTTGGCGCGCCAGTGGAGGTTAACGTCCGGCGCGTGCGGGCCGTGACGCCGGCGATTCTTGTTTGTCGCTCCGTCCCGGTCGCCTCGTTGGGAGGGCGACGCGTGGGCGCCGGTCGCCGCTCGAGCCGCCGCTGGACCGCGAGTGGGCGCGCGTCGAGGGGGCGCGGCCCAGAGCGCGCGCAAAGCGCACGCCGCGGCCATGCCGTCCTCCCGGGGAAGCGCTCCTGAGCTATGGATAGCGACGACGTTTGCGGCTTGGTTCTCATCTTTTGAGATCTTGATCCTGAATCGTGGTGGTCTTGCCGGATGTCAACGGGTAGCCAGTCAGAGGAACCAAATAATTAGGCAATTGCAAGCAGTAACTTGTTCGCTTTTCAGTGAGGAGCAGACACGAAAATCGTCGAAACTTACTTTTGTCCGTTACTCGGAACTTACGACAAACGTCGCGGCGTTTGCACTGCGAGGGACGCGCGCACCATGACCACGCACGACGACAGCTACGCCGACGCGAGCTTCGACCTCGACGAGAGCATCGACGAGGACATCACGGATGAAGCAGCCGACGACAACACCCCGGCGCGACGCATAAACGTCGTCGATAGCGACGGGGACGACGATGACTCCATCCATCCGAGAGCTCGCAGGTCGAGTCCCCCCGAGCCATCGCCGCGGTCGTCCCCGGAGGAGGAGGCCGGGGCCCCGGAGATGACCACCCCTCCGTCGACCGGGCGGACGAGGCTGAGCGGTGGGATGGCATCGCTCCCGCCGCTGTCCCCGCGGCGCCTCTCGCCGATGTCCCCCGTGGCGACGCTACTCAAGCCGCTTCTCGCGCCAAAGTCGCCGCTTCCCCCGTCGCCCAGGTCCCCGTTCTCCTCGCACAAGCCCACGATCTACGTCCCGCCGTCGCGCGACCTGCCGCGCAAGACCCCGGCGAAGCTGTGGGAGATCGAGTCCAGGTGGGATAACGTGGAGGCTGGCGCGGTGGACGCGGGCGACGACGACGTCGTCGAGGAGGTTCACGATGTGTCCAACGTCCCGAGCCCCGAATCATCAATCGACTCACCTAAGCAGTGGATAGACACGCTGAGGACACCGACAAAGGCGGAGAGGCTCGTGTACCGGTACTCCTCCGTCAACACCACCGTCAACCCCGTGCTGCGGCGGCAGATGGAACTGAGCAGGCGGCGGCGGGACGCGGTCACCGAGTGGACCCCGCCAAAGGAGAAAAGGACAAAAGCCAGACGCAAACCCGCGCTGCCCCGCTTCGACACCAAGAAGGACATAGTCGATCCCTCCAAACCGGTGAGTAGTCCAGCGCGAGTGAGAACGGCGTGCGTGGACGTCAACGCCGCGTTACCCGTGTTCTCCAACGCGGTGTCACGCGCGCTGGCGTCGTGCGCGGTGGACGAGGGCGACCAACAACGGTACCTCAACGAGCAGCGCGGGGACAAAACCAAAAACAACCCGAGGGCGACTGTCGCGATGGTGGAGGATGTCCCGGCGCTGTCCGCGGTGCGAGGGCCGGGGACGCCGTACGCGAACGTCCCGGCGCATAAGAGGTACTCGTGGTACAAGCACTACGGGTTCGGTGGGAAAGGCGCGAAGACATCGTGGGGGTATAACCCAAAGAGAGGAGACATCGGGGCCAGGTACGAATCGGCTAAAAGTCAACCGGCGAAGTGCACGGCTTGCCCGGCCTCAGAGAAGTGAACACTCATCAGACTTGCCAAGTTCTGTTCTGTTCGTGGAATGTACATCAGTCATTAACATCGGTAGTGCCCACGATCTAAGAGTTGTGTATGTCAACCCTTTTACCAACCCGATACCCGAGGGGGGGGAGCAAAGTCTTTCGGCCCTTTTGGCCGCGGCTCCCCCCGCGACAATGCAATGAATGGGAGGTCAATCACATGTCGAACCCCATGATCCCGTAGCCCATCGCCGCGAGGCTGATGGCCACGCCCGCCGCCAGAAGCGCCCGCAGCCCGTTACCGAGCTTCTGATCCCCGGAGAACTGCTTCCACATCACCAGCGGCGGTAACACGCCCCACAGAAACGCCACGGGCACCGTCCCGGCGAACTTGATCATCAGATAGTACAGCTCCGGCCCCTTCATCGCAAGCACTAAACTCGGCAGCACGGTCAACGCCAGCAGCTTCTTGCACCCCTTGTTCAGCGGCAGGTGGAACGTGTCCGCGTTGAAACGCGACAGCGCCAGGTAGCAGCCGATCAGTGTGCTGATGGAGGCGCACACCGCGATTGACCCGGTGGCGGCGCCGAGTAGCCCACCGTCCGCGAGGATCTTAGCCGCCAAGTCCCCGCCGCTGGCGCTGAACGCCGCCAGTTCCTTCCGTCCCAGCGTCACCGCCAGCCACAGCACGTACATCAACGCCGGGCCCGCACTCCCGATGGCCAGCACGCGCCGTATCTTCTTCCGGCTACCTCGGCACATGTCCACAACCGTCGGGATGGCCTCTGCGTAGGTCATCGTCTGCATGATCGCCGGCAACGCGGGCACAGCCATCAAAACGTTCACCTTGGCGAGCATCCCGGTGGAGATACCCGCGCTGCCCACGACGCACGCCGCCGCGAAGGACGCGAACAGCCCCGTCGTCGCGAGCGCGTTGATGCGACCGACGTCCCTTCGAAACGCGGCGCCCGCGATCAACACCGCGGTTGCCAAAGTCCCGAGCCTGGTGGCCCACCACCACGCGGCTCCGGCGCCCGCGCCGATGCTGAGCGCCGCGAGCTCGCCGCACTTGGCGAGCTGCGAGACAAGCGTACAGTTGATGAGGATCCAGAACGTGATCCCTGCCGCGACGCCCGCGAGTTTACCGAGGTACGTCTCCACCACCGTGTGGATGGACACCGCGACGGCTGGGTTGTCCTCCCACACCCGAATGGTCGGCTCCACGAGGGTCACCGCGCTGCCCAGGAGCGCGACCCACGAGATTGCGAGCAGTCCCACGGCTGGGATGAACCCGCCCGCGGCGCAGAAGTAAGGGAGCGCGAGGGATCCGCCTCCGACGGCGGTTCCGGTTATGAGCAGCGCGGCTTCCCACTCCGCCGCCTCGTCGCCGTGCGCGATGTCGTCGCCGTCGTGCGCGAGGAACGCCTCGGACTCGATGCACGAGCGGCTCGGGGGCAGGGATTCGTCGATGGACTCTATGTCCGGGACGACGTCATCGATGGAGGAATCCATGTCCTCGAGCTCGACCTCCTCGGGGCCCGGTTCAGGGACCGCGCTCGTGACGCTCACCGCGCGGGTTCTCGCTCGCGATTTCCATTTGAGTTGGTTGGGCCCGCAGGTTGGTTGGTGGGCCCCGACGCGCGCGCCTTGGACGACACGGTGGGACCGGACGGCGCGCGTCCGTGCCCCGCATCGCACCGTACACGCGGGTCCTCCCGTCGCGGGCGGGAGGCTCAGCGACATGATGCCGGCTCCCGCCACCGGTGATGCCGACCCCACCTCCTTTACTTCAACTCGAGCAGGCAGCTGAGTTGTCCCGTCACGTGGGAAGTTTGGATTGGAGGCGCGACCTTTGCGTTCGAAGGCGCGGTGTCTCCCGTGTGTCGCGGGTCCTCCGAGACGGGACGCGCGTCGGCGAAGGTTCGCGTGACGGGTCCGGCGGTCTCGGCTGAAACTGACGCGACGCGCTCACCCGAGCGCGCCTCCGTTTGGCTGAGAGCCGAGGCGCGTATCTCACGGTTGGGTCACGCTCGGATAACGTCCAAAATCCGGGGATTTGGTTATTTTGTGGTGATTGTCATCTAAAATACGCATACGAACTTAACAACTAACTGGTCCAATATTATAACCAGAAAAGGTCACATAAATCTATTTGCTGATAACTCGCTTGTTAGCACCAGATCAAGATGGCGCGAAGTGAGTCAACCTCTGTTTTCACGACCTCGAGGTCTCATCTTTGGCTGAGCGGCGTCTGAGCAGCGGGCGCCGCGCGAGTCGAGGTGCGTCTCTTCCCCAGTGTAACCCTAAACCCGCGAACCCTGTTCCCGTCGCGTGATACCCCCCCGCGCGCACATCCAGGGGTGGGAACCTCGGAAAGGTCGAACGCAAAAGACAAACAATGGCACCCCCTGCCAAAAAACCAGATCCTGACACATCCTCCCCTTCACGCCACCCGCAGATGTCGAAGGCGAAGCGGAAACGCCCGGAGGATGAGGCGAGTGACGGCACGCGCGCGTCCCCTAGGACCCGCGGCGTGAGCGGCGCGGGCGGCGCGTCCGCCACGCGCCCCGACGGCGGAGCCGATGGAGGTGTTAAGAAAGAACCCGGCGACGACGACAGCGCGGGCGCTTCTCCCGGACGGGCGCGACACCGCGCGTCACCGCGCGTCGCCACCGAGCCCAAACCGAAGCGCGGCAAGCGCGAGCGTACGTGGCGCGACCTCTCCCAGAACGCCCTCTACGACATCGTGCGCCGCCTCCAGGGCCCACACGCGGTCAAGACGCGCAAGCGGGATCTCGTGGAGACGCTCGAGAAGCACGTGCGGGAGCTCATCACCTGCGCGGTGAAACTCCTCGGCGTTTCCAAGCAAATCGCCGAACACCTCAAACACACGCCTTCATCGTTCCAAGATGAGCGCACTGAGCTCCTGGCGAACATCAAGACGCTCTACACCATGGCGAAGGACCACGTAACGGAACACGCCGACGCCGATCCCCGTTCCCTCTCCGCCGATAAGATTGTCCGAGCCAGGCTCAACGCCGCGCTCGTCGCCGCGTCGCTCCCCATCCTCGCCGCGTTCCTCAGGGACAGCGTGTGCGAGGCGTGCCCGGCCGCGACGATCGCCGCGTGCCGCGCCTTTGAAGCCCTGCGCGTCGAGGTTCAGCTCAGGACGAGCGTGCGCGTGTACCGAGAGATGCCGGCGCTGCGAAAGACCCTCTACGACGGAGCAGTCTCGCAGGCACTCGCCGCGGAGCTCGTGACGCGAGTCTTTGGCAAAATCGAGGATGAGGATGAGGCCGCGGCGGGAGGGGAACGAAGGAGCGGTGACGACGAAGGTGTTCACGACGTGTGGGTCGACGGAAGCGTTCGGGTGGCGCCGCCGCAGTCGCTCGTCGACGCCCTCTTCTCCGCCTCTTCTCACGACGACGCCTACGGGCAAACAGTCAACGACCCGGTGACGGGCGGCTCCGGGGAGGATGAGGGCGAGAGCCTGGAGTCCGCGAGGACGTGGGCGGGTCTGTGGGGGGAGACCCACGACGTCCACCCCGCGAACCAAGGCTTGTTCAGCCCCGCGACGGCGGACTCACCCGCGCCCGCCACGCGGCTCACCGCGGATCAGCACCTGGATGTTCTGGAACGGGAATCGATCGAGCGCTCCGGCGTGGACTTTGTCGGCCGTCGCCGAAGCGCGCGAATCGCGACTCGCCCCGAACCCACGCCGACGCCGGGAGGTAACCTCGATTCGCCGCAGACGGAAAGACCGGAATCGCGCAGGCGTGGTAGGGTAACCCTCCATCACGGCGCAAGGGTTCATCGCGGCGCTATTTTAGGTCCTTTCACGCGTAGTTTACATCCCTCGTTCCGACAAGGAGGTGCTGCGACGAGGCGCCACGCGGTGAACCTGTCGCACGATCCCCGCTTCCGCACCGGCGGGCTCGACCACTTTTTTGGAGACGACGACGACGACGAAGGCCCCCGGTACCCCGAGTCCCTCGCGCCCCCCGCGCCGTGGACGCTCGTGAACGTCCACGGCGACTCCGACGACGACGTGTGGGACGTAGACGAAGAAGAACCGGTGGCACCCGGGGACGTGCTCGAGCAGGCTCGGGCGGCTTGGCGCCACAGCCAAGGGATGAACCGCGCTCCCAACACCGGCGCTGGGTACGCTGTTAGAACCGGCGCTCGCCGCGGCGAAGATGGAAGGCTCTACACCCGCGACGGCCGGGTGATCACCCGCGCAGAACCCTACGACAACGGCGACATCTCCGAGGGTTCGAGAGAGGACGGCTTCGACACGGACGACGACGGGGGCGGCCGCGACGGTATACCCCGCGTCATCGCGCGGCGCATCCGGAACAGACGCGGAGCCGAAGTACTGCGGAACAGATTTGAGCCGCCCAGGTCGCGCCCGCCCGTGGGTCTGTCGTGGGATAGCGAGCTGAGCAATTTGTTCAACGATTTCCCGGGTCTCAACGACGCCGCCGTGCCGGATGCGTTGCCGGACGACGCGGACAGGCCGCCGACGAGGCGGGGCGGCGGCTCGCGGGAATCCCCGGCGGACGATGAGTCACCGAACGATGAGTCACCACCCTCGAACGGAACCACCATTACGACACAAATCTCCGCGGCCAAGTCCGCGGCGATGCGAACGTCGGTGCAGTTACTCGCGAGGCTGGTAAAGTACGAGCTGTTCCGGCGCGACGCGATTCCGCATCCCAGCACCTCACCACCCGCGTCGAACGGAAGCGGCGGCGGCGGGAGTTCATCGACGAAGGCGCGGGAGTTCAACCCGCCCGGCGGACGCTCACCGCTCGTCCCGACCTTCAGCGCCAGCGGCCTCAAGATGCTCAGGTTTCTCACGCGCCCAGACGACGAGAACCGACCCGACTTCACCGTGCTCGAGTTATTAACACCACACCTGAAACGCGACGGCCGCGTCGCCGTTTTACTCGCGTGCGGTGAGTGTCACTTTCGTCCCGGTGGTGCCGAGCGGTCTCCTTCCATACTCAAATACCCAATCACCACCCAATTACTAACCAACTCCCCCCTACTAACCAACCCCAGGCTGCGAACTCTTCGCCGCGAGGGACGCGTTGCGCATGTGCCCGTTCGAGGCTTGCGCCGGCGTGTACACCTGCGCCGCGGCCAGGGTCCTGGCCACCGTGGCGCACCAGTGGCACGTACACGGCGTCCCCAAGCGCAACGCCGCCGACGGGTGGATCGCGCTGACCAAGCTCGCGGAGACAATCACCGAGTCGTGCGTCGCCGGGCGCGTTAACGTAATCAATCCGCGGTCGGGTTTAGGGTCTAGACCCTTCGGCGGTCTAAACCCTTCGAACACCGGCGAACCCGGGCAGGACGGCGCGGCGGTGTCCACGTCCGCCGCCGGGTTCCTCGCGGGTATCGCCGGGAACTTGCCGGAGCTCCTCGGGAAGGCGCTGCCGGCGCTGACGTCGACGCTCATCGCGTCGCGCCCGCCGCAGAGAATCGTAAGTTTATTTTAATTTTCTCGTGCTGGCGATTTGATTGACATTGTGTTTAACACTTACAGGTAAACTCATTCGCGGAGTCCACCCTTGTTCTGGCGCACGCGGCGATGCACCCGCCGCCGCCCCAGTTTGGCTCGCCCGCCTACCTGAACCACCACGGGGTCAAACCCGCGATGCTGCAGTCGACGCTGGGGGAACGCATGCGAACCGCCGCGCTCCTGGAGATTGAACCGGCGCTCGTCGCGGTTGAAGTTTGGGCACGAAACGGCGTCCTCGCGCACCTCAAGGCGCCCACCGCCGATAGAGTGCAGGCCGCGGACGATTGCTCGTCGGTCGCGGCGCTGGTATGCGCCGCCGCGCTGGTGTCGAGAGTCGACGCCGTTCACGTCGAAAATACGCGGCGGTGTTTATTCAACGAGGGGGATATCGCAGACATGGTTTCAAGGTTTGAGAACGTCGTTCAACTGGAGCCGCGCCAGTTGAACGACTTGTTGTGCGTGTTCATGCGAAGACTGAGCGATGTAG
>Ga0257106_1001760_pt1 | contig 10424 bp, 10 predicted proteins | sample LP_taG_3_FD_190177 | JGI IMG/M metagenome (GOLD analysis project Ga0257106, IMG submission 190177) | Marine microbial communities from Northeast Subartic Pacific Ocean, Canada - LP_J_2011_P26_10m | ecosystem: Environmental > Aquatic > Marine > Oceanic | place: Canada: Northeast Subartic Pacific... | reverse complement strand
TCTCCACCGGTTTGCTTCTTCACGGTGAACCGTCCGATCGTGTCGAGGGCGGTGCGGAACGCCACAGCGTCCTGCTTGAGGGTGGCTTGGCGCTCTGCCTCCTTGGCCCTGCGGTGCTCCACCTGCTTCATCACCGCTGGGGTGACGGGAACAGCTTTCCCAAAGGGAAGCAGGAAGTTGCGGGCGTATCCAGGTGCAACGTCAACCAGATCGCCATTGCGGCCCAGGCTGAGGATGTCCTCATTGAGTACGACTTGTACGCGCTTGGCCATGGCGATTTAGAAGAGGTTGACGATGAGAAGCGATTGCGAAGTTTACGACGCGACCGGTAGGCGGACCTTGGTTGCGAGTCCTAAGGCGCGCATCAAGCGGATGTGTTCCCAGGTGAGATCGATCTGACCCGGCTGCATGCCGTGGCGTGCGGAATGGGGGAAGGCGTGGTGATTGTTGTGCCAGCCCTCGCCGAAGGTGAGCGCTGCTACCCACTTGTTGTTGCGTGAGGCGTCACCGCTGTCGTAGACGACGTTTCCCCAGCAATGGGTGGCGGAGTTCACAAGCCAGGTGACGTGATAGACGACCACTAAGCGCAAGGGAATGCCCCACAACACCAAGGCCCAGCCGCCAGCGCCTGTAGCGGTGCCGATCCAGAACAGCAGCAAGCCAAGGGGGAGCTGGAGCCACAGGAAGTGGGCATTTAGCCAGCGGTAATAGGGATCACTCACGAGATCGCCGGTGAGACGGGGCACTGCAGGCATGGCCTCGATCGGGTGGAACATCCAACCCATGTGGCTCCACCAGAAGCCGCGGTGGCTGTTGTGATGGTCTGCATCCGTATCGGAAAACTTGTGGTGATGCCGGTGCAGCCCCACCCAATCGATCGGACCGTGTTGGCAGCTCAGAGCGCCGCAGGTTGCGAAAAATCGTTCCAGCCACTGGGGTAGGCGGAAGGATCGGTGCGTTAATAGGCGGTGATAACCAAGGGTGACGCCGAGGCAGGCCGTGACCCAGTACAGAACGAGCAGGCTGGTCACAGCAGGCCAGCTCCAGAAGCTCGGCAGAAGGGCCACAACCGCGAGGGAGTGGATCACGATCATGAATCCAATCGTGACGGAATGCTGGTGATTTTTAGGGCTGGCCGCAGGCTGCCCTTTGCGTGGACGATGAAGAAGTCTTGCTTGAGCTGCTGCCAGGTGCGAAGCTGCCGGCCGACTGGGTGGAGATGGAGTTCTGATCGTGCTTAAAACCATCGCTAATCCGCTTGCTGTTCATAATTTACACCCAATAAGGATCCGTATCAAGTGACGAAGGGAGAAGCCGTTTCTGATCATGTGACCAAGGGTTACCGGGATCGGCTCGATGAGGGCCGTCGGGCGATGGCGCACTTGATCCATGTGTGGCACGAGCGCAATGGCTGGTCCCACAAGGTGTTGCCAGCCCTCGCGGATGCCCTCGATCTCGGCCGTGTTCACAACTCCCAAATCTCGAACTTGCGCAACGGCAAGCTGGCCTCTCCCGGCCCCGAGGTGTTCCTGGCTCTCGGGCAGGCCAATGCGATCCTCGAGGCTGGCTTGGATCCGATCCAAGAGCATCTCGCTGAGGTGCATCCCGATCTGCTCAAGGTGCTCAAAGTGAGTGCTGTGCCTGTTGTCAACGCCAACGGCAAACCGTTAGGTGCAGGACAGTTATTGGAGATCTTTGTAGGCCTTGCCCCTTTGCCACCGGGTTTCGATTGGCGCATTGATCCCGAAGAGGCAGCCCCCTTAAGCGCAGCGCTTGCAGATTGTCTGTGCCGAGGGCAGCCGTGGCGTCAGTGTCGCGATCAATTGATGAACGCTTACCCAATTGGGAAAATTCAACGCCGCGAACGTTTTGCCGCCGTCATGGCGGGTTTGCGTGACTACTCAGCAGAAGAGCTTGATGGAGAGTTTCTCGATCTCCATGCCACCTATCTCGCTCTGAAGGGTCGAAATGGGGCAACGCCGGCCGCATTCCTTGATGAATTGCGGCGTCGTATCCCCCTCAAGTCAGCACCAAACGATCAGCCGGAGTAGCGGGCTTGTCGAACTTTGCGGGTGAGTCCGAGTCTGCGAAGCAGTCGAATGTGCATCCAGGTGATGTCGAATTCGAACCACCGCAAACCATGGCGGGCGCTATCTGGGTAGGCGTGGTGGTTGTTATGCCAGCCCTCTCCGAAGGACAGCACGGCGACCCACCAGCAGTTGCGTGACAGATCAGGACTGTTGAAATTCCGGTAGCCAAACGCGTGAGTGGCGGAATTCACAAGCCAAGTCACGTGATAAACAACAGCGAGACGTAGAGGGATGGCCCAAAGAACGAGGCCAACACCACCACCGTGAACTCCTGCTGCCTCTCCATACCAATACAGAGCTAATCCAACTGGGATTTGGAGTACGAGAAACCAGCGGTCGAGCCATACGTAGAAACGATCGTTCAGAAGATCGCCCGCATAGCGATGCTTTTCTTTCAGAGCGGGAATGTCATGCAGCATCCACTCGCTGTGACTCCACCACAATCCACGCCCTGCATCGTGATGATCACTGGGCTGATCGGAAAAGCGGTGATGGTGGCGATGCAAAGCCACCCAATCGATCGGTCCGCTTTGGCAGGCCAGGGTGCCCATCACTACGAGAACCCTCTCAAGCCAACCAGGCACTTCAAAGCTGCGGTGCGCCATAAGACGATGCAGCCCCAGGGTGACGCCAAGCACGGTCATCCAATACAGAACGCCGAAGGCAACCAGCCCCTGCCAGCTCCAAAAGCGTGGGAGTAAGGCCACTGTTGCCAGCACGTGGATCACCACCATGAAGCTGGTGGTCCCGCCTTTGAAGCGGCGCTGCGTTGAGGGGAGCGTCTGACGCGGAGCCATCACAGCTGCGCGCATGCGCAGCTCGCGTTGGGTGCTTGCGTCAGCCGGGGTGGATGTAACCAAAAGAGTCTCCTTGCGCCGGTTCTAGAGATTCAGACGACGAGAAATCGGCGAATCTTGAGTCGGCTGGAAGATGCGAATGTAAAAGAACTGAGCACAAAAAGTGCGAATAAGGGCAGATGGATTCAAATCCTGGGGATGAGGCAAGGGATGCTGCGAGCACTGAGCAGTGGGCAAAGGCGCGCATTCGGCAAGCGAGAGATCGGCTCAGGCCTATGGCAGAACAACGCACGGCGGGCGTGTCGGTTCGCTTGGAAAAGGTGCTGAATGCCTTCGCTGCCGAGCGCGTTGGGACCCAGCATTTCGCGTCTGTAAGCGGCTATGGCCATGGCGATCAGGGGCGAGAGGTGCTCGATCGCGTTTTTGCAAGGGTGCTCGGCGCTGAAGCCGCGGCTGTGCGACTTCAATTCGTGAGTGGCACCCATGCGATTGCTGCTGCTTTGTTTGGGGTGTTGCGCCCTGGAGAGCGGATGCTCTCGATTACGGGTCGTCCTTACGACACCCTTGAAGAGGTGATTGGTTTGAGGGGAGAGGGGCAGGGGTCTCTTCGTGACTTCGGAGTGCAGTACGAGGAACTTTCCCTGCTCAACTCTGGAGCCGTCGATGAGGCGGCATTGGATGCGGCTTTAGAGATCCCTCGTCAGCTGGTGTTGATTCAGCGCAGCTGTGGGTATAGCTGGCGGCCCTCGCTCTCCATCAACACGATCGAACGCCTCTGTGAGCGCATTCACCACCGGCAGCCCGATTGCGTTTGTTTCGTGGACAACTGTTATGGAGAGCTGGTGGAGGAGCGGGAGCCACCTGAGGTCGGTGCCGATCTGGTGGCCGGTTCGTTGATTAAGAATCTTGGTGGCACGATCGCCCCCGCTGGCGGCTACGTGGCGGGTAGAGCCTCTTTAGTGGAACAGGCTTGTTGCCGGCTGACTGCTCCAGGGATTGGCAGCGAGGGCGGCAGTGGTTTTGACCTGCATCGCCTGCTGTTGCAGGGCTTGTTTCTCGCACCGCAGATGGTGGCTGAAGCCTTGATTGGTGCTGATTTGGTGGCGGCTGTGTTTGCTGATCTTGGTTATCCGGTGCAACCCTCTGCAGGGGAGCCACGCAGTGATCTCATTCAGGCGGTGCAGATCGGAAACCCAGACGCCTTGAAATTGATTTGTCGGGCCTTTCAGGGGATCTCGCCAATCGGGTCCTATCTCGACCCAGTGCCAGGGCCGATGCCTGGTTATGCCAGTGATTTGGTGATGGCCGGCGGCACCTTTATCGATGGCAGCACCAGTGAATTTTCTGCGGATGCCCCCCTGCGAGAGCCCTTCAATCTCTACGTGCAAGGAGGAACCCATCGCGCCCATGTGGAACTGGCTCTCATCAAGGCCCTTTGCGCTTTGCGGACGGCAGGTTGGGTTGATCTGGCGCAGACTGGGTGACAACCGCATTTCCTGGCCCGATGGCCTTCGACTTTCCCGACCAGTTTCGGTTCGCCGATAGTCATGAATATGTCCGGCAGGAAGCGGAGCTCGTTCGGGTTGGCCTAAGCGCCTATGCCGTCGATCAGCTCGGCGACATTGTGTTTGTGGATCTGCCTGAGCTGGGGTCTGAGCTCAGTCGCGGAACCAGCTTTGGAACCGTGGAATCGGTGAAAGCGGTTGAGGAGATGTACGCGCCGATCACGGGTGAAGTGGTTCAGCGCAATGAAGCGGTATTGGCCAATCCTGAGGAGCTTCAAAACGATCCTCATGGGGAGGGTTGGCTCTTGGTGATTCGCCCGTCGGAGCTTCCACAGATTGAGGAGTTGATGGATTCAGCGACTTACTCCGCCAAGGTGGCGGCTGCCTAACAGAAGCTCGGTTGGGCCGTCGATGCGACAGGGACTTCCTTACAGTCGCCTTCACCGCAACCGGCCTTTTGACCTTGCTTGAACAGCGTGTGTCTGACGCGTCGGTGGTTGAGCCACTGTCTCCCTTCGTAAGCCGGCACATCGGACCCGGAGAGCAGGCGCAACAACGGATGTTGAAGGCGCTTGGATTTAAGGATCTCGATTCTTTTCTGCGTGCGGTTGTTCCGGCCAATATTTTCGATGCATTGCCTCCTGTTGAGGCCCTTCCCCGCGGGTGTACTGAAGCCACCGCACTAGCGGAGCTGCGTGGCTTGGCTGACGCCAATCAGGTCAGGCGATCACTGATTGGCCTTGGCTATTACGACACCGTGACGCCAGCGGTCATTCAGCGTCAGGTGCTGGAAAATCCCTCTTGGTACACGGCCTACACGCCCTATCAAGCTGAGATCGCGCAGGGGCGCCTAGAAGCTCTGTTTAATTTCCAGACCCTGATCAGCGAGCTCACCGGCTTACCGATCGCCAATGCCTCACTGCTCGATGAAGGCACTGCCGCAGCAGAAGCGATGGGCCTGAGCTTGGCCACCTGCCGCAGGCCTGAGGCCAAGCGCTTTTTGGTGGACGCAGCTGTATTGCCCCAGACATTGGCCGTTTTGCAAACCCGGGCCCTACCCATTGGGGTGGAGCTTGAGGTGGTGGAGCCCGAAGCATTCCGCTGGGGTGACGATGTCTTTGGGGTTTTGCTCCAACTTCCAGGTCGTTGTGGGCGGCTTTGGGATCCGTCCCCCTGCATCTCCGCTGCCCACAACTGCGGAGCTCTTGTCACGGTGGCTGTAGACCCCCTTGCCCAGGTGTTGCTTGCACCGGTTGGCGAGCTTGGTGCCGACATCGCTGTTGGCAGCACCCAGCGTTTTGGAGTGCCGATGGGCGGTGGCGGCCCCCATGCCGCCTTTTTTGCCACCCGCGATGCGTTTCGCCGCCAGGTGCCTGGCCGAATTGTCGGCCAGTCTCGCGATGCTGATGGCCAGCCAGCGTTTCGGTTGGCCTTGCAGACTCGCGAGCAGCACATCCGCCGCGACAAAGCCACCAGCAATATTTGTACGGCTCAAGTGCTGCTTGCTGTGATGGCATCGTTTTATGCCATCCATCACGGCCCTGAAGGGCTGGAGGCGATGGCTCACAAGCTTGTGGCACTTCGGCTTCAGCTCGAGGAAGCGGTGCGTCAGTTGGGCTATTCGCTTGAGGCCACTCCTCGCTTTGACAGTTTTGATGTCTACGGATCGATGGCTCCGCAGGTCCATCGCCTGGCAGCACTCGAAGGCATCAATCTCCGTGTCTTGCCAGACGGAGCCCCAGTCGAGACGGCTCAGGGATTTGGAATCAGCCTGGATGAACTCTCGGATTCGAACGAGATCAAGCGTCTCATCGCGGTTTTGGCGCAAGCGGTGGAGGCTCCGGTCCCAACAGATCTCGTTGAGCTGAATACTGATGCTCAGTTGAGTGGCGTTCCTTGTCGCCAAGCGCCATGGCTTCAACAGTCGGTGTTTCACCGCTACCACAGTGAAACCGAGTTGATGCGCTACATCCAGCGATTGGTGAGTAAGGATCTTTCCTTGGTGCACGGAATGATTCCTCTAGGGAGTTGCACGATGAAGCTCAATGCAGCTTCAGAGCTTGTGCCTGTGAGTTGGCGTGAGTTTGCGGCGATGCATCCCTTTGCTCCGCTGGATCAGCAGCAGGGTTCGCAGCGGATGGTTGAGGACCTTGCGACTTGGTTGGCGGCACTCACCGGTTTTGCCGGTGTGTCGCTCCAGCCCAATGCCGGATCGCAGGGGGAATACGCAGGCCTGCTCGTGATTCGTGCCTGGCATCGCTCCCGTGGCGAGGCGTCTAGAAATGTTTGCTTGATCCCAACCAGTGCCCATGGCACCAATCCAGCTAGCGCCGTAATGGCGGGCATGCGCGTGGTGCCGGTGGCCTGCGATGACGAGGGCAATGTGGATGTGGAGGATCTGCGCGCTAAAGCGGAGCAACACAGCGAATCCCTCGCGGCCTTGATGGTCACCTATCCCTCAACGCACGGAGTGTTTGAGGTTCGTATTCGCGAAATCTGTGCGCTCGTTCATGAGCATGGAGGACAGGTCTATCTCGATGGGGCCAATTTGAATGCGCAGGTGGGGCTTTGTAGGCCTGGCTCTTTTGGGGCTGATGTCTGCCATCTGAATTTGCATAAGACCTTCTGCATTCCTCACGGTGGTGGCGGGCCAGGGGTCGGTCCGATTGGAGTGGCGTCGCATCTGCTGCCGTTTTTACCCGGACATCCCCTCATGTCCTGTGGTGGAGATCAGGCCATCCAGGCCGTGTCTGCTGCCCCCTGGGGAAGTGCAGGCATCTTGCCAATCAGCTGGATGTATTTGCGTTTGATGGGTCCTTTTGGCCTACGTCAGGCGACGGCGATCGCCCTTCTCTCCGCTAATTACCTTGCGAATCGCTTGGATGCTCACTACCCCGTGCTGTTTCGAGGGGAGAGTGGGCTGGTGGCCCATGAATGCATCCTTGATCTGCGGGGGCTGAAGCGAACCGCAGGATTGGAAGTGGATGATCTGGCCAAACGCTTGATGGACTTTGGCTTTCACGCCCCAACGGTGAGTTGGCCTGTGGCGGGCACGGTGATGGTGGAACCCACTGAAAGCGAGAGCTTGGAAGAGCTGGATCGGTTCTGCGACGCCATGATTGCGATTCGTGCTGAAGCCGCAGCGATCGAAGACGGATCCAGTGATCGGGAGAACAATCCTCTACGCCGTGCACCACACACCTTGGCTGCGGTAACAGCGGACAACTGGGACCGTCCCTACAGCCGGCAGCAGGCTGCTTTCCCGCTTCCTGAACAATCCAGCAACAAGTTTTGGCCTTCCGTGGCACGAATTGACAATGCCTTTGGTGATCGAAATTTGATTTGCACCTGCCCAAGCGTTGAAGAGATGGCCGAACCCCTTGCAATGCGTTAAGTTCACGGAAATCGGAAATAAACGTTTCGATTTCAATCACGCATGCTGACCTGTTTGCACACTGTTCGGCAATTGCTCCGTCTCAGGAGGCAACATGAGCAGCGACATTTCCACCATTCATGGTCAAGGGGCGTTGACGCCAGCTGCAGCAGGCGATTCTCTTCAGTTGCCTGAACTCCCAGAGTGTCTGCAGGCAGCGTTAGGCAGGGGCCATACGCTTGTTATTGAGGGCACCAACGTTGTGCGCGTTCCTTTTGGAGTGCGTCATTCCAAACGAGTACGGCCCGAGCGTCCAGAGCGTTGGGCAACCTTGGTGTTGCCATTGCAACCCCATGGATCACCTACTCCTCCACAAGCGGCTTAAAAAAGTTTTCAATTAGGCAACTTCAATCAAGTTTTGACTTGCTTTAAGTTTCCAGTCCACAAGTGATTTTGCGTCTTCAAGTGAACAGACGGCTGTTCTAAATGGAAGAAGTTGCATGGGACTCCGTTCTGGCCGAACCAACCAGCTTTGATTCGGTTGTTGCATCAAAATGAATCCGCGGTAGCGCACTGCGAATTGCGGTTTGCCAAGAAATCCCATGGATGCTGGGGTTAATGGGTGATTACAAAATGTATTTGAGGGCGAAAAAACAAATTTAAGCGTTAGTTACTTATTTTCTGTATATTTCACTATTTGATTGTCAGTGTTTGAATATTTTTGATCATTTAGTCAGGCATTCGGCACGTCAAGGCTGTGAGGAGAGTCGCTTTGATGGCATTTGATACAACAAATGTCTTGGGCCTGTTGTACCAATTGGGGCTCTGTTTTAGCTCAGCCCAAATAGGAGTAAGTCAGTTTGATCACTTGAGGAATGAATGTGGCGCATGCCTGCATGGCTTGGATGAAATCCAAGCCCATCGCCTCTGCAAAGATCTGATTGGGATGCTTCGGTTTCGCCTGAGATTGAGATCTTGCCGTTGATCATCTGAATCCACGCCTGTGGATAGGCGGGTTCTGGCAGTTGAATGCTTTCGCCTTGGGCAAGCCGTAGACGCCAGAGTTGAATCGGACGCGCAATGGCCATGGCTTGGCTGTTGTTTGGATCCAGCACTGGGATCCAGTCTTGATCGGTGATGGCAATCCTGCGTTGCTCATAGGCAGGCTCGAGCCCTTGGTGGCTCGGTGCGATCCAGATCTGCAGCAACCGGCAGGTTTGTTCGCTTTTGTTGATTTCGCTGTGCATGATTCCGGTTCCGGCGCTCATCCGCTGCACATCTCCAGCCTGAATGACGCCGCTGTTGCCGGCCGAATCCTGGTGTTGGAGTTCTCCCTCGATCATCACCGTGATGATTTCCATGTCGCGATGGGAATGCATGCCAAACCCCCGACCTGCTGAAATCGTGTCGTCATTAATAACAAGTAGTGGCCCGAATCCCATCCAGTTGGGATCGTGATGACCCGCGAAGGAAAAGCTATGCCATGACTCGAGCCAGTCACGAACACTGTGAAAGCGTTCTCGGGCTGGACGGAACACTGGAGCTGGTTGGTTTGTGATCTTGGACGGAATCATTGAATCGGTTGTCTTTGTCCAAGGCGTTGCAGCAGGTCTTTGATGCTGTCGTCCTTCGCTGGTTTGGAGTAGTTGCTGAGTAATTGACGACCCACAACTTCAGCGCCGAGGTGCGTGAGCTGGATGCGCAGAGATAGAAGGAGTTCCATGCCCCCGCCTCCTGAGAAGGTGGCGATTGCGATTGGTCGACTGTTGAAGAGCGCTCGGAAGTCGTGGCCTTGCACAGACAGCCAGGCAATGGCATTGGTGAAGCAGGGTGGAATCGAGCCGTTGTATTCGGGTGCGCAGATTACCCAGCGGGGAGAGTCCATCAGTTGGGCCTCCAGGGGGGCAATGGCCTCTGGTGTGCCCTGTGTTTGAGCCCTGGGGGTGAACAAGGGCAGGTCGATGGTCGTGAGATCGAGCAGGTTGGCGGATTGGCCCAGGCTGCCTGCCGTCTCAACAAAGCGCTGGGCCAGCTTGAGGTTTTCGCCGTTGCTGGCGCTAATCACCAACACATCGCTCGTGTTTGCTTTGCTCATGCCCAGAATTTCCACCATGCAGGCTGAATCTTGCCTGATGTCTCTGCTTTCAGGCCATGGCTGCCGTGGCAGATCGGTCGTTATTGGTGAGCCCGCAGGTTTCGCCATGGGTGAAATACACGTTGACGGACCTCGGGCTTGAGTGACTACCAGTGCTGGATGACTTGCACGCTTGGGGCGAGCGTCAGGCGGACTTCAATTCTGCTTCCCGATAGGGCACGAAGCTGGCTTTGCGAACACCGCAAATGGGGCAAGACCAATCATCTGGAATCGCTTCAAAGGGCGTACCTGGCTGAATTCCGGAGTCGGGATCGCCCTCTGCAGGGTCATAAATCATCGAGCACACCTTGCAGATCCATTTGCCGGCTACAGGCTCATCGGCCTGACCCGCTTGGCCATTGCCTTGCAGGGCTTCAAGGGCGACGCCATAGGACTCCGCATGGTGCTGCTCAATGGGCGTGAGCAGCCCGAAGTTCTTGGCAGCTGTTTTGAAGATGCCTGCGTGATCTTTGGATTCGCTGGTCTGTTCCTTGAACTCCGCTTCAGCTCCGTGATCGCGATCGT
>Ga0257106_1001758_pt1 | contig 10429 bp, 5 predicted proteins | sample LP_taG_3_FD_190177 | JGI IMG/M metagenome (GOLD analysis project Ga0257106, IMG submission 190177) | Marine microbial communities from Northeast Subartic Pacific Ocean, Canada - LP_J_2011_P26_10m | ecosystem: Environmental > Aquatic > Marine > Oceanic | place: Canada: Northeast Subartic Pacific... | reverse complement strand
GCCATGGAACAGCAAAGAGTCTCGGTGAACAAAGGCGGCGCCAGAGCGTCTCTACCCGCGCGAACGACCATTTTAGCCGCGGCGAACCCGCATAAAGGGCGATACGATCGATCGAAAAGCGTTCGGGAAAACTTGAAGATGTCCGCGCCATTACTCTCGCGATTCGATTTAGTCTTTGTGCTCACGGACGATCCGGACGAAGAGAGAGACAAGCGCATCGGCGACAACGTGACGCGATTGTGCGGCGGACGAAAAGTCGACGAAAGAACCGGGAAAAGCACGAATTTAACGTTTGCGGAGAAGTTTCAGTTGGAGCGAAACAAAAGACGCGAAGCCGAAGCTGCCGCTGCTCTAACGCAACAGCAACGAAGCTCCGTGTCGGCGAGCGAAACGATTTTAACGTCGGCGAAGAAGCAAGCGTCGCAGCGCGTGTTCTCGTTGAATAAGCAAGAAGCAGCTTCACCAGATGCCGCCGCTCTGATGAACCTCCCGCCACCGTCCTCGTCTCTTCGCGATGGTGTCGGTTTAAAAGAATACCTCGAACGTAAATCTGAAGAGGACGTCGACGACGACGATAAATACGCTCTTTATGCAGACTACAAGCGCACCTCCTACGACGACATGCACTCAAAAGACGGCATCGTCTCCACCTCCTTCATGCGCAAATACGTCCGCTACGCGAAAAAATACGTCCACCCAACCCTCTCCTCCGACGCGAAAGAAGTCATCAAAGCCTTCTACCTGGAATTGCGCAAAAACGCGCCCATCAACGACTCCGCTCCGGTGACCGCTCGACAACTCGAGTCGCTCGTCCGCCTCTCCGAAGCTCGAGCTCGAGTCGATTTACGCGAAATCGTCACCGACCGCGACGCCATGGACGCCGTCGAACTCTACTCCCTCTCCATGGCCGACGTCATGCGCGACGACTCCGGAAGGCTCGGCGCGTTTGGCAAACGCACCGGCGTTTCCGGAAAGCGCAAAAACTTCCGCGTCTTCATCGACGCCGTAAACGCCGCCACTCGAAACAAAGGTAACGCGTACTTCTCCGTCGGAGAGTTGCACGCGTTAGTCGAACAAACGCGATTGGATGGAATTAAAGACATCGACGCTTTCATCGAGGCGCTCAATTTAGCCGGCGAGTTGCTCAAGTGCGGTCGATTGTACAAAAGCGCTTCAAGCAGCTCTGCTGTTTAATACTATAGAGAAGAGTGCATTTGTGCTCATAAAAATCTGCACGTTTACTAAAGTACTTTATCATCACAGAACTAAACGAGATGGCGTCGTCGTCGTATACGTCGTCGTCTATTCTTCGCGTCGTCCTCTTTTCAAAAACTTCTTCTTCTTTGTCTTGTACTTCTCAGCCCGCGAGGATGAGGATGATGAAACGACGACCAAATGCAGGAGGAAGAAGGCAACAACGCGCAAACGCTTCCTCCTCGTCGTCAAAAGAAGAAGAAAAGACGAAGAAAAAACTCGTCGTTCTCACTCGAGAAGCGGGTAAAAACGAGCAGATGCGAAAGATTTTAGCATCGATTGATGAGGATAAAGACAACGAATTCGTGGTCGAAACGCTCGAGATGCCTCTGGTGGAATCGAAGCGAAACGAGGAAGAGGCGAAAAAATTAGTCGATTTGCTAAAATCGAAAACGTTTCGATGGATTATAGTGACCTCACCGGAAGCGGCGAACGTGTTCGCGAAAGCGTGGGCAGACGCCGGGAAACCGGAAGGGTTGAACATTGGAACCGTGGGAGGCGGGACGACGAGAGCGTTGCCGACGAAGGAGGAGATGAAGTGGGCGAGTTTGTTTACGCCGTCGAAAGCGTTGGGGGAGGTGTTGGCGGAAGAGTTGCCGTTGGATATAATAGACGGTGATAACGAGAGTAGTAATAGCGAAAGTACCGATAGTAATAGAGAAGTTTTATACCCGTGCTCGAAGAAAGCGGCGAAAACGATCGAGAACGGGTTGAGTTCTCGAGGCTTCATCGTGACTCGATTGAACACGTACAGCACGGAACAAGTCACGAATATACCGGAAGAGGTCCTCGAGCGAGCCGCGGACGCGAGCGTGGTGACGTTCGGAAGCCCGAGCGCGGTAAAAGCGTGGAAAAGTTTGACTTTGGAGTTGTTAGAGGAGAGAGGCGGGAAACACCCGACGTACGCGTGCATCGGGCAAACTTCCGCCAACGCGTGCGAAGATTGCGAGTTGCCAGACGTCTGGCACCCGGAAGACCCGGGTATGGAAGGGTGGGCCGAAGTCGTAAAACTATGTTTAGAACAAGACGAGAGCGAGAAGTGGCGAGGTGTCTTTTGACGACGATGATGAGATGCGTATACATCTCAAATTGAGTTAGTTGTTGGATTTTTCTCATCACTCATGTACACTGTTGTTGGTTTCAAAATAATATATGTATATATACAAATGCGTCATTCCGCGCGCGACGGATGCGTATCACTCGACGACGTAAACGACGAGTTTACGAACTCTCCGCGAGAGCACGCGGGTCCTTAAAAGGACAACAACGTGTTCGTTCACGGCCATGGCGCCGGTAAATCCTCCTCGAATCCTCTCCCCGTCGATCGATGTCCCCACGCCAACTCAAACTTCCCATCGCTGGTCTTCTTGAAAAAGCACGACTGCGTGTACACGTCTTCGTTCTTCGTCTGTTTGTAATCAAAGCTCGACTTCGCGATCAACACCGCGTACGCGCAATCCTGCATCATCTCAACGTGCTTAATTTCAATCAATTCCGTCTTCAATTCCGTCACGTCTCCCGACGACATCATCCCAACCATGATCTCTTTACTCGCCGGGTTCCCGCTTGGGCGAATGAACCACGCGTTTTGGGGCATTTTCGCGATGAATTCTTCTTTGTTCGCGATCGTGCACTGGTCTTTGATCAGTTCACGGAGTTGAGATTCTTCGGTCGACATTTTGCTCGAAACGCTTGAAAAGCTTTTCTTGGTTGTTGTTGATCTTTGTCTCAGAGAACGAGCGGAAAAAGAGCGGCGTTGGAGTTGTCGCGATGCCGAGGCGAGAGCGAGTGAAAAGGAGCGCAAGGTTTTGATCGATGGTGACATGTATATCACGCGAGTGAGTGAGGAATATTCAATTACTCTTCTCTTCAGAGTTTTTCCCCAAGCTCTTTGTTGTGTGTTATAATGAGGAAGAACACGCGTAAGAACACACAAAAACTCATGACGTCTGGGGAAGGAGTCGTGACGAGAATGCGGAAGATCGAGGTCCGTCAGAGAGATTCTTTGTGGGATTTGATTGTGAATAACGACGATATTTGTTTCAAACATATTCTTCCGAGATTGAATTCGAATGATGTGAAATTCTTGCACGGAGTGAATGGTGAAACGAGAAAGTTGATTAAGAGATCATCTCGTAAGGGGGATTTAAGAGAGGATTTTGAAGTTGAGGAGATGTCGTCAATATCGACTTTGGAAGTAGCGTTTGAGCATTGTCCGTTTTGGGCGAGTGACTGGGAAGAAACAGATTTCTGCAAAGAAGTTGCTCGAACGAACAAACTCGAGTTGCTCAAGTGGGCGAGAGAAGTGAAGATCGAGTGGGATGAAGGTACGATTACTGCGGCCGCACGTCAAGGTAATCTGGAAATGGTGAAGTATTGCGTTGCAAATGAGTGTCCTATCGATGAGGAGGCGTGTGCAAGTGCTGCCTTAAGCGGTCATCTCGAGATGCTCAAATACTTACACGAAGAAGTCAAAGCGCCTTGGGATTTTGATACTGCCGAATGGGCGGCTGCACATGGTCATCTCCACATACTCGAATATCTTGTTGAGCGTAAGTATGATAGATATGACGAATATGCGTGTAGCTGGGCGGCATTGTACGGCCAATTAGACTGTTTGAAGTACTTGCACGAAACCGCCAAAGCGCCTTGGAGCTCTTTGGTCCTTCAACAAGCGCACGATAACGAACAACCCGAATGTATACAATACCTCCTCGACAATAACTGTCCTCTCCCACCCAATTGGCGATACGAAGGCGGAACGTTATACGACGAGTTCTACCAATCGGTCGGATTAAGAGAGCAGTAAGTAGTTCATTTAGAAATAGTAGTGTTAAATACCCACATCGAGCGTAATCTTCACATTTTTTCACTCTCAGAGTCAAAAGACACATCACACGAGAGAATAGTTTTCCATGAGCTTAACTGGTACGCCCGGCGTCGGCACGGTCATGCTCGCCATCCCGAGTAAAAAGGTGCGATACTAAACACCGCTCTTCTTTGTCTTCTTTCCTTCTCTTCTTCCTCGACGACGACTCTTTGTTTGTTTGTTTGCGCGCGCGGGGAAAAGAATCGGAAAGGCACCCTCGAATGCTGACACTGACGCACGTCTCTTTCTCCCTCTGTTCTTCACTCGTTCTCTCGCATACATGGCAATAATCAACATTTAGGGTGAGTTTGTGGACATAACAACCCCGCTGGAAAAATACATCGCGGAAACCTTCGGCGCGGAAGAGTTGACGCACGCGGAAGATTCCATCTCGAAATTCGCCCAAATCCGAGACGCCTCCGTGGCCTCGACGAACGCGGCGAACGTGACGGAGGAGACAATTTCAGAACGGCACGCGGAACACATGGAGAATTACTGCAGATATTACGCCGCAGTGACGGTTTTTGGGAGTCGGTTTCAAGTGAGAGATGATTTTGGATTGAATTGTGGAAGGAGTAGTAATACGAGCGCGAGTAAAGCGGCGAATACATCGAGCGAGGAGAACAACGGAGAGTACGAGGACGAAGGGACGAGGATGGGGTTGCATTTACCGTTCGAGTGGAAGGACGCGTTCGCACCCTCGGGTGGCGAGAGGAAAAGTGCCGCGAGTTCATCCATCGCGAAGGAGAAATTAGCCATGCTGTATAATTTAGGCGCGTGCGAATCCGCGTTGGCGGCGAAAAGCGATCGATCGACGTTGGACGGGTTGAAAGTCGCTTCCGCGGCGTTTCAAAGAGCGGCGGGATATTTTCAGTTTTTAGGTCAGTGCGATGATGGGAAGAAAGTGAACGAAACCATGAGTGCGGGTAGTTGCGAACCGACAGCTACGACGGCGACGGCGACGACTGGGATTGACCGCATTGAAGCCGATTTGAGCGGCAAGATGGCGGCGATTTTAGTCGCTTTGTGTTTAGCGCAAGCGCAAGAGAGCGTTTTTGAGGCGGCGAAATTGAGCGATAAATCGAACGGCGTGTTAGCGAAGTTAGCCATCGCGTGCGCGGATTTGTACGAAGAAGTGCACGAGAAACTGTCGTCGTCGTTGCGAGGCAATCCGAAAGCACCGGTGACGCAAGAGCGGTACGTGCCTAAAATGTGGGCGACGACAACGTTTATTAAAGCGGCTATATTCAACGCCGAAGCGACTGCGAGAGTTTGTGAATCGCTCGTGAACGACGAGGAAACAATCGGGTCGGCGATTACTTTGTTGACGCGATCGAAGGAGCGCTTGGAATCGGCGTTGAGACGAGCGGAGATTCCCACCGCGCCGAAACCCCCAAAGCTGGTCGTAGAAGCCGCCGAAAATATTTTGAGAGATTCGATTAAGTTTGAACTTGGAAAAGCGGTGAGAGATAACGAGTGCGTGTATATGGCCAAAGTTCCATCGTACGAAGCGTTGCAGTGCTTACACGACGACGCGAGCGAGAAAGTGACCAACCCGTTGCACTCAAAGTTCGGGGCGAAGATGGTCAAGCCGACATCGGGTGCCGACATCGAAGTTTTCCTCGATCCTTCGAATAAAGACGACGTGAGCGCGTTGTTTGCGCGCATTGTGCCGGAAGATTGCGCGAGCTCGGCTTCTTCATACGCGGATAAAGTCGACCGACTTGTTCGCGAACAACTCGAACAACTCGCGTTTGCCTCGGACGAAGCGAGAGTCGCGCTGCGCGAAATGGAACTTCCCGAAACGTACAACGCGTTAAATCGACCGATCCAACTTTCCGAGGAATTAGATGCGGAGGTGAAATTATTTCGCGATCAGGATGGTGGTATCGACGCCATGCGCGAAACGTTGTCGTTTTCCCGAGACGTTTCGAAACATTGCGAAACGGAACTGGAGGAAATCACGTCTCTTCTAGATATCGAAATGAAAGCGGACGGTGCCGCTCGAAACGCGTACGGTTCGCACAAATATCGCGCGTTACCATCAGATGCGGAAACCACTCGATGGCGACGCGATTTAGAAACTTTTGTGAACAACTCCAAACTCGCCGCCGAATCGGACGAGAAGTTACGATTCGAATTCGCTCGGTGCGAACCGATTTTGCAAATGACCACTTCGGAAAGCATCGCACAAAACGCCCCAAAATTAGAACCGCCGATGCTTCTTGTTGAAGATGCGGAAAGTTTAGCTAAAGAGGTCAGATTAGGTTTAGAAAGAATTGAACGAATAGGTCGCGAACGAGAAGAAATTGAAGACGCGATGAAAGCGGTGAAAGCGAGCGATGATATTTTACCGACGCTGGTTGGTAAAATGAAATCGTCCGGCGATTCAGAGACCGCGCAAGGTAAGATATTCAGCGATGAACTTGGAAAGTACGACGAATTAATTGCCGCGGCGCAGAATAACACGTTCGCGCAAGCCGATGCGTTGGCGGAACTGAGGAAGAGTTACATCAAATTCAGCGACATGTACAACGTCTCCTCTCTTCGCGAGAAGGAAATCAAGAGAGACAACACGTTGCGTGAAGCGTTGCGGATTGCCGCAGAATTGTCCCGAGGGATACAGCAAGGCGTTCGCTTTTACGGCGGGTTTTCGGATGCCATTGAAAGTCTGAAGAACGAAGTCAAAGTGTGGTGCGAAAATCGCGAAAACGAACGGAAACGTATCGTCGAACGGTTACGAAGAGAAGAAGAAGAGGAGGCGGAACGAGCGAGGATGGCGGAAGAAGTTAGAATAAAGACCGAGCAGATGCGCGTACAGAACGAACGGAGCGTGGCGCATGCAACAGTAACGACCAGTTACTACCCTGGGTCGGAGTATCCGCCACATCATCAACTACAACAGCAACCGCCGCCGCCCTCGAGCTATTACCCGCCGCCGCCTCAACAACAACAACAACAACAACAACACTATCCGCCGACGCAATCATCCTATTATCCTCCGCAACAACAACATCATCAACAACAACAACAACACTATCCGCGTCATCCACCTCCGCCCGCGGACGATGGGTATTATAACCCAGGTGGAGATGAGGGAGGAAATTTCTCCGCGTACGATTTACCTTCGGCCCCTCGAGGAAGATGAGGAGCTTTTTGCAAAACAAATTAGGTGTTTGGAATTTAGATCAAATGTGTTCAAATGAAAATTACAACAATGTATATCAAACAATCGTCGCATCTCTCGATGCGCGCGGTATATTCTATATAAGTTTCTAAGTTACTTTTTAAAAAACCTCAACTCAAATCGAAGCTGCCGACGCCTTCGGAGATTGCCAGTTTCAATTTCAATTCCAGCGCTTCTTTGCTCGAGTACGGCGGGAGCTTCAAATAGTTCGCGCACGTCATCGCGCTCGGCAAATCGGCATCGGCCAACTCCGTGCCTTCGCTAATCATTTCCACGGTGTTCATTCCACCACCAACTTCGCTTAAAACGGTCGGTTGTTTGCAAACGACTTTTAACTTTGGGTTCAACGAGGCTAAACCGCCTATCGGTAAGCGAGGGGACCCGGTCGTGAATTTCAAAAACGATCGGCGTTCGGCGTCTGACATGTTGGTTAAAATCTCGCGCAAATTTACCACTGGTTTGGAATTGACTTGGTAGCCATGATCGCATAAGATGTGCTCGCGTAAGTCGCGCTCGGTCCACTTTGTTTGCTCGTCCACGCCACACGTGAGTGCGTCGATTTCAGATAAGGAAAACATGGCAAGTTGCGACGGGTTGGAAACGATGTCGGCAAAACCCTCGCGGCAAGCTTGGAAGAGCGGTTCTACGCCGGCGCCTAAGACATCGTCAACGACCGCTGCGATGTAGCGCGAAGCGTTTTCTGCCGTGACAACTTCGTCTGCAACGGAAGCGCCTTCTATATTCGCACCATCCGGCAACGCGAATTCCAGACACAAATCTTCAATCTTCGCGCCGTCGAGTCTCCCGGACCCGTCTCGAACCGCCGTTTCGAGTTTTTTCAAAGTCGAAAAAAGCTCCGGTTCGAGCAATTCGAGGTCGTCTAAACAAAGGGGTAACCCGTACAGCTTCTTGAAAAAGTTTGGGTTAAACTTCACGTCCAATAATCGACCGTCTTGTAAGACTTTGCCGATGGCGCGTCCGACGCATCTGAAAATCTCAATCGCTTTCGAGGCGTTCGGCACCGCCCGGAACGGCTTCGGGAACAACCCATGTGGCGCGTTTACGAGGCTTTCAGCGTTGTCTGTTTTCGTCGTCGTTGTCGCGCTATGTTCACTTCGAAATATCCCATGTGAAGCTCTTTGTAAATCTTTTGAAACCAACGCGTAAAATTCATTCGTGGGACCAATGCCAGTCCCAACCTCGTCGTAAAACTCAACCTCTAACACGTGTTTGCGCGTTTGCGGCGAAGAGAATACTTTTATGGCAGAAGATAACGCGTGCTCTCTTCGAATGCGCACCTTTTGGCGTTGTAAACGGCCTACGCGAGCACCTCCCCGCGGATCGCCGCCAGCATTTGCAGCCCCGGCGTTGGCCGCGTTGCCGTTGGCCCCGTTGCTCGCCTTACCGTCACCGTGGAGCTGATGCAACGCACGCGCGACGGAGAAAGAGGCGCAATGAAACAACAAAACGCGCTCGTCGAGTGTGAACAGCCATGGACACGTCTTTGCAAGCGCAGAGGTCCATTCTGGAACTCTTCGAGCGCACACAGAAAGCGTATCGCGAAGCTGCGCGCGAAGCTTTCCGGAGAGTTTCGGCGCCAAGAACAAGTTTTCGGCGTGCATTTTCGCTGAGGAAAGGTTGGCGATGCGCATTCTGTCCGCGCTGAGCAGCATTTTATCCTCGTCGTCGTCGCCATTTACCAGCATGTTATCAGACGTTTTTTTGGCATGAACAGCAGACTTTATTTTCTCTGGTCCCGAGGTGCGCAAAATCTTCTTCGCGTCTTCCGTAACGAGATGGCACAAGGTCAACGTCGCCAACGCGTCGCGAACAAAGTCGTCCTCCAAACCTTTCACAACATTTGGATGCCCGAATTGCGCGTTGAAAACCGTCGATGCTACCGGGCCTAAAATTGCTTTGACATCGCTTTTAACCGATGGATTCGCGAAGAGGTTTTCCTCCACCACGGTTTCGACGAGCATCGCCGGTTTCGACGAGTCGTTCGAATCTTCGCCGCCTTCGCTGATGATGCCTTTAAATTTCGGGTCGGTAGTGTCCACAATGTCGTAGTATAACACGCACGGTTGTTCCCACAACCGTCCACTCATTGGTTTCACGGAGTCACCGATAGAGACTTGCGTGACTGCGGCTAAGACGTTCTTGGTATCCTGAATGTACGCGTCGCCGTCGTTGACGGAGAAGGCGAGTCGAGGGCGCGCGATGTTGCTCCCCGCGGCGACGGAGGCGAAACTTCTTCCAGCAGCACCAGGAGCAGACGATGCTTGCGGCGTCAGTACGCGCGCAGTAGCAGCAGTAGCACTTTGTTCTTGTTGCGATGGCGGCGGCGGTGAAGGTGACGATGCGGGAGGCGCCGCGATCTCTTCCGCGGATGCCGGCGGATGCGCCGCGTCCTCGCCTTCTGGACCCAACAAATTCTCTTCGTCGTCCTCGTCGTCCATGTAGTCTTCTTCGTGATCCATGTCGTCCATGTCGTCGTCGTCCTCTTCGTCGTGGAAGTCCTCCTCGTCCATATCGTCGTAATCTTCTTCTTCATCGTTGAAGTCTTCTTCGTCGTGATCCATCTCGCGATCTGGCGCGCTCGCAGCTCGGTTTGCGTCGGCGTTAGGAGCAGAGGCAGAAGCATTTGAAGCGTTTGGCGGTTGTTGCGCCGGCACTGGTTTCTTCTTCACTCGGGAGTACAAGAATGCTTCGACTGCGCTTAATTGCGCTAACGGTTCAATCATAACCACGCTGTTGCCGTAATCTTCAACTTTGGTCGCGTCGCACTTCGAGGCGCGCTTTAAGCGAACCTTGAGCGGTCTCGCGAGCAAATTCAACCCAGGGTCACCCGCGTTCGCCGAAGGTGCGAGCGAGGACGGTGCACCGCTCGAGGCGCGAAATCGCGCGTAGGACGAATCCGAATTTGCCGTCGCGTGTTCCGAAACAGAGATCGGCATGCGTTCTCGCGTTTGTAAGGTCTCCACGAGAAGACGGACGAGCGCTTCAAACGAGCCCGTCGGCGCATCGCCGGCGGCGCGCGTGAAAATGGCGAGACGCTCCGTCGCTTCTTCACAATCGATGCTCCTTGATTTAGGAGAAGAAGAGGGAGAAGAAGGCAC
>Ga0257106_1001757_pt1 | contig 10430 bp, 5 predicted proteins | sample LP_taG_3_FD_190177 | JGI IMG/M metagenome (GOLD analysis project Ga0257106, IMG submission 190177) | Marine microbial communities from Northeast Subartic Pacific Ocean, Canada - LP_J_2011_P26_10m | ecosystem: Environmental > Aquatic > Marine > Oceanic | place: Canada: Northeast Subartic Pacific... | reverse complement strand
ACACGTCGCTCGCGCGCGCGCGCGAAAGAAAGAGAGAAGGAGGAAAAACGAGTGCTATATCCCACGAGAAAAATGGATAAAATGGATAAAACCGACTTAGCCTGGCTTTCATCGGCAACTCCCGAGGTAAACTCTCTTCGCGGTCGCCTTGCGCACGCGCGCGAACGTCTCGCGCGCGTTTAAAATCGAGAATACGAGACGAATATATTTTACGCACACGAACTCCTCTTTGTTTGACCGGTAACTCCACCAAGCGACGCTCGGACGAGCGATGAATGCGCGCTCATTTTTACACCTGTCGTATAAATAAAAAGAGAGATTTGAGAGTGGTTGTTAGAATCTTTGCCATCGTCCCATCGCGCATATACGAGGAAAACGTATGCGTTTTGAAAACGGTCTCGCGAATACAAAAACCTGCCAAAAATAGCGGGAAATTGCGAGACAGATATTTAGTCTTCCAACTGCGTTCAATTCTCGTTCGTTTCGCTGCGTAAACCTACCGAAAACGCGCGTCGAACGAGGACAACAGATTCTTGATTGAATAATAAAGCGCAGTCACACAGTTACCAATGCGCATTCCCAGAAAAAGAGCGACCACGCGCAGAAGAAGACCACGAGAGAAAAGCTATGAACGCGAACGAAAAAAACCCACACCGCGTACCTCTCTCGATGTAAAAAAACCTCGCTAATCGGATAAATCTATATTAAACCACACCCGATGACAGAGAAAGAGAGAACAAACTTCTTCTTCTTCGCGCGTGTGTGTATATCCGATGATGCGCTTTTTGAGGCAAAAGTTGCTATTGAGGCAAAAAAAGAGCAGAGTTTTGGACAGTTTCAGAGGAAAATTGAGTGAACCTGCACACAAATTTGCACGCCTTTTATTACGAAAGATGAACATGAAACGATAGCAGAGATTTCACAAGAAAAACGATGATTGCATCGTCACCGGCTGCTGCTGCGAATTTTGGGGAGCTTTTTTTGCAGAGGAGGAGGATGACGAACTTGTTTTCTTCCAGCGCGCTCGCGTCGACCAGCAGCATGAGCAGCAGTCGTTGTTCTCCGTCGAATTATTGGACGACCGGGAGAACGAGGAGAGACAGAAGAAGAAGAAGAAGAAGAAGAAGAAGAGCAACTGATGATGATAGTGACGATAGCGTTCGTTCTTTTCCTCCTCTTCGAGCGAGGAAGACGCGATACGAATACGAGAGAGAAGAGGACGACGAGTTGAGAAAAGACGAGGATTTGGAACTTTTGAGAGATTTGATGATGGAAGACAACACCGAGGAAGAAGAAGAAGAAGACGACGAGGAAGAGGACGAGACATTAGGAACAACAACCAGAAGAAGAAGAAGAACAAAATCAGACATTAACGCGGGGGCGGGGGGAGACGACTTTGAAACTTTAATAACGCCGAGAGCGAAATACCGCGCGCGAATAGACGCGTCGCCGAACGCCACGTGGGAAGCAGTTTCCGACGCGAGTTTGTTTAGCACGTTCGCACCAAACGTGCGAACGTCTCTGCGGAGTTTTTCGAGCAGTGGCGGCGTGTCCACGTATCGTCTCGCGAGCGACTGCAGAGACGAGGTGATTTTATGCGCCAACGAGTTGAGAGGCGAGATTTTCTTGGAGGTTGTTTTGTTACCACCAGAGAAGGCGACGATGTCTTCTTCTTCTTCTTCTTCTTCTACTACTTCTTCTTCTTCTCAGTTGATTTCCTCGAAAGATACCCTTGCGAACAGGAGAAAGAAGCAACCGGAGGCGCCGACAATTTCCCGAACGCTCTCGTTTTCCAGTCGAGACGTGGACAGACGAAACGGAGAGTTTGAGTGTTTCGGAAAGATTAAAGTCGCGAGATTAAAATCAGCCTCGTTCGCGTGCGAGTTGTCGTACGAGTGCGAAATTCGACCGACAAAGTATCCAGTTTTAAGAAGAGCGTTAGAGAGGGTAATGAGGCAATCGTTTGCGGAGATTGCGACGGCGATTAATCAACGCGCGAGCTCGATTCAAAGAGCGAAATTGAACTCGCCGTTTTTAGATTTAGAAACTTTGAACTGGAACGAAGCGAGCGAGGAGTTTTATTATGTGGACGAGTTTGACGACGACGGGTATTTCATCGGTCGAAGAAAGAAAAGAAGAGATGGAAGATTGGCGAACGCAGGGTTAAAGCCGGAAAACTATTTAGGTTTGAGCGAAGTGAGCGTACCTTTGGTGCAGCAAGGAGGAGACGAAAACGATAGAGAAGGTACCAACACTAATAATACCAACAACTCCACCACCAAGAAAAAAATGATGTCCATTTCTGGTCGTTTTCGACCTCCCACCGTGCGACGAAACGTCATGCCGCCGGCTAAAAACCTCTCCTGGCAAGCCGCGCAAGGTAACACGACATCTGGCGCGCAAGGCGGACGATGGTTCGATGAAATTGTCGACGCTGACGCCGCCGAGGATTTGTCGCCGTCGGCGCCTGGATCGATTGAGGTGCACAACAGAAGGTACGACACGCCGGCGGTTTATCACCGGCGAACGTTAAGTGCGGTGCGAATCGAAGCACCACCGAGTTTAGTCTGGAAAGTGCTCACGGCGTACGAGTCGTTGGCAAAATTTGCCCCGAATTTAGTACACTGCGAAGTCTTGCCAAACGCAACTCTGGGCGTCGCCGTTCCCGGCGGAGGAGTCTCAGGAGGCACAGGTAAAAATTTGAAACGCCTTCGATTTGTGTTTCTCAAACACTGCTTGTGCCACGCGATATACGAATCCGTCGGCGTGGACCTGTCGCAAAAAGACGAAGAAGGAGAAATACAGTTTCGCGTTTCGAGAAATCAAAGAAGAGATGGCGTTTTGCAAGGCAAATTTTTAGTCGTCCCAGCCAACGATTCAATCGACGACGAGGACGACGACATCGATAGTAGTGCAACACTGCGAAGCTTTGACGAAAAGTACGATGGCACATTCAGCGTATCTAAACTTGACCGCGCCGACTTTAACGACTTTAACGACGCGCCAGAAGAAGCGGAAGCGACGATATTGAAATTTGCCATCGAAGGCATCAACGCCAAGGCAAATTACGAAAACGGAAGAGCACGCAAACCGCCTCTAGATGAACGACAAGTCGTCGACGAAACGATCGAGTTTTTGACAACTTTACGGGCGCACATCGAAGCGATATCGCTGGAGAAAGTCATCCCGTTGGTTACGTTTGATAACTCCGTGCGTAAACTTAACATCGTTCCAGAATTGGACCAGACGAACCAAACGATCGCCGAGTTTATGCGTTCAAACCCAAAATTAGACGAGGAACAAGAAGATTCCATCGACGCGACCATATCCAGAGACGACGACGAGTTGACCATCGCGGAAAGGGCAAAACTGTACGGATTAACCGAAGCGGCGATGAAACAAAGCACGAATGCGTCCGCTTCCTTATCCGAGAAGAACGGAAAGAAGAAGAAGAATACTTACGATATGAAATCGTTCGACGAAGACGAAGAGAGAGAACTATTTGAAGCGCTGAGAGTGGACATCGAAGCATTCAACACGACGCTACTACTCAAATCGAAAGAGGACGGCAAAATGCAACAACAACAACAACAACAAAGAATACCGCAAAAGCTTCTCTTGCGAGAATACGGTCGAGAGGATTTGGAAAAGCGCATCCGAGAGCTCGGTGGCTACAAAATAGTCTCGGAAAAGTTCGGATGGGATAAAAACATGCCAAAACCGAGAGGCTATTGGCGAGATTTGGAAAACGTGCGCGTAGAGCTCGAATCATTCATAGAGTCTTTAGAGTTACCTCTGGACGAGTTACCCTCGCGAAGAGTGTTCATGGAAAACGGGAGAGAGGACATCTACCAATCGTTTCGATTCCACGGCGGCGCGAGTGAAGTCGCCATGAAGTTAGGATTAGTCGGCAAACAACAACAACAACAACAACAACAATAAGAACAAGAACCACGATAGGATTAAAAACTAAACATACACCATATACAATGTATATAGGCGAAAGATGTTGTTTTATATTTATATTAACTACTAGGCTGCACGCTGCATATATCTGTTTTTCATGAAGTTCAAACCATAAATATTACTGCACGAAACTGGCGTAAATGTCGCCTTGTTCGTCGACGATGACTGGATATACGCCTAAATCCACCGGCGTCGCGTTTTCCTTCAGCTTCCCCAACATCTTCCTCGGCAACGTGTCCTGAGGACACCACTCGATGACTTTCCCAGTCGTCAAATCGTAACTGGTCCCGTCAAACGGAGACCGAATCGAGGCGCCTCCAGGACCGTTGAATAACTCCCCGTCGATGAGCGGATACTTATACGCGGTTGAGTTACAATCGCAGACATAAATCAACTCTCCCACTCGCACCACGCAAAAGTTCCCATTCGCTAACGTCACCGCTTTAATATTCTTCTTCTTGTCAAAGTCTTGTAAGTTTAATATCTTCAAAAACCCATTTGGAATCTTCCCTTTGTTGTTAAACTCGTCCGCCATTTTCTTCCCTTCCGAGCGTATTTTCATCTTTTGTTGGGGTTCTTTTTTCTTCTTCTCTTGCCCTTCGATTTCTTCGCCGATTATATCCGCGATTCCTTTGCGTTTCCCTCTCGCCATCGCTTCTGTTCTCACGCCACCAATCTTGTTTTTCCTCTGGGTCCTCCTAAAGTCATCGTTCCTATCCGTAGTGGTAGTCGTCAAAAGACTCCTTCTGCTTCTTTTTCCAGAATACGAACACAGCGACCGCATCATCGTCGCGCACGTCGTCTGCGTCGTCGTCATCATTTTTAGTTATGTATATTATGTGTCTGTGTCACGTAAAGTGTGTGTCTCTTAATGGAAAAAATAGTAGAAATGAAGTGGAGTGGTGACGTGACACAAGCCCAAAACAGCCACAAAAAGACAAGTGGATGAAATACTTTTTTCGCCCAAATAAGACTTTCTGCACCAAAACAGACACGAAATTATCAGTTTTATTGCTCTCTCTTTCTGCTCTGAAATCGGTCGACAGAGGAGAGAATCACAAAAAACACTGACATTTTCCCACACAAAACTAAAACGGTTCAAATTGGAAAGAATTTAAACGGGAAAGAGCTTACTACGACTCCTGCTCTTTCGCGCGTTTAATATCTCTATAAACCAACAAAAGAACAGAAAATGGAGGAAATGGAGCGTAACGATAACGAGGAAGAGGAGACAGAGGAGAAAGGTTTAGCGTTATTCCTCCCGTACGAAACGCTCGTGAAAGTCTTCGCGATAATCGATTGCGATAATTCAAAGACGATTTCGGGCGTGGAATTTTTAACCGCGCTGAGGAACAACACCGGCGGGGTGTCAGAGATTTTAGATTCCGCGTTGCGAGAAGAAGATGAAGGGAAAAAGAAGAAGGAGAAGAAAACAAAGTTTGGAACTGGGGATGAGAACGAGAGGAAGTTTGAGTTAGGGTCGAAGATTATCGCCAAGATTAGCGGCGTCGGAGAAGAAGGGATTGGTTTGAGTGAATTCGTGGAAGCGTTTCGAGTGGTCGCCGCGAACGAGGATGATGATGATGATGATGATGGTGATGGTGATGAGGGGGAGGAAATTGGCGACGCTCAATATCATCGTCGTCGTAACAACGGGGCGACGAGCAATAGCGGGGGCGAATCGGAAATGGACGAGGACTCTTTCGCGTCCAGTCCGAGAAGTCCGGCGGGAGGGGAGGAGTCGTCGAGTAAAGTCGACCCGGTGCGAGCGGCAATCCTCGAAAAACGAGAGCACGTGGAGGAGCTGAAGCGAGTGAAACGTATGACCGCGCTCGTCGCCGAGGCGTGTAAAAGTTTAGTCCGGAAGAATTTGAAGAAGAAAGAACGAATGGAGAGACGGAAGGAAGGGTTCAAGAGGTTCATACCGCGCGTGAAGAATTTGAGGAATTTTACGAGTACCGATAGGAACAACAACAACAACAACAACAACAACTCGGCGAGCGAGAGCGAGAGCGATTCGGAGAGCGAGGATAGCGAATCGAATCCGCATAAAAAAAGCTATTCGAAAGCGACTCTGAGCATGGCGCCGGGAAAGGAAAAGGATGGAATGACTCGAGAGAAAAAGATGAGGAAGTTGTTGAAACAGAAAATGTCGCCGGAAATGAGAGCGTTGAACGACGAGTTGCACATCAACGCGCACGTACTGTTGGACGTGTTTAAAGATTTGAACTATAGCGGGACCGGTTTGGTCATCGTGGATGGTTTTTTACACGTGTACAAACGCAACGACGCATTTAGACAGGAGTTAAGGAGTGCGAGGAACGATAAGTCGTCGCATTCCTCTTTCGAGCAGGACATGGCGAGAACGGCGACGGAAATGGGCGGTCGCCGAAGAGAGAGCGTGGACATCGTGAGTTTCTTTAGTTATTTCTGTCGCGCGAAAAGCATGTTGCGACCGAAATTACCGCCATTACCGGAGATACCGATGAACGATGGCATGGTCTCTCCGGGGAAAGCATCCGTGGAAGGGCCTTCCCGGCAAAGAAGAAACGTTTTGGAGGCGAAAATTGGCATCGGATCGGGCGCGTATGCAGCGAGCAGAAGGGAGGATGGATTTGACGGCGCGAGCGTCAACAGCGTAAGTACCAACGACTCAACGAAGGAAGGCATCGCGCAACACTTGAAATTGACGCCGATGAAGAGCCCGAAACGATTGACCTCGGCCATGAAAAAGATGAAGGTGCGAGAAGACGAGGAAGAGGAAGATAAAAACGCGAGCGCGAGGCAACGGCTCAACTTTGACCACCCTTCGAGCAGGGAGTCAGGGAAAGAAGGTATTACCTTAGAGCATCTCGATAGTAACGCTTCGAAGAACACCGAGAAAAACTACAGGATCTTGTCCATGGTGCTAGACGAAGACGACCGAATAAACGAAATAGAGGACGAGGACGATGAAAGCCATATAGACGAGGAGGCGAATTTGCGCGGGTTAGAAAGGGAAGCGTTAATCCACGTCCTTTCCATGCGAGAGATGAATAAAGTGCATCGATAGTTTTACGCGAGTCGAGCGCTCATAACATGTTCCACGCGAAACTTAAGTAGGTTTAGAAAAGAACGAAACGTTTTACATAGAACGAGTAGAAAAATATATAAAAACATTTATATCTTTATGTGTATTATTAAAAAGAGCGGTCTTCTCTCGTCTCTCTCCGTCCTCTCTCTCTTTCTCTGACTTGTAGAAATTTGTTATTAATCAATCTTCACCGAGCTATAAATCGTTCGCACAAACGCGTACGAGGCTAAAAAGCCAATCGAACCGGTCAAAATGTAAAACCCGTACGACACTACCCCCATGTATCCAAAGTACATCATCGTCGGTACTTTTTTCGTAATCTCCAACTTTGTAAAAAAATATACCGTCCCGTATGCGAACAAATAAAACGCGCTCGAGCCGCTCGAGTGAAACGAACGCCACCACCATCGGTAATCTTCGTTGCACAACTGGAAGTACGTCAACACGATGGTTATTTCAGCGCACGTTATTAACAAAATAATCACCACCAACGCCAAGAACCCGAAGACGTAGTAAAATTGTTGCAACCAAATGGACGTCAAGATGAAAAAGAGCTCGATGAATACCGCGCCGAACGGCAAGATACCGCCGGTTAAAATGCTCACCGCGCCGCTCATGTACCACGGTTGCTCGGGGATCTGTCTCGGAATCTTATTCGTTCGGACTGGATCCTCCGCGATTTCTTTCTTCGTCGCAAACCACGCCCCGGCGTATACCAACGGAATCGAAATGCCAAACCATAAAAACACGAGAATGAAAAACGTGCCAAACGGAATGGCGCCGCTGGACTTTTGCGTCCAAATGAAAAAGTTCAGAAACGTGAAGACGCCGAACAACACCCCCGGGAACATCATCGCCGCCAATCCGGCGTTTCCTTTCCAATCCGGACCTTTAAAAATCTTATAAAACACCCCAGACACGTACCCGTTCAAAAAACCCATAAACGTGAACAGCAACACCATCGCCGTCCCTAACCCGCCTCTATTCGCCGGGGACAAAAACCCGAGAATCGCAAACGCCAACGTGACAAACGTGCAGGCTAAAATTTGAACCCCGGTCCCGACGTGCACCGCTAACAACCCACTCGCCTCGGGCGTTCGAAACACGTCTCCGTGCACCAACTTCCACCCGCTCTCTTCTTGAGCCTCTTCGCTCGTTTCCAACTGATTGTACCTCGAGATATCTCTGTGTAACGTTCTGAGCATGATCAACGCGACCATTCCGCTCAAAAACAAAACAATCATCATGGAATTGATGATGGAAAACCAGTGAATTTGGTCGTCCACCATCAACAAATACGTGTCCCATCGCGAGGCCCATCTAATGTCGCTTTGTTTATACAAAACGTCGTACGAAAAAATAACCTCCGAGCCTTCCTCTACAATCTGCGGCGCCAACCCGTGCGTCACGTATTGCATCCTCCCCGGATTACACGTCGTCAACGTTGGCGAAACATCGTCCCATGGCTCCTCGAATTCGTGTTTCACCGAAAACGGTTCCACCTCGAACCCGACGATTCTCGACAAATCCGTCTCTTGGTCCTTGTGATACAAAATCGTAAACCTCAAGTGGTTGTGCAAAAAACTCTTCTCCTCGCCGCCCTCTTCCACGCTCGCTTTAAACCCAACCGGGTACCCTCTCTCGTACGTCCTTCTCTCCACGGTCTCGCCTTCCCCGTCCTCCGTCGCTCGTATTTTCACCATCGCCACCGGTAAATTATCCAAGATCATATTCACGCGATACTCCTCCTCTATTTTCGTCTCAAAGTCTTTCGTTTGTTGCTCGGATAAAGAATCTATCTTGCACACCACCGAACACTGCATATCGTTTCGCATTTCCAGCGAATACAAGGAATTCTCGATCCGATCTCCTCGTAAAACTTCCCCCAAATTCTCCGCCGAGTACACGATCGGATTCGGTTTGCAATACGGCATGGTGTAGTAATCGTACGGGAGTTGCGTTTTCGTCGACGTCAGTTTGTTCACCTTCATGAACACGATGTCGTCTTGCGCGTAATCTGTTTTACAATAATAGTGTGCATAAAATTGTTTCGTTGGTCGCAGTAGTTTCAAAAGAGAAAGAGAGAAAGAGTAGAAAAAGGTCAGCGTCGTTACGTGATCCAAGCGAACGTGTTCGAGACGTACTGCGTTGCCTTTTCACAACATTCAGCACACGAAGAAGAACAAACAAAACAAACAAACTCAAAAATTCGTACCTTGCGGCGCGACGCCGGGTAAGTAAAACCCGTGCACACCGACCACCCCCCCAAACTCATTTGAGAAGGGTGTCGCGAAGAGCAAGAGCAGCGCGAGTGGGATCGTCATCACAATCATCTCGTTTTCTGTAGGTTCTTTTTCTGAGGCGGAGAATGAAAAAAGGGAAGCCAAAAAAAAGAATGGATTTTAGAGCATTTTTTACGAACAACAACTATAACTTGTTTTTGCGAGAGGCATAATACGTGTTGTCATAATGCACACTAATAAAGAAGAGAGTTTGCAATATGTATGAATGATGCGAAGAACATTTTCTCTTGGTTTTGGTTTTTGTTTATTATAGTAAAATGACTAATTTCTTATTGAGCCAGCATCTTTTTGACGACGACGTCGTTGAACTTGTGCCCTCGTTTTACGCCTAACAAGTTCATGGTCATATACTTGCCTTGGTTCGGGGCGCGGTGTCCTTTCGGGTCAAAGATTGGGTCGAAGAATGACCCGTCGACTCGGACGAGCGTTAACGCGCACGAGTGCTTTCTCGCGCCGGAACATCCCATGACGTAGACGTTGTAGCCGTGGTTGGCCATAAATTTGACTTCCGTTTCAAACGGTTCTAAATCTAACGAGCCTTTGCGTTCCCAGTAGACGGCTTGGACTCTGCCGGAAGCTAAGGCGCGAGACATGCCGGTTTTGACTCTGTGCTCGAGTCCTTCGACGTCGATTTTGACGAGTGGGATGGACACGGAGTCTGGGATGAACGCGTCGAAGATGTCGTCTAAAGCGATGACGTTGACGTTTTCGGTTTTCATTTTACCCGCTTGGTCGGCGTATTTGTCGTAGGAGTGTTCCGGCATGAAGCTACCTCCGGTGTCTGCTTTCCCGGGCTGGTAGTAGAAGGTTAAGTTCCCGGGTTGTTCGGCGACTCCGGCGTTGTGCAAATGGACCGATTTCAAATTCGCGACTCTTCTGGACATAATTTTAAACACCTCCGGGTTCGGTTCAAACGCGTGCACTTCGCAATCTTTCGCGATGGGCATCGACTTCAACTCTTCCACGTACTTCCCCACGTTCGCACCGACGTCGAAAATCGCGCAGCACCCGTTTTGCGGTTTCGGTGAAATCGAGAGCAGAAACTCCATCAAAATTCTCGCGTCCGTCGTCGCTTTGTTCCGAAATCC
>Ga0257106_1001756_pt1 | contig 10432 bp, 6 predicted proteins | sample LP_taG_3_FD_190177 | JGI IMG/M metagenome (GOLD analysis project Ga0257106, IMG submission 190177) | Marine microbial communities from Northeast Subartic Pacific Ocean, Canada - LP_J_2011_P26_10m | ecosystem: Environmental > Aquatic > Marine > Oceanic | place: Canada: Northeast Subartic Pacific... | reverse complement strand
CGTGTTTCCGTTTAACTTGTTTAGTTGAAAAGGTCACCCGCCTCCGTGTCCCAAAACCCCCCCGGCGACGGCGCCGCGGGTTCCGCGAGAGCGCCCGCAGCGAAGCGAGGGCGCCGAAGCGTCCGGAGGTGTGGTTGAAGGTCAACATCGCCAAAGGAATTTGTGGAGGAATCGAGCTCCATTGTCTTCCGCCCGACCTCGAACCACACTCGTCACAGTAAGCGCCGTCGTGCGACGCGCGCCGACGCGCATCGCAGCTGCGCGTCGCATCGCAGCTGCGCGTCGCAGCGCTGCGCGTCATTCCGCCCATGGCCTTGCGCGGCGCGTCGACGCGCATCACAATTCTGCCCGTCTTTCGGCGCCACTGGGTGTACTACTGCGACTCCAAGGCGCCGCCGCCGTCGACGCCGGGCGAGCGCGCCTACGCGGCCCTCGCCGCGCGCGCGTCGGCACAGTGGGACGAATTGCAGCGCGCGGCGCCGGGCAGCTGGCGCGACGTCGCGCGGCGCGGCGCCGAACACGTGTTGGACGCGAGCCGCGACCCCGACGAGTCGTTCCTCGGCGCCGCCGCGGGCGAGGGCGACGTCCCCGTGGAGATCGTCTACCCGGCGTCGCTGCCCGAGCGGCTCGTACGGCGGAGGCTGCGGCGGCTCGCGGCCGCGCGCGCGCGGGACCACCGCCGGGGCGAGGTGCTCTGGGCCTGCGCGCTGCCGATTTTAGCGCCCCTGCTCTTGACGCCGATCACGAAGCTCCCCCTGTTCTACGCGGCCTGGCGCTGGCGCAGCCACGGCGCGGCGCGGCGCGGCGCCGAGCGCCTCGCGGTCGCGCCGACGACGCTCCGCGCGTCCGCGGCTCTCGACGCGCCCGAAGACGGCGCGGTGCTCGACGCGGCCGCCGCGGACCGAGTGGTCGACGGGTCCGGGCCCCACGTCGCGCACAAGGTCCGCTGGCTCCGGAGCCGGGGCCTCCTCCCGCGGTTGCCGCCCGAGGTGACGACCTCCTAATTTTGTCCATAGAAAAGCGCCTAGCTGCCCCGCGCGGGCGCGAGCAGCGCGTCGAGGAGCCGCGCGTCGTCGCGGCCCGGGCCGTCGGGGGGCGCGGGCGCGAGGCGGTCCCGGGGCGTCCGGCCCGCGGCGTCCGTCGCGGCGAGGAGCGCGGCGGCGTCGCCGTTGAGGAGCAGCCCCTGGGCGACGACGAGGTGCCCCGCGGCGGCCGCGCCGTGGAGCGGCGGCGTGTCGCGCCCCGCGCCCGCGAGGAGCGCCCGCGGGTCGCCGTCCGCCGCGGCGAGCGCCTCGAGCACCTTGACCGCGTCGCCGCCGGCGACGGCCGCGTCGAGGCGCCGCGCGGCCGCGTCGCCGTCGAACGCGCAGAACGCGCGCCGCTCCCACTTGGCGCGCGCGAAGGCCTGGAGCGCCTTCGCGTCGGAGCGGGGCGTCGGCTTCGCCGCGGCGCAGGCCGGGGCCGCCTCGAAGGCCGCGTTCGCCGCGGCGTTGCCCGTGTCCTCGAGGAACCGTAAAACCCCGTCGGGCAATCTGTCGAGGCGCAGGCTCCGCACCTTGGACACGTGCGTGCCCAGGGAGCGGTGGACGCCGGAGCACCGCAGGCACACGAGCACGCCGAAGTTGATGACGCACCACTCCGGCCGCGCCGCGCCGCAGTCCGCGCACGCCGGCGACTTGGCCTCGACGCGCCGCACGCGCTCGAGCCGCGCGGCCTCGGCGCCGCGCGGCGACCCGCGGGGCGTCGCCGGCGGGCTCTCGACGAAGTCGGGCTGCGAGAAGCTCCGGAGCATGACGCCGCGGGGCGCCTCGGAGAGCACGGGCGCCGGGCTCTTCGACTTGGACCCGCGCCGCGCGGGCGCCGGCGGCGGCGGCGGCGGCGTCGCGGACGCGCTCTCCCGCGAGAGCCCCCGGCTCCGCCCGCTCGTGAGCTGGGCCTCGATGCCGCGGGAGATGCGCGCCATCCAGGCCGCCGCGGCCGCGTCGCCCCGCGCCTGGAGCCGCACGGGGGACCCGTGCGCGGAGCGGACCTCGAACGCGCAGCGGTCGTTCGGCGCGGGCTTCACGGACGACAGCAGCAGCGTCGCCACGGGCTCGAGGTCGCAGCGGTGCGCGGCCCGCGCGGCGACGTCCTCCTCGCTGAGCTCCCGCGCGAGCACGGAGTGGACGACGCGCTCCAACGCGCCCGGCGCGTCCTTGGCCGCGGACAGCGTCTCGCCGTCGACGACGAAGTAGCGCCGCTGCCACGGCGCGTCGCGCCCGCCGCGCAATAAAGACGTCCCCACGGCCTGGCTGAACAGGTAGGCCTCGAGCGGCGGCTCCGCGTCGTCGGCCGGCGCGTAGAGGCCGACGAGCGCGTCTTCCACGCCGTAGACGCCGTAGGCGTCCTCCGCGCGCGCCAGGAGCTGGGGCAGGGGCGCGCCGTCGTCGTCGCTCCCCGCGAAGGGCGACGCGCTCCGCAGGTGGGGCATGCCGTTGAGCGCCTCCTGCAACTTGAGCATGCGGTAGTCCCAGGGCGCGCGCTGCTCGTCGACGGCCGTCGCGATGGCCGTCTGGGCGCCGTGCGCCGCCGTCGCCGCGTCCGCGACGGCGTGGGACGCCTGGGCGTAGAAGGCGCGCAGCGAGCAGAGCGCCGCGAGCGACGACTCCGCCAAGGCCAGCCCCTTGCGCCGCTGGAGCGAGCTCACGACGCGGCAGAGCTCGAAGCGCTTGAGCTCGCCGAGGCGCCGCTTCTCCGCGGCGTCGCGCGCCCGCGCGTCGACGACGGCCGCGAGCGACGCCGGCAGGTCGCCCGCGTCGTCGCCGCGCGCGCGGAGCTTCGCGCCCCGCGCGACGTCGCGCTCGACGCGCCGCCAGTCGCCGTGGAGCAGCTCGCTCTCCGCGGCGGCGGCCTCGGCGTCCGCGCGCGCGGACTCGCGCCGCGTGTCGTCGACGCGGCCGAGCTCGCCGCGGAGCTGACCGAGCGGCCGCGCGAGCGACAGCTCGAGGCTCTCGGCGAGGACGTCGCCCGCGGACGCGAGGTCCTGGAGCACGCCCGCGAGCTGCTCCGTCACCGGCGACGCCTGGAAGAGCGCGGGCGTGCGCTCGAGGCAGAGGCCCAGGTTCTGGCTCGCGCCGCCGAGCGCCTGGAGCGCCGCGACGAGAGCCGACGCGCAGTTCGTCAGCGACCGCAGGTGCTCGTCGGCGACGCCGAGCTCCTCGCGGTTGAACTCGTACAGGTGGTCGAAGGCCGGCGACTCGCGCGCGAAGGCGAGGTCGTTGCTCTTGTACGCCTGCATCGTCGGCGTGTCCATCGCTCGGAGCGCTTCGGAGCCGTCCACGGGCTGCGACGGCGTGCTCCGGGGCGCTGAGTTGTTTATAGGCTGCGACGGAGTGCTTCGGGGCGCTGCGCCGTCCACAGGCTGCGACGGCTGCGCGCTTCGGGGCGCTGAGCCGTCGACAGGCTGCGACGACTGCGCGTAACTCGCCCTCCAATCGACCTCACACCCTCGCAAGTTTTGCCAAGTGCAAGCGGCGGAGAGGTCGACCTCAACAATCATTCGAGAGGGAGGCGCGTTAGGAGGCGGGCCCGGTCACTTGTTCGAGGCCGCGAGGGGGGACTTGGTCTTGGGCGGGGCGGGGGGCAGGACGGGCGTCGACAGCGCCTTGCCCGGCGGCGGCGGCGCGGGCGGCGCGTTCTCCGCGTCGTCGAGGTCCATGTCCGAGGGCCGCGCCGCCGGGAACGCCGCGGCGAGGATCGCGGCCCGCGGCGGCGCCGGCTCGAGCTTCGCGGCGTCGCGCGCGGCGCGGTGCGGCGCGCCGCCGCGGTCCGCGTCGGCCGTCGTCTTGTCCGCGGCGGCGGCCGCGGCGTGCGCGTCCGCGGCGTCGAGGAGCCGCGCCGCGGCGGCGGCGTGGGCGGCCTTGGCGGCCGCGGCGGGGGGCTCGCACGCCGCCGCCGCCGCCGCCGTCGCCGCGGCGGCCTCGGCGACCGCGGCGGCGACGTCGCCGCGCGCGCGCGCCTCCGCGGCGCGCGCCGCGGCCTCGGCCCGCGCGGCCTCGGCCTCGCGCGTCGCGGCGGCGTCCGCGAGGTCCGCGTCGAGGCGGTCCGCCGCGGCCCGGGCCGTCGCGGCCGCGGCCTCCGTCGCGGCCGCGGCCGCGCGCGCCGCGGCCGCGCCGCCGGCGTCCGCGGCCTCGGCGAGCGCGGCGACGTCGCGCCGCGGCAGCGCCTCCACGGCGGCGTCGAGGCGCGCCTTCGCCGTCGCCGCGAGGTCCTCGAGCCCGCGCTTCTTCGCCGCGCGCCACGCGGGCAGCGCGTCGTCCGCGAGCGCGTCGAACCCCGCGCGCGCGGCCGCGTCGCGCGCCGCGAGGTCGTCGCCGCGCGTCGCGCGCCGGTCCGCGAGCGCGTCGCCGAAGGCCGCGAGGCGCGCCTCGCGCTTGGCGAACTCGGCGGCGAGGAGCGCGTCGACGGCGCGCGCGAGCTCCGCGGCGCCCTGCTCCGCCTGTCGGGCCTCGGTCGCGCGGAACGCGTCGACGGCGGCGGCGTCCTCGGCGTCCATGGCGACGCGCGCCGCGCGGTTCGCCTCGAGGCGCGCGCGCGCGCCGCGGAGCGTCGGCGCCGCGGCGTCGTCGTCGAGGCCCACGAGCTTGGACGCGACGAAGTCGTCGTCGGCCGCGAGCGTCGCCGTGAGCGACCCGTGCACGGTCTCGTTGACGGCCGCGACGTCGCCGGCGACGGCGTCGAGCGTCGCCGCGAGGGCCGCCGCGCGCGCCGACGCCTCGCCGGCGAGCGCGGCGGCCGCCGCGCGGACCGCGTCCGCGCCGCGCGCCGCGCCGGCCGCGGCCGCGGCCCACTCGGCCTTGCGCCGCGCGGACGCGTCCGCGTCGGCCGCCGCCGCGGCGCGCACGTCGCCGACGAGCCCCGCCACGGCCGCCGAGAAGCCCGCGACGCAGGTCGCCAGCGCGCCGTCGCGGACGCCCGCGCCGAGCGCGTCCGCGGCGGCCTCGGCCGCCGCGCACCGCGCCGCGAGCGCGGCCTCGAGGGCCCCGAGGCTCGCGTCGAGCTGCGGCGCGGCGTCGCGCCGGCCGAGGTCCGCGAGGTCCCGGGCGCCCGCGGCCCGGTCCCGGGCCGCCGCGAGCGTCCCCGCGAGCTCCGCGGACGCGGCGTCCAAATCCGCCGCGCACGCCGTCACCGCGCCCTTGAGCTGCGCGCCGTCGTCGAGGAGCCGCGCCTCGGCGGCCGCGCGCGCGCGCTCGACGGCGCGCGTCTCCGCGTGGGCCCGCGCCTCGGCCTCGAGCGCGGCCTTGGCGTCGTCGCGCTCGCGCTCCGCGATCGCGAGCCGCTCCTCCGCGGCCTCGCGCTTGATCCGCTCGTCGTCGGCGCGCTCGCGCTCGTCGTCGTAGGCCTTCTCCGCGGCGACGCGCGCCTCGCGGCTCTCCGCGAGCGCCTCGCCGAGCTCCTCGAGCTCCGCCTTCTTGTTCGCGAGCAGGTTCTGCATGTCGTCCCACTGGTCCGCGGGCACCAACACCCCGCCCTGCTTGTCGCGCTGCGCGGCGAGCAGCCGCTGCAGGTCGTCGACCTCCTTGGCGTGGGCCTTGACGAGGGCCTTGCCGTGGTAGCGCGCGTGCTGCTCGGGCTTGTTCGTGATGGACCGCGCGCGGAGCGCGTACTGGAGCGTCGACAGCGTCTCGTCGCACGCGTCGCGGCCCGGGCTCACGGTCGCGATGAGCGTCGTCTTCGCCCGGCCGCCGAGGGAATCCTGCAGGAGCCGCGTGAGCTTCGAGTCGCGGTAGGGCACGTACTTGGAGTCGCCGCCGGAGACGAGCGCCGCGATGACGCGGCCGAGGCTCAGCAGGCTCTGGTTGATGGACCCGGCCTCGCGCGCGCGGCCCGCCGTCGCGCCGCTCCGGCCCACGCACTCGGACCCCGCCAGATCCACCAGATTCAGCTGGCCGTTGACCACGAGGTCGCGGCCGTCCTCCGTGAGCGTCCGCACGCAGACCTTGAGCGTGTAGATCGCGTGGCTCCGCGAGCTCTTGTCGTTGCAGAGCGTCGCCGCCGTGTGCCGCGCCCGCGACCCGCGGCGCAGCACCTGCACGCAGTCGTCGAGCGTGCCGCAGGCCACCTCCTCGAGGTTCGCGCAGGTCACGGCGCCCTCGCCGGCCGTCTGCACGAGCCGCAGCGCGCGCTTGCCCGCGCCGGGCTTCGCCGTCGCCGACGCCATCGCCGCGGAGCCGCCGCCGCCGCTCGACGGCCGCGCGGCGCCGGCCGCGTCGTCGAGCAGGTCGCTCAGCTCCTCGTTGTAGACCTCGAGGCACGACGCCTTGACCTGGAAGTCCGCGTCGCGGCGCTCGAGCCGCTCGTAGAGCGCGCGCGCGCAGCGGGGGATGAGGCCCATCTCCGCGGGCTCCTCCAGCGAGCCCTCCATGGTGTGCGTCTTCCCCGTCCCCGTCGGGCCGTAGGCGAAGACCGTGCAGTTGAACCCCGCGAGGACCTCGTCGACGACGGGCGACACGAGCGAGTCGAAGACGTGCTCCTGCGTCGCGTACGGCGAGAAGACCTTGTCGTAGTTGTACGTGCGGTCCGGGCCTCCGCGCGCGCCCGCGCTCACGACGACGCGGTTCTGGGAGCTGCGCACGACCTTCGCGACCTTCTTCTGCTCCTCGCGTTTGTTCAGCGGGCGCAGTCGCACCGCCACGGTCAAGTTCTGGCCACCAGCGTCCTCGGTCATCGTGAGAGTTGTTTGTGCGTTTCGGGCGTCGTGTGGTCAGGGGCGTGGTGTGTGTCAATATGCGTGTGTGGGACGTGCGCGGACGGTGCGGCGAGACCGCTCGACGCGGACGACGGCGACACAACGGTGTCGCGGGACGATGCAACGGGTTGGCCAGGGTCGACTTTGAGGCCGATGATTCGCGGACGCCTGACGCGAGTTAAGACGCGAGCGACGCGTACGGCAGCAGTTGGTAGACCTCTAGGTGCGACGAGTCCATCTTAGAGCAACCCGTTGCTCGCCATGAACCCCAGGAACAGCGCGCCGAGCACCACCGTCGCGCCGCCGCCGAGCTTGAGCGCCTGGTCGAGGCCGCCGTTGGGGTCGCGCTCCGCGTCGAACTCGTCGATCGGCGTCTCCAGGAAGCCCTTGTAGTACTCGCTGGAGCCGACCTCCACCTCCGCCACCTCTTCCTTCTTCTCCGGCTTGATCGCGGCGACGCATTCCGGCGAGCCGTCCAACAACCCGGCCGCGGACGCCGTCGACAGGATCCACTCGACGTCGGCCCCGCGGAAGAGCCCCGCCGGCAGGTCCGGCGTCGCCGGCTCCACGAGCGCCCGCTTCACCATGGCCGCCTGCGCCGGCTTGGCCGCGACGACGACGACGGCCTTGGCCGCGGAGATCATCGCCGGCGTGAACGTGACGCCGCCCTTGCCCTCGGCCTCGGCGCAGACGCCCGCGCCGTCGAGCTGGGGCGACCCGGGGTAGAGGCTCGCGCAGTGGCCGTCGGCGCCGCTGCCCAGGAGCACGAGGTCCAGCCTCGGCAGCGCGCCGCCGTCGCCCTGCGTGACCTCGGGCGCGGCCCGCAGGTCCCAGCCGTATTCCTCCGCCGCGAGGTCCGCGTCGTCCTTAGGCACCTTGTGTAGGGTCGCGCCGAGGTCGCCGAGGAAGCTCGCGCCCTCGAAGCACTTCATCGCCGCGTCGCCGGACGTGCGCTCGTTGCCGAACCACACGTGCGCCTTGGCCCAGTCGACGCCCGCGTCCTTCAGCGGCGCGACCGTCGAGCCGCTGCCGATGGACATGGAGAACGCGCCCTTGTCGGCGACGGCGGCCCGCGACAGCGACGCGACGCGGTCCGCGACGGCCTGCGCCACCTCCGCCTCGGACGCGCAGACGACGAAGCGCCGCCCGTCGAGCACCTCGCCCGACGACGCCGCGGCCAGCGCCGTCGCCGCGCGCCGCCCATTGATGCGCGATGCGCGCAGCGATGGCTGCAGCGCGTGCGCGCCGCAGATGAGCGCTGCTGTCAGCAATCGGGCCATCGTGCTCTGCGTCAACTGAGCTGCAAGTTAGACTTCAAGAAAAGAGGTCCTACGCCGCCGGCTCCCACCACTCGCCAGCACGCGGCCGCGCGGGCGCGCCGCCGCGCCGCCGCAACCGAAAGGGCACGGAGGGCGCGTCCTTGGCGTCGTCGAGGTGCATCTCGAGGTGGAGGTGGGGCTCCGGGCAGAAGCCCGCGGCGCCCGACGCGCAGAGCTTGTCGCCCGTTGCGACGCGGTCGCCGACGGCGACGACGCTCGAGCCGCGGGCGACGTGGACGTACTCGACGAGGGCGCCGTCGTCGAGCGCCAGCGTCACGGCGTTCCACGCGAAGAGCGCGGACACGTGGACGGAGCCGACGGTTTCGTCGCAGGACACCGCCCGCACGACGCCGGGTCCGATCGCGAGGACGTCCGTGCCCTCCGCGCAGCGGAAGTCGACGGCGTGGAAGGTCGACGCGTGGGCGTAGTGGGACAGGAGGCCGCCGGCGCCCTGGGTGCAGAGGTAGGGCCCGCCGGCCGCGGGCAGCGGGAAGTCGTACGCGTCCGACGGCGCGACGCCCGAGCCCGGCGGTACGACGTCGACGATGTCCGACGCGACGTCGACGGCGGCCACGTCCTCGGCGTCGACGACGCACACGTCCACGCGCGTCATCGCGCCCAGGGCGAGGGAGAAGGTCGCGCAGGTCCTCCGCGGCCCGCCCGGCGCCTCCGCGGCCGTCTCGAGGCGGGCGATCGGGTCGCCCTCGGCGCCGAGCTGGCCCAGGACGTCGCGGTCCGCGATGCTCACGTGGTAGGCGCGCGCGCCCTGCGTGGCGTTGATGACCGTCAGGACCAAGTCCTCGGGGTCGAGGCTGAGGTCCGGCACGGGGTCGTCGTCGTCCAGCCCAAAGTCCTCGCGGTCGAAGGGCTCGACGGCGAGGGCCCAGCCGCAGCCGCAGCCCGGTCGCCGCGCGTCGAGGATGTGCACGCCGGGCGTCGAACCCACGACGACGCCGTCCTTCGTCGGCGCGCAGGGCCGGCAAACCTCCATGCTCTCCGGCAAAAATAAAAGGCACGGCACCATCAACAACCAAACGCTGCCGCCGTCCAACGATGTCGATGTAGAGAAGCAGCCCGTGAACGATGGCCGACGACGCCGCAGAGGAGCAGGAGCCGAAGGAGGCGGAGGAGGCGGAGGACGAGAACATCATCCCGTCGCGGACCAAGGCCGGCATCGAGCGGCGCGAGCGCGAGAAGCCGGAGCTGCTCGTCGCCGTCGCGGAGGCCTGCGAGTTCTTCCAGATGGAGCCGAGCGACTGGCAGATCTACCGGCCGCTGCGGGGCCTCGGCTGGGAGGCCGGCCGCCACGTCGGGACGCTCCTCAAGGCCGCGGCGCTCTGGCTGCCGGGCGAGACGGGCAGCGTCGGCGTCCGCTGCGTCCGGCTCAGGACGAACCTCATCGGCCGCCGGGGCGTGCCGCTGATCCTCGAGGGCCTGGACCCGGTCTACGCGACGCGGGGCCCGGGCTCGGCGACGCTCGTCGAGCTCGACCTCGCCGAGAACTCGCTCGGCGCGCCCGGCACGCGCGCGCTCTGCGAGGGCATCGTCGCGGCGCGGTACGGCGGCCTCGAGCGCCTCGACGTCTCGGGCAACAAGTGCGGCCGCGACGGCGGCAAGGCCCTCGCCGAGCTCATCTCGTCGCCCTACGGCGTCAACCTGAACATGCTTTTGGCCAAGGACAACCTCATGTTCGACGACGGCGTCGGCGAGATCGGCAAGGTCTCCTTCGGCGCGCTCGAGCTCCTCGACGTGCGCAACAACTACTTCGGCGCGCGGGGCGCGGCGGCGCTGTCCAACGGCTTCAAGGAGAATGCGACGCTGACGGCGCTGAACATCAAGGAGAACATCATCGCGCTCGAGGGCCTCTGGGCGCTCGGCGAGGGCCTCAAGGCGAAGCAGCGGAGCCACTACCGGCGCGAGCGCGAGAAGGCCGACGAGTACGAGCGCCTCCCGAAGAAGGAGCGCTGGAAGATGCTCGCGGCCCGCGACGGCTGGACGCCCGACGAGATCGCGACGGCCGACGGCCTGCCGCCCGCGCCGCGGAACCCCGGCGAGTCGCGCAAGGACTTTGTCAAGCGGCGGTTGAGCCAGATCAACGCCGATGCCGACGCCGGCGACCCCGACGACCCCCACCGGGGCCGGCGCAAGGAGGACGTCGTCGTCACGGAGAAGTACGCGCCGAAGCAGTACGACTACGACGTCTTCTTCTTCGGCCTCGACGTGCGGCCCAAGTCCCTCTGGTACAAGACCATGGGCCACCACATCATCGGCGCCGCGGACACGGTGCTCTGTTCGATCTCCTAATCTGGGCCGTTTGTGACTATGGGCACCGCCGGCGGGCCGGGCGCCGGCGGGCGATCCACCAGTGCTCTGTTCGATCTCCTAA
>Ga0257106_1001755_pt1 | contig 10436 bp, 7 predicted proteins | sample LP_taG_3_FD_190177 | JGI IMG/M metagenome (GOLD analysis project Ga0257106, IMG submission 190177) | Marine microbial communities from Northeast Subartic Pacific Ocean, Canada - LP_J_2011_P26_10m | ecosystem: Environmental > Aquatic > Marine > Oceanic | place: Canada: Northeast Subartic Pacific... | reverse complement strand
CATCCAGTGGGCGCTGCCGTGCAGCTGGGACACGTTCAACGTCACGGGCCTCGACCCGACGGTCTCCGCGGCGGACCGCTGCGCCGCGTCGACGCTGCTGGACCCGGCCACGGGCGAGGCGGGGCAATTCTACCAGGCCGCGCAGTACAACCCGCGCTGCGAGCTCGGCGACCCCTTCAGCGTCGGCGTCCCCGGCGCCTGCGGCCCGCGCGTCTCGACGGCCTCGCTCCTGAGCGACGAGCTGTACCCGGTGCCCGGCGCGCAGGCCGCGGGCTACGCCTACGGCCTCGCGGACCCGCCCCTCAACTCCCCCGCGGTGCCGCGCTGCACGGCCTGGCCCGTGTCCTACTTCCTCTGCGACGGCGCGCCGTGCTTCAAGGACCACCTCCCCGCGGACGTCTTCGCCGATCTGACCGTCATGGGGATCCACCCGGCCCACTTCTACGAGTGCTTCAACCTCTTCCTCAACAGCGACGCGGCGCACGCGCTCTACAGCCCGGCGTTCACCTGCGACGACCCGGAGAGCCCGGGCTCGCGCATCGCCTGCGGCGCCGTCGACTACGGCTCGCGGGAGATCTTCCTCCAGAACGGCGACATGGACTTCTCCGAGGCGCAGATCTGGGCCGCGGGCATCGACGACGAGTCCGGCTGGGTCGACATGATCGACAGCGTGCGCCGGCGGATGAACGACGCGACGGACGCGACGGGCATGATGGCCTTCCCCACGGGCAGCCTCTTCAAGTTCTACACGCAGTTCCGCTGGCTCACGGACGCGCTCGTCGTCCTCATCGCCTACGCGCTGTTGGGCGTCTTCGGCATGGTCGCGGCGCTCTTCGTGTGCATCCAGCCGCCGCGGCCCGAGTTCAAGACGCCCGCGCGGCGCTTCGGCGCGGCGATCTACAGCGCATTCCTGCTGGCGTTCGTCGTGCTGACGATCATCCTCACGCTGCTGGCGATCATGGGCCTGTCGGGGCTGATCCTCAACTGCTTCACGGCCGTGACGCTCGTCGTCGCCGTCGGCATCTCCGTCGAGTTCACGGCGCATTTTCTTCACCACTACCTGCTCCAAACGGGCGACCGCGTCGAGCGCACGCAGGCGACGCTCAAGCTCGTGCTCCCGCCCGTGCTCGACGGGTCGATCACGACGCTCCTGGGCATCCTCCCCATCGCCGCGGCGAAATACCCCTACATCGTCCTCTACTATTTCTTCGTCTACCTGATCATCATCGGCGTGGGCATCTGCTTCGGGCTCGTCGTGCTACCCGCGCTCCTCGCGGCGGTCGGCTGGCAGGACGGCGCGTCGAGCGTCCGCGACCGGGGCGACGAGGTCGTCCACGCGGCGCCGTCGAAGCCCGACCCCCGCGACAAGCTCTGAAGAGCGCTCCTCGCATGTTCGCACCCACTCCCCCCTCGCGCCCCGCATTACCATCGTATCGGACTAGGCGCGACAAGCTCTGAAGAACCTATTCGCGCGTCCCGCATTACCCATCGTATCGGACTAGGCGCCGTTACTCCTCGCGACGCGGAGCGGCCGGAGCTCGCACGTCTCGAGGTGCGGCAGGGACCGGTGGGTCCGCGGGTCGACGTCGGCGAAGGCCGTCTGGAGGATCTGGAGCGCGTCGCCGTGGGAGACGAGGAGCACGAGCCGGCCCTCGCCCGCGGCGTCCGCTTCTCGCACCGCGGCCGTCGTCCGCGCGAGGACGCGCTCCACGGACTCGACGCGGGACCACTCGTGGCCCGCGTCGGCGGCGTCGCGCGCCCAGACGTCCTCGTAGGTGTCGTTGGGCCCGCCGTCGAGGTCGCCGAAGTCGCGCTCGCGGAGCTCGGGCGTCGGCGCGACGGCGACGCCGAGGCGCTCCGCGACGACGGCCGCGGTGTCGAGCGTGCGCGAGAAGTCGGACGCGAGGACCACGACCTCGCGCGCGCCGGCGAGCGCGGCCAGCGGCTCCGCGACGGCCGCGGCCTGCGCGCGGCCCCTGGCGTGCAGGCCGTAGCGGGGCAGGCGGCCGCTCTCGATGCGCGACACGATGACGCCGGCCTCGTTGGCCTCGCTCCAGCCGTGGCGCAGCGCGACGAACTCGTTCTTCAAGGCCCGGCGGCCCGCGAGGAGGAGCTGGCGCATCGCGCCGATAGCCTCAATGACTGCATCTTAAAACTTCAATATACGACGAATTCACCGACTTGCACCTTCCCAAAGGCTGCCCGAAATCCACGTTATGCCGAAGCCCGACGACTCGACGAGCAGCATGCAGCCGATGAGATGACGCCGTGGAAGATCGCCGTCGCGGCCGTGCTGCTCACGGCGCACGCCGCCGTGCTCTTCCACGACGACTTCAACCACTCCATCCAAACAGGCCTGCCGCCGTCGGCCTTCTGCGCCTCCGACGGCGCCTGCGGCTCCGTCATCGTCACGGGCGACTGCCGCGACACGCACCCGACCGCGAGCCCGTCCGCGGCGCCGACGCGCTACCCGCCGAGCCCGTCGCCGACGCCGGCGCCGACGCCCGAGCCGTCGCCGGCGCCCGCCCCCGACCCGACGCCGCGGCCCCAGATCGCCGCGCCGTCGGCGCGGCCGTCGGAGGCGCCGACGGAGACGCCGACGGCGAGGCCCGAAGCCGCGGTCGTCGCCGCGGCGGCGGCGTCCGGCGGCGGCGGCGGCGACGACGCGCTCGCGACGGCCGGCGGCCCGCTCGTCGTCGTCGTCGCGGTCGTCGTCGCCTGCGCCGTCGGCGCGTCCTGCCTGCTCGTCGGCGCCTACAACGCGCGGCGCGTCAAGTGGGCGGCGACGCGGGCGGCGCGCTGCGCGCCCGCGGCGTCCGTCGGCCGCGTCGACATCGAGTACGAGCACTCCCTCACGGAGAACTGCCTCGGCGACGCGGGCCCCTGTAACGACATGCTTTAGTGCGACACGCGGAGGTCCTCGAAGAAGGACGTCCGGTGGTCGCCGTCGAGCTTCGCGACGAGCGCGGGCAGGTCGCCGACGGCCTGCCACGTGTCGCCGCAGTAGACCTTCGTGTCCCGGTCGACGCCGCCGCTCCGCCAGCGCGCCAGGAGCTCGCCGTAGCCGATGGAGTCGAGGTGCGCGGCCGTCGCCTCGTTGTCGAGGCAGAAGAACTCCATCATCTCGAAGTCGTCGTCGTCGTCGACGAGCCGCTTCGACGGCGTCGGCGGCTCCGACGCCGCGGACTGGGACGGCCGCACCGCCGGCGGCCGCCGGAAGATGAGCGCCAGGGGCCGCGCCGTGTCGCGGAGCGTCGCGAGGAGCGCGTTGAAGTCGTCGACCCGCAGGTCCTCGGGGAGCCGCTCCGCGTCCCTGAGCGGCGCGGCCGGGTCGTAGTGCACGGCCAGGAGCTCGTCGTCGGGCAGCAGCCGCGCGCGGGCGACGCCGCCGCCGCGATCCGCGAAGGTCCGCGCGACGACGACGACCGTGCGGCCGACCGTCGCGAGCGTGTCGTCGCCGGCGTCCGCGTGCGGCGACCGCTCGCGCGACAGGACGAGGCTCAGGCCCAGTTCGCGCGTCGCGAACTCGCAGACGATGACGGGCTCGTCGTCCCGCGGCGCCGTCGTGCGGCCCGGCGTCGCGGCCTCCTCGAGCCGCGGCGCCGGGGCCTCGCGCGCGGCCGCCGCGGGCAGCGTCGCCGACGGCGCGCGGCGCCGCGCCTGGGCCTTGAGGGACCGCACGCTGAAGCGCAGGCTCGCCTGCCACTCGGCGAACTCGTCCTCGTTGAAGCAGCGCACGGCGAAGGGCAGCGGCCGCGGCCGGCCCTTGTCGTCGTAGACGCCCCGGAGCTCCAGGTACCTGCGGGGGCGAGCAGGTCATCGTAGGCTCCGGATGCAGGCACCGACGTAGGCGCCAGAGGCTCGAGCCGAGGCTCCGCGGCCTCGCGGGCGCCTACGCGGAAACCCCGCGCGCCGACGCCGCCGCGCGCAGCGGGTCCTCGCCCTCGTCCTTGGGCGCGTGGCGGCCCCGCAGCTCGGGCGTCGCCGCGACGACCTCCGACGTCACGGAGAGCCGCACCTGGCCCGCCTCCCGGTTCAGGTGCGCGTCCTCGAAGTAGCGCAGGCGCCCGCCGCTGGGGTCGAGCACGAACCACCGCTTCTGCCAGTTGCGGCGGCCGCCGCGGGACCCGCCCTTCTTGAGCATGGCCCCGACGACGCGCACCTTGTTCCCGTGCTCGTCGGGATTCAGGGCGTACTCGGGCACCCCGGAGCCGACGGGCATCGTGGACTGTTGTGAGTCGGGTGGGGCAGCTTCGACGTGAGGGTAGCGTTTGGGATACGCTGCACATCAACGCTTCTGGTTCTCATTGAACTCTTGCTCAGGCCGGGGGGCCAAACCGAGCGGCGACTCGTGTCCGCGGACGCGTAGCAGACGCGTACGCACCAGGTCTGGAGGGGCGCGGGCGGTAAACAGCTGCGGCGGGCGCGCCCGGCGGGGCAGGGGTGCCTGCGGCACAGAGCGGGCCTTCAAGTTGGCGCGGGCAAGCGCGAGCACCGGCGGACCTGACAACAGTTCGGACAAATGATTCTAGAATTCTTGCTCGCCCCGCATCAACCTGGGCCGACGTCGGACATCAACTCGGTTTCTCACCGCGCTCGCACGCCCCCGGCCCCCGGGGTAGTGCGCTTTCACGTTGTAGCCCCTCGGCACACCACGGGCAACGCCCAAAACGTTACGCGACGCGATTTGAGCCCCGGGGGGCCGAGATCGCCACACAGTGAAACGAGCGACAGCAGAACACCACAGCGAACAAGATGCGCGAGAGTAATGACGCTCTCGACTCCCTCTTCGGGCCCTACGACTTCCTGGTGCGCGCCGGCGCCCGCAAGAACCGCCCCGGGGGCTTTTTGGCGTCCGCGGACTCGCCGCACCCCCTTTTCGAGCGTCGCCGCACCGGGCCGCGGACGCGCGCGCCCCGGGGCGCCCCGGGGCCCCGCCCCGACGCGCGCGGCCCGCCCCGACGCGCGGGCGACCCGCCCCGACCGGGGGCGCGCGCGGGGGGCCCGCGCGCGCGTCCGCGCTCGTCGAGAACCGAATCGCGCGCGTTCCGGGACGGCGCCGGGCGGGGGCTGACGCGCGCGCCCCCTCGCAGGAGTCGCAACTGGGCGCCCCGCCGCCCCTGGAGCCCCCGCGCGACCAGCGCATGAGCCAGTCGCCCGAGGACCGCTCCGGCCAGGGCTCGTCGCGCGGCGGCGGCCGCGCCATGGGCTCCCTGGACGTCCTCGACACGTTCCCCGACGCGCCCCGCTCGGGCACGTTCATCCCCGTCGGCGGGGACAAGCCCGACGTCTCCTCGGAGGGCTCGGGCTCCGGCGTGCCGGCGCCCAAGCGCGGCCGCAACGGCCCGGCCGCGGCGGCCGAGTCGTCCTCGGAGCTCCAGGACAAGGCGGACCGCTGCCGCGCCCGCAACCGCGAGCACGCGCGCCAGACGCGGCGCCGCAAGAAGGAGTTCGTCGAGAACCTCCAGGTGTCCGTCCAGACGCTGACGCGCGAGAACGAGATGATGGCCGCGCGGCTCCGCGACATGGACGAGCGCAACCACGAGCGGGCCCAGCGCGTCGACACGGTCGCGCGCATCCTCACGCTGCGCGTGTCGGAGACGGACCAGGGCGCCGACGACCCGGCGTTCTGGGGCGAGCTCGTCGAGCCCGACTTCGAGCTCCGCCTGCCGCACACGCCGTACCGGTCCTTCGCGCCCTACGAGGCCACGGCCTCGGGGCGCACGGTGTCGGGCATCGAGGCGGCCATCTCCGACGTGCGGAGCCTCCGCGTCTGCCTCGCGTCCGTCATGCGCCGGTCCGCGCCCGAGGGCGGCGCGGCCGACGACGCGGACGCCGAGGCCAAGGGCGTCGAGCCGCGGTCGACGCGGTCCTCGAGCGGGCGCAAGCCGTCGTCGGGCGTCGGCGAGGCCCTCGAGGGCGACGCGCCGGCGGCGCCCGGGGCCAAGGACGGCGAGCCCGGCGGCCGCGCCGAGTGCGCGCTCGAGCGGTCGTCCGCGTCCTGGGCCGCGGACGGCGCGCTCATGGCGACGTGGACGCTGCGCGTCTCCGACTCGCGGCGCCGCGTCGTGCTCCAGCAGCGCGGCAGCCTCAAGGCCGCGTTCCGGCCCGCGCCCGTCGGCGAGGTCGACCGCGTCGTCTGCCTCGAGTTCATGTTCGACACGGTGGGCCTCTGGCAGCAGCTCACGCGCGCCGCCCGGTCCCCGACGGCCGAGCCCTACGTGGCCATCCCCAACACGCTCGACGACGCCGTCCGCGACTCCGAGGACGCGCGCGTCGTGACGACGGCGAAGCGGCCCTTCGTCATCGAGCACGTCAACGACGCGTGGACCAAGCTCTGCGGCTTCACGGCCGAGGAGGCCGTCGGCAAGACGCTGGCCATCCTCCAGGGCCCGGACACGGAGAAGGGCGAGGTCGCGGACCTCATCCGCGGCTGCGAGGACGGCCACGCGACGTCCGCGCTCCTCACCAACTACACCAAGGAGGGCGACAAGTTCCAGAACTTCCTCCGCGTCTTCCCCCTCACGGAGGACGACGGGACCAAGGTGTCCCACATGCTCGGCGTCCTCCAGAACGTCAACGCGTGAAGCGGGGTCGCAAAAACCGGGGGGGCCGGCGCCGAAAGGCCCCGCCCGGCGCGCGACCGAAGCATGACCGGGAGCACCGCGACCCGCGCCGCGTGTCTACGCGCCCCGCTCCTCGCCCCGGACCGCGCCGGACGAACCACGACCACGCCCCCCCCCAACCACGCCCCCGAAACACACCCCGAATTCGAGCCGCGCCCGCAAACAAGCGCGCTCCTCCCCCGCCGCGGACGCACACGCGGCCCCCGAACGCCGCCCGAAACCCCGACCCCGAAGCAACGAGACCGGCACCCCGACACGCCGGGATCGAACTGTAAACCTGTCTTTCGAAACACGCGAGGTCCGGCTACGCCTCCGAGAGCTCCTTCATGGCCGCGAGGCCCTTCTCCGTGCCGCCGACGATTCGAGTTTCGGGTACAACAACGCCATGTTTCCCCGATCTTCTGGCCCGCCGCTCCACGATGGCTGGCTCTTCCAAGGCTAGGGTTGTCGTTCTGCTGGCCCTCGCAACACAAACCCAGGCCAAGGGCTCGGGCTTCGGCAAGTCGACCTACGCCATGTCGGACCCGCTGGGCTGGGGCACGTGGATGGCGACCTACCTGCCGACGCTGCCCCTCGAGGGCTTCCCCGTGAACTCGACGGACCAGTGCGTCGAGTGGGCCAAGCTCTGCATCGACGACGGCCACCTCGAGAACTGCGAGAGCGTGAGCTCGTCGACGTTCCAGATGCACGCCGTCGGCGCCTACGACCGCGACTCGGGCGACTTGTCGATGGCGGACGTCGAGACCAAGGTCTACGGCTCGGCCCTCGGCGACTTCTCGAAGTTCGACGTCTACATGGAGAACAACGTGGGCCTCCTGACGCAGGACCTCGACGCCTACGTCGCCGCCTTCGACGCGGCGGCGGTGCCCTACTACGCGACGTCGTTCACGGAACCGAGCTCGTCGACGACCTACTACAGCGTCCTCGTCCGCGCGCACACGGCGCCCGTGGTCCTCGAGATCATGGGCAGCGCCTCGTCCCTGCTCGCCGCGCGCGGCGACCTCCCGGCCCACGGCGCGCCGCGCGGGCCCCGCGCGGGCCTCGCGGCGTTCGAGGCCCGCCTGTCCGCGGCCCCGCGGAAGGTCGGCGCCAACGGCATGCCCGTCGTGACCTTCACGCACAAGTCCTTCGCGTCGCCCGACGTCGCCCGCGACAAGGCCTACTGGACGACGGCGATGCAGGGCCGCGAGGTCGCGTCGACGGACGACGCCTTCGCGGGCGCCTTCCTCGCCAAGGACAACGCGGAGATGCTCTTCGTCTCCGGCAACGCGACCCAGGGCGACTACACGCTCCTCGAGTGGGAGGCCTACCAGAACGCGCTCCACGCCAGGTGCATCGTCTCGTCCACGCAGGGCTTCGACCGCCTCGCGGACAGCCACGTCGGCCACTCCTTCCCGGGCACGGACATCACGTCCTACACGGAGACCGTCAAGAACTGGACGGCGACGCACCCGAAGTACCCCCTCGCCTACCGCTACTTCGCCCACGGCCTCTTCTACGCGTACATGCCCAACGGCTGGGGCATGCAGCTCTCGGGCAAGCTCCCGGACAACCCCAAGGGCGGCGGCTACGACTTCTGCAAGGTCGGCGTCGTCCCGGACTGCACGGCCTGAGGAGCTCGGCGCGTAACGAGTCGCGGCGCACGGACGCCGGACGACGTCGCCCGCGGCCGCGCGGCGAGCCTCCGAACCGGGAGAGCGCGAAGGGCCTCGCCGCCGCGATCACCAGCAGCGTCGACAACTGCGCGCCCTTCAAGGCTTCGAGGTTGTAGCACCCGAGCCTCATCAACAACACACCCACGAGCCGCGACCATGTCGGACAGCGACAGCGACTTCGACGACGCGCCGGCCGCGGCGGAGGCGGCGGCGGCGGAGAAGACGACGCGCGAGGAGCACCTGAGCAACGAGCCCAACGAGTTCGACGACTGCTGCGACAAGGGCATGGCGCACGTCAAGGCCGGCGAGTGGGTCGACGCCGCCGTCGCGTTCGAGAAGGCGCTGGCCATCGACAAGAAGGAGGAGGGCGACAAGGAGGTGAGCGAGGAGCGCGCGGACTGCGCGTTCAACCTCGCGTGCTGCCACGCGCAGACGGGCCACCTCGACAAGGCGGAGCAGTGGCTCCGGCGCGCGGTGTCCTGGGGCGTCCGCGGCGTCGACCTCATGAACGACGCGGACCTCGCGCCGCTGCGCGACGGAAACTTCGCGCTCTTCGTGAACCTCTCCGAGGCCGCGCAGCCCCGGCAGGCGCGCGCGCCGGCCGTGCTCCAGCGGAGCCGCCGCGACCGCCGCGGCGGCCAGATGGCGGCGCTCATCAAGCAGGAGAAGGAGCGCCAGGCGTCGCGGACCGACGACGACGACGTCGACGAGTTCTGGAAAGACGAGGACGACGACGGCGAGTTCAGCGACGACGGCAGCGACCACGAGCACCGCGACTGGTTCGACAGCGACTTCGACGAGTCCGAGGAGGAGGACAGCGGCGACGAGTACGACGAGCACGGCGAGAAGGTCAAGAAGAAGAAGGCCAGGGGCGCGGGCAAGCGCCGCCGCGACGACGACGACGACTCCAAGTACTCGTCGAAGCCCGAGGCCGCCGCGCCGAAGCGGAGCCGCCGCGCGGCCGCGGAGGCCGGCGCGGCGCGCACGGCCGCGGAGGTCGCGGCGCTCGGCTCCGGCGACGAGGCCGACGACGACGACTTCGCCGACGCAGAGGCGGACCGCGCCATCGCCGCCGCGGGCGGCGCCGAGGCCTTCGCCGGCGACCGCGCCGCGCCGACGGCGCGCGACGCGATCCGCGCCGCGCGCCGCGCGCGCGAGGTCGACGCCGAGGCCGCGGCGCTCGGCCTCGGCGACGCGTCGAGCGACGACGACGCGCCCGCGGACGCGGCGCCCGCGCCGGAGGAGAAGCCGAAGAAGAAGAAGAAGAAGGACAAGAAGCCGAAGAAGAAGGGCGACAAGGCGAGCTCGGTCCTCGCGGGCATCTTCGGCGCCAAGGCCGCGGCGTCCATCTGCAAGAAGGCCGACAAGGCCGTCCAGAAGCGCGCCGCCGAGGGCCCCGGCGAGAGCAAGTTCGGCGGCAAGATCGTCCGCAAGCGCACGGTCGTCGAGGAGAAGCGCTTCGGCGGCGAGACGATCCAGATCGCGCGGACCGTCCGCGACGCCGCGGGCTCCGCGCGCGCGCCGGCGCGCGCGGCGGGCCGCGTCGACGACGTCCTCGAGGCCATCAAGGGGCCCAAGGCCGTCACGACCGTCGCCAAATCGTCGGCGGACTGGGACGTCTTCAAGGAGAAGGAGGGCCTCGAGGACTCCCTCAAGGACGCGGGCCAGAAGGGCTACCTCGCCAAGCAGGAGTTCCTCGACCGCGCGGACCACCGCGCCTTCGAGCGCGAGCGCGACCAGCGCAACGCCGAGCGCGCGAAGCAGGACCAGTAGGCCGGGACTCCGGCGCCTAAGCCGCCTACGCCCCACGCGCCTTATGCCACGCCGCGAGCGACGCCGCCTCCTCGGCCCGCGCGGCCTGGAACGCGGGCCGGCCGACGAGGCGGTCGAGGTAGGCCGCGGTCTGGGGCGCGTAGGCGCCCGCGAGGCCGATCTCGCGGCCGAGGAAGAGCGCGTAGCCGACGTTCGCGTCCGCGACCGTGAACCGGCCCGCGCAGAGGAAGTCGCGGCGGTCCTCGAGCGCCGCGTCCAGCAGGCGCAGGCGCGCGAGGAACCACTTGGCGTAGTCGTCCGCCGCGCCGCCGAGGTTCTTGTGCGGCTCCTACGTGGAGGTCGTGATCGTCTCGAAAACGCGCGCGGGGTGGACGCCGCCGGC
>Ga0257106_1001754_pt1 | contig 10443 bp, 4 predicted proteins | sample LP_taG_3_FD_190177 | JGI IMG/M metagenome (GOLD analysis project Ga0257106, IMG submission 190177) | Marine microbial communities from Northeast Subartic Pacific Ocean, Canada - LP_J_2011_P26_10m | ecosystem: Environmental > Aquatic > Marine > Oceanic | place: Canada: Northeast Subartic Pacific... | reverse complement strand
CGTCCACGATGCATCTTTTGGAAACGAATTCTCCTTTAGCGCCCGTGTTCGGATCTCGATCTTTCGGCTCCGTCTTTCGCCTCTTCACCTTTTTCTTCATTCTGTTCGCGATAAACTCCTCCAAGGCGCTCGTGGTATTCACGGCGGATTCGCTGTACTCGACGCTATCCTCGTCGACTTTTCCGCTGTTATATCCAATCGGTAAACCTGTTTTCTCGTCCATACCTTTATCGACGACGGAGATACCAAGTCCAGCCATTTGCGCGCGCATTTTAATCCCGCCTAGAGATTTCCTCGCGTTTAAGTCTCCGGCTTTCGCGCCTTTTTCTAACCAAAATCTCGCCACTGCGAAGTTTGCGCCGTCGCCGCCGTACATCGCCTCGCCTTCCTTCGTCGGCGGATTTAAGTTTTTCCAATAGTATAAGTTGGCGACGTTGTTACACGCGGCGCCAACTACACCACCTTCGCCTCCCATGGGCCCTCCATCGTCGGGATCGTTCATCGGTCGCGAAATCTTCTTCCATTCGCTCTGCGAGAATTTGTATCGCTCCTGAATGGTTGCCACTTGCCTCAACAATCTCGCCGCGTGTCGATACAGACCCATGTGCGTCTCAGCGTGGGCTTTGTTCTCATTGCCGACTTTTTCGAGAAATTCAATCGCGTTGTCGATCGTTTGCGACGCCGTCTCTCGAATTTTTTTATAGTTCTCCCCTCCTTTTTGGCACGCTCGATCCAGCTTTCGTTCCAAACAGACGACGTGCCAAACTTGATGGTTCGCCACCGCGTGGGCAAATTCCATCATATCTTTTTCACTCGGCATTTTCCCCTTTTTATGATACGCCATGACCTTATCTGCAACTCGTTTCACGGTCTCAAAATAATCATCTCGACGCTTCTCGTCAATCTTCAAAGACGCCTCCGTTAACTCTCCGTTTTCGTTCCCGACCATTCTCACTTTCGGTTTCTTCTCTTTCGGGAACATGGACAAGCGCGCCGCAAAATCTCGCTTCCGACGAGATTCGATCATTTGCGGTTCAACGACTGTAATCGTGGCATCTTGAAAGTTGGAGGACGCGTTCGATATCGAGACGCCCGGAAATTCCGCGAGTTCGTTCAGTATGCACTGTTTGTTGTTTTCGTAGAATCATATGTTTTATTATGAGAGAGAGAAAGAGGCAGAAGGTTAGTTAAAAAACAAACAACGACCCGCAGCCAGAAAAACGCGATGAAAACTGCCGCGACGAGAGAAATAGAGAGAGAGAGAGAGAGAGAGAGAGAATTAAAACGCGCGTCGCTCTTTCCGTCGTCGTTGTCGTCGTGCAAACAAACAAACAAACATCTCATCAAGAAGCGGCAACAAAAAGCGCCTATAAATGTACTAAAAATATCCTCCAATTCATTCAATTGGAGGGGCAATCAATTATGTATTATTTTCACACTTCTAAAACGTACCCGTCCAATGGCGTCGTCCCAATACATCGGGTCACCTTTTTCCGGCATCCCTTTCTCGCCTCGCGCGTATTGAATCGCCTCGAAAATTGCCTTAGAGTCCGAGGACATTATGTGCCAGAGTTATAATAATTCTTCTTATGTGTGTGTCGTTGTTAACTTATTTTGCAGATTTTTATTCTCGTCAGTGTTTTTTACTCAAGAGTTGGAAAAATTGAGAAAAACTAACAACGAGAGAAACATGATGGAGGAGGAAAACGCGGACGATGAAAACGACCAAGGAGGAGGCAAGAACGAAGAAGAAGAGGAGGAGGAGGAAAGTATTGTTTCGGAAACAAAAACGGAAGAAGCAGTAGTAATAAAAAAAGACCCACCGTTCTGGCACTTATCGTTTTGCTCGGACGCGGAAATCCGGAATCTCCAACACCATGTTGGAGACGAAACTAACAACGGGAACGACTTTGAAAAGGAAAAAGACGAGATGATTGGAAACGAACCTCTGTTTCAAACTCTGGCGGATTTGATGGTGATGGCGCTCTCGCTGCAAGAAGTCGTTCGACAGCTGGAGTTTTTTGAAGGCGAAAATATGAGCGAGTGTACGACGCAACCGAGAATCACTTTGGCGGACGTGTTGGAGATTTGCGACGAGGCGGTGCAAGTGGGGTACAGGCAGGCGAAGGCGCACGCGTTAAGAAGGACGAATTACGAGGCGAATAAACAACCAGACATGTACCCGATATATAAACAGATATGGCATAAACCGGATTTTAACGACCCGTTTCACGTCGTCATCGTGGATACGAAACGGATTAAAGGGAAAGATGTGTTTAAAGTACTCACGGAGAGGACGAAAGCGCAAAGGCATTGTCGCGAGAGGAATAAGGTGTGTAAAAAAGTGTTTTATTGGCGAGGTGGGGTTCCTCAGCACGTGAAGAGAGAGGAGTTGAAGACATTCGAAGCGAAGCAAAACGCGCGGTCGAAGTTAGATCCGACCGGGGAGACGCCGCCGGTGGAGAGCGTGTTTGAGGACGAGACGACGTTGGCGAGAGCGCTGACGAGGATCGAGAACGATCCGAGGGTGAGCGTGCCGGTAAGTAGGGAGGAAAGTAAAGCGGAGGTAATGCGATCGATGTATTTAGAAGAACACGAGAGGTGGTGGAACGATATGCTGAGTCACGCGTTGACCAGGTTTGACGTCTACGTAACGCAGGCGAAATACAACGACTTGTTACAGTTGAAGTATAAGAGAACGAAAGACGGAAGAGATATTTTGATTGTCCCGAAGAAGAAAGGGTTCTTTTCCCGAGGCTGCGACATGTGCGTGGTAATGTAAAATAGAGTAGTACTAGTAGTACATATGGTACCGTTGCACATGTTGTTGTTATTGTTGTAAATAATTTAGAAGTTTAGTTTAGGAATCTAAAGAAAGTACTTTAGGGGACGTCTTGTTGTGTTTATTCATTTTTTGCTCGCGTATGTATCTATTTGCGTATTCAACTATTGTTGCTATTATTGTCTCTCTCGATCTCCCTTTTACTTCTACTTTACTGTACACAAGTGTCCTTCATCGTTACTCGTAAATATCTTCTCTTTCTACGCAGCTGTGTTGGTTTTCGTCTTTCGTCACCCGCCAGTAGTAATCGGCTTGTTGGCGTTGACCGAGCATGTGCGCAAACTCCACGTCGTGGGTAATGACGATGAGCTGGAAGTTTTCCTGTTCTCTGCGCGAGTGCATGATATCAATTAGCGAGCGCGCTAAACTTTCCGCGTTCGGGGTATCCAAGTTTGTCGTCGGTTCGTCCAAGGCTAAGATGCCGCAGTTGAGACAGAAGGTTTCCGCCAACGCCAAGCGGATGATGAGGCACGCCAAGACTTTTTGTCCGGCTGAGCATCGACCGCGCATGTCCAACTCGGCTCCGTTGCAAATCATGACGACACGGTAGTTGTAGGAACTCTTACCCCCAGTTTTTCCTTCTTGCTTCTCGGCGTCTGAGCGAATTTGGATGTAATCTATATCTTGACCTCGGTAGGTTCTTTGCCAAAGCTCTTTGACGACTTTGTTGATGTCGCCCATTTTGGACGAGTGAAACGCCATCAACGCTTTATCGAGCGCGGTATAATATCGATTTAAATCGCTGTTGACCATTTCCAACGTTTGGAAGCGAATGGTTTCCTTCGATAAGCGAGAGTCGATGTTTTTGTATTCTGCCGAGTTGAGTTCTTTCTCGCTGCTTCGAGCCATTTCGCGGTGCGTTTTGACTTGGCCCGCAGCCTCCGCTTTCGTCACTTCCAATTGGTTGTACACTTTCTCGCGGCGTTTCAATTCCTCTCCTAAATCTTTCACGTTTCCAAATTTCGATGCGGTTTCTTGCAACTCTTTTATTCGCATCTCGAGTTCTTTTTCTTCTTTTTTACCGCGTTGCAACGCGATGTTATCTTCCAACGTTCTCTGAATTTCGCTTTGTTTGTTCACACTCTTCTCCTTCGATTTGTACTCTTTTTGCTTCGTCGCGAGTTTTTTCAAAGTCGCGTCGATTTTCACATCCGCAGACTCGAAAGACTTTTGAATCTCTCTCAAGGTTTGTCTCGCGTTGGATTCGATGTACTTTTGAATCGGGTCGTTCAAGGAATCGAAGAAATCGATGGATTTTTGCAACGTACGCGTTTTATCGTCCACGGCGTCTTCATTATCTTTTTCAATTTTGACGCGTTCTTCGCGTTCGCGTTCGAGTTTCTTCTTTTCGTCTTCTAACGGCGGTAACTCTCGTTCGAGCGTTTCTATGTCTCTCGTCGCTTGGTCTTGATCTCTTTCCAACTTTTTCTTTTCCTCTCTGAGCGAGATTGTTTTCAGTTGGTTTCGTTCCGCGTCCGCCAAAGCGTCTTTCGCGTCTCGCCAATTCCTATCCAACTGCGCAAGTTCGTTGTCCGTTCTTTCCTTCTTCCGTCGAAGTACTTTTAATTGACTCTCTTTGTTTTCGCGGTTCGCTTGTTCGACGTCTAAATCTCCCGCAATTGCGGTTATGGATCGAATTTCAGCCTCTCTACCGGACGTCATACCTCCCGGCATCATTCTCAATTGCGTTTCCAAGGTGTTCAGTTCTTGCGCGTGGCGAGAAATCGTCGCCGCGTCTTCGACAACCGCGACAACGGTATCTCTCGCCTTCTTCGCCTCCTCGAGCGCCCGTTGAAATCTTATCTCGGTGTTACACGCTTCGTCGAGAGTATCCTGCGCTTTCTTGTACTCGTCTTCTGCGGCCGGGATGCGTTTCTCTTTCAATTCTTTATACCGCGCGGCGATGGAGGTCAATCCTAATAATTTTTCGCGTTTCGCCTCGCATTCGGTTATCTTTTTCTCGTTGATCTCTAACTGATCAGGCGCCGCGTCTATTATGGCCCGCAACCTTTTTTCAAAGGCAGACATCTCTTTAATATTTGGGAAACCGCGAGTGCACATTGGACACGCGGTGTTGGCAACCGCTTTTTGAAGGTAATCCGTGAGCAAGACGTTACCTGCTCTCATGTACTCCATCGTCTTTTGCGCTTCTTTGATGTCCTCGTTGACCTTGTGCATGGCGTCTTCTACGCCTAATAAACCTTTATCGCCCAGGAGAACGACGGTTGGTGCATCCGATGCTTGTTCTTCGCACACTCTCGCGTCGTCTTTCCAACTATTCAAAGTTGTTTCCGCGGCATCGACTTCTCGGCGTCTCGATTCTCTCATCGTCTTGGAGGAGGCCAATTCGCGTTCGGCCAGTGTGGCCGCTTCGCGTCGTTCTTTTTCAATTCTTTTAACCTCCTCTGATAATAGCAGCGGTTCCGGAACACCTTGCGCGCCTCGAAACGCCGCCTCGAGACGATCTTTCCTCGAATTTAAAATGGAAGTCAAAGCTTCCCGCTTCGCGGCGATTTCGTCGCGTTTCAAACGAATCTTCACTTGCGTTTCGCCTGCTCTGGCCGCTTCTTCTTGTTCGCTCCTCAACGCTTGGAGTTGTTTATCGATGGACTCTATCTCGTTCTCTATTTCCGTCATTTCTGCTTTCCCGTCACCGGCGAGTTCGACTTCTTTGGACCGTTTATTGAAAATCTCTTTCGCTTCTTGTTCATTTTTCTTGTACTCGTCGATGGCGACGACGGTTGCCGATTGCGTCAAATCTTTCGTTATCGCATCAATGTTCGCGCGTAACTCTTCTCTGAGCTTTTGCTTGTCGCGGATCTTCTCTTCGCTTCGTTTTATTTTCATGTCGACGTTAACGATGGCACTCGTCGCTTCGGCGTGCGCGTTTTGCCTTTTTTCTCGCGCGTTTTTCGCCGCGTCTTGTAATACTTGCAAACGCTCGCCCAACGCTTTTCGAAAGAGTTTCATCGTACTTTCTCTTTCAGACTTGGACGGTCGTTGCGTGTTGTTTCTCGCGCTTTCGTTTTGTGTCGCGTCAACCATCTCGTCGTCCTCCTCGTCGTCGTCCTCCTCGTCTTCTCCGTCGTCGCTCATGTTCAAAATGGCGTTACAAATCGCCTGGCCAATCTCGGCGTTCTCTCTCGCCACTTCTTTCGCGTGTTCCACGCGCTTCTCCAATCGCTTCACGTGTTGCTCGGCTTCTGCTTGTAACCTGCCTACTTTTTGAAACTCTGAATCTTTTTTATCTTTCAAGGCGTCCGATTGCATGTGCAAGTCCTTCACATCCGAGTGTAACTGCGCTAACTCTTCCTTCATGGTGGCAAACTTCGCCGTGAACTGTTCGCGCAATCCTTCCAACTCCTCCAAGGATTCCGTGTACACGTTGTCAACTCTTTCTACTTTTCTCTCGTTTTCCGCTTTTACCGCAGATAACTTACTCTCCACCGATAACTTCTCCTCCGCCAATCGTCTCGCTCCAGCTAACGCGCCCGTCATATCCTCGACCGATTTCATCGCCTTCTCGATGTTTTCGTCCACGCTCGCGATTTGCGCCTCCAACGCTCGCGCTTTCTGTTCGTTATCGTCTCTCGTGGCCGTTAACTTTACCGCGTGATCTTTCCTCACCCTTAACGTCTCGCACTTCCCTCTCGCATCTTTAATCTCCCCAACTTGTTCCACTCTGAGCTTCCGTATGTGTTCCAACGCTTTCGTATACTTTGTCGCCGAAAAGATGTCGTCGAACTTCTTCTTCAACACGGCGCCTTCCCCTAACGGCCAATTCGATTCTTCTTGGTGCACGAACACCACGTTCTCCAGTATTGCTTTACTCACCCCCATTAATATAGGCACCTCCGCGTTTATATCCGCGCACTTTTTCGTCAGCGAGACTTTCTCCCCGGTGTTCTCGTCCACCATCTGAATAATCTGGTCCAAATCTTTCTTCTCCAACTTCCCGCCCGATTTCTGCACCAACTGAAAACTCCGTATCACCACAAACGGTTTCCCTATGCTATTTTGAAACCTCAATTTTATCTGTGCCTTCACTTCCGTGGCGTCTGCGACTTTTGGATCGTGTATAAACGCCTGCCCCGATCGCGCGCTCGGCGGCAACTCTCCCGTGCTGCCCATTTTTAAGCACTCGATTATGGTGGTTTTCCCTGCACCATTCGAACCGACGATGAGCGTTAACGGTTTCGGGAAGGTTATCACGTGGTCGTGGTCCGGGGCGAACGCGCGGATGCCTTTGATCAGTAACTGTTAATTGCGATAAAAACGATGATGGCAAAGAGAAAGAGAGAGAGAGAGAGAGAGAGAGAAAAAAAACATCGGTCAGTAATAAACGCGCAAAAACTCGTAAATTTCAAAAGATTTGATTTTACTGCGAGAGATGAGATCTCTCTCTCGCGCAGAAGCAAACAACAAAAACAACAAAAACAATAAACGCGCTCGTCCGTCGTACCTTATCCACCGTGCACATGATGTTCGCGCCCTTTTTCACCTCTTTTACCTCTGTCTCTCTCTGTGTGCGTTTGTTTGTGTGCGTAAATTAATGAAGAGATTTGAGAGTTTTGAGACGAGACGAATAAGAGAAAAATGCGTCAGAAGTTAGTGCGCAGATGCTGACGACAATCACCATAGCTCGAGCGAATGCGCTCAACGACGACAACAACAAAAGACGACGAACGTCGACACCGAAACCGAAACCTTTGCGTCAAGGCGACGTGACCAAAAAAAGATGCGACCAATGTCTCGGCGCCGGGAAAGTTCCGTGTTATAACTGCACGCAAGGAGGTGTCGCGAAGTGCGATAAGGTTGGATTCGTCCCGAAGAACACCTTCACGTTTCGACTTCCGTTTGGTTGGACGCAAGAACGACGAGAAGACGAGACGACCACCAAAAACAAAAAGAAAGGAGGAGAAAAGAAAGAAGCAGAGGCGAATATCGAGCGGTGCTCGGTGTGCTCGGCGAATGGAAAACTCGCCTGCGCCAGATGTAACGGTAAAGGAAACCTTCTGTACAGATCCGCGGACTGGCGGTAAGATGTCAAGCGCAGGTTTCAGAGAGCGAGCGAGCGCCACCTTTATTGAAAGTTGAGAAGAACGTTGCTGTTTCTCTTGTTCGTATTAGTAGTAGTATTATTAGTATTGTATTCATATCCATCTCTCTCCTCTCTCGACGATATGATGAATATTTGTGTCTATTGTGAACACTTTCTTCTTCTTTCTGTCGTCCATCAAAATTCCACCAAAAAGGGCTGCCAAACACAGTTTTGGATAAAATAATTCCTCAAACGTTTACCTCCTTTTGTAATAAGTCTCTCCTGATCTTTTCTTCTCTTTGAGATACTACTACGAACGACGACAACGATTCAGACGATGTTTGCATCATCATCATCTCGCTGCTGCTGCTTTGTTTCTGCTTTACAAAAACAAGAAAGCAAAACACATCACAAAAATGCGGCGGCGTCTTTTTTGCAGCGAAAAGGACACGTGTCGTCTCCCAAATCTCTTTCCATCGTGAGAGGGAGAAGAAGGTCCACTCAAACACTCGTCGTGAAAGCGGGATCTTCTTTCGAACAAAAGTTCGGCAAGGACGGGTCGGGGGCATTTTCCGGAGGCGTCGGAGGCGGCATGGCTGGGCAATCGCAAGGCGAAGTTTCCGCGCAAGATTTAGCCATCTTGCAACAGCGTTTGGGTGGACAACAAATCTCCTTTGAAGGCTCCGGGGCGCAACAACTGCAACAGAAAGGTTTAATCGACGCGCAAGGGAACTTGATGAGCGCAGGGCAGAAACCGATTAAATCGAGCAATCCAGACGCGTTAGAGATTACTTACGATCCGGACGGGGTTCTTGGTGATGTTTCGGATGAGAACGATATGCTCATCGATAGACATTTGGCGAAGCGAGACGCGCAGGCGTTGGAGGCGGAGAAGGAAAAGTTGAAAGAGGAGTGGAAGAAGAAACGGAAGGAGTTGGAGGAGGCGAGAGAGGCGAGACCGGAACCGACGTCGCCGGCGGAGTTGGTGACGTACTTTATCGAGACTGAGTTTAACGAGATGGAATTTGAAATCGTACGAAATAGACCGAAATTAAACGAAGAGTTCTTCGCGTATTTGAAGAGTCAAATGGAAGACGCTTCGGTGAGCGAAGACATGAAAGGGAAAATCGACGCGTTGAGCACGGTCACCCAAAACTTTGTCGGTTTCGTCGATCAAACCACCAAAGCTATGTTACAACCAAAAGAACGAATGATGAAACTGTTAACCGCGAAGGATAAAAAAGCGATGATTTTGGAAATGGTTGATAACGACGAGTTGGATATGAACTTGATGGCGCTTCTCATGACGAACATCAACACGGCCAAAGCCGCCGGATTGGATCAAGAAGCCGCGTTTATGCAGAAGATTTACTCCGCGTGCGCGAAATTCGTCGATGGCGCGTAATTATTCATATATATACATTCTTGTAAAAGAAAGAAGATTCGTTCGTATGCGTAAGAAGATTCGTTCGTATGCGTAACGTATTAATAATATTATAGAACAACTCTTTCGTGACGATGTGTTTTATCCTCTCGCCTTTTTAGTTAAAAATCTTCCCGCTCAGCGTGCTCAAAACCTCGTTCACGACCAGCAAAAACACCGCGGAGAACACGATTCCTACAATCACCACCCCGGTGGTTTGCGCTGCTTTCCCTGCCGTCGGCCATTCGATTAAACCAACTTCCTCGCTCGCGCCGGCAAAAATGTTTATCCCTTCGTCCGCTTTGGCTTCTTTTTGCGAGCGAAGTAAATCCCCGGGCGTTTGTTCTTGTTCTTGTTTACTAGTACTCGTCGTTTCTTCTTTTCGTGCGTCTTCTTCGCCGGTAAACTCCGCCTCGATGACTTCTGAATCTGTTCCTTCTCCTCCTCCTCCTGCGCCTTCGTCGTCCTCCCCGGAGGTCGCTCTTACGACTAAAAACGCGCGACGATTTTGATGATGATGACGACGAGTACGACGCGCGGAATAAGAAGAAGAAGAAGTGCTTCTGATGATACTTTTCGTGGTCTTGGTGCTATTTCTTAAAGTGCTTTGTCTCGCCGATGGAGACGCTAAGGACGAGGAAGACGCGCGGAGTACGAAAGACATATTATTCGACGATGTGTTGTGTTTTGTGTTATCCGCCGACTTTGTTTTATGAGTTGTGAGGCGAATCAATAGTATTCGATTTTAACGTCACGGGAAGCCTTACGATTCAACTACCCTCGTCGCGCGCGTGCGGTCTATATTCTCAATATTATTACTACTACTACTACTACTCATATGTTGCTGTTGCTGTTGCTGTCACCGCGGCTATCAAACTTGGTTTACTACTCGTCTTTTCCTTCTCCGTCCGGTATCAAGAGGAACTTCTCAAACGCCTCGCGAAACTCTCTCGAGGTTGGCACGCCGTGTCCGCCCTCGTGTTCGAACACGACTGATTTCTCCGGGTTATAAAATTTATCTCTTAAGCGATCAGATCGGTCTCGAGTGACCAGAGCGTCGTTCTTCCCGTGCACGTGCATCGACGGGACGTCGATGACGCTTTTCTCGTCAAAGCCGTCTTTATCGTAAAACCGCGC
>Ga0257106_1001752_pt1 | contig 10446 bp, 7 predicted proteins | sample LP_taG_3_FD_190177 | JGI IMG/M metagenome (GOLD analysis project Ga0257106, IMG submission 190177) | Marine microbial communities from Northeast Subartic Pacific Ocean, Canada - LP_J_2011_P26_10m | ecosystem: Environmental > Aquatic > Marine > Oceanic | place: Canada: Northeast Subartic Pacific... | reverse complement strand
TAGACAAACCTGCAGTATCAATGAAAACCTCGTTGGTAACATCTTTAATACTCACTATGAAAGTTGCCGTCAATCCTGGGTTAGTTAATTCTTCACTTTTAGACATAGCCCAAAAGCCATCTTTTAAATAATTATTTTCTAATGTACTGTGCTGCTGAATTTGACTGTAACCACAATGATGATTTGTTAGAATTAAACCTTGTTTACTAACTACTTCTGCTGTACAGCCTCCTCCAAAATGAACAATTGCATCTTTTAGGCTTGAACTATTAATGCTGTATATATCCTCTGCAGAAAGCTCTAGACCATCACTTTTCATTTGCCCTTCAATAACTTTTAAAAGTGAAGGAATCCACATTCCTTCATGACCAAAGATTAAAATTCCTTTAAAAGAAAAAACCAACAGAATTATTATTATTTTAAGCTTCATAGACATAGATATTAGAAATTGTTATTTGCAAATGTAAGTGATAATAATTAAGTATTCATAGACATTTATTATCCTTTGAGCTATATTTGTAGGTGGTATATTTAGAACACCTTTACAACTTAAGTATAGTCTTTGTTATTTTCAACCTAGTTTGGGGAATCATAGTAACCTTGCCAAAAGTTTTTATTACTGGGTTTAATTCTAACAATCCGCTGAATCACTTTTTATCCGCTTTAAAGTTTTTGCTTTTAAGTAATTTAACTTTTTCCAAGTGCCTGCAATGCATCCAGGACAATTCCATGAGTATTTTTGAACTTACCTTTATATATATAATTGGCGGAACTGTTTTATCTCTTTATATTATTGGAAAACTAAATAAGAAAAAATCTATGTTAAGTTTGGTATCTAACATGGGCCTAAAAGGAAAATTCAATATTAATTCTAACAATTCAAAAAATCTTAAATATGAAAATCATATTGCGGGTATCACCATTGTTTTTTTTACAGCCTGTATTGCATTTCCTATATTTGGAGAGATAATCAATAAGAATCCTTTAAACATTTGGTTTTACAATACAATTGAAGGATTGTACCAAGCACCAATTCTAAAAGGTATTTTTGGAATATCAGGAGTTTTTTTTATGGCTTCAATATTTCAAAAAGGAATCACCACTATAAAAGATCTTATTATGAAACTAAGTGGGCAAAAACCAAAAGAAATGGCAAAGAATCCATTAGAAGATGTTTTTAAAAATATAAATGATAATCCATTTTCTGAATCGAAAGAAAGTGAAAAAATTGACATAGATGATGATCTTTATGTCGATTTTGAGGAAATGGATGAAAAAGAAAATAAATAAAATCCATGAAAATTATTGTGAGAACTTTTGCTGGATTTGAAGAAATTCTTGCGAAAGAAATTTTTCAAATCACCAATCTCAAACCCGAAATTGGCAAAAGAGCTGTTTACTTGGATGGGAACCTTGAAACAATATACTGTCTAAACCTGTGGTGTAGACTTGCTCTAGATGTATTGGTAGAGTTGCACCATTATAAAGCAAGTAATGAAGATGAACTTTACAATGGGGCCTACGAATTTATTTGGGACAATGAATTTTCTATACACGAAACATTTTCGATAACTAGTGTAGTTAATTCTCCTTTTTTTAACCATTCTAAATATGCTTCTTTAAAAATTAAAGATGCAATAGTAGATCAGTTTAATAAGAAAATTGGTAAACGACCAAGTGTAGATAGAGAAAATCCTGACCACAAGTTTTTAGTTAGAATTTCCCACGACCAAGTAAACTTACTTTGGAATACTTCTGGAGACTCTTTATTCAAAAGAGGATACAGAACCATGACAGGACCAGCTCCACTAAATGAGGTTTTGGCAGCGGGAATATTAAATTTCAGTGGCTGGGACTTAAAAAGACCTTTGATAGACCCTATGTGCGGATCAGGAACATTTTTATGTGAAGCATTAATGCTAGCTAGAAATATTCCACCGACTATTAAAAGAAAATCTTTTGGCTTCATGAACCATAAAGATTATGACCATGGTTTATGGGAGAAATTAAAGGCTAAATCATTGGAGGAAATAAATGACAACCAACCATCGATAATGGGGTTTGATAATTTTAATGAAATGATTATTGCATCAAGGACTAATATCAATAATGTTTTTCCAGAAAACAACTGCAAAGTCACCTTCAAAGATTTTTTTGATTTAGAGCCCTCTGTTGAAAATCCTATGCTAATTCTTAATCCTCCATACAACGTAAGAATAGCACAGGAAAAAAATCACTTATTTTATGAAGAAATTGGTTCTAGACTGAAACACACTTGGAGCGGTTCTGACGCATGGATATTAAGTGGAGATTTAGAAAGCTTAAAACACATTGGTCTAAGACCGATTAGAAGAATAAAATTATTTAATGGGCCAATTGAAACAAAATTGGTGCACATTCCTCTATACAAGGGAAGTAAAAAAGATAAATACAGGTAAATTATTAGGCTATAGAATTGGATAAAAATAAAATTAAAAATATTATAGAAGAAAAAATAAAAGATCTTGCCTTAGAAATTGATGAGCTAAGACAAATAGCAAAGCCTATTGAACCTGAAAATGCAATTGGAAGAATTAGTAGAATGGACGCTATAAATAATAAAAGCATAAATGACAGAATGTTAAGAAACTCTATACGAAAATTAAAAAATTTAAAAACTGGATTAAAAAGACTAGGGAATATAGATTTTGGTATTTGCATTCAATGCAAAAGAGAAATTAATATCAACAGATTACTTCTTATTCCAGAGACACTTAAGTGTGTAAAATGTAGTTAAACTATTTTTTTTAAAAAATCAAATTAAAAATTCACTATTAATAAAAAGAAAACTTTTAAATTTGGAATTATAATCTTCACTATCCAAAACCCTCCCACCCTTAAATTGTAACAATGCATATAAATAAAGAAAACATACTTAAAAGTATTGAAAGCTTTATTGGAGCTGATAATGAATTGGCTATTAAAGAGGCAGAACACCAAATAAAAGTATTTGAAGTCGTATTCCAAAAAGAAATTGAAAGTTTCCAAGAAATAGGAAAAGAAGATGAAAAAAATTTAAATCCAGAAAATGAGCAAAACAATATTTTAATATTGAAAGCTATTGAGGCATTTAAAAAAGAACAATCAGATAAAAAAAACAAAAAAAAGAAGGAAGAAAAAAGTAATATTAAGTTAAAAAAAGAAATTCTTGATAAATTTCAATTGCTAATAAATAGTAAGGAAGAGTTAGGACATTTAGCAAGGGGCATTAAAGAGATTAGAACCAATTGGAATAAAATTGGTACAATATCAACAAAAGAAGATCATAAACTTCAACAAGAATTTAGCAAACTAAATGAATCTTTTAACTACAACTTCAATATTTATAAAGAACTTAAAGAAAATGATTTAAAGAGAAATTTTTCACTTAAAAATCAAATAATCCACGAGCTAAAAAACTTAAAAGAACTTAAAGATTATAATAAATTACAGATAGAGCTGAAGATGTTACAAAATAAATGGGAAGAAGTTGGACCTACTTTTAAGGAGCATTGGGAGGATTTAAAGAAAAAATACTGGTCTGAGGTTCATACAATTCAAAAGAGAATAAATGAATTTTACAGTACATTAAAGACTAATCTTAAAGACAATCTTGAAAATAAAAAGAAACTAATCGAAAAAGTTAAAGAACTTTCTAGTCAACAAACCAACAATTCTAAAGAATGGGATTCATTAGCAAATCAATTAAAAAAATGTCAAGCAGAATGGAAAAAAATAGGTCCTGTACAAAAAAAAGAAAATGATAAAATATGGAAGGAGTTCAGGTCTTACTTTGATGTGTTTTTTGACAAAAGAAATGAATTTTTAAAGATTGAAAAAGACAACAATAAAGAAAACTACGATTCTAAACTTGAGTTAATAGAAACTGCTAAAAATTATGTAGAAAATATTAGAAATGATAGCAATCCACTGTTAATCAAGAAACTGCAAGAAAAATGGAAAGGAATTGGAAATGCAGGAAGATTTGCAGAACAAAAACTTTGGAAAAAATTCAGAGCTCAATGTGACTTATTTTTTGAGACAAAAAAACAAAATAGAAATTCTATTATTTCTGGTGAAAAAGAGAACTTAAAAACAAAAAACTCGCTAATTATAGAATTTGAAAAATCTGGAAAATCTAGCTTTTTAGATCTAATGAATTTTATTAACGAATTTCAAAAAACTGGGGAAGTACCAAGAAAAAAATCAGAAGAAATTATAAAGGGATTTGAAAATTTAATTCATCAGATAATCAACAATAATAATTTCACTAACGAAGAGAAACATAAAATTACAAGAGCTATAAAATCGTCTTTACTAAGTAACTCCTCTGATCCAGAAACAACTTTCATAAACGAAAAGAACAGAATTAATAAGCTTATTAATTCTACTTTGAAGGAAACAACACAACTGGAAAATAATTTAGGATTCTTTTCAAACGCAAAAGGAAAAATGTTAGATGATTTCCAATCAAAAATCGAGAAGAATAAAGTTAAAATTTCAGATTGGAGAGATGAATTAAAAAAGTTATCTGAAGTCTATCATAAAAAATAATTCTACCTTTCAATAAAGGATTTCACCATGGAAAAAGATGTTTTAATTACAGATGATGCTGTTGTATTGGGCTTATTGGTTTCTTGTTTGGGTCTTATCTTTTATACTTCTCAACTAAAATCCCTAAAAACTTTTTACAAAATAATACCAGCTCTTCTTCTATGTTATTTAATACCATCCCTGTTTAGCACAGCTGGTATTATATCTCCAAAAGTTTCTGGATTATGGCCAGTTGCTAAAAATTACTTTCTTCCAGCGTCATTAATTTTAATGACACTTAGTACTGATTTAAAGGGAGTAATTAAACTTGGTCCAAAGGCTTTAATTATGTTCTTTACTGCTACAATTGGAATAATTATAGGTGGACCAGTTGCCATTTTGATTACATCTTTATTTTCTCCAGAAACAGTTGGAGGATTAGAATTTGATGCTATTTGGAGAGGAATGGCTACACTAGCAGGTAGTTGGATTGGTGGAGGAGCAAATCAAACAGCTATGTTAGAACTTTACCAATTTAATCCAGAAAAATATGGAGCAATGATCACCGTTGATATTGTGGTTGCCAATATCTGGATGGCTTTTATACTATATGGTGCAGGAAAAAGTGATAAAATTGACAAATGGTTAAAAGCAGACTCAAGTACTATAGATGATTTGAAAAATAAAATGGAAAATTATTCCTCAGCTGTTGAAAGAAATACCACTTTTCACGATTTAATGAAAATAAGTTCCATTGCCTTGGGAGGAGTTGGGATAGCACACTTTTTAGGTTCTATTTTGTCTAAATGCAATAATTATTTTACAATTTTTAATGATACTGTTTTTACAAGTCATTTTTTCTGGGTAGTCGTAGTCTCCACTACTCTTGGATTAGGATTGTCCTTTACAAGATTAAGATCTTTGGAAGGTGCTGGAGCCTCAAAAATTGGAAGTGTATTTATTTATTTACTTGTAGCTATTATTGGTATGAAAATGGATATTACAAAAGCTGTAGAGCAACCTCTTTTAATTGTTGTTGGTCTAATATGGATGATTTTTCACGTAGGTCTTTTAGTTCTAGTAGCAAAAATTATAAGAGCGCCATTCTTTTTCTTAGCAGTTGGTAGTAAAGCAAATGTAGGTGGAGCGGCTTCTGCTCCAATTGTTGCGTCTGCATTCCATCCTAGCTTGGCACCAGTAGGTGTATTATTAGCTGTTTTAGGATACGCTTTAGGAACATATGGAGCAATATTATGTGCGACACTAATGGAAATAGCAAGTCCTTGAAAAATTAAAATGAATTTATGTACAAACTATTGCTTATAATTTCAGGATGGAAAGTTGATACCAACACCCCAGAAGAATATAAAAGATGTGTATTGGTTGGCGCACCTCACACAAGTAATTGGGATTTATTTTATGCAATTTTACTACTAAAAACCCTTAAAGTTCCATTCAAATTCACTATTAAGAAACAATGGTTTAGATTTCCATTTAATCTTATAATTGCTCCTCTGGGAGGAATACCTATAAACACTAAGAAAAAAGAGAAAAATGGCAATGTTAAAATAATGGCTGATTTTTTTAAAAAAAATAAAGAATTTGCAATGGCTATAACACCAGAAGGAACAAGATCTTTAAGAGAAAAATGGAAAAGTGGATTTTATCACCTTGCTAAAGATAATAACCTTCCAATATGTTTTGGTTACTTGGACTACAAAACCAAGATTGCTGGAATTGGAGGGCCAATATTTCCAACTGAAAATAAAGATGAAGACATGAAAAAAATCATGGAGTTTTACAACAACAAAAAACCCAAATATCCTGAGAAGTTTTCTCTAGACAAAAGATTTATTTAGTGGAGTTTTTTTTGTAGAAAAAATGCATGCATATAACATGAGGGAAACTGATTGCTGAGAGAAAAACAAAAAAATAAGCTATACTCTTTTCAGGGGCTAAATTCAAATAATAAATTGCTATAAGGTATAGAAATATTGCGCCTATGTTAAAAGGTAAAGCGTTCTTAAACATCTCTGAGTGGGTATGTTTTAACTTGTTTTTTAAATGCATCCACCCTATTCTACTATGTTGAAATATAAAATAAAGACCAAAGGTTAGAAGCAGACTTTCCTTATTAGACAATAAAAAGAAAGCAACTATTATCAACCATTCTAATTTTTGAAAATAAATTGCTGTTAAAAAAGGAAAGATTAAAAGAAGATTACCTATTAAAACATAATTAAAGTTGACCATTGGAACTTTAATATTCATAATTAGTAATATTTTAGAAAACTCTTCAAAATGAATTAAAAACAAAGAACTAAAAAGAACTGTTCCCCATAATATAGCTATTGCATTAGAGTCTATCTTCCAATTGTTAATTTCCGTTTGTCCAAAATGCCAAGCAGAATAAATTAAAAAAAATACCAAGCCTAATGTAGGGATCCAAAACCATATTAATAAAATAGGAACCATCATCAACAAATAATAAAAAATAAACTTGAAATTAATGGTGTTTTTTTTGCTTAATATTTCTGTTAAATGATCTAAAGCACCGTGTGGAATTCCTATTATTAACAAACCTAAAGTTAAAACTGCTAAGTTATTCGAAGACAAGTTTAGCAGTTCGTTGGATGCGATACTTTTATCTAACAATATATATACAATCATTAGAACTGGGAAGAGAAGTTTTTTAAATTTCCAATAAAACCAATAAAATATAGACTTTATAAATATTCCAATTTGTAACTTATAAAACATAGATAATTCTTCTTTTATAGAAGTTTTTTCATCTAAGAATTGTAAAACAAAGTAAGATGATTTAACATTAAATAATCTTTCAAAAATCGGCTTTCCTTTCGTTGGCCAAATGGTGAGAATTATTAATAGTAACTGATCATAAAAAAGGAATCTTTTATTGGGCTTTAACTTTTTAGCTTTCAAGACCCCTTGGTCACAAATCAATTTGGCATGGCGATACATATTTTTAAATGCATAGCCTGTACTTGGCTTAACATTACCTGCTCTAGTTCCAATATTTACCCATTTTTTTGCTGAGGATTGCTCTGGCAAATTGGAACTCATTGGAATTACTCCTTCTTCTTTAGAAATGACTTTATAAGATCCAAAGTTTTTGGTAATGAATTTATCTAACTCTTTCTCTGCTTCCAGTTTGTCAATTATTTTTTTACCAAATCTTGTAAGCTCTATCAATGCTGTATTTGAAGTATACGGTAGGATATAGACAAATTGTGTAGATTTCTCTTGAGGAATTCTAAAATCCATCATGTGGTAAACACTTTGGTTTAGTTCCTTTTCTTTTAATTCAACTTTTAATCCAAAAAATGACTGTGAAATATTGAAATCTCCATTTGGAATATTTTTAAAATCTGGCGGTCTACTATCAAAAATCCAGTCTGATGTATATTTTTTTTCTAAAGTATTTATATTTAGGTTTTCTTTTTCTTCAATTTTAAATACTTTTTCTCTACTGTGATCTATATTGTATTGGAGCATTATTTTTCTTGTCCAATTGTATAAATCAATACTATCTACATGAAAATATTCAGTAGGATCTATAGGATTACTTTCATTGTCATTGATTTGAATACTTGTCCAACTTTTCGATATGATGGTTGAAAAGTTTTTATATATATCGTCTTTTCTATTTGCCCAAAAACAAAACGTCTTGTCATTCTCAAGTTTTTCACTTGGTTCAATAATTAAAAGCTTTTTATTATCTAGCAAAGAATTTTTAGCCATTTCAATTAGCAAAATGCAAGTACTTGCACCCCAACCAACAAAAATTATATCATAATGGTTATTTTTCAACAAAATTCAATTTGAATAAGACAATATATAACATTTAACAATAAAAAAATTTTAATTTAGAGGAATTAAAGACTATCAAACTCACTAGCATAATTAATAGAAATTATTTTTAATGTTATAAATCATTGCGTAATTAATAACTATATATTTTAAAAAAAATGAAAATAAAAAAAACACTTTTTATCTTATGCATGTTCTCTATTTTATTATCCTGCAGTAACACCCAAAAAAAAGTAAAAACAAAAATGAGTTATCCAATTACAGAAAAAAAAGAAGTTGTAGATAATTATTTTGACATTGAAGTGAAGGATTCATATAGATGGTTAGAAGATGATAGATCTAAAGAAACAGAATCTTGGGTGAAGGCAGAAAACAAAACAACTTTCGACTATTTAAAAAATATTTCATTTAGGTCAGACTTAAAAAAAAGACTAGAATACCTGTGGAATTATGAAAAGATAAGTGCTCCTTTTAAAAAGGGGGAATTCACTTATTTTTATAAGAACAATGGTTTGCAAAATCAATATGTAATATACAGACAAAAAGAAAATGAGTCTGCTGAAGTTTTTTTAGATCCTAATCAATTTTCAAAAGACGGAACAATCTCTTTAGGAGCTTTAAGCTTTTCAGACTCTGGTAGTATTGTAGCCTATTCTATTTCGGAAGGTGGCAGTGATTGGAGAAAAGTAATCGTAATGGATGTCTATACTAAAGAAATTATGGAAGATACTATTGTAGATGTTAAATTCTCTGGTCTTTCCTGGAAAAAAAATGAGGGATTCTTTTATTCTAGTTACGATAAACCTCAAGGCAGTGAATTATCTGCAAAAACCGATCAGCACAAACTTTATTACCACAAACTAGGAACATCACAAGCTGAGGACCAACTTATATTTGGAGGGTCTAACGAAGAAAAACATAGATATGTTGGCGGAAATGTTACCGAAGATGGAAATTACTTATTTGTTTCCGCAAGTGTTTCAACATCCGGAAATAAATTATTTATGAAAGACTTATCAAAGGCTAACAGCAGTTTTGTAACCATTTTAGACCATACCAATAGCGATACATATGTGATGGAAAATGAAGGAAGTAAATTGTATTTAGCAACCAACTTAAATGCTCCTAATAAAAAAATAGTAACTGTGGATGCTTCCAATCCATCTACTGAAAATTGGGTGGATTTTATTGCTGAAACAGAACATGTTTTAAGTCCTTCAAATGGTGGTGGGTATTTCTTTGCAGAATATATGGTAGATGCTGTTTCTAAAGTAAAGCAATACAACTATAACGGTGAAATGATTTTCGATGTAGAACTTCCAGGAATTGGAAGTGTTGGTGGATTTAGCGGAAAAAAAATGGATACTATTCTCTATTATTCTTTTTCAAACTACAAAACCCCTAGAACCATTTATTTATACAATCCTACAGAAGGAGAATCTAAAATTTATAAAAAGCCAGATGTTGATTTCAACCCTGATAACTATGAAAGTAACCAAGTATTCTATGTTTCGAAGGATAGTACTATTATTCCAATGATTATTACCCATAAAAAAGGATTAAAATTAAATGGTGAAAATCCTACCATTCTTTATGGATATGGAGGTTTTAATATTAGTCTCACTCCATCATTTAGTATAGCCAATGCAGTTTGGATGGAGCAAGGTGGAGTTTATGCTGTGGCCAATCTAAGAGGCGGTGGAGAATATGGAAAAAAATGGCATAAAGCTGGAACTAAAATGAAAAAACAAAATGTTTTTGATGATTTTATTGCTGCTGCTGAGTTCTTAATTGAAAACAACTATACATCTAGTGAATATTTAGCTATTAGAGGTGGTTCTAATGGGGGTCTTTTAGTAGGAGCCACCATGACCCAGCGTCCTGATTTAATAAAAGTTGCACTTCCAGCTGTTGGAGTTTTAGATATGCTTCGTTACCATACTTTTACTGCTGGTGCGGGATGGGCTTACGATTATGGCACTTCAGAAGATAGTAAGGAAATGTTTGAATACTTAATTGGATATTCCCCTGTTCACAATGTGAAAGCGGGAGTTGAATATCCAG
>Ga0257106_1001749_pt1 | contig 10456 bp, 7 predicted proteins | sample LP_taG_3_FD_190177 | JGI IMG/M metagenome (GOLD analysis project Ga0257106, IMG submission 190177) | Marine microbial communities from Northeast Subartic Pacific Ocean, Canada - LP_J_2011_P26_10m | ecosystem: Environmental > Aquatic > Marine > Oceanic | place: Canada: Northeast Subartic Pacific... | reverse complement strand
ATACATGGCTGACAGTGATTTTATAAATGTACCAATTAATGATTTAATTGATAAAAATTACCTATATGAACGTTCAAAGTTTTTAGATAGTAAAAATAAAATTGAAACAGTTAAAGCTGGAAAAATTAAAGGTAAATCATCTTCAAATTGGGGCAAGGATATTTCTCTTGAGTTACCATCAACATCACATATTTCCATAGTAGATATGTACGGAAATGCTTTATCAATGACCACCACAATTGAAAATGGATTTGGATCTAGGTTAATGACGAAAGGTGGTTTCTTGCTAAATAACGAATTAACTGATTTCTCATTTAAATCATTTAAAAATGGAAAAAAAATAGCCAATAATATTGAACCCGGCAAAAGACCTAGATCATCTATGGCCCCAACTATAATATTAAAAAACAGTAAACCAGTTTATGTTTTGGGAAGTCCCGGTGGAAGTAATATTATTGGTTATGTTGTAAATGCTATAGTTTCAATGATCGATTGGAAAAATAATGCTCAGGAAGCTGCTTCAATAAGTCATGGAATAAATAAATTTGGAACCTATTATTTAGAAAAAAATACTGATTTAAATAAAATTAAACCTGTATTGGAAGATATGAATTACAAAGTTAAGTTAAGAGACTTTTCTTCTGGATTAAATATTATTCATATAGACAAAAAATTATATGGAGGCTCCGACCATAGAAGAGAAGGAATTGCAATCGGCAATTAATTTGGAATAGCTAATTACGAAATAAATTTGTACAAATCTATCTCATATTGATGCTATATTTAAGGATAATAGTATGAATAATTTGAATAAAATTTTTGGTTCTTTTAAATTTTCGTTTATACCACCTTTGATGATTTATCTAGCTGCAGGTGTATCAGGGATAACCAATATTGTTGGTCTGTTTTTTGTTAAAGAATATTTAGATTTATCTGCAGTCTTTCTTGCTGGATTAGGTTTTTGGGCAGGTCTTCCATGGGTTCTTAAAATGCCCTTAGGACATCTTGTTGATATCCTTTGGAAATTCAAATCTATTCTAGTTGTGTTGGGTGCATTAGTAATGGCAACGAGTAGTCTAATTATGTATTGCCTAATACAGTATAAATTAGAGATGGTTCAGATACTAAATGCTGAAACATGGTTTGTTATTTCAGCTTTATTAGCTCCAATTGGATTTGTTTTGCAAGATGTTGTGGCAGATGCGATGACTGTTGAAGCAGTTCCGAAAATTGATGATAATGGAGAAGAAATAGATTTTAAGATTTTAAAGTCTTTGAATGTGTCTATGCAGTTGTTGGGGCGAGTTGCTATTATTTTTGGCACCGTGTTAGTTTCAATACTTAACTTAGTAGTGTTTTCTGATTCTTCTCAAATGACCGAATTAGAAAAAATTAACGCTTATGGTGAAATATATTTATATTCCTTAGTTGTTCCAATCATTTCCATTTCAGGAATAATTTTAGCTTATTTTAATAAACAAAATAAACTTAATGCACTCATTAAAAACGGTATCGAACCTTTAAAAGCAAAAAATATGATTTTTGCTATTCCTGAAATAACCAAGCCAAATTTACTCATCATAATCGGTTCAATTATTTTTGTTTTTTTCACATTGGCCATTGGAACATCGAGTATAAAATTTTCTCAAGAAATTGTATTTGTAGGTTCATTTTGTATTATACTTTTTTTACTATTGAAATTATCAAAAGAACTAGATGTTAATGCTAAAAAAATGCTTCTAGGCACAGCTATTGCCATCTTTGCCTTTAGAGCAATGCCTAGTGTTGGCCCAGGTGGAAGTTGGTTTGAGATAGATGTTTTAGATTTTGACCAGGAATTTTTATCATTACTTGGATTGATTGCATCTATCTTGACCATTTTGGGTATTTTTATCTTAAGACCTTTGATGGAAAAATCTTCAATGACTAAACTTATTGTTATCCTTTCTATTGCAGGATCTCTTTTCATTCTCCCTTCTATTGCAATGTTTTATGGGTTTCACGAGTATACCTCTAAAATTACAAATGGCCTGATTGATGCTCGTTTTATTGCAATTTTTAATACAGCATTAGAAAGTCCTTTAGGCCAAGTATCTATGATACCAATATTAGCGTGGATAGCACAATCTGCTCCAAGTCATCTAAAAGCTACTTTTTTTGCAGTACTTGCAAGTTTTACTAATTTAGCACTTTCTGCAAGTAATTTAGGAACCAAGTATTTAAATCAAATTTTTGTAATAACTCGTGAAGTTAAAACAGATAAAGGTGACATTAAAATACCTGAAGATTATTCTGATCTTGGAATTTTATTAATAATAGTTGCAATTTTAACATTATCAATTCCAATAATAGTAACTTATGTAATTAAAAAAGTTAGATTAGTTTCATATTAGTTTTAAAGGTATTTTTAATAATTAAATAAGCAAAATTATATCAGTTTTAAATAGATAATACTTAACAAACCAACAGATGCTGAAGCTGCAAAACCAATTGCTAAAGGTTTAATTCCAAGCTTAGTCATACTTTTGAGATTTGTTTGCAAACCTAATGCAACCATAGCAAACAATATAAGATACTTAGAAATATCCTTAATATAAACTAAAAAATAATCCCAATAAAATATAATATTACTATTTATTATTGTTGAATCACCAATTGTCCTTAAAAGAGAACAAAAAATAAAACCAAGCACAAAAAGTGGAAAAAAATCTTTTATCGAGCTTTTTATATCTACATTTTTTTCTTTGTTATATAGATAAGATATTAAGGGAATTAGAAGTATTAAAAATGAATTCCTTAATAATTTTGTAGTCATTGATGAATTTAAAGCAACTTCACTATCATACATTTCAGAATATATTACACCAGCAGCGCTGACTTGAGCTGTATCATGGATGGCTGTTCCTAAAAAAACCCCTGCTAGTTCTGGAGTTAAACCAAAAAGATAGTTAGCAAGATAAGGGTATGTAAGACTGCAATCATCCCAAATAATGTAACTATTCCAACAGCGTAACTAGTTTCGTCTTTATTAGATTTAATAATTGATGAAGTTGCGATAACTGCAGTTACACCACAAATACAAGTGCCCATAGTTATTAGGTATCCTAAACTATTTGGTATTCCAAAAAACTTGCATAAATAATTTAAGATTATGAAAGCTATTACAATATTTAATATAACCAATAATAATGAAATAGATCCATAATTAAAAAGTTCGGTAAGGCTTAAACTAAAACCTAAAAATCCAATACCAACTCTTAAAAGTTTTTTTAATGAGAAATTTGTAAACCAATCAATTTTTTTAGAAACATTTAAGGAATTTGAAATTAATAACCCTAATAAAATTGATATAAAGGCCGAAGAAACTAGTAAGTTATTAAAAGATAAAAATTTACTAATTATTACAGCAAAAAAAACTAAACTTGATACAAAAAAAAAACCAAAAACATTTTCTTTTATAATTTGCATTTTTAATACCTCAAATTGCTGTTTATAATTATAAAGTCAATAATACCTATCTTAACTGAGTTTTATGTTAATTAGGAATATCAGAGTTATTTCTAATATTCACTCCATAAATTAATTTATTTTAAATAATTAGTCTAAAACAAAAAATTTGTTATTTTTATAAAATATAGTTAATATGTTCATAATTTTGATTTTGAGACTTATAATTTAATGGAGGAACGTTTTGATCAAATCATATTTTAAAAAAACTTATATTCTTATATTGTTAGTAATTTTTTCTACCCTTGGTGGAATTAACCTTACATTAGCTGACAAATTACCAAAAAATATAGCTTGGACAGCCTACGGGACTACGTCTTCAGGTTATGCTCAATCAGTTGGCATTGGTCAAATGCTTAAAAAAAATCACGACGTTGATTTAAGAATTATTCCAGGAAAGAATGATGTATCAAGAATGGTACCTTTAAAAGCTGGTCAAGCTGAAATATGTGCTTGCGGGATAGCAAGTTACTTTGCTCAAGAAGGTGTTTTCATGTTTGCTGGGAAAAAATGGGGACCAATGAAATTATATAATATATTTAATAATATTGGAAGAAATGGACAAATGCTTGCAACTGCAGCAGATGCGAATATACAAACAATGGCTGATCTAAAAGGTAAGAGAGTAACATGGGTTAAAGGATCTCCTGCACTTAATGGAAATACTGCTGGATTTTTAGCATTTGGTGGGTTGACTTGGAAAGATGTTATTAAAGTTGAAGCCTCTGGTTGGGGTGCATCTGCAAATGCCGTTTTAAATGGTCAAGCTGACGCTACAATGGGATCAACGGTTGGAAGTATATATAATAAATTAAATGCTTCACCACGTGGCCTATTCTTTCCTCCTATGCCTCATAGTGATAAAGAAGGATGGAACAGAGCTCAAAATACGTCACCTCATTTTTCTAAAGCTAAAATAACAAATTTTATTGGCTCAACTGCAAATAATAAAACTATAGAAGGAAATAACTACCCTTACCCAATTTTTGTTACGCTTGAAAAAACATCTGAAAGTTTGACATACGAACTAACAAAATCTGTGATGAATAATTACGATCAGTTTAAGGATTCAGGCCCTGGAATGGATGGATATCAATTATCTAACCAAAATCTTAATTGGATTTTTCCTTATCATCCAGGTGCTGTTAAATTATATAAAGAAAAAGGTGTCTGGACTGACAAACAGGATAGTCACAATAATTCTTTATTGAAAAGACAAGATGTATTAGCAGAAGCATGGAAAACAACATTAAAAAGTAATGCTTCAGGCGATGCTTTCAAAGCCGAATGGTTAAAAAACAGAGCTTCAGCTTTAAAAAAAGCTGGTATGCCAATACCATTTAACTAAAATTAATTTAGAGGGACTAAATATCCCTCTATAATTTTATATAGGCTAAAACAAAGTGTCAGAAAAATCTGAAAAAGTAATAGGTGTAAGAAATAGATCTCCTAATCCAGTTTCTAAGTTTATACTCAGATTATCAGCAATATTATCAACAATGATTTCCTTTTATATGCTCTTTGGAGTTGGAAATTTTCTTAATAGCTATGTTTTGCTCGATACTGAATATTTATATTCAATGTTGGCTTTATTACTTCCTTTACCTTTTTTATTATATCACCCAAATCCAAGCATAGGATCAAAAATACCGTGGTATGACTATGCATTAGCCTTTTTGACATTTTTGATTTCGAGTTATTTTTGTATAAGTGGATCGTTAATTCTTGAAGAAGGTTGGGAATATTTGGCTCCTTATCATGCTAAGGTAATGGCCTTTATCTTATGGGCTTTAATTCTTGAAGCTAGCAGGAGAGCTGGTGGAAATGCTATTTTTATAATTTGCTTAGTAATATCTGCTTATCCTGCTATATCCTACCTTGCACCTGGTTTTTTAAACGCTCCTCCTCAAGCCTGGGATGTAACAGCTACTTATCATATTTTTGGAACTGAAAGTATAATGGGTATTCCTATGAATGCTTTCGTAAACCTAGTAGTTGGATTTTTAATATTTGGAGTTGCACTTCAATATACAGGTGGTGGAGCTTTTTTTCTTAATCTTGCTTTTGCACTTCTTGGTAAGAAAAGAGGTGGTCCTGCAAAAGTGGCCATTTTTGCATCAGGTCTTATGGGATCTATGAGTGGTAGCGTAATAACAAATGTTCTTACAACTGGAGTCATGTCCATACCAGCTATGAAGAAAACAGGATTTTCTCCTAGTTATGCTGGAGGCGTAGAAGCTTGTGCATCAACTGGAGGTGTTTTGATGCCTCCAGTTATGGGTGCTACTGCATTTGTAATGGCTACATTTCTGGAGTTACCCTATTCAGACATCATCATTGCAGCTGCCTTTCCATCTATTCTTTATTACTTTGGGTTATTTATGCAAATTGATGCATATGCTGCAAGGAACAATTTAAAAGGACTTCCAAGCGAAGAACTTCCAAGTTTGTTACAAGTCATCAAGGAAGGTTGGTATTACATCTTTGTTTTTACGATGCTAATTGTGATGCTGCTATATATGCAACGAGAGGCACAAGCACCATATTATGCAACTGCAACATTATTGATTATAAACCAAATAGTTAAAATACACCGTTGGAGTTTTAAAAGATTCATGGAATTCATTGAAGGTGTAGGCGCCCTTTTTGCAGAACTTGCAGGTATTCTAGCTGCAATAGGACTAATTATAGGATCACTTACCTTCACTGGGAAAGTTGGCACAATTACTTATGAACTAGTTAATTTTGCAGGAGACTCTGTATTTATTCTTTTAATAATGGGTGCTCTAACAAGTTTTGTTTTAGGAATAGGAATGACTGTAACAGCTGCATATTTATTTCTTGCTGTAACACTAGCACCAGCTTTAACCTCAAGTGGATTAGATAAACTCGCTGTTCATCTTTTTATGCTCTATTGGGGTATGATTTCTTTTATAACTCCACCCGTTGCTATTGGAGCATTCGCTGCAGCATCCGTTGCAGGCGCAAATGGTATGAAAACTGGTTTTCAAGCTATGAAATTAGGAAGTATTATATATTTTGTTCCCTTCTTTTTTGTATTGAACCCTGCTTTAATTGGAAATGGAACATATTATGAAATAATAACAGTTTTTACCTCAGCAGTAATAGGTATTATTTTACTTGCAAGTTCTCTTCAAGGATACTTAATTGGCCTAGGGAACATTGCCAAATTAAATAATTTTGAATGGCCCGCTAGAGCTATGCTAGGAATTTCAGGTATTCTAATGGCCCTACCCGGCGGTGAATTAGTTGGTTACTCAAATTTACAAATAAACTTAACTTCATTTTTAATAGGCTTGCCAGCAATTCTTTTTATGGTTTTTAAAAATAAAGAAAAATTTACTTTATAATTTTATTTAATAAAAACTGAAATGAATTATTTAACTAATGGACTAAATTTAAATTAGTAAATTTATAAACTCTTTTTTTGCCTAACATAAATATATCGTAATAATTACTTAAATATGGCTTCATGATATTACTATTAATATTTAAGCCTCCAGTGAATGTCCCAAAAGAAGGTAAAATTAAATGATTTTCAGAATGGATAAGACATTTTTCAGTAATTTTTTTACTCCCAACTTTCACTGAAGCAACTGGGTGAAAATGTCCTGAAACTTGATGCTGATTATTTAGCTTAGCCTCATGAGTGAAATGAATATTATCAATAACATAATCATGGTAAAAAGTAATTTTTTCTAATTTCATTTTATTTTCATGGTTTCCTAAAATAAAAATAACATTATAATTATCTAATATATATCTCAATAAACCTTGTGATTTTAAATCCATTCTTTCTAATGCACCTTCATCATGGAACGTATCGCCAAGTAAAATAATTTTATTTATTTTATTTATTTTCATTGAGTATATGAGTTTATTAAGTGTTGCTTCACTATCAAAAGGCGGAATAAGCTGACCTGTTTCCGCATAACTAGAACCTTTTTCAAGATGCAAATCTGAGACTATTGCAATATTTTTTTTAAACCAAAATAATATACCTTCATGATGAATCTCAAATTCATGATTATTAAATTTTAATTTTTTAATTTAACCCAACTTCCGTTAACATTTCATTTTCTAATTCTTCTAAATAAAATTCATTTAGATCTGATTTATTAATAGATTCTCTATTTATTTCAAGAACAAGTGGAATAGCTAATGGAGAAATTTGTTCTAGTTTTTGATAGACAATTTTGTTTTTAGTTCTTTTAAAAAAATTGCTCAATCTATCTAGATCTATCAATCCTCTGTAGGCATCTTCTCTTGCAGCTTCTAATAAAATATGATTGGGTTCGTGTTTTTTTAAAACATTAAAAATTAAATCAGAATTAAAAATTATTTGTTTTCCAGTTTTAACTTGGCCTGGTAATTTCTTTTCAATTAAACCTGATATTATTGCTGCTTCTCTAAAATTTTTCTTTAAAAGTGGGGTTTCTTCAAGCCATTCTAATAAATCATCTAACATTAAATCCTCGTTAAACAATATATCCATCTCTTCTATACAATTCATTGACCACATTGCCAAGGCATAATCAGTTGCAACAAATCCAAGTGGTTTATATCCCATTCTTTGCATTCTTTTTGATAAAAGAAAACCAAGAGTTTGGTTAGCATTTCTTCCTTCAAAGGAATAACAAACTAAAAAGAACCTTTTTTTATTATTTATTTTTCTAGGGAATGTTTCTAATAAAAGTTGGTTTGTAGAGGGCATTACTGAAAATTTAGACTGTAAATTCAACCAATCTTTTACCTGTTCAGGAAAATTTTCCCAATATGACTTTTTAGTTAATAGTTTTCTAACCTGAACTGAAAGTTCTGAACTTATAGGAAGCCTCCCTCCTGCATATGAAGGAATTTGAGGATGTTTATCCTTAGTGACTTTAACATTTATATTATTATTATTAATGCCCAAAAACTTTAAAACTCTACCCCCAAAAAGAAAAGTATCCCCTTCAGTCAATCCTTCAATAAACCATTCTTCTATTTGACCTAAAGTTTTATTACCTAACTTAACTTTCAACATATAGGATTCAACAATTGTACCAGAATTCATTCTATATTTATTTCTGACGCTAGAATTTTGAATTGCGTATAAATTATTTTTATTTAATCCAATCTTTGAATATTTTTCATAATGTTTTAGAGAATAACCTCCATTTTTTACAAACTCCAAAACTTTTAGAAACTTTGTTTTTTTTAGCTCTCTATAAGGCCAAGAACTTATGATCTCTTTGTATAAATTGTCAACATCAAATGGATTACTACATGCAACAGCAAGTATATGTTGCGCTAAAACATCAGTACTTCCAATTTTATCTATATCTCCATCAATTATATTGTTTTCTATTGCATTAATTGCAGAAACACATTCCAAATATTCAAATCTATTAGCTGGAACTAATAATGCTTTTGAAGGTTCATTAAACCTATGATTACTTCTACCTATTCTTTGTAGAAATCTTGCTATCCCTTTTGGAGATCCTATCTGAATAACTAAATCAACCCTACCCCAATCAATTCCAAGATCTAAAGAGCTAGTTGCAACCACACAATCTAATTCTCCTATAGACATTAAATTTTCTACTTTTCTTCGAATTTCTTTTTCTAGGCTTCCATGATGGATTGCAATTTTATAGAAGTTTTCATTTTCGTGCCAAAGCTTATTAAAAATTAACTCTGCTTGAGCTCTTGTATTAACAAAAATTATAGTGACACAAGATTTTTTGATTTGTTGATAAATATCTGAGATTGCATAAGTAGCCATATGACCTGACCAAGGCATTCTATTAAGAGAACTTAAAATTTGAATAGAGGGTTGTGAATTTTCTGCAACATTAATTAATTTAGTTTTTTTCTTATTTGATAAAAAATTAAGGACTGCTTCTTTGTTTTTGATAGTTGCTGATAATCCAATCCTATTACACTCAGGGGCTATCGTATTTAATCTAGATAAATTTAAAGAAAGTAAATCACCTCTTTTAGAGTTAACAAGGCTGTGAATTTCATCTATTATTAAATACCTTATAGATTTAAAATAATCATTTGCTTTTGTGTCAGCCATTAATAAAGCAAAGGATTCTGGCGTGGTCATCAACATATGTGGTGGTAGTAATTTCTGTCTGGATTTCTTATAATTAGAAGTGTCACCAGTACGTGTTTCAACTCTAATATTTAAATTTTGATCTTCAATAGGTTTAGTTAAGTTTCTATGGACATCAACTGTTAAAGCCTTTAATGGAGAAATATAGAGAGTGTGAAGTTTATTATCTAACCTTTCATTTTTGATTAAATCATCTAATGAAGGTAGGAAACCTGCTAGTGTTTTCCCTCCTCCTGTAGGAGCAACTAAAAGTATATCAAAGTTACTTTTTGATAACTCTAATGTCTTTAGTTGATGATCATAAAAAGACCAGTTATTTTTTTTTAACCAGGTTTCTATAGGATGAGGCTTTAAATTATCTAACATAAAATGTATATATTACTTATGATTTGGATCGATAAAAATTTACATATAAAACCAATTAATACACATATAGATCCTTATAGGCCAGTGGAAAATGCCATTATAACTCATGCACATGCTGATCACGCAAAACCTGGTCATAAGAACGTTCTTGCAACAAAAGAAACTATTGAAATCATGAAAATTAGATATGGAGAGAATTGCGCTTCTAATTTTCAGGAATTAAATTTAAATCAAAAAATTGAGATTGGAGATATTTCTGTTACTTTTTATCCAGCAGGACATATTTTAGGTAGCGTCCAAGTTTTGGCAGAATTCAAAGGACATAAAATTAACTTTACTGGTGACTACAAAACTACAAAAGATCTTACTTGTACAAATTTTGAACCCGTAAAATGCCATACATTGGTTACGGAAGCTACATTTGGATTGCCCGTTTTCCAACACCCAAACGAAAAAAAA
>Ga0257106_1001748_pt1 | contig 10457 bp, 22 predicted proteins | sample LP_taG_3_FD_190177 | JGI IMG/M metagenome (GOLD analysis project Ga0257106, IMG submission 190177) | Marine microbial communities from Northeast Subartic Pacific Ocean, Canada - LP_J_2011_P26_10m | ecosystem: Environmental > Aquatic > Marine > Oceanic | place: Canada: Northeast Subartic Pacific... | reverse complement strand
TCTGCTTCGGCTTCAAAAATTACATTTGCTGAGGTTCCTGTTTCGACATAACTAATCAAGTGTTTTAGCCAGTCTTTGTGCCATTCTGGAATAGTTGAGTATGTAACAAATCGCTTGGCTTGCACTATGATGTCAAGGTTGTTTTCAAAGTCCAATGTGGAAAAGAAATTATCTAAAGTTTCATCAGAAATCATTCCATTTGAATCTGGAGGCAATTTCATAATAATTTCGTGAAAGCACATAGGATGTATAACTGATAAAAGTTTAGAGCGTGCAAAATCGCCATTTGTTTGAACCATAAATGCAGCAAACTCGCTGTGATATGGCGACCTTGTTTCGTGAGATGTAACTTGGTGTCCATACTCGTGTGCGATAGTATCAAACAATCCCGAATAATTGTCTTCTAATGCTTCATTACGAATGCCCTTGTTGGCTAAATTGATATTAACTGAATCATCATGGCGGTCATACCAACCTGCTATCGGCGCATCTGGTAGAAGGTGAACTTCGGCTTCTGAAACTTGGGTATCGGTTCCACATTTATGACAAATAAATAAATCATCACCACCCTCACTACGATTCCAACTCCAATTACAGTTACCACACAATACTTTCTCTTCAGCACCTAAGTTAATCGGCAAACAATCATAGCAAAAAGTTCCTGCTTGAATAGTTGTCAAACCTTCAGTTGTGCTACATTCGCAACATTCTCTGATTCCTTCGGCCTTCAGATAATCTCCTTCATACCAACCCTTTGACATAGACAATGGAAAGTGAGAATCTTTGACATGAAACCAAACTCTGGACCCCTTCGGATGATTAGGTGAGCCTCCTTGTGTAATAGTTACCCATACTCCTATGACCCAAGGTATATTAGGATTACTATCTGATACTCCTGTGACTTTTCCCCAAGTGCCAGAAGGTTGAGGTTCTGAAAATCCGAAATCACGGGAAAATCCTTTATCGTGTGAATCATGCCACATCTTAATTTCATGGCCTACTAAGTTTCTTTTGAGGTCTGCCCTAACTTCTTCAACAGGTCTTTCGTATCCTTTCAATGGAAAAATAGGGCTGATAACATCAGGACCCCACATTCTGTTTGGGTCGTCTGGGTCTTGTTGGCCTAATTCCAGATTCATTTTACTTTCTGCTTGTTTGTGCGTAGGTGGTTCAGCCAATCCAATAACTCCACAGGCCAAACGCTTACCAGCATTTCCTGTTTTAAGTGATTCAGCATCACCGCCTTTTCCTAAGTCGTCAGGGTCAGCATGAACTATCATCATACGACCCAAAATGCCATATTTAGAACTATCTAATTTGGCCTTCGGTAGATAAATCTCTCCTGCGGAAATAGATTTTTGACTCTCTATGTTTCCTAAATCTCCAAAGTGTCTGACTGGGGTTTCAAGTCCCCCATGAACTTCGTTATCAGGATTAAAGTGAGCACAGGCAGATGTGCAACCATCTGTCAAATCTCCATATTCGTGAATGTGGAATCCATGCTTACCGTCGGTTAATCCTTTGATTTGATAATTGATAGCAACACCACTTCCTGCATCTGCAAAGTGCACAACTCCTGAAACTTTTGAGTTCTCTGGTTGAAGAACTGCAACTGCATAAACTATGTTCTCTTCGGCTTCCCACTCAATATCCCAATTATCTGCGGGTGTGGGTTTGTCAGTTTCCCAATCTACTACATCTTGCCAATCATAATCGTTATCTTTCAACTCTCGCAATAAACTTTTAATTTCTGATATGGAAATTAGTTCTTCTGCACTACCCTCAGATTCTAAAACTTTGTTTTCGTCTTGGTGCTTTTTTATGTGTCTTAGAACTGTGCCTCGATTGTAAGAATCTATGGCCTCACCACAAATCTGACATTCATAAAGCAAACCGAACTTGGCTAAAGTTATGTCCTTTTGTGATTTAACGGTTTCAAACTCGGATTCTGAATTGTAGAAACAATAACCACAACGGAAACGCCGGCCTTTTGTGTTTATTTCACGAGTGAACAAATCTACATTACCGCATACAGGACAACCTACCTTAAGGTCTTGGTTAGTATGCAAATTATTCTCGATTTCTCTTTCGAGTTGAAACAAAGTTGGTGCTCCAGAATAATCTAATGCCAAAAATGCATCGGGGGCAAAAATGAATGAACTATTTACATCAAGGTCAGCAATAGTGTAAATCCTACGGCGAACCATACTTAGATATGAGGAGTCTTGATACTTAAAGATTAACCAAACATCATATCAGACTCGTCAGAGTTTTCTTCTGAGGATTCTAAACGAAATATGGTCGCAAAAACCTGTGTAATAAAATCATTAACGAAAACGGCTACTAACTTATTATGGATTCCTTTTGTTTCTGCGATAATATGCTTCTCTAATTTGACGACAGTTGTGCTTAAGGCATTAGTAAAAGTTTCTTCATCCATGCCTTCATTGATAGGTATTGTGTCCAGAACAACTTTCATAATTTCTGGTTTGATTTGGGCTAAGTAACCCTCTTCAGTTTCTTCCTCAATTTCTGCAAAAACACAATCTCTAATTTTAGCCATTTGTCTTTCGTATTGAGCCTCAGTCATGTTGAGTTCACTTGCTATTTCATTCATTACCACATCACCTTAACTTTCATATCTTTTTCATCTCCGTCTTTCTTACCTACTGCTAAGATTCGGCCTTCTCTGCGACCAAAGTAAAAGATTTCGGTGGTGTGCTTGGCATCTCCACAACAATAAGCCAAAACTTCACGATATTTTCCTTCGGACCATGCTTTGGGTGCTTCTGCTGCGGGCATAAGTTTGCCCTCAGATTCTCCAAGACAACCTCTAATGAGATTCGCTAATGAGAATCGGTAGCCATCTGATTCTTTACGAAGATACTGGCAAATGTCTATGTGTTTGGGTGCCATTTCTTTATCTCCATAACGAGTTTCTTTTATCTTGGGTGCTTGTAAGAAGTTTTCTAATTGAGTTCTCACTCCACAACCGCCTTCACTAATTTCTTTCGAGGCAATAGGTAAATCAAAAGTAGTTCCATTTTTAGTAATCAATGTGTAGCCTTGATAAAACCACTCTTCTAAATCCCAGCCTAAAAAAGACCAATCATAAATTAAATCATCTTCTTTTATGCCTTCAACTAACTCTGGGTTAGCCATATATTGATAGGTTAAATCTCGATGGTGGTCGTGAATACAAACACAAGATACTTTCCAACCTTCTGGGTTGTCAAAGTCTAAGTTGTCTTCAGCCATGTCAAGATTCATGGTTTCAATGTCTAAACCAATAATCTTCATAGTATCACTAATGATAACTATGCACGACGACCTACTTAATACTTAGTATTCGCCAATAGTGGTTTGACCTTCTGCCAGACCGCCTGATTCCAGAATCTCAACTTCTCTGGTGTCAATGGTGTAAGTTCCCTCTACGGTAGAAAGTTTTACTGTGGCACGCTTGGCTGTGGTCTTTTCAACAACTCCAGTAAGTGTGGCTTTGCGAACATCAAATTGCACAACATCTCCGATATTCACTTCGGGGCGGTCGCCTCGCATATCTTCAAGTTTATCTTTGATTGCTTGTAGCAAGTCGTCAAGTTGGCTTTCACTCATGGCTTCGATGGCATCATATATTTCGCTCATAAGATTACTATGGGGAATCACCTTGATAAAGGTTCATCTTTGGTCGCCGCTACCTTTGATGGTGTCATTTTTGGCTCGGTTGTTAATCTTTTTGATATTGGTTTTAGCAATCGTTTCCAGAGAAACTCCTATTTCGTGGGCTAAATTGGCGATATACCAAAGCACATCTCCCAGTTCTAAAGCAATCTCTCCTTTTTTGACAATGTTTAGTTCTGTGCCATCTCTAACCATCTTCTTAACTTTTTCAGCCACTTCTCCTGATTCGCCTGTTAAGCCTAATGCCGTATAGATTAAGCCTAAATCTTCTGGGTAGATAGCCGTTGTGCGAGCCTGTGCTTGATAATCATTCATATCCATGCCTAATCAACTCCATTCTGATTCCATTAACGCACAATCATGGCAAAGGTGTGGTGTTTCCAAAGTTTTAACAGTGTAGTCTATTTGGCAAGAAATACAAATCATAACTTTCACCTTAGTTGTCGTGTCCATACTTGCCGGGCTGGTTGTCTACCCAATTAGGGATTTCAGGTTCTCCAGTGGTGTGGTGTGAATGGTCGTGTCCTACGAAGTAGGCTGCAATAAAGAAAATCGCCGCATGAATAGAAGTTAAAGCCAGTGTAGTCCATGCTTCCTCCAGATAGGCTGAAATAACTTCTGCAAGATGCAATACACCGTCTAATGCAAGAAATCCTTGCACAAAACGAGTTATGGCTCCTCGGAAACCAAGTTCTTTAATAAGTTTGAACATCAAATCACCAGATACAAAACTAATCCACTAAATGTTGCAGCCATTAAACTGCTGCAAGTTCTAATAAGTTCAAGTTTATGATTATGTTTGTCAAGCCAACGCTCGAATCTATCTCGGTTGGTGATTTCTAAGCGATTGTCGCCTAAGAAAGTTTGTCCTGTTTCTGATTCCCAAGTAGTGATTTTATCACTCCATGCAGTTAGCCATTGGTCTAATTGGTTGCTTCTCGTCATTATTCTTCCTCTCCGTAATATCGTTCCCACTCTGCTTCAAAGATATGTGGTGGGACATTTTGACATTCTCTGGTTTCAATACAAGCCATCGTGCGAACCTTGGGTCCTTGAATGACTACCAAAAATGCTATGACTCCTGTTTTCTTATTTTTCCAAAGTTTTTGTTCGTGTAAAGACCAATCCATTATTCTTCCTCTCCTTTGTGCTTGTTTTGCTTAAGCATATCTATTACTGCTTGCGGTGGAAATGGGTTTGCGATAGGCACAACCTGAGAAGTCATTCGCAACTTGAGTCCGTTGCTTATGCGTATCTTACCTAATGTTTTGTATAGTTTGCTATTTCTCCAAGTGCCCTTGTGCTTAGTCATGTTCCAACACCTCCATAAGTTTCGTATGACCCTCTGGGGTCAAAAAGTATGCTTTCATTCGTCGAATGCCTACACCCAAAATATGTTTCTTATCAAAGAAAACTAATCCTTCTTCTTGAAGTTGATTCAAAATCTTATTGGTATAACTGCGACTCACTGCTTCTTGGCCTGTGCCTGCAATAATTCCGGCTTCACAAAGTTCAAAGGGAACATCCCACTTTTTAATCCATTGTCTGGACCCTTCTAAATGTTTTATAATATCTTCATATCTCGTCATAACCTACATCTCCATTTTCAATAACTTTGGTATCTTCATACGGCGCAATTAAGCGTCGGTAAAGTTCTAACTTAGAACATTCTAATACGCCTATAAGTTTGTTAGCATTAGCATAGTTGAGGCCATAGTGTTTGAGTAGGTCTGCAACTAAAGTGCTAATCAAAAAGTTAAGTTCTCCTTCGGGGATTTCATCACCCACCGTTAGTCGAGCATTCAGGCTCATCAAGTCATGCTGATATTTCAACCTTTCTTCTTCTTTAATATATGGCATAATTATTCCTCCTAACACCCGACATCTCCGTCATCATTAACTTTTATTTTCGGGAACTCATGCTTATCGTGCTTATCTTCAGAAAGTTTTCGTTCCAATAAGCATATCTGCTCATCTTGTGCTTGTGCTGCTTTTGCATCAGGCAAAAGATATTGCCCCAGCATATACAAACATATAGCAAATGCGATACCGACAAATGTTTCAAACAAATAATTCATACTGCATCACTCCAATCTAAATGTGGGTTTGAACATCGAGCACAGATATATCCTGCATCAGTGTAGTTGCGTTCATCGGTATAGCCCATTCTTCCACAATCAGCACAAGGCTGGTATCCTTCGGCATGAACAATACGAATCATTAGTAATCACTCTTCTTCAGTGTTAATACTTTCACCGATGGTGTCTAAAGTTTGGTCTTTGTGTTCACAAGTTTCACTTTCGCAACACTCTTCGCTTAGATGTGCATGACGACCATCGTTTTCATTATGTGTGTGCTGGTGTGCTTGAACCAACGCTTGATGTTGCTTATTCGTCAATCTTTTCTGTGAGCGTCGGAAAGTTTTGTAATCCTGAAGTGTAACTGCTCGCATAGAAACTTTTTCAACCTGTGCTAACACCCTTCCTTCCTCATCAACCTTTACACGATTAACTGTGTTCTTAGGTTCACCTAATTCATAGGTAGTGCAACTACGGCACAATCCTTTGAACCTGTAAATCTTCTGGTCTTCACATTCCTCTTCAGCGCACTTCCAATAAGTCATATCTCTCATATGTCATACCACCCTTATTAACCTTCTTATTCTGCCAACCACGCTTGCTTAAAACGCTTAAGAGAATACTCGGAGTCTGTTTGAATAATGTCCCATCTATCTTCATTTTCGTCACCTAATGATACCACTGTGTTCTTGTCATCAGTTAGTGCGAAAATATACTTGAATACTAATTCTGGAAGTTCGCCCTCGTATTCTTTGAATAACAAGTATTTGGTCTTTTCAAAGCAAGTGCAAATGAAACTTTCATTCGATTTAGAGTTCTTCAGAATGCCTCGGTCATCATCTACTAATTCAAAACCTTCGGTGCTAAAAAGTTTCATAAGTCTATCTCGCTCTAAGCGTTGTTCTGCGTCACCCATTGAAATTGCTATAATCTGCTTAGTCATGCTTATTCATCTCCATTGTTTAATTGTTCATCAACCCAACCTTGTAGGCGATTTTTAGGGATTCGTATTTGACTACCAATGCGTATGTGTGGTATCTCATCCAGATGCCTACGGATAGTATCACTACTAACTTGTAGCAGGTCAGCCGTCTGCTGTATTGTCAGCCATTCTATGCTATCCATACTACTCATACCTTGAACCACCTTTATCAATATAGAGCATTCTGGCTCCACTTATAATTAGCCTGTGTCACCAAACCTTCTCGTTCTAAGAAGTCTAAAGTTTGTCTAACTTTCTTCCTACCAAACACATTATCATATCCTATACGCTTAACAATCGCATTGATACTTCGCCCTCCACCATACAACGATTCAAAAACTTTCCTCGTGAAATCTGTTTCAACCATTCTCAATCTGGTGTTCTTATGATGATACCTTGCACCCACTTTAGTAATACGGTTCTTGGCTGCCAGATAGGTCAAAGTTTCAGAGGCTACACCTCTCCATGTTCCCTTGTCTTTACGGCAAGCCTGAAGTATCTGGGTCTTAGTTAAGTCGGGTCTGCCATAAATCGTTGTGGCATTCTCTAAAGTTTCCTCTATGGCATTCAATAGGATTTCATGCTTATTAGGCACAATGCCATGCTTATGTCTGACAACCTGCAACGCAGATTGATACTCAACCTTAGTCGGTTGATATGCGGTGGCCTCATCAAAAGTTAAGCCATTGGCTACTTGTTCTTGAACCACATAAGCCCGAATATGTTCCTTCAAAAGTTCTTGATTATGCACCGCTTGACTTAACTCATCCTCAAATGTTTGCTCTATTGCCTCATCTAATTGCTTAAGGACTACAACATCACCAGTCTGGTGTGCTGCAACCTTACTAATGTAAAAGTCTATCTGGGTTGGTGTAACACCTGTAATCGAAATGTTATCAATGAACATATCTCTATACTCCCCACCACCTAAAACAGCATCTCTATCAAAAGGAGATAATGCTTCCAATGCGCTTACTATTTGCTCATAAGGGGAGTCCATAATACTCATAGTGTGTAGCACCTACTTAATGGTTCGGCAGGTTTTCGGTCTGTATATATCCAAAAGTGCGGCATTATTTCGGTCAAAACGGTTTTATTTCGGACCACTTTTTGACTAAAACGGCAATTATTCGGACCGCTATTTTACCATTTGACCGACTTTTTGCCGACAACGGTATTTTTTCGGACTCCATTTTGCATACTCCTGCATACTCCTGCATACACTTGCACCCTATTGCATATTCAAAGGCAGGTTTTGAGTCGGTCTGGAGGAAAAGGGGGCGGGGTGTAAAAGGGGTCCATTAAACCTTCGTCTAAGCACAAATGCTTTGAAATAAGCCTAATAAGTGGGGTCCATAAGGGGTCCATTAACTTGGATTTACGCACAAATTGGGGTCCATAAAGGGGTCCATTGGGGTCCATTAAAAATCTAACCATGAAAACCACAAGAAGGAAACTTTTTATCATACTCTCCTAAGCGATTACGACTTCGAGACTCCTCGTCTCCAGTGTCGAGCAACCAAAAGTTATCATTCTTTAGCCATGGTAAATACATCTTTTCAAACCACGACCTGTGTGCTTCCTTGGAGGCTGCTTTTTCTAATAAGGCTGGCCAATCTACTTCAGATAAAATCTCTCCATAAGTATCTACTAACTCTTCAGCCTCGCTTAACCAAGGAGCCTTCTGCGTGCGAATCTTTTGTAGTTCTTCCCAACCAGTTGTCGAAACAGTATAAACTTTACCTCCTCCTCTGCCCGGCTTAGACTCTAACCACTTACTATCTTCCCAACCATTGAGTAAAGTATTCACTGCTGACTTCACACTATCTCGCTTGCCTCGGAATCCACCTTGAGTAACAATTGACCTCACAGTCACATTACCCTCCATGTTAATTATCTTAGAAATCGCCATGACTACGGCTACTTCATCAACATAAACACTCATAGTTTCATCTCCGACGGCGCAGCCTATCGGCCATACCTGTTTGAACTATGGGTAATCACTGTATTAAGCATACGCCACGCTTCAGCCATAAGGATGGTAATCCAAAGACTCTGGGTCAAAATCATGGAGTTCGGAAACTTCTCCACTGATAGCATCGACCTTTCGGAAGTTAAGTTTAGCCACCGCATCTTGAAACTCATTGGCACGGTCACTCGTAGCATAAACATCTACTCTTTCCAAAACACTCATAAACTGGTCCATCAAGAAATCAAAAGGATAGTCCTCGTATTCCATCATAACTTTGAAGATATTTACCATCTTCTCTGTTTCGACTAATTCATTCATCATAAAAATAAGCACATCTTCATCATCTATCATTTCAAATCACCTTCCATTCCCAGATTTCAACATGAGCCTGTGAAAAAGTTTGTTGTCTAACTTTTCTTCCTTCTACAACACCTTGTCTCATCCATTTTCTCATAGCCACTGCCACTGCTCGTTGTGAAACTTCCCACCGACATAAACTCTCGGCTCGTTCCGAAACTTCTGCGGAACTAAACCACGAGCGTCCTGTTTCTTCGCCGAGTTGTGTCAAAGCCTTTAACGGCACTTGCCATTTGTAACTTCTGGCCATCTTAACTTCACTCCTCTGCGTTTGTGCTTGCTTCTGGCACAACATCCAAAACTTCATTTCCTGTCATATCGTGACCTTCAATGATTTCACCCAAGTCGATTTGACAAAGTAACACTGCTTCTGCTGCTTGTTCCATCTGCTCTTTAGCCCAAGCCAAAACTTCTTTGGCTTCCTTCTTGGCTTTGCCTCGCTTGGCCTCAGTATGTTCTGTATCTGCTGCTGCGTATGTTTCTTCTGCTCTATTGAGCCATTCTTTTGCTTGTAATTCTTGCATATCTTTCACTCCTTTCATTCTCTTGCATAGGTTTCTTACTTATAACCTTTACGGCCTCAAGCACTGAATGTGCGACCCTTGACCTTCAAACGGACGATGCGGTCAGTAGGAATCATGCGGAAAGCAGCCTTCTTCATGTCGAAGACTGTGCGAAGTGGCTTGATAGCACCTTCACCGTATCCTGCTCCTGTGCCCTTGACTCCCTTTCGCACTCCTTTGCGGCAAACCATGTCTCGCACGCTGCCGTCTTTCTTTACAAACTGCACACTGAAAATGTGTCCGTTCTTCATGCTGTCAATCAATTCTTCTGCTCGGTCTTGGTTTATTAGGTTTCGTGCCATCTGGTTCGCCTCTCATTTACTACCATAGTGTTCCCGGTTATAAAGTTTTCGGTAACTCGGAGTTTTCTCCCGGGTTCGCCGAGTTTTCTCTCCTCCTAACATTAGGTAGTTCAGATAAAACTTTCAGTAGTTACTTCTACAAGTTACCCGGGTTCAAACCATGGGTATCCTGATTCCAATCTTTTTCTACCCATAACTTTTAAGAAGACAAGTGCCCACCCAGTTCCAGTAGTTTGTTGGCTATCAGAGCATCAGGCCCATCGTATAGTTTATACTTTTAGATAAAAGTTTGTTAAGAAGACAAGTTCTCCAACTATTAAATCTGATTAAAAGTTTGGCGCAAACAGTATTCTCTTGCTGAGAAAACAGGCTCGCAGTGCAGCGTTTAGAGTTCTCAAAAACGCCTAACTTTTCAAGTCTCTGGCGCAAACATCAGATATAACTTATTCCTGATGACATCGAGTCTCCCCGGCATTCCCATGGCTCGCAAGTAAAACTTTTTAACTGCACTGTGCAAGATGG
>Ga0257106_1001746_pt1 | contig 10474 bp, 11 predicted proteins | sample LP_taG_3_FD_190177 | JGI IMG/M metagenome (GOLD analysis project Ga0257106, IMG submission 190177) | Marine microbial communities from Northeast Subartic Pacific Ocean, Canada - LP_J_2011_P26_10m | ecosystem: Environmental > Aquatic > Marine > Oceanic | place: Canada: Northeast Subartic Pacific... | reverse complement strand
GCGGCTCAGCCGTGAACGCAATGCGGACAGTCCGAGCGGTGCCATGCAGAGGCCGAAAGTGGACCCAGATTGCCAGAACTGGGCAGAAGAGCCAGGGCCTTGCTAGTAGCTAGGCGACTGAACCCTTCGTACCTGCATCCTCTAAACGCTCACCGGCAGCCAAGCCCACACCCTTACGCCGATGGCGATGCCCTGATTGAGAACCCGTGAGAACCCAGTGAGAATAGGCAGCCTGAGGGAATTGCAATCGCTAGCTTGCATCCCCTTTTTAGGCATCCTCGCCAGCCTGCAGCTGATCGACCCCAGCGTGGCCAATATCGCCTTGGTGAAAGCCAGCGACGCCTTGCAAATGCATGGCGCTGTGTTGGCGCTAGGCGCCAGCGTTTCCACCTTGGCCCAAGCCGCATCGGTGCTAGTGATGGGCTTTTTCGGCGATCGTTTTGGACGGCGGCGGGTGCTGGCGGCCTCCCTGCTGCTGGCTCTATTCGGGAATCTGCTCTCGATGCTGTCGGGCGAGGCGGGCCTGTTCCTGCTCGGCCGTGCTCTCACCGGCATCGCCCTCGGCTCGGTGCTCACCAGCACCTTTGCCAGTGTGCGCTTCGTCACCCCAGCCGCTGGCGTAAGCGCCGCCCTCGGCCTCTGGAACCTGCTGATCGTGGTGGGCTTCATCAGTGGCTCCCTGATCGGTGGCTGGATGGCCACGATCAATTGGCGCCTTTCTTTTTTGCTGGTACCGATCATTTGCAGCGCCAGCCTGCTGCTCTTACCCGCTCTGCTACCTGCCATTCCAGGCAATCGCGCCCTCAAGCCCGACCTGCCCGGCCTAGCGAGTATTGCGATCGCGATGGTGCTGTTTTTATTTGGCATCAACCACGCAGCCTTAGGGCTGCGTAGCCCGAGCTTCTGGCTGCCGGCCTGCAGTGGACTGCTGTTGTTTGTGCTGCACATCACGATTGAGCGCCGCAGCCGCAAACCGATGTTTCCACCACGGCTGTACCTGCGCGGTTTCTTTGCCGCAGCGGTGATCAATGGGATCGGCTGGAATGTGGCGCAAGCGGTGGTGCAGCTGCAGACCAGCAACTTCTGGCAACTGGTGCAGGGGTACAGCACCAGTGCGGTGGCCTTCGCTCAGCTGCCCTTTCTGATCTGCTTTGGCGTGGCGGGGATCTACGCCGGACGCTGGATGGGTCCTGGCAGGCGCACCTTGATGTTGATGACGGGCGGCAGCCTGACTCTCGTACTCGGCCTGGCCCTGTTCGCAATCGTTCAAGTGCAAACGCCCTATTGGCAGTTGCTGCCGGCGTTGATGCTGGCGGGCCTCGGGCTGGCCTTTGTGGCGGTGCCGCAATCTGCCTTGTTTGTGCAGGAAGCACCAGAGGATTGCTTTGGATCAGTGCTGGCTTTTCGTACCACCAGCGGCCAGTTGGGCTTTGCCTTTGGGCTCGCCGCCAGCGGAACGATGATCAGCGGCTTTGGCTTCCACGATCTCCACAGCCGCATGCAAGCCGCAGGTCTGGGCTTAGAGCATTTACCCCAACTCGACGAGCAGATTCGTCTGTTTTTGCGCAATAGCCCGATATCTCTTGAGGGATCTGCGTCTGAGCAATTGCTCAAGCTGCTGCAGGAGGCCTACAGCCAGGGGCTTGCGGGAACGATGTTGGTCGTGGCGGTGATCACCGGGCTGCTGTTTGCGATCAGCTTGCTGCTGTTGATCATTGGCCGCGAGCAACAACTGCTCCATCAAGAAGGTTCTTGAGCGATGCCGTCTTCTGCATCAAGCAGAGCATCGAGCGTCACCGCTGTGCGCACCAACGCTTGATAACGCTGCAAAACGCGTCGATTGCGCTCCAGCCAGCGGGCGGCATCGGCTGGTGCATCGCGGCTGCCCCCACTCACCAATCCGGAGGGATGATCCCCATCCATCAGCTCCAGATCGCCCTGTTGGGCCACGAGGGCCAGCAGCAGGTCGTGCAGACGTTGCCGGCGCTCCTTGATCCCATTGGTGCACATTTCAACCACACCGCAATCGTTGTGGCCATCTTGAAGGGATGGAGGTCTGAAACCTCCGCGCACCCATCCAATCAATGCTTGTTTCCAAACGAAACAAGGTGCTGACAGCTCTACTAGCGCTCTGCAGCGGCCTTGGTGCTCCAGCGGTTCTCGCTGAGGAGCTTTACCTGATCAACACCACCTGCAGCACCCCAATCTCCCCCAACGTTTCCTGCCAGGTGCAGGCCATTGATTTGGATGATTCCACGGAATATCACCATCGTTTTGGCTCACGCACGGTGAGCTACCGGGTGATGGAAGACCCCTACGTCCGCATCGAAGGACGGGCCAGCAACAGCGCGCCTTGGACCTCCGTGAACAACGCCAGCATCAATTTCAAAACAGAAGAGCTTTGCTTCAACAGCAAGGCCTTTTGCGTGAACAACCCCACCTTCCTGGCCGATGTGCTGACCCAAGGAGGGGATGCCATTCAAGGCCGTACACGGATCGGCATGGCCTTTGCCGGCAACGGCCGCGTGGATGTGACCTGCTTTGACAACGGCTGCGATCGACTGAAGGAGGCCATACAAAAATGACGAACAAAACCAACAAAACCGGCCTCGCAGGAGCGATCAGCGTCCTGCTGATGCTGCAACCGGCAGCCGCCCTCTCCGCCTATATGCCCAATGGTGTTGCCAGTGTTGAGGCAGCACCAACGTCTGCCACAGAAGAGCTGCTGATCAGCCAACGCGGGGGTCGAGGCGGGGGCGGCTCGAGAGGCGGCGGATCCAGAGGAGGCGGATCGCGCTCCAGCAGCGGACGCACCGGGTTTAGTTCCTACAGCGGCAGCCGCCAGGGCACGCGCCAATCCACCCGAAGCAACCGCCAATCCACGCGCAGCAGCACGAGCGGCAATCGCCAAAGCGCGCGCAGCGGCACCCGTGATACGCGTCAAACCAGCCGTACCGACAACCGGGGAACGCGCCAAAACACCCGCAACAGCAACATTGATTCCCGTCAGCAGGGACGCACGAGCCGCACGGATGTACGCCAAAGCGGCCGCAACGATCGGGTCAACAACCGCTCAAACACCCGCCGCGATGCCGTGAACAACTGGGATCGCTACGGCAATGGGTGGTACAGCGGATCGAGCTGGTCGAACAACCGCCCCTGGAACAACGGCTGGTACGGCGGGTCTTACTACAACAATTGGGGTTGGTATCCCGGCCAAGCAGCCGCCTGGGGGATTGCTGGCATGGCCACCTTTGGCACCATCAATAGGTTGGTGAATTCAGCGCAATCCAGCCAAGTGAGCTATATCGAAGTCCCAAACTCCGATTACTCGCTGTACTACCCAAGCGTGACGGCCACTGGGGATGTGGTGAGTTTTGAAGCCGACAACGGCTACGACAACGCGCGCTTCAACGCCAACTGCCGCAACGGCACCCTCAACAGCGGAACGCCGAGGAACGCCAACGAGGCCCAATTGCTGAATGCAGCCTGTCAGGTGGCCTTCGGGGAATAACAGACACCGCTGGCTCAGCTGAGCAACGCCTGCAGGCGTTGCTCAGCTGCTGGCTCCAACACCACAGGCTGGGCTTGGTACGCCTTGCCCTTGGTAATGCGGGCCGCAATCGCATCGCGAGCGCTGTCCCATCCGCTGATCTGAAGAGCAATGTAGATCTGCTGCAGTGTGATCAGAGGTGACTGCACCAAGACGTCGTATGCGATCTCAACCAGCTGCCCCTTTGGGATCAAATGCCGCGAGCGAGCAAAAGCCTCTTGCAATTGGTCATGGGCCGCCGCTGTTTCCTCCACTTGCCGAAGGCTGGATGGAGGCTCTTGCAGACCCACCAAATGAGCCAGGCGCTGCTTCACTTGCACCAATGAACGAACCGAATCGATCGGCCGCCGATGCAAATAGACAAAACGAGCCCGCGGAAACAGACGGAGTAACAAACCAATCCGAGCGGTATGGGCAGAATTTTTGATCACCAGGTGGGTTTTACCAGCTCCCTCATACAGCCAGGTAAGCCGTGTGAACTGAAGCAACGTCTGCTCAAACTCGGGCGTGCTGTTGAGCACAGCGCGGCGGAAATGCCTTGGGTAATTCTGAGGAAAAGCAACGCCAGCCATGTTGGTGTCCATCGTGAGCCTGGCCAACCCCACCTCGTCTTCCTGGGGATCCTCTGCCCCCCATGGCACACCATCAATTGGGCGATGGGGGGTCATCAGCCTTTGCAACAGGTGCCTCAGCAGCGGTTTGAGGACCAAAGCTGCCTGCGGAGCAATTGTGAAGTAATTGCGAGCGGTGGCGGCAGCTGGATCAGCAGCCAACAGCTGATGCAGATAGGTGGTGCCACTGCGCCAGTGACCAATCACCACCACTGGGTCATCAGGGCAAGCGCAGGCCTGAATCCTGCGGCCATAGATCAGGGATTGCAGCCAGGCAAAGGGTTCAATAACAAAGCCACTGACGGTGAGCAGCAGTGCTACGGGAACACGCTTCGGTGAAAGAGCGCCATGTTTGAGCCCATTAGCAAGCGTGGTCGGCCGAATGCAACCACCAGCAACTATCGCGTCAGAGAGGTTGGAAAAATGCAATATCACTCCTTAAAACAAGAGTTGACAGGGAGAGAAATTCCTGGCGTAGCTCAGCTTTGACGCTAAAAACGTTCTCAACGAAGGGATTGAAAGAAAATTACCTTATGCTGATTTTCAAAAATTGAACCCACTGGTCTGATGTAGTGCAGTTCAATAACACGCCAAAAAGGACTTTTGCCACCCCAACAACCCTCAATGCTCCATGCATGAACTGGAGCACGAATTTTCATAGCGCAAGCGAGCTAGCTGCAGCAATGCAACGGCTCGGCAAAGACTTTGATGTTCTTCAGTTAACTCGTGGTCCACTTGAAGGACACTTTTCAGTTGTACATCTCAGTGGACTCAGCATATTCAGCATTGAAACCAGCCAGCTGCTGTTACTGAATGGAGAACGAGGAGACGATTGCATCTCATTTTGCTTAGTGAGTAGCGGACTAAACGATGATCATCGACTGCATTCCAACACGATCGATCCCTATTCAATCAATGGATTCAAACCAGATCTCAAAGAAAGTCATTTTCAATTATCGGCAGGCTCAAAAACTATCTTCACCTTGACATCGGCAAGAAGATTCAAGACCTTCCTTGAACGCTGTGGGCACCAAGACTTACTTGAGACTATTCATAACAGCAATTCATTGAAACTAAACCAACAATTACATCAGACGATAAACAGTAAACTTGCATGGCACCTAAGCCATCCAATAGCAAATACTCAGCAACGATCCATTCATACCGCACATCTTTATACTTTAATCTTAGAAGCTCTAACACAAGAGAACAAAATAAATTTTGAGAAATTTAATCTTTCATCACGACAAAAAATTGTCCAGGAACTCGTTCAGTGGGGATTTAAAAATAGCACCAATCCTATACAACTAGATGACCTAGTCAAAGTTTTTTTCAGCTCACGCCGTACAATTATCCAAGGATGCAAAGAAAACTTTGCCATTGGCCCCATGGAACTACTAAAGTTAATTCGCTTAGAGCAAGTCAATAAGACTCTGAGATCAAATAAAATCAGAGAATCCCTCGAGCTAACAAAAATTGGTGATGTCGCATCATACTTTGGTTTCATAAGTCGCGGACATTTTTCAGCAACCTACCAAAATCAGTACGGCGAAACACCAAAGCAAACACTTTTGAAGGCAAATTATTAACCACCAGTAGGGAACAAGAACTGAACTTGTGCTCGTAATGTCCAGTCTCCCATAAGAGTTTCACCAGCAACTTCCGGCTTAATAACATTATAGTAAGCGCTTAAGGAAGCATTAATAGGCTGTGTCCCAACGACAAATACCCTGCCAAAACCGGCCCCAACAGGAACAGTCCAACCCTTATTATCCGGGGTATTCCAGTCTGCAGTAATAATTGGAGAACTGGTCAAATACCACCCCTTAGGAAGGTTGTAATTCAAGAAAGGCTGCAAAAGCATTTTATTAACATCACTCTTGCCATCACCGGAAAACGACCAGATGTTATTAATCAGACCACCGGCAACAATTTTTCCTTTGGTATAAACCAAAACTCCTGTTGGACCAGCACTCCATTGTCCGGAACTAAGCCTACTGTCTGTCGCGGTTGGGAGAACCATGGTGGGCCCCACACCAATAGTGAAATTACCTTTCAAGGTTGGTACGAAAAATACCGAAGGATTGATATCTCCAAGCGCCTGAATCAAGGTATCTCCAACCCATGGCTGGGAGATGAAGGGCACAACGGTACGTGTCACTAATGTCAAGCCATCACTCACCTTGAAGGGAACAACAGGCTGCACATTGACAACATTTTGAGTCTGATTCTGCTTCGCTTTAGGATCTAAAAGATTCGGCGCCCATTGCGTATTTGGCGTGCTATTCCATTGAATAGGAACGCTGATCAAGCTGGCAATCGGATTTTGTGCTGCTTTGGCCAATGAACCCTCCTCGGCAGCTACGGATTCTCCTGGGGTCACCGTGACCGGTTGATTATCTGTCCCAGAAGGTTGTCCGCCTGCAGAGGCTTGAGCAATCTCGCTATGAACCAGAGGTGTGAAATCAAAGTCAACAGGATCAGAGACCAAAAACTGAGACTTCTCTTGCGCCTCAGCAACTGAAGGGGCCAGAAGAGCCACACATCCAAGCAGCCACGCAAGGCCTAAACGTCCACGGAAACGCGAAGTCATCTAATTGATCTAAAAACCAAGCAAGTTGTATTGCATCAAACCAATACGCCAAGTGCATCCAGCAGAAATCAGCACGAATGGGATCAGAATCAGCAGCAAGAACAGATAGCCCCGCCTAAGTTTCAGCGAACCTCAATTCAACTTGTGACACGCTTTCTACCCCTCGCTCTCATTGCACCACTGAGCATGCTGTGCGTAGAAGCATCGATACAACCATTAAAAGCAGAGGAGATTGTTGACAATAGTGAATCTCCGATTGAGACTGAGATAGCAGCCAGCGGCGACGTTGATACAAGCGAAACTGAAGAAATGGCTCCCCTGGTGCTCAGTCAAGCGAGTGATGAAAACACTGGCAGCAATCAAGAGCAAGAGGAAGAAGATAATTGGAGAGTTTATCTTGATCTCTATGCCTTTTTGGTGCCAACAACTTACAACTCAACAACCATCAACGGCAATAAAAATGACGCCGCACTTCCTCTCTCCGATGTGATCGACACCATCGACGAAGCACTTACCTTTAAAGCCCAGGTTGAGTACGGCCGATTCGGCTTTATGACGGGTGTTTATCACGGAAGTTTATCCAGCAGCGGATCCAAATCCATCTTCAAGGAAACAACGAACCCCTTGCGCAATCAGCTTGGACTTCCTTCCGCACTTAGACAACGCACGATTCGCGTCAACGGAGATCTTGATGTCGATGTTGATACCAATCAGACCATTGTAGATCTGGCATTTCGCTACCGGGCAGGAGCGATTCAGAAAGCACGGATGGAAAAAGGAAGCAGCAGCTTTATTGGCCTTGTTGGAGCCCGGGTGATCGATGCCAACATCAATACCAGCTGGTCCGTTCGCAACGAGTCCACCGTTTCCGTGGATGGTCGGGTTGTAAGCCGCGAGAACACTCGTGAACTGGAGAAAGCATCAAGTGCAAGCTTTGGCAACACCTGGGTGCAACCGCTGATCGGTGCTTTTGGCACCTATGCCATCAGCGAAGACTGGCAAGCATTCGCCTATCTGGATGCCGGCGGGTTTGGCTTGAGCGGAGAGCAAGATCTAAGCGGAACAGCGCAGGCAGGGATTGCATACGCCCTCGGGAATTCATCCCAGATCTCACTCTCCTACAAGTATTTCGGGCTTGATTACGCCGGAGGCGGAGGCAACGCCTACAGCGTGGATCAAAGCGGCGTGAACCTCGGCCTGCGCTGGTTCTTTGACTGATGAGAACGGCTCGTTGGCCTTAGCCGTTCAAGCACCCAAGCAGTAAGCCAAATTGACCGCCGTGCTGAACCCAATGGTAATTGCTACCTCAATAAATCCTCTCCACCCCTAGTCATAATCTCCTGATCTGAAGAAAAGTTTTCACTCTCGCTGCGGTAATTCATCAGTATTTTTGACAAACGTACTTGGTTTATAAGTACATCAGGTCCCTTGAGCGAATTCATCACCACACCAAGCATGGCCAATACATCTCTCTATCTAGCTGGGTCCTGGGAATAGGCCGCAAGTGGACTGTTTGTTCCATTTTTTGCCCATTTAGAGGCCTATCTACGTGGAATAGAACAACCTTCAGAAAAGATCATCCGATTGAGGATATGAAAGCCATCATCGTGAAAGGCATCATCTGGGGACTTTGCTTTGCCTTCTTTATCACCAGTCTTCGCAACAACGTCAGAAGCTATGAACATAGCTCCTGACGTTGGGATGCAGATCAAATTGATTTAGAGCCTTTCTATCGAGCCAAGCGTCCAGGTCCTGTCGAACCAAGCTTGCTCCGGCCCGTACAAACGAAAGATTCCAAACCAACCCTTACCAGGAACGGTTTTCACCCAATTGGCCTCCTGGCCCGCTGGTGGTTCAGGTCCGAAGTAGAGATCAACGCTGCCATCGGCATTGCTCACCATGTCTTGATTGCGCTTGTTGTTTTTACTGGGATAAGGCGATTCCTTGCTCTGCAGCATCGAACGGGTTTGGGGGTCGTAAACCACAAATGACCAGAAGCGATTCGCCGGAGCATTGGCAGGAACTGTGAGTTTGTAGGTGTTGGCTCCATCGAGATAAGCACCTTTCGCATCCCTTGAAGAGAAAGCATATTGAGACCCAACCCCTGGTAGCTCAAGAGCCATCGCCGGTGTATTTACCGTGGCGAGATAAAAGAAGAGGGTGCGTCCATCCATATCGCGCCCACCATTTCCATTGTTCACGAGATACTCGTGACTACCTCCAGGAAATCCGGTTTGCCAGTAACCAGCTTTACCTGGGTAGATATAAGCCTTGGGATCCTGAGGTGAAAATAGGATCGAACGAGCCGTGGCATTACCAATCGCTACTGATTCTGTAAGCAGTTCCCTTTGCTCAGCATCCGGAGCAAACGGCTTGCCTTTTTGAATACCAATCGCTGACGCCATTCCAAGAAGCTCTGGAGAAAACATCTCGGAAGGCTCCCGCTGAATCACCTCATTCAGCTCTTCATAGAATCTGAAATTATTGGCATGAATGGTGTTCACCGTCCAGTCGGTGAGATCCTTGAAAGAGTTGGCTTGTGGATTGGCCCGCATCGCATAGGGGTAGATCTTCAAGCCATTTCTGAAGCTATCCCGTGCCTTATCTGGCTGACCTTGATCATCAAGAAAACCTCGAAGAATCAACCAGTTGATGATGCTCGGGGTCTGTGCCACATAAAACCCATCAGTGGATGCAGGCGCCTGTTGACCAGGCCCAAGAATGAGATACTTACCTCCCTTGCCCTTGTCAGGACCAGGGCCTCCCATATCCACCACAAATCGGAAGAAAGCATCATTTACCGTTCCTGGACCCGTACCAGGTGGGACCTCCACAACGACCGGTCCATTACTGAGATCGAGAAAAGCTGAGGCGTAGACCGTATCGGTATTTCCTGTGAGCCAAAGGGACTTAGAGCTCATCAGCTCATCAAAAATGCCAATATCCCGATTTGGCTTTAGGTCATAGCCATCACGATGTCCTACATACAGCATCTCCAACGAAGCGGCTGGCATGAAATTGAGGAAGGTCTGAACTCCACGACCTAGATCAACCTGACGCCGAGCCTTTCGCATCGTCTCGTCATCAGGAAAACCATCGAAATAATTGAACGTGCCGATCCGAGTCTTAACAATGTCTGGCGTCAAAACGTCGACAGGGATAGGCGTGTTATAGCCCTTTGGCGCAATATCAGCGGCATGAAGCACAGAACCGCTACAAGCCAAGAATAAAGCAGAAAGAACAGCTGAAGGGAAGCGAGTAAATACAGTCATGGTTGAGGATAAATTGTGAGATTGATTGGTTTAGACCTCAACCAAGAGGCTGAATGTCGTTGAGCTGCCAGGTTTTATCAAACCAAGGCTCCAGCGGACCATAGAGACGGAAGACAGCGAACCAACCCTTACCAGGAACAGTTTCAATCCAATTTGCTTCTTGTCCTGCAGGTGCTTCCGGACCAAAATACAGATCAATACTGCCATCAGCATTCATGTTTATATCTTTATTTCGGACACTATTTTTACTAGGCAAAAGTTGACCCGTCTGCAGTTCAGACCGGGTCTGCGGGTCATACACAACCATTGACCAAAAATCTTTCGCAGGTACATCTTTATCGATCGTGAATTTGTACGTCTTACTTCCATCCAGATAGGTGCCATTGGAGTCTGTGGCCACCACTCCGTACTGGGAACCGACACCCACCATTTTCAGCACCATGGC
>Ga0257106_1001745_pt1 | contig 10478 bp, 6 predicted proteins | sample LP_taG_3_FD_190177 | JGI IMG/M metagenome (GOLD analysis project Ga0257106, IMG submission 190177) | Marine microbial communities from Northeast Subartic Pacific Ocean, Canada - LP_J_2011_P26_10m | ecosystem: Environmental > Aquatic > Marine > Oceanic | place: Canada: Northeast Subartic Pacific... | reverse complement strand
AGTGCTTTTGTCGTGCTTGGTCCAATACTTATAATTTTCCGATTATTAACTTTATTGGAAAGTAAAAATGCCTCAACATTACTTGGACTTGTAAAAACCAAATAATCGTGATTTTCCACTTTTTTATCTATGAAAAGGGTCTGGTAAGTTTCTACAATAATTTTATTTCTATTATCGATAACACTTTGAACAGTTCCTAAAGACTTATTAGAAGATGGGAAAAAAACTATTTCGTTAGAATTCACCATTGAAGAAAACCCTTGAGCAACATTAGTTGGGGCCCCTTTTCCAATAAAATCAACTTTTAAGCCATTTTTTTGTATGTATTTTGCTGTAGAATCTCCAAATGCAGCAATTTTTTTTGATTTTAAATCACTCTTTAGATGCATTATTGAATTAAGTGCAAAAGCAGAATTAATAAAAATCCAATCGCAGGGAGGAATGGAGTCAATTTTTATAATTTTCATCTCAATCAAAGATTCTGCAGTTAGAGAAATTGATGAAGATTTGGTCAATTTATTAAAAATACTATCCTTAGCTAAGGATCTAGATATCCAAATAGAAAAAGGATTTATTTTGCTGTTAATTTTATTAACTATTGTTTCAATATTGGAAGACTTGGAAATAAATCTGACTGGTGTTTCACTTACTTTATCTGAGTAACTGACCCATGATATTCTTTCTCCATTTTGGTCTTTTGTAGAATAAACCCCAAAGGGAGAATGACAACCTCCATTAATACCATTTAGAATTTTTCTTTCAAAATTTACATCTTCTTCACTGTCTTTATGGGAGATTTTCTCTAGGATTTTTTTAAGATTTTTGTCAGATTCTCTTACTTGAAGACCTAAGGCACCTTGAGCTGGAGCAGGTATAAATGAACTTACAGGTAATTCTTGAACGTAGAATTCAGAAAGATTTATTTTTAATCTGTTAAGTCCTGCTTTTGCTAGGACAATAGCATCGTACTCATTAGTTCTTAACTTATTAATTCTTGTGGGAACATTTCCTCTCAAGTCTTTAATAATAACATCCTCACGAAATAAAAGCAATTGATTTTTTCTTCTTGCGGATGAGGTTCCAACAACAGGTGTTTTAATAATATTTAAAATCTGTGATTCGTCAACAGAATTTGGGTTAATTAGAAGAACATCTGCCGGATCTTCTCTTTTTGGGATAGCTGCAATACAAAGTCCTTTAGGCTGGTCTGTTTCAAGGTCTTTTAGTGAGTGGACAGCAAGGTCAATCTCATTATTTAAAAGAGCTTTTTCAATTTCTTTGGAAAAAAAACCTTTCCCTTCAATTTTATCAAAACTTAAATTTTGAACTTTATCTCCCTTAGTTTTGATTATTTTGATATTGGATTCAATTCCTAGATTAGACAATTTATCTTTCACATAATTTGCCTGCCACAAGGCAAGATTGCTGCCTCTAGATCCTATGGTTATTTTTTTTATTTGCAAAAATTACTTCGTTGTTTCTTTTAGAAGAATATCTTTGGCCAACTTCATTGGAACACTAATGTATTTTTTTTCGATGTAATCTACCAAACTATTAACCACTTCAATTGCTCCTGGATCTAGTGTTTCTAACTCTTTAGCAAAAACTTCTCTAAAAGCTTTCTGTCTTATTCCTTTTATGCTTTTTGGAACAGAGCTTAAAGCTCTTTCAAGATTTCGCTCTTTTTCCGATATATAGTATTTAATAATTTGTCTGTCAATAATGTCTAGGCATCTATTTATCTCCTCTCCTCTAGCTTGTAGATTTTCTTCTGCTCTAACTTTTAACTGATCTACGTTTATAAGTTTTACATTTTCGTTTTCGGAGATTTTAATATCACAGTCGTTTGGAACAGCAAGATCTACAATTACTGATTTAGTATTATTCGAACTAATTTTTTTAAACTTATCCAGAGAAAGTACAATTTCCTTGGAGCCAGTACAGCTTATTATAAAATCAAATTTAGAATTATGGTTTACTAGTTCTGTAAGTGGGAAAACTTCTGCATCTATATTTAAAGTTTCAACTAATTTATGGGCTTTCTCAATAGATCTATTGTAGATGGTGTAATGATGTTGCTGGTTTTTGCTTGTAAATTTCAACATCGAAGTGACAGTTTTACCAGCGCCAATAACTAGTATTTTTTTTGGTTTTTTGGAAATATATTTTTTTAGTTCTAAAAAAGCCAATGAAACAATTGATACAGGTCTAGTTCCAATATTACTTTCTGTATATACTTTTTTTGCTGTGGATATAGTTGATTGCACCAATACTCTTATTACATCTCCACACAAATTGTTCTCTCTACGTTCTTCAAAAGCTTTTCTTACTTGGGTTATTATTTCTCTTTCCCCAACCACTAAGGAATCAATGGAAGAGGCTACTGAAAAAATATGGTGTACTGCAGCTTTACTATTTATAATTTCAGCTCTGTCAACAATGTCTTTTAAATTGGCTGGTAATTGATCAGCTAAAAGTTGTTTAATTAGCTTTTCTACAAAAGTCTTTGTGATTTTTTTTTCGTGACTTACAATAAACTCAACTCTATTACATGTGGAGAGATACATGAGTTCATCAATATCCAAATTTGTTTTTAAATTTGTCAGTATATCAATTCTTTGCTTATCGTCTAAGTGAAAAAGACCAATTTCGTCAAAATTGAATTGCCTGTGGGTAAACGCTATGATTTGAACTGTATTCAATAACTTTTATATACTTACAAAAATCAATAATTATCTGTAATTTATTTGTCATCATATTGTCATTGCTTTAAATAGTTTAGCGAATTTTATTTTTCATTTGATCTAAATTACTTTTAGTTTCTACAATCCTTTAAATATTATTATTTTTACTGATAATTAATTATTATTATAGACCATGAAATACCTTCCAATTAATACTCAATTATTTATAAATAATAGAGAAAGGTTTGCAAGTAAAACAAAAAAAAATAGTTTGGCTGTTTTCAATTCTAATGATATCTACAACACTGGGGCAGACAGTACGCTTCCTTTTACCCAGCATAGAGATATATTTCATCTTTCTGGAGTTGACCAAGAGGAGAGTATTTTGGTAATTTTTCCAGATTGCAAAAACAAATTACATAGGGAAATATTATTTCTTAAAGAAACCAGTGAGCACATTGCTGTTTGGGAGGGCGAGAAATTGACTAAAAAAAGAGCAACCGAAGTTTCTGGAATTAAAACAATATACTGGTTAGATAAGTTCGAAACTATATTTAGACAACTAGTAATTGAAAGTGAATCTGTTTATTTAAATAGCAATGAGCATTTAAGAACCTCCAATTCTATGGAGACAAGAGAGGATAGATTTGTAAAGCAGTTTCTTTCCGATTTTCCAATTCATCCAACTCTCAGAGTAGCCCCTATAATGCATCAAATCCGATCTGTAAAAGATAGCATTGAAATTGAAATTATGAAACAGGCATGTGATATCACTGAAAAAGGCTTCAGAAGGATTTTAAATTTTATTAAGCCAGATGTAATGGAGTACGAAATTGAAGCTGAGTTAATGCATGAATTTCTTTCCAATAGATCTAAGGGATTTGCCTACACTCCCATAATTGCATCTGGGAAATCAGCTTGTGTTTTACATTATATTGAAAACAATAAAAGCTGTAAAGACGGAGATATTATTTTAATGGATTTTGGTGCGGAGTATGCAAATTACGCTTCTGATTTAACAAGATGTATCCCAGTAAATGGAAAATTTACATCTAGACAAAAAGAGGTATACAATTCTGTTTTGCGTGTGAAAAAAGAAGCTACAAAATTATTAGCTCCCGGAGTTTTTCTAAATGATTACCATAAGCAAGTTGGGAAACTTATGGAAGAAGAGTTATTAAAGCTAAATTTAATTTCTTCCAAAGACATCCAAAATCAGGATTCTAAATGGCCTGCCTACAAAAAATACTTTATGCACGGAACATCCCATTATATTGGTTTGGATACGCATGATGTTGGTTCTTGGACAGAGCCAATTGAAGAAAATATGGTTTTTACAGTAGAGCCTGGAATTTATATTCCTGAGGAAGGGATTGGAATAAGATTAGAAGACGATGTCGTTGTTCAGAAAAATAGTGCGCCAAAAAATCTGATGGAGAATATTCCAATAGAAGCAGAAGAAATTGAGGATTTAATGAACTAAGATGAAGAATAAAAAATTAGAAGACAAGTTAAAAGAGTCCAAAGTTGGAGGTGGTCAAAAAAGGATTGATGCCCAACACAAAAAAGGAAAACTAACAGCTAGAGAAAGACTAGAATTATTGCTTGACAGCAATAGTTTTGAAGAAATTGGGGGATTTGTAACCCATAGATCTACTAATTTTGGATTAGAAAAAACTAAATTTTTAGGAGATGGTGTAGTAACTGGTTACGGAACGGTTAATGGAAGATTGGTTTATGTTTATTCTCAAGATTTTACAGTTCTAGGTGGTTCTCTTGCAGAAGCTCATGCTGAAAAAATATGTAAAATAATGGAGCTAGCTATGAAAAATGGTGTTCCTATTATTGGATTAAACGATTCTGGTGGAGCAAGAATTCAAGAAGGGGTGGTTTCTCTTGGGGGCTATGCAGATATATTTTACAACAACACCAAAGCATCAGGTGTTGTACCTCAGTTATCAGCAATTATGGGCCCTTGTGCTGGTGGTGCTGTTTACTCTCCAGCGCTAACAGATTTTATATTCATGACCAAAAACACATCTTATATGTTTGTCACTGGTCCAAATGTTGTGAAGACCGTTACTAATGAAGAAGTTACTGCTGAAGAACTTGGCGGTGCCGAAACCCACATGGCTAAATCTGGGGTAACCCATTTTGCTTGTGAAAATGAATTAGATACTATTGAAAATTTAAAAACTCTACTTTCATATATTCCTCAAAATTGTGAAGAAATTCCAGAAAATTTATCCTATGATTTTCAAGATGAAAAAAGACCACAGCTTGATCTTGTAATTCCTGAAAACCCTAACCAACCTTATGATGTAAGAGAAATTGTTCATCAGCTTTCAGATGCTGATAGTTTCTTTGAAGTTCACAAAGAATTTGCTGAAAACATAGTGGTTGGATTTGCTCGATTAGCGGGAAGATCTATTGGAATTATTGCAAATCAACCAGCTGTACTTGCTGGAGTATTAGATGTAGATGCTTCTGTAAAGGGAGCAAGATTTGTAAGGTTTTGTGATGCATTTAACATTCCTCTTCTAGTTCTAGAAGATGTCCCTGGGTTTCTTCCTGGAACTGACCAAGAATGGAATGGGATTATTAAAAATGGAGCAAAACTATTGTACGCTTTTTGTGAAGCAACAGTTCCTCGTATTACAGTGATAACTCGTAAAGCATATGGTGGGGCTTATGATGTAATGAATTCCAAACATATTGGTGCAGACATGAATTTTGCGTGGCCAACAGCAGAAATTGCAGTTATGGGAGCTAAAGGAGCTGCTGAAATAATTTTCAAAAAAGAAATAATTAATTCTAAAAATCCTGAAGATAAACTCAAAGAAAAACAAGACGAATATGCAGCAATGTTTGCCAACCCTTACAATGCAGCTTCCAGAGGCTATGTAGATGAAGTCATTTTACCTTCAGACACAAGAGAAAAACTAATTAAAGCATTCAAAATTTCAGAAAATAAAAAGACCACTATTCCTAAGAAAAAACATGGGAATATTCCATTATAGAGAAATTCAATAATTTGAAAAAAAATAGTAAATACATTCAGGTTATAATCTTTCTAAGCAGTTTTGCTCTACTGGGCTTTTTACTAGTTCAATTGTATTGGGCTGAAAATACTTTCAACGAGAAAAAAAATAATTTTCATACATTATTTGAGATTTGTGTTACAGAAATTGGTGATGAGTTAAGAGAAACAATTCTAAACGAATCCAATTATTTAAATCCGAAAATTGGAGGAAGTATTTTTCCAATTCAAAATAGTTCGGAAGGTAATTCTCAACTTTTAGATAGCCTTAAAAAAATAAGGAAATCTGAAAACTCTATTTCTGAAAAAAGAAAAAGTCTTCTAAGAGTAATTAACAAGCAGCTGGCATTAAATATCAATATTAATCTGGACCAGGCATTTAAAGAAAATGAAGTTATTTCATTAATAGAGGCATCCTTAGAGAAACACGGAATAAAAAATGATTTTCACTATAGCATAACTGATGAAAATGGTCTTTTGTTTCTTTCAAACTTTGAGAATATTGACAATTCTATTTTAGAAAGGTCTACCAGTTATTCTGTGGAGTTTTTAAATGACGACTTATTTACTGAAAAAAGAGTTTTCACTTTATATATTCTTAAACTTCGTTGGTCAATTGCAAAATCCTTCACTCCAGTTCTCATCCTTTCAATGGTCTTGATTTTAATTATTCTAGGAACATTTATTTACAGCGTTAGAGTGATTCAAAATCAAAAGAAAAACACACGGATTAAAACAGATTTCATAAATAATATGACCCATGAATTAAAGACTCCAATTGCAACAATTGGTCTAGCATGTGAAGCATTAACAGACAAAAATATAAAGTTAGATGATTCCAGTCAAAATAGGTTTCTTAAAACCATAAAGTCTGAAAATGAAAGATTGGGAAAGCTTGTTGAAAATGTCTTAGAAAGTTCAGTTTCTGTAAAAGCTAGTCCAGAACTTAAATTAGAAGTTTTTAATATTGAGGAGGTAATAAAAAAAACTACTAAATCTATTCAGCTCTCATACAACACTAGAAATGGTAAAATTAAGACTGACTTTTTGGCTCAAAATAAAATTATTGAAGCGGACAAGCTTCATATAACCAATGTGATTCACAATTTATTGGACAATTCTTTAAAATATTCTTCTAAATCTCCATTGGTTACTATTTCTACTAGAGATGTAATTGGCGGACTAATTATCAGAATTAAAGACAATGGCATAGGAATTGCAAAGGATAACCATAAAAGGATTTTTGAAAAGTTATTTAGAGTGCCAACTGGCGACTTACATAATGTAAAAGGTTTTGGTTTGGGATTGAGTTATGTAAAATCAATTATTGACTTACATAAAGGAAAGATAATGGTAGAAAGCAAGTTAGGGAACGGAAGTACTTTTACAGTAAATTTAAAATCCTCTAAAATATTAGAGTCATGAAAAAAGAAATAAAGGTTTTATTGGTAGAGGATGATTCAAATTTAGGATCAATCACTTCAGATTATTTAAAAGCAAAAGGATTCAATTGTAATTGGGAAATAAATGGAGAACTAGGTTACCGTGAGTTTGTCAAAAATCAGTACGATATTGTTATTTTGGATGTGATGATGCCTATTAAAGATGGATTTAGCACTGCTAAAGATATAAGGGGAATTGATAAAAAGGTTCCTATTATATTTCTTACAGCAAAATCCATGAAAGAAGATACCTTAAAAGGCTTTGAGATTGGGGCGGATGATTACATCACCAAGCCATTCAATATGGAAGAATTAACAGCTCGTATAAATGCTATTTTAAAAAGAGTTTCATCCGATACAGAATCTCATTTTGACGATATAAAAATTGGCAAACTTACTTTCAATCCAAAAATGCAAATACTATCGAAAGATGATTTCAGTGTGAGTTTAACCACCAAGGAATCCGATCTTCTAATTTTACTATACAAAAATAAAAATGACATATTAGAAAGGGATCACGCCTTGAAAGCTATATGGGGAGATGACAATTATTTCAATGGAAGAAGCATGGATGTATATATTGCCAAACTTAGAAAATACTTAAAACACGACGAACAAATTCAAATTATCAATGTTCATGGCCGTGGGTTTAAATTATTGACCTAAAAATTAAAGGCTTTTAGTTCTTCCTCCATCTACAGGAAGATTAATACCACTTATATATCTTGCATTGTCTGAGGCCAAAAACACTACAGCATTGGCAACTTCAATAGGTTCAGCGATTCTCTTCAGAGGAACTTGATCTGCCATTTGTTTTTCTATTGCACTTTCTTGAAGATTAAGTTTTTGGGCTTTGTTTTTTATTATTTCTTTTAATCTTCCTGTGTTGGTTGCCCCAGGCAGAACATTATTAACAGTTATGTTATAGCCTCCCAATTCATTGGCTAATGTTTTAGCCCAATTGGCTACTGCGCCTCTTATTGTGTTGGAAACCCCTAAGCCGTTCAACGGTTGTTTAACAGATGTAGAAATAATATTAATTATACTTCCAGCCTCTCTACTTTTCATTCCTTGAAGTAAACAGCCAAGTATTTTATGAAAGGATATAAGGTGTAGATTAAAAGCACTTAACAGTTCTTCAGTACTCGCTTTTTCTAATTGCCCGCTTGGCGGACCACCTGTATTATTAATTAGCACATCGTATTTGACGGGGTTTTTAACTACAAATTCGTTAAGTATTGTTTCTAAATTTTCAGGATCACTAAAATCAGCAACAATATATTGGTGATGTTGATTTCCATTATTGGGAAGTTCTTGGAGTCTTTGAAGTAGCAAATTTTCATTTCTTGCTACAAGTGTTAAGTTCCCTCCATATTTTGCAAAAAGCTTTGCCGATTCCCATCCAATTCCATTAGTAGAACCACCAATAAAAATATTTTTATTATTAAATGCTAAATTATTTTCTATCAAAATGACATAATTGTTTTTCATTGTAAAAATATGGAAAATAAGCTTATCAGCAACCACTACTGGAGTGTTAATTTGACAATTTTATGCATTAAGAAAATGTTAAATAAAAGTTAAAAATTAGAGTATTAAATTTTTTCTTATCACAAGAATTTCCTATGTTTAACATCTCATTGTTAATAACGCAATGATATTTTTATTAACTAAACAAACAAATATGAAAAAAATATTTACACTTTTTACCATGTTTTTAACAGCGACATTTGCCTCGGCACAGTGTCATTATGTTGTAGACATGCAGGATAGCTATGGAGATGGATGGAATGGTGCATCTATTGATGTTTCTGTCAATGGAGCAAACGTTGCCAATATGACTTGTAGTGGTTCTGGATCATTAGATTCTATTGCTACACTTAACGGTGATGTAGTTGAATTTTCTTTCAATTCAGGTTCTTGGGATAGTGAGATTACTTTCCAAATTACAGATCCCTCCGGTGCTGCTTTAGGTTCCTACGGCCCTAACCCTGCACTTGGAGTTTTCTTAACTAACACTTCTAACGCAACTTGTGTGCCTACTACAGTGAATGTTACATTCCAAGTAGACATGGGCTTAGTGACAGCAGCTTTTACAACTCCTGAAGTTAACGGTACTTGGAACAGTTGGTGTGGTAATTGTAACCCTATGACCGATGCCGATGGCGATGGTGTATGGGAAGCAACCATTCCATTACTATCTGGAAATTACGAATACAAGTATTCTGCAGATGCATGGACTACTCAAGAAATGAACGATCCTACTGCTTCTTGTACTAACGGCGATCCTGTATATACGAATAGAGTTTTATCAGTTGGAACATCAGATATGACAATATCCACAGTATGTTGGGGAAGTTGTTCTGCTTGTGTTTATCCTCCACAGGCTGCTGTTGGGGTTAATTGCGCTGGTAATGGAAATCCTGGTTTAGCATTTACAGATGATATTGATCCAACTACTGGTTGGAGTGGAGATATTGGTACTGGTAATGGCATTTGGAGAATTAACTCTGGTGGAACTGGTTCTGCTGGTACTGGTCCTTCTGCTGCACATAGTGGCTCAGATTACTTATTCTTTGAAGCTAGTACTGGTGGTTTAGATACTGCTACTGCAATTACTCCAGCTATTGATTTAACTGCTGGTGGAACTGATGCAGAATTGACTTTTTGGATGCATGCTTATGGTTCTGGAATTGGAACATTAAGAGTTGGTGCATCTACAAGTGCTACAGGTCCTTTTACAGAACTTTACTCTTGGAGTGGACAATACCAAACTGGCAATACTGACCCTTGGTACGAAGTAGGTGTTAATATGGCATCTTACGTAGGACAAATGGTTTATGTGAGTTTTACTTATGAAAGAGGAACCACTGGAGTTTCTTACGCTGCTGATATAGCAATTGATTATATTCAAGCTAGTACTTGTTTAAATTGTGTTGCTCCTTCTGCTTTAGTAACTAGTAATGTTACTGCAACATCTGCGGATGTCACTTGGACAGCTGGTGGAACTGAAACAGAATGGTTCTTGATAGTTAACGGTGCAGGTACTTCACAAACAAGTACTACTGCTTCATTAACTGGACTAATGTCTAATACAGCTTACACTTACCAAGTGCATGCAATTTGTGCAGTAGGTGATACAAGTGCTGCTTCTCCAGCTTCTTCATTTAATACTTCTTGTACTGCGGCTTTAGCGCCAACTAACGAGACATTTGATGCAGGATTCTCTAACTGTTGGTCACAAGATACTGCAGACACATTTGATTGGACAGTGGACGCTGGTGGAACTCCATCTGGTGGAACTGGTCCTTC
>Ga0257106_1001743_pt1 | contig 10481 bp, 10 predicted proteins | sample LP_taG_3_FD_190177 | JGI IMG/M metagenome (GOLD analysis project Ga0257106, IMG submission 190177) | Marine microbial communities from Northeast Subartic Pacific Ocean, Canada - LP_J_2011_P26_10m | ecosystem: Environmental > Aquatic > Marine > Oceanic | place: Canada: Northeast Subartic Pacific... | reverse complement strand
CGGGCTCCTCGACGCGCCCGGTCTGTTGGAGCCGCCTCGCCGCCCCTCTCGACGCAAGAACGCGTCGCAAGCCGGCAACCGCCCGCAGAAAGAACGGCAAACATTGGCTACCATCTGCCTCCTTGATGAGGAAGGACCTGCGTTGGCGGACTTCGTCCGTCTCACGCATTCGACGAGCGCGTCGACGCATCGAGAGAAGGTTGCGCGGGCCACAGCTTGCGCTGCCAATTGCCTTCTTGCACGACGCGGTACCGCGGTTGCATGAGCGAGGGCGATGGGCCGAGCCGCGGCGTGAAGCGGTCCATCGCCGACGTGGGCGCCACGAAGCAGGAGGGCCCGCCGGCCGGCGCCCTGGGTGCCGCAAGCGGCCGGCAGCAGGAGTCGATCTACAACTCGCTGCTGCTGCTGCTGCTGCGCGAGAGCGGCGCGGCCGTCGAGCTGCACCGCCTCGTGACCGCGGGCCCCGCTGGCCGCGTCGGCGCGGCGCCCGCGGAGCGCGCCTACGAGCGCGCCATCGAGGCGCAGCGCACCTGGGTCTGCGCGCTCGTCCGCCGGCCCGCGTCCCGGCCTCGCACGTCGCGCCCCGTACGACCGCCCCCCGCGCAGGCGCCCTGGGCCGAGCGGTCCGCGGCCTTTGACGCGACGACGTGCGACCGCCTCGTCGATTTCACCGCGCGCCTCGTCGCCGTCTCCGAGGCGCTGGACCGCGTCGCCGACGGCGACGCCTGCCCCCACCACAGCAAGCCCTCGGGCGACGCGGCGGCGCGGCTCTGGAGCGACCACGCGGACGCCGACGCGAAGCACTCCGCGCGACTCGGCGCCCCGTTTCCGCGGAACGGCTTCCGCGGAATCTTTTCCGCGGACCGACGCCGCGCGCGGGCGCGGCGCGACGCGGCCGGCGCGCCCACCCCGCGCGCGCGACGCCGGGGCCGCCGCGCGCCGTCGGCCGACCCGCCGCCGCCCCCCCCGCAGGCGGCCCTCGCGCGCGCCGAGGCGACGCTCACCGCGCTCGACGCCATCGGCGCTCGGCTCGGCGGCGTCGCCGCCGAGCTCGAGCGCGAGGGCCGGCGCCGCGGCGCCGCGGCGCCGTTCCACGACGAGACGGGCATCCTGCCCCTCTGCGCGGCCGCCGTCCGCGCGCGGCTCGACGCGACCACCCGCGCGGGAAAGCGCCGGTTCGCGCGGCCGCGACGACTCGGAGGTTCGCCGAGGGTCGCCGCACCCGGGCCGGCGCGACGCCCCTTTTCCGCGCGCAGGCGACGCGCGCGTGCGCGCGGCTCTGCGCCATGGACCTCTGCCCGCTCCCCGAGGCGCCGGAGCCGGCGCCGGCGGCGGCCGTGACGCCGCCGTCCCCGAAGGCGAAGCCGCCGCCGCTCTAGCCGTCGCCCCCTCGCCCGCGGTTCGCGGGTCGCCCGCGCGCGGGTCGTCGCCTCGCGGGTCGCCGCCTCGCCTCTAACGCGGACCGACCCTGTCGCTCGTTACCCCTAGTGCGCCTCGCCGTCGTCGACGTAGCCGTCCGTCGGGATGTCCGCGTCCTCGAGGCCGTTCTTCGTCAGGATGTCCTCGGACATGAGCGCCCAGATGGGCACGTGGCCGAAGCCGCGCTTCGCGAAGGCCGCCCGCGCGTCGAGGAACTTGATCTCGACGACGCACCTGCGCGCGCGCGCTCGGCGGCCGGCGCGGCGACGCGCCCCGCGCGGCGGCGCGCGCGCACTCGGGCACGACGCCGTCGAACTTGGCGATGAGGTCCAGCGCCGCGAGGAGCGTGCCGCCCGTCGCGACGAGGTCGTCGACGACGAGGACCTTGTCGCCGGCTTTGACGGCGCCGCGGGGGATCGACAGCGCGTCGTTGCCGGCGTACTCCTTCGCGTAGGCCGCCCCGGTCACGGCGTTGGGCATCTTGCCCTTCTTCCGGAGCATGAAGAACGGCTTCTTCAGCGCGAGCGCGAGCGGCGGGCCGAGCACGAAGCCGCGCGCGTCGAGGCCGCAGACGCTGTCGATGTCCGCGTCCTTGTAGCGCTCGACGAGCACCTCGACGACGAGGGCGAAGGCCTCCGGGTCCTTGAGGAAGCCGCCGATGTCGTAGAAGCGGTCGATGCCCTTGAAGGGGAAGTAGGGCGTGACGGACGCGATGCGCTGGGCCACGGGGCCATCCTGCGTGTAGTCGGCCCGCGACGTGCCCGGCGTGCACGGCGTCGATTGCATCATGCCCATGTGTTACCTGCCGATGGCGCGACGATGACGACGAGGCGCGCGAGAGTCGTCGCGGGACGCCGGACGGCGCGCCGAGGGAGACGCAGCCTCGTGTTTGGCGAAGCTTCGGCTCGTTGCCTGTGCAACTTGCCGCAGGCTCAACGCGCTGCCGCACGGCCAAACGGGCAGCCCAACGACAAAGATGGAGGTCGACGGCGGGCCCGGCCCGGCCGCGGAGGGCGGCGCGGCGGCGGCGGCGTCGAGCTACGACGCGGACCTCAAGCGGGGCATGGAGGCCCTCGAGCTCGCGCGCGCCTACCTCGACGGGGGCGCCGCCGCCGCGTCGCCGCCGCCGCCGGCCGCCGCCGCGGCCGAGGCCCGGGACGACGCCCGCGACGAGCGGCTCGCGGGCCTCTCCAGCGACGTCGAGGAGGAGCGCGCCTACGCGGCCTACGCCGGCGACGCGTCGGACCCGGCCTTTGCGTCCGCGCTCGCGTCGCTGCTCGACGGCGAGCGGTCGGACGCCGCGCCGGACCCGAGCGCGCGGCCCGACTTCGACGCGCGCGGTCTTCGACCGTCTCGGCGCGAGCGCGCGCGCGCTCCGGGGAGAGGCCGCGACTCGTCCGACCGTCGGCCGCGTCGCCGCGGCCGAGCGTTCCGAACGGCCGGCCTCCGCGCAGGTCCGAGGACGTGCTCAGCTCGGCGCTGACGAACCTCGCGCTCCACGAGGTCGCCGCCGCCGGGCCCGCGGCGGCGCGGCTGCTGGAGCACGGCGCGACGGCCGTCCGCGCGGACGCCGTCCGCCTCCTCGCGGCGCTGCGGTGGACGAGCGCGCGCGGCGCGCTCGAGCGCGTCCGCCGCCCGCGCGGCACGTCGCGCGCGCGTCCGCCGCCCGCGCGGACGCCGCGCGTCCGCCGCAGGTCGCGGCGCGCGACGCGGACCGCGACCTCCGCCGCGAGGCGCGCTGGGCGCTGGAGCGCCTCGACGGCGGCGCCGGCGACGCCGGCGGCGCGGACGACGACGACGACGACGCGACGGTCGTCGACGCGTGCGCGCGCGCGGCGCGCGCCGGCGCCCCCCCGCGCGCGCGCGCCGCCGCGGCATCGTCGGCGGGCCCCCGCGCAGGTGCTCCTCGACGGCGACGACGACTCGGCCGCCGCGCTCGCGCCGCTCTGCGACGGCGCCGCGCTCCGCGCGCGGCTCGAGCGGCGGCGCACGCCGGACACGGCCGCGGCCATCGACGCGGCGCTCGCGTCCGCGGGCGAGCCGCCGGGCGGCGCGACGACCGCGCGCGGGCCCGACGCGCCGCCGCCGCCGGCGGCGGACCCGGACGACGTCCTCGCCAAGGTCGACGAGGCCATCGCGCGCATGAAGCTGAGCGTCGACGCGGCCCTCGGCGCGCGGCCCAAGAAGGCCCGGGGCGCCAAGGCCGCCGCCGCGGCCGCCGGCGACGCCGCGGCGCCGCGCGGCGCGCGGCGCGACGGTCCCCGGCGGCGGCGCGGCGGCTCCGCGGACGGCGACCGGCAGCGGCCCCTCGCCGCGTCGTCGTCCCTGCCGACCCTCCCGCCCAGGGCGCGCGCGTCGACGTCCTAAGAACGCCGCCCTCAGTAGTACTTCTCGCGCGGCGCGGCCGCCGCGGCCGCCGCGGCGACGCGGCCGCCGAGGACCGACTCGTAGGCGCCGCGCGCGCCGTCGACGACGCGCCGGAAGGCGGAGGTCGACTTCGGCCTCGCGGCCGTCGCGCCGAAGGGGAGCGCGTTGTCGTTGATCGAGAGCGAGATGAAGAGCGAGAACGGCACGAGCCAGACGAAGAGCGTGAAGAAGCCGAGCGAGTTGATGAAGGGCAGGGGCTCCACGCTCAGGTCCGCGAGGTGCTGGAACCAGGAGTAGTGGCCGCCGAGGAACGCGGCGACGCTCGCCAGGAACGCGGGGCTCGAGAGCTCGAGCCGCGGGTAGTCGTTGAGGAGCCACGCGTAGCACGCGTGGCAGGCGACGCCCGCGGCGACGCGCCGCAGCGGGTAGCCGTCGAGCCAGAGCACGGCGTGCGCGGCGACCACGGCCCGCGTCGCGTAGCCCAGCAGGCGGCCCGTGAGCACGCTGTGCTCCTCCGCGAGCTCCGCGGCGTAGTAGAGCCCGCAGCTCAGGCACAGCGTCGCGCCGAAGACGGCGAGGTAGCCGCCGAGGAGCGTCAAAGCGTAGGCGAGCCAGCCGCCGACGAGGCCCGCCATCTCTCACCGCGCGACGTGCAGGCGCTGGTGGACCAGGGCGCGCTCGAGCCCCACGCGGACAGCGTCGGCGCGCGCGAGAGGCCTTGTGGTAAAATGACAAAGGCAGCATCAGCTTCACCGCCCGCGACCACTCCGGCCCTGCGCGCTCCTCGAGCCTCGAACTCAAAATCCCCGAGGCCCAACGAGCGCGTGATGGCGCCCGCGCGGAAGCGCCGCGGTAGCCGCGCGGCCCCCGAGCCCGAGGCGGAGGAGGACGTGGAGGTCGTCGCGGAGAAGCCGAAGCGCGGGTCCCGCGGCGGCGGGAGGAAGCGGTCGAGCGAGGGCGGCGGCGGCGACGGCGGCGACGGCGCGGCGAACAAGGCGCGCAAGTTCAAGCTCTACCAGGACGCGACGACGGGCCGCTACGAGACGGACCCCTTCGAGGGCGACGGCGCCGGGGCCCTCGGCGAGGTCAAGGACAAGGAGCGGGAGAAGGCGGAGGCGCTCGACCCCAAGGAGCTCGCCGCGCTCGTGTCCAAGATGGCGCGCTACATGCTGCTCCGGGGCTCGAAGAAGGCGCCCATCGTCAAGGCCAAGGTCGCCGACGCGGTCATGGGCGACTACAAGAAGCTGCGCATCACGACCTACGTCTTCGGCAAGGCGCGCGACCTCCTCCGCGACGCGTGGGGCTACGACCTCGCGCCCGCGCCGCCGTCGTGCGGCGACGTCGAGTTCCGGGGCCAGGCCAAGGACGCCTGGTACCTCGTCTACGCGCCCCGGCTCCGGTCCGCGAAGCACGCGGCGCTGGCCGCCAACGGGCTGCCCGAGCGCGAGCTCGCGGCGCGCGGCGTGCTCATGGCCGCGCTCGCGATGGTCCAGGCCCACGGCGGCGCGATCCGCGAGAAGGAGCTCTACCGCATGCTCAGCGCCGTCGACCCGCGCCTCCCCGACGAGCCCACGCAGAACCCCAAGTCGTCGCGGAACGAGGTGCCGGGCGTCGGCAACGTCGCCGCGCTCCTCGACGAGTTCAAGGCCCAGCACTACGTCGTCGCCTCCAAGGACACGGAGGACGAGCCCACGCTCGCCCTCGGCCCCCGCGCCCTCGTCGACGTCGGCCGCTACCAGATCACCCAGTTCCAGGCCGACGCGCTCGGCCACGCCGCCGTCGACGCGGCCATGATCCAGGAGCTCGCCGACGCCAAGCCCCCGGACGCCGCCGAGGCCCAGCAGTGAGGCCGCCGCCCCGAGGCGGCGGGGCCGACACCGCGCGCGCCTAAGACGCGCCGCGTCGTCCGAAGCGTCGTCCGGGCCCCGGCCGCGCGCGCCTCGGACGACCGCCAACGTCGCGGCACCGTCGCGGCACGCACGGCCGCAAGGTATCAACGTTGTTCGCCGCGCTAGGCATGGTGCTCATCCAGCACGTGATCCCGGCGACGCCCGGGGCGCCGGAGCGCGTCGAGTGCGAGGCGGCGACGGAGTCGTCGGCGTCGAGCCCGCCGAAGCTCCTCCGGAGCCTCGCCGCCGTCGAGGCGCGGGCCGCGACGGCCAAGGACAAGAGCCACCTGCGCGAGACCTACCTCGTCGAGTCCGGCGCGCACCTGCGGGCGCTCAAGTGCCTCGAGGCGAACCTCGGGCGCACGGCGCAGGCCGACGCGCGCGGGTCCGTCTACAGCCACGACGTCCTCGAGGGCTACCTCCGCTGCCGCTTCATGGCGCGCGCGCCGCGTCCTCCGGAGGCCGCCGCGCGCGGGCGCCGCGGGGCGCGCGCGGGCGGCCGGGCCGCGCGGCGGACGTTTTGCTTGCGCGCGGTCGCGCGCCGGGCCGGCGGCCGCGCGTCCGGGGCCGCGCGCGCCGCGCGGCGACCGACCGATCGCGCGCGCGCAGGTCTACGACAAGACCGGCAAGGGCCAGATCGACATGGCGGACTTCTCCAAGCTCCTGGGGCTGCTCAAGGACGGCCGGGCGACGGGCGACCTGGAGAAGGAGCTCACGAAGCTCCACGTCAACGACGAGGGCAAGATCGGCTACTTCGAGTTCATCCAGTGGTGGTGCCGCGAGGACGACTCGATCTAGGGCGCCGTTCTAGAGGGGACGTTCACTGGGACGTTCCGGAAGCGCCCGTCCTAGGAGCGGTAGTCCGCGTTCTCCGTGACGTACTCGTGCGTGAGGTCCGAGCCGAGGACGACGGCGACGACGGCGGCGTCGCCGCCGAGGTCCACGTCGATCTCGACGCAGCGGCCGTGCGGCGGGCAGCGGGGCGATTTCGGGTCGTCGGCGCCGAGGCGCGCGGCGCGCATGTGCGCCGCGAGGCGCCCCTCCTTGGCCGCGTCGAGCGCGAACTGGCCGCGCTCGAAGATGGTCTCGCCGCCGAGCGCGACGCGGCAGGGCGAGCCCTCGTCGAGGAGCGCGGCGTCGCCGCGCGCGCCGAGGAGCTGGCCGACCTTGGCGACGACGCGCCCGACGTTGGGGTCGTCGCCCGCGACGGCGCACTTGAGCAGCGGCCCGTTGACGACGCCGCGGCCGAGCGCGCGCGCGGCCTCGACGGTCGCGTCGCCGCGCACGGTGACGCGGAGCACGTGGTTCGTGCCCTCGCCGTTGCGCACGACGTGGTGCGCGAGCTGGCCCAGCACGTCGCCGAGCGCGGCCTCGAAGGTCGCGTCGTCGCACGGCGGGCCGGCCTCGGACGACGCGACGAGCACCATGTCGCTCGTCGACTCGTCGCCGTCGACGCCCACGCTCCCGAGGCTGTCGGCCGCCGCGCGCTCCAGCGCCGCCTGCATCGCGCCGCGGCCGCCGGCGACGCGCGCGTCCGTGACCACGAAGCAGAGCATCGTGCCGAGGTTCGGCTCGATCATGCCCGCGCCCTTGACGACGCCGACGACGGACCCGCCGCCGGGCAGGTCCGCGCGCGCGGCCTTGGCGTAGCGGTCCGTCGTCATCATCGCCCGCGCGACGGCGGACGCGTCGCCCCGGGCGAGCGCGAGCGCGGGCGCCGCGGCGACCATCTCGGGCACGGGCAGCGCCCAGCCGATGACGCCCGTCGACGCCGACGCGACGGCCCCCTCGAGGCCCAGCGCGGTCGCGACGGCGGCCGCGACGGCCTCGGCGCAGGGCTCGCCGAGGCCCGGCCCGGGCCGGACGTTCGACACCTTGTTGTTCACGACGATGGCCTGGAGCCGCGGCGCGGATTCCGCGAGGAGCCGCCGCGCGAGGGACACGGGCGCGCCGCAGAGCCGGTTCCGCGTGAGGACGCCGGCGACGGCGTCCGTCGGTTCGTCGAGCGCGACGACGCCGAGGTTCATCGCCGCCGCCGCGCCGCCGGGCGTCTCGCGCGGCACGAACTCGAGCGCCGCCGTCGCGCAGGAGAAGCCCGCGGGCAGCGCCGCGAGCGCCGCGACGCGCGCGTCCCAGGACGCCTCGTCGGCCGCGAACTCGCGCACGTCCGCGCCGAGCAGCGGCCGGCGCGGGCCGGCCGGGCCCGCGAGGCCCGCGGCGCCGCCGGCGAGCGCGACGAGGAGGAGCGCGCCGGCCGCCGGCATGGCGTCGCCGGCGAACGCGGCGCTCGCGGTGGTGCTGCGCTGCTGCGCTGCGACTTGCTGCTGCTGGGCTTGGCGCGCGGTCTCAAGAGGGCTCGACGATATCTCTCGACGATCTGGCTCGATTTACTCAGAGTTGCACGGCAACTTGCGTCGTGATCAAATGGGCTGCCTCCCCGCCTGAGGGCCGCCTCCCCGGCCGGACGATGATGGAGGTCGTCGACGAGGTGCGGAGCGTCGTCAAGAAGTTTTACCTCGACTTCCTCACCCAGCTGTCCACCCCGCCTCGCATCACCTACGACCTCGGCGAGCTCGGGCCGCCGACCTTCGACTTCGGCGCGCTGGGGCGCCACGAGCGCGTCGACTTCGAGGCGACGAACGAGCGCGGCTTCGAGCTCCGGTGCAGCCTCTGGCGCGCGTGCGCCGACGCGCCCCGGGGGGTGCTATTGTACGCGCACGACTTCCTCGACTGCCGCTGCTCCGTCGTCGACGTGCTGGCGCCGGCGCTCGCCGCGGGCTTCGCGTGCTGCGCCTTCGACTCGACGGCCTGCGGCCTGAGCGGCGGCTCCCACGCGACGCTCGGCTTCTTCGAGCGCTACGACGTCGCGTGCGTCGCCGCGGAGCTGCGGTGCCGGTTCCGCCTCGGCGGCCGCCACGAGCCGCCGCTCGCGGTCTTCGGCCGCGGCGCGGGCGCCGTCGCGGCGCTGCTCTTCGCCGACGCGCGGGACCACGGCGCCGCGCCGCGCGACGCGCGGACGCCCCGGCTCCGGCGCGTCGAGGTCGCCGCGGGCGTGGCGCCGGGCCTCGCGGGCGCGTCGTTCGCCGCGTCGCGGCTCTACGTCGTCTCCAAGCCGCCGCTCGTCGCCGCGGCCGTCGACCGCGGGTCGCCCGCGTGGGCCGCGGGGCTCCGGCCGGGCGACGTCGTCGCGGGCCTCGACGGCGGCACGCGGCTGCCCCACTCCCACGACGAGCTCCACGCGGAGATGGCCTTCCGCGCGGCCGCGGGGAGGCCCGCGACGCTCACCGTCGCGCGGCCGCGGCCCCTCGACCCGACCGAGCTCACGGCCGCGCTCGGCGGCGGCGCGGCGCCCGCGCTCGTCGTCGCCGACGCCGTCTTCGGGACCGTCAAGGGCCTCTTCTGGGACCTCGCCGCGGCCGCGGCCGCCGGCGACGGCGCCGGCGCCGGCGACGGCGACGGCCCGTCGCGCGCGCAGCTCTCGGCGGTCTGGACGCCCCTCGTCGCCGCCGCGCTCAGCATCGTCCTCCACAGCGTCCAGAAGCGGTCGCTCGCGGACCTCGGCGCGATCGACGCCGGCGGGGCCCGGCGTCCGACGCGCGGGACGGCGCGGCGCGGCGGGGCCGCGGCGCGCGCGCGCCACCGCCGCGCCCGGCAGGCAAGGCCGCGAGGCGCGCGGGCGTCGCCTGCCTCTTCCTCGTCGACCGCCAGCATCCCCTGCTCCGCGAGGCGCCCGCGCGCGCCGTCGCGGCCCGGTGCCGCGCGGGCCTCCGGACCGTCGTCGCCTACGACGGCCCCCGGTCCGCCGCGGGCCTCGCCGGCGGCCTCGGCGGCCTCGGGGGCGACGCCGGCCGCCGGCCGTCGCCCTACGGCGAGCCGGGCTTCGGCGACCCGGCGGGCCCCGGCGGCGGCCCGGAGCCGCCGATGCGCTCCGACGACGCGCGAGCCGCGGTCGCGGACGCGCTCGCGGCCGTCGCCGGCGGACCGCCGCCGCCGGCCGGCCTCGCGACGCGCGCCTACCCCTGGTCCGACGCCGCCGAGGCGGCCCGGACCGCCGCGGCGAGCGAGCGGTCCTGCAAGGTCACGACGACGGCGGGGCGCGTCCTCGCCGCGGAGGACTGGGAGACGATCCCCGACGACGTGCTCCGCGGCGGCGACCCCTTCTTCGCGGACTGCGTCGGCCTCGGGGACGGGGGTGGCGCGTAGAAGCCTCGTCGACGAAGGCACCTCTAGATCTCGGGAGCATCTCGAGGCGGACTCAGTAGTAAGTTCAGTAGTCTCGGAAGGCCTCTCGGAGGCCTCCTCGGAGTCCGGCGGCGAATTCCGCCACCTTGAAGAAGCCTTCCGACAACGGCGCGAACGTCATCTTCTAAAGTCCGTACGCGCCGTCACCAAGTCCCAGCACCAACACCATGGCCCGCGCCCTCATCCTCGCCCTCGCGCTCTCCGCCGCCGATGCACTCGTCCCCGGGGCCACGCGGAGCCCGCGCGTCGCGCCCATGAAGATGATGGAGACGATGCCGTACAGCTCGCCCGCCGCCCAGTCGACGCCCGGCTCGGTGGGCCTCTCGAATCTTCCCAAGCCCAACGCCCCGGGCGCCGACTCCACGATCCTCGTGCAGGGCGGCTCGCTCCGCACGTGGTCCTACCGCTCGCCGCTCGTCGACCAGGTGCAGGTCGTCCTCTCGACGGAGGGCCGCCCCCTGGACGCGGACCTCGAGCTCTGGCACGGCCCCGACAACACGCCCTGCAAGATGCGCGTGTACGTCGAGAACGGCCAGCTCCGCCCCTTCAGCGCCGTCATCGCGA
>Ga0257106_1001741_pt1 | contig 10495 bp, 6 predicted proteins | sample LP_taG_3_FD_190177 | JGI IMG/M metagenome (GOLD analysis project Ga0257106, IMG submission 190177) | Marine microbial communities from Northeast Subartic Pacific Ocean, Canada - LP_J_2011_P26_10m | ecosystem: Environmental > Aquatic > Marine > Oceanic | place: Canada: Northeast Subartic Pacific... | reverse complement strand
CGTCCGTTCAAGCTCTTTGTCTACGCTGTCTGTCGGGAACTGTCGATTCCTGCGCGGATAGGGAAGGTGGCGATCGATCAGAGTCTTCGTACGCGTCGTGTGGGGTCTCGATGGTCCGATACCGCGGTGTTCAGGGAGAGGGGACGCGAGGACGTCCGTCGGTCGCTTGAATTAATTTCAAGTTTCGCCACGTTCCTCACCTGTGACGCTGATCAGTTACTGGTTATGCTGGCGCGCTGCGCTTAAATCCCCGGACGGGTCTACATGGATGACATGGTGCAACTCCTTCGGAGCTGTGTTTGTGTGCGTGTCCTTCGTGATGTCCCTTCGATGCGCGGTGAGTAGTGGTCCACCGTGTCCTTCTTCTACCGTCCGCTCGTTCGAAATATCGTCTGTTTGCCTACGTTTCCCGGGAGAAGGAATCGAATTCTCGCGAGGGTCTGAGCAGAAATAGACCCTCGTCTTGAGTTAATTTTTCAGAGAGGTCGTGAGAATTGCGTGTGCCGTGATGACGTCAGTTGAGCCAGATCCGATCCTCGGAAAAGGCATCGCCAAAGGTCCGAAATGGATAATGATGAGGTGGCGATCAGAAACCGAGTTTTGATCGACTGAGCGATATTTTCACCCTCGGCGTTGAAACCGTGCTCGAGCATTTCACCCACGCGCTCGACCCACACACAAAAAAGCTCGGAGATTGGGCACGTCACCACCACCAATCAGTACCTTTCCGCGCGACGCCTTCCCCGTCGACGCACTCACCCTCCGCTCGATCCACCGGACGACAAAACGACGATGTTCGCCGTCTCCTCCAACGCGCTCCTCGCGCGTCCCGCCGCCGTGACCCGGGGCGCCCGCGCCCCCGCCGCGCGCCGCGTCGTCGCGGTTCACGCGTCCGCCGATGCCCCGGTCTCGACGAAGATGGCCAAGATGGCGACCGTCGCGCTGCTCTCCGCGACCGTCGCGTTCGCGCACCCCGGCTACGCCAACGCGGGACTCTTCGGAGGCGGCGAGAAGGTGGGCAAGTACGCCGAGGACGACACCGCCCGCTACATGAGGGAGATTGAGGAGGCTCGGTGCGTGCGTTGGATAAACCCACCCGCGATCGCAACCTTCCCCGGAACAAACCAACCCCATTGAACCCCCGATCGATCGATCCTCGCCGCGTGCACTGACACGCCCCGACCCGATTCCACCGCTTCCCACGTCAACAGCAAGGCTGAGGGCCAGGCCGCGGCACCCAAGCTGAGCGCCGAGTCCATGTACCAGAACGCGGGCGGCGCGTGCGGGCCCGGGTACGAGCTGGTGGTCCGCAAGGTGCTGGGCGCGTCGTGCGAATGCGTCGACGACTCGTGCAAGGACGGCGCCCCCGAGGGCGCGCGCGAGGTGCGCTCCGAGTCCGAGAGGTCCTTCGGGAAGGGGCCGGATGCGGATGTACAGAGCGGAGGCGTCACCATCACCTTCATGAACAAGTAAAGAGAACGAGAGAGAAAAAGAGAGAACGGAAGAGTGAGAGGGACCGAGAGAGTTTAACGTCGCTGAATAACATCACGTCGAATAACATCACGTCGAGTCGCCGACGAACGCGTTCACGAAAGCCACGGGGTCGCCCACGCGCGCAGCTTCCGACGCAGCCTCTTCCCAACTCGGCACGGACCCGCCGTTCACACCCGCAGCCGCCAAACCCCCATCCTCGGTACCACCGACCCACGATACCCTCGAACCGAACCCACCCGGCGTCTCCACGACCACGGAGAGCGGCTCGAGCGTCAACGCAATTCCCGAACATTCGCCATTCGTCGCGTCGTTGAAGCGCTTGACGAGCGCCAACATCGCCACCGCGCGGTGCGCGTCGCCGCACGCCGCCCCGGCGGCAAACTCAGAGTCGGGGTAATCAACGACGACGCGCCAGCCGTCGGCCTCGACGTCGATCGAGGCGACGCCCCCGCGACTGGCGACGGACGCGCCTTGGCGCTGCTTTGGATCCGTCGCCTTTGCGCCGGGGTGCAGAGAGGGACATCGTACGGTGAGCCGCACGCCTTCCGCGCCCTTGAGCTCAACCTCGCACGTCGCGCAGACTGTTTGTGTTTCGCCCCACTCGTCATCCCCGAGCTTCGCCGAGAACGCGACGATTGGGTGGGACCCGTCGTTGAACCGCGCGTCGGTGAACCGCAACCCGCGGGACTTACACCACGACGTCACGCACGACCTCTGCGCCGTGACCTTTTGCCCCCGCACCGCGTTCGCGATTCCCTCGACGGCGGATTTCACGTCAAACGGGAAGACGCCGATCTCGCCGGATTTGCGCTTCTTGGCGTCCAGCAGGGTGACGCCGTCCGTCGCGAGCGGCGCGACGGCGGCGACGGCGGGTGCCGACGCCGGGTGCCGCCGCGACGCGCTCACCAGCGCCAGCCTCGCGACGAGCGCCCCGGAACCCGCGTTGACTGCCCCGCCCGCCCCCTTCTTCGCGCCCTTTTTCGGGGACTTCTTCAGCGCGGATGTTCCTCCGGTTTGTTCTCCAGCCGCCTCGGAGACGTACAACGCCACGAATAGGTTGCCGGATGCGGGGGGCACGAGCGCCAACGCCGCGGGCGCGACGTCGTCGACCCACCCCTTCATCGAGTGCGGCGCCGGGTGCGTGTGAACCCCGGCCGAACCTAACGCCTCGCGCAGGTCCCACTCCGTCGCCCGCCGCCTCAGCGTCGGGAGCGCCTTGAGCAGCGCGGGGATCCCGCCGACGCTGACCGAGTGCTCGACGCGTTCGGCGGCGCCGGAGGATGCGAACGATCCGACGCCGCAGACGCACAGCTCGCCCCCTCTCTTCCCGCACGTCACCTGCGCGGAGGTACCCTCGCGGGTGAGACGCAGCGTGATCGCGGGGCGCCTTGTGGCCATCCAGCCGTCCTCGTTGGCGTCCCCGGTGTTCACGGCGTCCAAGGCGAGGGTAGGTACGTCGATGCCGGCGGCTTGGCACGCGGGCTCTAAATCCGTCAGCGCGGCTCGGAGCCGCGTCGCCGCCGCCGCGCGAACGCCATCCGCGAGCACCTCCTTGATGTCCACGCTCGCCGTGCTGAAGGGTAGGTCGAAGGTTTCGATCTCGACGACGCCGGCGCGATCGGTCGGGATGAGCGCACGCGCGGCGATCGCGCCGGAGGAGCTGTCCTTGTCGTCGGCTCGCTCGTACGTGAGCTCGACCCGAGGGAGGGTCCCCGCGGCCACCGCGGCGTCGACGGCGGCGGCGTTACCGACGCCAACCTCCACGCTCCCGACGTCAACCCCGGCCATGCGATTGCCCGTCGACGCCTTGAGTCCCTCCCCGGCCGCGAGACCGGGGAGCCAGAACCACATGCGGATGCCCTCGCCGGCGCCGCGGGCCGGCTTTTTATGTTCCTGTTCGACGTCTTCCGTTTCTCCGGGTTCCCCCGCGTCCTCATCGATGCCCGCCCTCGCTTCTGCTTTACCCATGATTTGCTCTGTGCGAATGGCGCCGCCGTGCCACGCGCCGCCCCCGCGCGCCACCTTCTTGGACTGGTTCATCACCGTCAGCGCGCACAGACGCAGCGCGATGTCGTGGCACACGTAGTGCAACCCTCCGAGTCCTTGCGCGCCACCTTCCACGAGTTCTGGCGGCGCTGGCGGCGGCGGCGACATCCCCGCCATCCTCGCGGTGGCCCGTTCACCCAGGATCTTAACCTCCGTCTTGGTGAGTGGGAACACCCGCGTGTGCGCCACGCGTCCCTCCTCCTCGTCCGCGTCCATCATCTCCCCCGCGAGCATCTCGATTTTCACGACGAGCCATCCGCCCAGCCGAGACGGCGGCGGGGCGGGATCCGAATCTTTTTTGGGATTCGGTTCATTCTCGGCTCCGTCCTCGTCGTCCTCGGGGGGCGGCGGCAGCGGCGGTGGGCCGCCCAGCGTGAGCGTCGCGCGGTACTCCCCGGGCACGCCCACGACGCACTCCCCGTCACGCACGGAGAAGACCCTCATGGCCTTCGGCATCGTCTTTCGATTGCGTTCGTCGACGAGCAAGCCGCGGATCTCGACGTCGAATCGTCGGCATCGCTCGTCGCGCAACTCGATGAGCTCTGGGTCCGTCTCGAGTGGAACCGGTTTGGGCGCGACGTCCGCGATGGCCTTCGGCAGGTTGGAGTACCTGCCGTTGCAGAGGACGTCCAGCGCGCCCGGGGTGTCGTAGAGCGGCCCCGCCGCCCAGTCCATCTGCTGCCGGAGTCCGTACAGCCGATCCGCGGCGTCGGTGAAGGCCATCTGGTGCTGCCTGAGCTGCCCCATCATGTCCCCGCACTTGACCGCGATCTGTGCGCCGCGGTTCTTGGGCGCCCACTCCGCGAGGACGTGCAGCCGCGTCAGCCGCTGGCGCAGGTTGTGGAGGTAGCGCGCCAGCTCGCGCTTCCTGTCCGCCTCGGGCTGCCCTGGGAGGTTCGTGGCGAGCCTTCGCAGGTCGGTGTAGGACGCGTGCACGACGCGCTCGACGAGCTCCGATAGGCCCACCGTGCGGGTGTGCCGCGGTAATCCCTCCAGCGACATGTTGCCCCGGTTCGAAACGACCCCGCGCCCCGCGCGCCCCGACCCGAGTGCCGGTCGACGGGGAGGGGGCAACCCTAACTAACAAGATCGTCTCGCGCCAGTCCTCGGAGGAGCGGCGGTGAAATGTCAACTTTTCCAGCGACACCCGCACGCGCGGGTGTTGTGCTGAAAAGCCCACGCGAGCCAAGAAAAGTAGTCTTCGGAAAGAGCTTCCAAAACTTTCGTCGGCGGTTAGAAGATCTTCAGCCGCTCAGTTGGAAACCGCACCGGGGCACGCAGACGTCCCACCAAAGCAAACACACACATCGAACACCACCGTTCGTATCACAATGTCCGGCCCCCAAGACGCGGACGAGATGATGGACCCGCACGCCGGCATGCCCATGGGTGGCATCCAGTTCGACGACGAGGATGAGATTGAGTACCCCGATCTCGGCGTCGACGAGGAGGCGGACGTGTCCACCGCCAAGGACGGCGGCGTGACCAAGAAGGTCCTCGCCAAGGGCTTCGGCGATGAACGCCCCGAGAAGGGCGACGAGGTCGTGGTCCACTACACCGGCACCCTCCTCGACGGCACCAAGTTCGACAGCAGCGTCGATCGCGGCGATCCCTTCAAGTTCCGCCTCGGCCTCGGCCAGGTCATCAAGGGCTGGGACCAGGGCGTCGCGTCCATGAAAAAGGGCGAGAAGGCCATCCTCACATGCAAGCCCGACTACGCCTACGGCGCACGCGGCTCCCCGCCCACCATCCCCGCCGATTCCACCCTCAAGTTCGAAGTTGAACTCTTCTCGTGGAAGGGAGACAAAGATCAGTACGGAGACGGCGGGTGCATTCGAGCCAAGACGCTCAAAAAGTCCGGCGCATTCGGCTTCCCAATGGACAAGCACGAGGTCACCGTCAAGTACGCCGTGGCCGCCCCAGACGAAGACGTCGCCGGCGCGGGAGACGAGATCGTCCCAGCCACAGAAGTCGTCTTTGCCATCGGCGCCGACGCCGCGCCCTTCAAGGTTGGTTTATTTTCATATTCGTATGGGCAATTGGAGTGCTGACGTCGTGTTTTGTTGTCAACAGGGTCTCGAAAAGGCGGTGGTCAAGATGAAGGAAGGTGAGACGTGCCTGTTCAAGATGAAGAACGTCCCCGGCGGGTTCCAGTACTGCGAGGGCCTGCCACGTGGCGTGCAGGCTGCCGACGTCACCGTGACGCTGGAGATTCACCAGCCCGTCGACGCCATCTGCGGCGGCGACGGCTCCAAGAAGATCACAACCGACGGCGAAGGATACGACCACCCCAACGACGGGAGCAAGTGCGTGGTGTCCTACGTCGTCACGCCGTTGGACGGCGGTGACGCGATCGACACCAAGACGAAGTTCGAGTTTGAGCTCGGCAACGAGATCCTGTCCGAGGGGCTCGAGGAGGTTGTGCTCAAGATGAAGAAGGCTGAGACGAGCGAGTGCGAAATCCCGGCGGATTGGAACACCTACGGCGCCAAGGTCAAAGCCGTGGTCACCCTCGACGACTTCGAGAAGGAGAAGGAGAGCTGGAGCATGGACACCGCGGAGAAGATCGCCGCGGCCGAGAAGGTCAAGTCCGTGGGTAACGACGCGTACAAGGGCGGGCGGCTCGGCCTCGCCGCCAAGAAGTACCTCAAGGCGCTCCAGTACGTCGAGTACGACCAGAGCTTCGCCGACGAGGAAAAGGCGCAGACCAAGAAGATCAAGCTCTCCCTCTACCTCAACGGCGCCGCCGTGGCCATCAAGCAGAAGAACTGGGCCAAGGCTGTCACCGACTCCACCAAGGCGCTCGACAGCGACCGGGGTAACGAGAAGGCGTTGTACCGCCGAGCGCAGGCGTCTTGCGAACTCGAGGAATACGAAGAAGCCGAACGCGACGTGAAGGAGCTCCTCGACAAGGACGACACGCACAAGGAGGCCAAGGCGCTGCTGCAGAAGGTGAAGAGGGGCATCCAGATCCAGGCGAAGAAGGACGCCAAGGTGTTCGGCGGCATGTTCTCCAAGCTCGGCGGCCTGTACAAGGACTCGCCCAAGCCCGAGGTCAAGAAAGACGAGGGCGGCGAGATCAAGGAGCCCATCGACATCGGCGGCGGGTTCTCCATGGAGGAGATCAAGGACGGCGCCGAGGCCAACGCGGCCATGGACAACGTGTGAGGAGCGTGAGCCGGTATTTCGTATTAGTGGTACGTCGTATCACATCCGTCTATTACGTGTAATGTGAGTTCAACGCGAGTTACGTTCAATCGTTAATCATGCGTTTTCACTTCTGGGGCGTACACAGGTCCACCGTCTCCGGCTCCGGCTGCGACGGCTTGGGGCTCAGGCACTCGAACAACGTCGCCTGCCTGGCCTTCTTGGTCGGCGAGAACATCGGGGACCTCGGCGCGGGGGACGACGGCGCGGCCCCGGGCTGCTTCGTCACGGACACCGGGCCCGGCTTCGGGATCGGCGGCGACGTCGGCGGTGTGCAAAGGTCGACAACCTCCGCCGGCCTCGCGGGCCGCGCCGGGGAGGACAACCCTTCGTCCGCGAACGCCAGTTTCTTCCTCGCATCGATCCTTCCCACCGCCGCCGGGTCCGGGTCGAGACCCGCGGCTAATAGACTGTCGTCCGAGGCTGAGTCGTGCGATCCTTCCCGGTTTTCCGATTTCCCCGAAAACGACAGCTTCCTCTTCGATCCGGGGGTGTGCGGTATTGGCGTCCTCGCCGCCGATGCGGGTGTCGGGGCGGCGGGCGGCGGGGACGCCAGCCCGGCATCCGCGATCGGGGCCGCCGCTCGGGGCTTGCGATTGGAGAAGAAGGAGGTTATGTCGTGCTGATCGGGGGATCGAGGCGGTGGTCTCCCGCGGACCGACTTGGGCGTCCTCCCCCTCGGCGTCGTCGCGGCGGATTTAGACTTGGCCTTCGCCGGGGTGACCGGCGCAGACTTGCTCGCTCCGTTGGACCCGCCAACCTCGAACCTCGCCACCAGGTGCGGGCACGTCTTCCGCACCAGCGACATGCGCACGCTCCTGCGCTGCGCCTGGGCCTTGAGGAACGCGAGGTCGTCGCCCCGCTCGTGGAAGTTTGGGGGTAACGCTCGGCCTAGGTACTCATCCCCGAGGCCGACGCCCGCGCCGCCCAGCTCGTTGGCGACCCTTTGTACCTGCCTCTGCCACTGAGCCCAGTGCGCCGGGTCCGCGGAGTTGACCTCGAGGAGGTACCTCCACGGGGGAGCCTTGTTGTTCCCCGATTCCTTGGCGATGCGCTCGACGATGAACTCCACGCCCTTGGGGGCCAGCAGCTCCCAGCGCCGCTCCGGGGTGACTGCCGATTCGTTCTCCTTGCGCAGAGCCCTCGCGGCGGCGCGCATGTCCCACTCCACCAGCAGCGGGAGCAGCTTCTGGCGCGTCACCCGGGGTTCCCACCCGCAGTACGTCTCCATCAGGTCCTGGAGCTGTTCAACGTCCGGCCTGTGCCTCCACTTCATCTTTTGCGGGATTCCAGCACCGTCGGGCCCGACGCTCACAAACTCGACATCCTCGGCATCCTCAAGCGCGTACTCCGCGTCGATCGCCTGCTGTGTGTACCCGCGAGCGGCGTCCCTGAAGCTCCGCGTGTACCCGTCCGTAGCGTTCGCGCGCTCGCGAACCTTGTGGAGCCATCGCTCATCCTCCCTCGCGTGAAACGGGCACTCGCACTCGCCCTCGCGCTCCACGCAGCCGGTCTCCGTGCCGCACACCGTACACCCGCGTGCCCCGTGCGCCTTGACCTTGCCCTTCCTGCACCCGTCGTGCTTGCACCGCGCGCAGCCCGTGCACTTATCCAGGGACGCGATGCTCGGGTCCGGAGCTGACGCGAGGAAGTCGTCGAGGCGCTCGGGTAACGTCCGGTCCCGCCGGGGTACGCCGGCCTTTCCAGCGAGTCGGCGCCGAACCGCCTCGCTCTTGGCCAGCGCCCTGACCACTAACAGCGCCTTGGTGCCGCCCACGTTCCGCGCACCCTGCAAGTCGTAGTCGCCCCCCGTCAACAACGCGAGCGCGGTGAGCGCCGGGGCCACGTGCTCGACCTTGTCGCCCAGCATGAGCCGCGTCGCGAGGTCCGCGGCGTCGACCCGCTCCATGGCGAGATCCTTTTGGTTCGCCGCGGAGAGCTTCAGCGTCTTGAACACGGTCCTCGCGCCGAAGAGTAAGGAGTCCCCGTCGCTCGTGACGCACCCGTCGACGATGTCGAGGCGATCTATGGCCGCGCACGTGGCCTCCGCCTCGCCCGGGGCCTCCACCCCGGGGAGCCCCAGCGCGCGAAGCACGCTCAGCGCCACGTCGCCGCATCTCCCAAACGCTCCGCCTCCACCGCCGGTGCATTGAGCGCCCCATCTCGCCCTGAGCGCGCCGAGCTTTTCCCACGGGGCTTGGCCGTCGATGACCCCGACGGGGACGCAGCCGTGTCGGAGGTAGTTGAGCGCGCGGTCGAACACGATCTTCGCCGTCTTGGAGGCGTCGGGATCGTCAAAGCCGAGGTCCTCGTTGAACACCTCGTCCAACGCCGGTTGCGTGCACGCCTGTAAGATCCAGAGGCTGAGGTCGACCGCCAGGGCTTTGCCGTCGACGGATTCGCGGATGATCCTCTGGGCGTCCGGGTCCTCCTCGTCCGACCCGTCCACCTTGACGATGGCGCCCTCGTCGTCCAGCAGCTTCCTGCGATGATGGGGTGGGCGGGGATGGGGGGATGCGGTCAGCGGAGATTCCGAGCGTTTTGGTCACGTTCCCCTCGCATCTCTCTGACTGATGACGGGGTGCATCGAACGGGGGAGCGAGGGGGGTGGTGTTTCGGCGGGATATCAAGGTCGGGGCACGCACCATAGGTTGTTGATACCCATGTCGAGCCTTCTACGCTGACTATCGGTCGACCCTTGGTCACCCGAGGTGGGGGGAACGCGCGTCCCTCTGGGGGCGGGGGTGCCCGAAACCAAGCTCTCTGGAAAATCACGGCGACTGCGACCGATAAGCCGGATCAATCTGACGTGTCATCCGCCCCACACCGATCCGAGCGTACGACCCGCAGATCCAACCGACACGAACGATGGGAGGAGCAGCATCCAAGCCCGAGGACATCCTCAAGGTTGTCGACCAACCCGTCAACTACCAGCCCCCGCTCGAGGTCAACGGCGACAACACCATGGTCTACTTCGACCTCCAGCTCGGCCGATACGGGGACGCCACGAAACTCGGCCGCGTCGTGATGGAACTCAAGGACGACGTCACGCCAAAGACGGCTGAGAATTTCAAGCAGCTGTGCATGGCGGGAGAGGGTGCCGGATATAAGGGCAGCCGATTCCACCGCGTCATCCCCAGCTTCATGTGAGCATTTACCCCGCCGCGATGTACCAATCCCGATCCAAATCGTCGAAAACCTGAGAAAAACCAACTGAACTTCCATCAAAATCGTCCATCCATCTAATCGCGACAGGTGCCAGGGCGGTGACTTCACCAACGACAACGGCACGGGCGGCAAGTCCATCTACGGCAGGACCTTCCCCGACGAGAACTTCACCCTCCCCCACACCGGACCCGGCGTCCTCTCCATGGCCAACGCGGGCCCCAACACCAACGGATCGCAGTTTTTCCTCTGCACCGTCGCCACGCCGTTCCTCAACGGCAAGCACACCGTCTTCGGTCAGGTCGTGGAGGGCTACAACGTCATCAAGGCGATCGAGGCGTGTGGCTCCCGATCGGGTGACACCAGCGCCGACGTCATCATCGGCGACTGCGGCGTCGTCGCGTCAGCCAAGGGATCCGCGAAGGGCGGTCGCAAGATGACCACCGGGACCCGAGGCTATCACACCGCGGCGGCGGCGGCGGCGAGCGCGCGATTCTCCGCGCGCGCTCGCGTCGGCGGTATCATGCGCGTCGCACCCCGCGCGGTGCCCCGCGTCGGACGCGCCATCTCCGTCATGTCAAGG
>Ga0257106_1001740_pt1 | contig 10500 bp, 10 predicted proteins | sample LP_taG_3_FD_190177 | JGI IMG/M metagenome (GOLD analysis project Ga0257106, IMG submission 190177) | Marine microbial communities from Northeast Subartic Pacific Ocean, Canada - LP_J_2011_P26_10m | ecosystem: Environmental > Aquatic > Marine > Oceanic | place: Canada: Northeast Subartic Pacific... | reverse complement strand
GGCAGAGGTAGCCAGAGCAGCAGCTCAGGCAGAAGCAAACGAGAGTGCTGCGACTCTGGCAGGTATTCTCAAAGCGATTACGGACTCTAGCGACAAAATTGACAAAACTGAACTGAAGCTAGACGCTGTTACTACATCACTGGATGGCCTGAATGATAGGGCAGACAATGGCCGCGTCCCGCCGCGTCCCGGAACTCGCGTCTCTCGCGTCTTGGCGGCGTCTGCAAGACGCAACGTTGCCTAGGGGCCCCTCGGACTGCTATCTTATGCGCCCGCTATACGCCTGTAGCGAGATAGTAAACTCCGACACGGGGAGGCAGCCAAGTGGGGCTGCCCTGCCGTGTGAGGGTGAACTATCGAGGTTGCGCAGTGGCGGTACACCGGCGTCTCTGTTATCCTCACGTCACCTCAGCTGCCGTAGTACACGGGGGCCGGGGCTACTGGACGAACGGGCAGAGGATCTGCCTCACTAGGCCCAGGAAGACTCTCCGTCTATTACAGTGCGGGATGCAACTATAGCAGGGTTAGAAAGTATTAAGGAAGGGAACTTTAGTGATAAACGGCGACTATCGAGGTCATTGGTAAAGTTTGTGTTGGAATCGCCCAGTTTGCTGGGGTATGCTATTCCCCCTAGTGCAATTCTGAAGCTACCATCGTACCTGGCTCCTCTTATATCGGCCATGCGCGACGTTGGGGGCTTTGTTCGTCGCGGGGTTTGTTTGTAAATTCGCGTGTGCGTTTCGTGCGTGTAGTGCGAGTGTCGCCCGTGTGTTTCTCGGTTTTGATTGCGATCACAGTGCACCTGCTAGGTACCATGATAAACGGCGACTATCGAGGTCAGAACGCGAGTGTGATTAAGCACAATCAAAGTGCGCTCGGCGATAAGCCAGCTTGGGCCGGCCTAGATGTACGTTGATCACTCCACTGGCTATGCTCATGCTATACTATGCTGGTGCTGAATACTAGCATACTCGGATTCTAACACCCACTACTCTGCGGAGTGTCGACCAGGGGGCGCAACTTCTGGCCTGTTTGAAGAGCCAGGCAGCTGCTTACTCGCCTTCCATTTGGACATCCATGCGCAAATATGCTTTAAGCTCCTCACTCTCATGAGATGCCAGGTTTGACAGCTCCCATGACAACTGCCATACGTGCACATTGCCGTTTGCATCACCACAGGCCAGAAAGTCACGTTGTCTGTGATTAAACTGAATTGAATGTATGCGCGTTCGGGTGCTCTTGGTGGCGGCGGGGTTTTCAAGCTCGGCGACTGGTACCATCGCCTGTGCCCCACCAAGGTCATAGACGCGCACCACGCCACCGTCACCTGCAATCGCAAAGATTAGAGGACGCACTTTTGACCAGTCTGCGGCATAGAGTCCGTTGAGTAAACAAATGCGGTCTTCATCTCTAGCACTACAACTTCCCGAAGAGACGAGAGCATTCTTTTGCATTGTCGATCTGAGCTTCAGGTATCCATCGACGCCAACAGAAAGAAAAACGTTTCTATTAAATGGTGACGATGCAATTGCCGTGGTTGGTCCGACCTATGCATGTATATGTTCATCGCAACTCACACGATCACAAAGATTGCATCAAGACAGCGGCACCAACGTGAGCCTCAAATTCGGTTACTGCCTTAGCTAGAAAAGGGAAAATGTGGTTGGATTTCGGCCTGGAGGCAAAGATATCCTTGGCGGTCACAACTTCTTTCCTCGAGCTGTTGGCCCAGTATTCGACATGCTTGCGCACTTTAGTTCTGGAGTCTGGGGGTAATTCTCGGAGTATATCATCAGCTGCCTTTTCCCAGCGCACCTGTTCGTCAATGGCCACTGCTGTATGCAACTTAGCTTTAGGTTTCAAAGAGAAACGTGACACAAAGCCTCCCTCAGATCCTATCAAAATACCAGTCAAGTCCATAGCCATCGCCGTGCCCCCTACCGCAGGGGAGCTTGTTTTGCTTCCAAGGGCTTGCGCAGGTATCGTCGCTCCCCGTACCGGGTATGGTAATCGACCACTAATTACAGCATTCGCTGGTTCTATTGTCTTCAATGACCACCAAAGAATCCTTCCCTCGCCAGACAGCGAAACTAGCCAGTAGGCGTCCTTGCTGCTTATGGGTACCGCAAAATTTCGAGTCCATTGTAACGCAGTCACGGGTTCGCGATGAGTATACTCGCTCACTTCCGAGCATGCTTCAAGAAAATCGCCGCTGGACGCTAAATCATATATCAGTATCTCACCGTTGAATGAACCAGCTGCAAGAATCGAGGGATATGATGGGTGGCATGCAACTGCTGTTAAGCAACAGTTATGCTCCGCTGAGTAAGTTGGATTGCCTGGCGAAAAATCTGTTCGAAACAGAGACCAGCAGCAGAGCATCCCCAAATCGTCACACCATCCACATAGATCTGGTCTGCCAAACACCGCACACACCATAGAGCCGGTGGCATTCCAGGATAGGCCAACACACTGCAGTTGGCTCGAATCAACAGACTCGCAACTGAGCGTGTATTTGTAGGACACGCCCCTGTGCTCTGTTGCACCTAGCGCGACTAAGCTATCGAAGGCATCTTGGGGCAACTCCAGTTCCTGTAGCATCTTCGATGCAAGTGTGCCTATCTTGTCCAGCTGAAACGTCTTGTCAACCGCAACTTTATGAAGAGGCTCTGTCTGGACCGAAATCGCAGGAACTGAGCTTCGCCCAGTGGATGTGCTCACGAATAATCCATCTGCTGTCTGCACTCCCGCGTCATCGGACGCCGAGGCGCTAATAGACAAGAAGCGGGTTGACAGGCAAAGGGAGTCGCAAAAGTCACTATCGGGACTGTGTGCCAAATAAGGAGTCCGTTGCATAGATAACGCGGGTTTGCGAGGTCCTTCGCTCTCGGCTACTCTAGTGTCTTCGAGTCGAGCTCGAGCAGGATATAGAATGATATGATTGGATTAGGAGCTGGTTAAAAGGTTATGTCTTCAACATGGGAGTGGCCTTCGAGCCCCGAGTGACTCCGGGGTGCGGGGTGGTAAACTTTGATTAGATCCTTCTTGGGTGTACTCGGGGGGGGGGCTCGGGTGACTTCCCCTGGGTCCAGGGCGAGTTCCTGGCATCTATTTTCTGGGTCGGTCGTGTGTGCAGTGCGCGAAACAACGTACATCTAGACACGCCCGTACGAAATAAGAAAATGATATTTAATAATTAAATCCAGCCAGCGGCCGCAGGGACATGTACTACACCTCCTGAAAATTTGCCGCGCGCGCGCGCGCGCGCGGGTCTAGTGCGGGTTGAAAGTCAACTTTTCGCGGAAGACGATCCTCACGCCCGAGTGTCTCAAAATGTACGACGCTACCGCACTCACAACGCCAGCCCCGGCGAAAGGACCCCACTTTCGGGCGGTTTACGACACCCCAACTTCAACTTTTATGTTGAACTTGGCAACCAACCAAGCTGAACTTCAAGATACAAAACCCCAGGCGTTTCGTTTCAAGGGTTTGTTTCGCGCACTGCGGGTACGGTCCACGGCCCCGGCGGGCCCCGGGCGCCGCTCTGGCCCCGGCGCCACGGCGCCGCGCTCGGTCCGAAACCGTTGCGGCTCGGCGCCGCCGGCACCGAATCGCAGCGCGCCGCGGGTCAGCGGCGTCCATATGAACTCCTAGGACACGGTGTGGCCGCCGGTGGGCCTCCAGGGGCGGCACACATCGCAAGACTTGGCCTGTCCACGCCTCACCCCGAAAGCGCGGACAGTGTCCGCACTTCAGCTCCACCCCCGGCCAGCACGAAATAGGTGGCAGTGCTTTAACCCCGGTCGGTTCATATACAGCCCCCCGGGGGTCGAGCCGGGCTGATCTTCGACGCAGGCGGCCTCCTCGGACCAAGGGGCTGGCCCACTGCCGGGTTTATATGTGGCTCCCCACGATAGGATCCCGGATCGAATGGCTGGATATCAAATCGAGAAAATCGATGGCAAAGAGGGCTTGGGCAGTGGTGATGGGCACCTTTGGCGGGCTCTATCCCGGCGCCATGACCACCGATTTGGAAAATTCTTGTTGCATCTGAAAGCCCTCAACGCCGCCTTGGCCGCTGAACCACTCACTCGAAATCTTGGGGTGCAACGTAAACCCGGCATTCTATCGTGGGGAGCCACATATACCGCTTGATCCTAGTTAGGAGGAACTCGCTGACATGCGCGCGTTGCTCCTTGCCTATGCGGGCGTCGTCACAGCGTTTGTGCAGCCTCGTTTAATTGCTCTTTCGGCGTCGTCGCTTATAAAGTCATCCCCGATCGCGCGCTCGGGGATTAAGTTGTCCGCTGCGCCGACTATGATGCCATCGCCGGATGACCCTCCCGAGGTGACTGTCTTCGCGCGACTTATATCTGCGTGACATCACTTCCGTTAGGTGGACCCGCGACGACGGGATCCTGAAAAACCGAGCATCCCACCTGTGCGAATGCCTATGGTGGACACAGGCGATGGCCAGATGGACGTAATATCCCGTCTCCTCCGGGACCGAATTCTACTCTTGGGACGGGGCGTCGATGACGAGGTTGCGAACGTGCTCGTCGCACAGCTGCTCTACCTCGCGAATGATGACCCTACAAAAGATATCACCCTGTACATCAACTCGCCGGGCGGGTCTGTGAGCGCAGGAATGGCCATCTACGACACGATGCAGTTTGTACCATGCGATGTCAGCACCGTTTGCTTTGGCACCGCCGCGTCTATGGGGGCATTCCTACTCGGTGCCGGTGCCAAGGGTAAGCGCCGATCGCTGCCGAACAGCCGCATCATGATCCATCAACCTCTTGGTGGCGCGCAGGGGCAGGCCGCAGACATTGAGATTCAGGCAAAGGAGATCCTGTTTGTGCGCCAGCAGCTAAATACTTTCATCTCAGAGTATACCGGGCAGCCTATGGATAAAATAGAAGAGGACTGCGACAGGGACTTCTTCATGTGTCCTGAAGAGGCTCTTTCCTATGGGTTGATCGACGAAGTTGTCAAGACCAAGACGTCCCATATTGCCATGCCGCCGATGCCTGAGCTGGCATTCTAAAGTCCCGTCATATCCCCTGGTTACAGCGGCGAATCAAAATTATGGTGCTGCCTTGGCCCACCTAGCTCCTACCATGAGCTCCCGGCTGCGGGCGGGGCCCCGGAGGAGCAGAGGCTAGGTCCCAAATTACGCGACGGCGTTATTAACGTGAGCGTCGCCACGGCGTTATTTACGCGTTATTTACGCGTTATTTACGCGGAGCTTTTTTTTTATTTTATTTTTTTGTTTTCGCCGGGGGTCCGAGATGCAAACGGCGTCGATTTAGACTAGAAAAAAAAAGTTGAGTAAAAACAAAAATGGACCGCGTTATTTACGTAAATTTACGCGAGTTCCTGGCCACGTTTATTATGGCGTTTATTACGCGTTATTAACGCGTGCTTTGGGACCTAGAGCAGAGGTCGACGTGAAGTGATAAGAAAAATCGAAGTGAAAAAACGGCGAGTATCGCCCTCAGGATGCGAGTGTGGTTGATTAGACCACCCAAGTGATAGCGATAGTCCTAACATATCCCGCCGGCAAGCGACCACCGAACTCAGCCCCCCGTACGTTACTTCTCCACTGGCACATGCCCCTAGCATGTCCCTAACAAGCACTACGAAAAACCCAGCAATCCAATAGGCAATCTCAAGGCGAGCCTAACTAGGGTAGGTACAGTATCTGCGCTGCTCGGATATGAGATTCAGCGTGGGAGTAACGCGTTATCATTCGACAAGTCCTTCATTTGTCGGGTCTGATGCCACTCTGTCTCGCTGATGAATTTGGATCCCTAAATCTATCAGTTGAAGATCGACAAATGAAGGCTGACGGACCGAAAGCACTCGCTCGTGCCCGGGCGGCACACATTCTGTCGCGGAAGTTCGCAAATCGAGACCGAGTCAAGGCCAAGCTCTTGGAAAGCCAAGAAATGGCGCGGACGAGAGCAAGGGCGGGTCGAGAGGCAACGAGACGCCGTTGGAAAATTAGAACGCAGCACTCTCCATTTCTTGTAGATTTGGTCGCAGAGAATGAGCGCCTCGACGAGGAGAATAAAGTGCGCCTGGCAGCGGAGGCACGCCAGGTACAACTTCTTGACAAACAGCGTGTTGCGCTGAAGCAGCAAGTAATCGTGCGAGCGCTCCGCGAAGAGTCGGACCTAGATGCGCTTCGACGTGAGAAGCGCGCCATAGTTGACGAAGAACGTCGACTCAAGGCCTTGCTTGATCTTGAAAAGACGCAGACCCGCAGCAAGGTTGATATGCAAGCAGCTGAACGCGCCGAGCGCCAGCGAACTGTAGCCAAAAATGATCTTCGCCGCCAGAAAAACATTGACCGCCTTCAAAACAAGCGATTACTCAACCGGAAGCTTCTCCGTGAGGCAGCCGATGTTCCCGGTGAATATGACTGCACGTTCTGAGGTGACAGGAATCTCACGATAGAAGGAAAGTGCGATCTAGCTCCCCCAGAGCGATCTAGCTCGAGTATGTTCCGTGACATGCCACGTGCGGCGGAGCTCGTACATAAACCCCAGGGCCCTCCTTGAATGTGCCCACTGAGAGCGTCCAGGTAGCGCCTACTCCGGGTCGCCGCTGGCCGCGGTAACCAAAATGAATGGCGACTTCCGCGACCCCGATCGGGGCGCGATTCTGGCTTCTTACTCGGGGGTGGTAAGTGTCGGGTATCCTGCCCTCACTGGCAAATCTGGGGCGCGGAGCGCGTTTGAGCACGCCCGAGAGGCGCCGAGTCGAGCAGAAGCTGGGTTCGCGTCGCGTTTTTTTCCGACTGACAGGCCTCGTTCGCCCCCCGAAGGTCGCCTTTGGGGCCATGCACGCTAGGGTCGTCGTGCGGTCACCACTTGTCGGGACTCCGAGTCGGAGGTCACCACTTGATTTCACGCCCAGATGATCGCAGCCCATGGGACGCCCACGGCACTTTCGTCCGTAGCCACGAAATCTGGAGTGACTCTGGTTTATTGAGCGTTGAACCGGACAGAGCTCGCGCGGCCGTCAATCGTCAAGCTGCATCCCCATTTATGGTCCCCCTTGAGACTTGGCAGAGTTTAATAATATTTTAAGAAATACCTGGCGGCCAAGGTCTTAACTGGCCGCTGACTATCCTGTCCGGACGTGTGAGCTAAATATGCCCAGTGAGAGCGTCAAGGTAGTCGTTCGAGTGCGCCCGCTGTCCCGAAAGGAGCAGCAAGATGGGCATATCGCGACAACTGTGGCGGAGGAGGCGCAAGGCACCATTACTTGTACCAACCCGAAGGCCGATGCGTCGGACCCACCCAAATCATTTACTTTTGATGCGGTTTTTGCAGCAAACTGTACACAGAAGTCCATCTACGACAAGTGCGGTGCTACGGTCGTCGAGGCCGTGCTCAATGGTTACAACGGAACTATATTCGCATACGGTCAGACAGGGGCAGGGAAAACTTTCACCATGGAAGGCGTCCCGGACCCCCCTGAACTGCGCGGTATTATTCCCAACGCTTTCCAACATATCTTCGATAAGGTTGCAGTTGCCGAGGAGCATCAGCACTTTCTCGTGCGCGCATCCTACCTCGAAATTTATAATGAAGAAATTCGTGATCTTTTGTATTTACATGTGTCTGAGTATCATCTTTCGTCAACTCGTGATCATTCTGCGTCTTGACGTAAAACAAGTATTACATAGGTCAAAAGAACCGAAGAACCGATTAGATTTAAAAGAAAATGTAGACTCTGGCGTTTACGTGAAGGATCTTACCTCGTTTGTGGTGAAATCATCGCATGAAATTGATCAAGTAATGCAGGCAGGCAAGAAGAATAGATCGGTGGGCGCGACGCTTATGAATGCTGGTTCTTCGCGATCCCACGCCATCTTCACCATCATTGTGGAGTGCGCAGAGGTGGATGAAAAACGTGGTGAGCACATACATGTGGGCAAATTAAATCTTGTTGACTTGGCCGGCTCGGAACGTCAAGCGAAGACAGGGGCCACAGGCGATCGGCTGAAGGAAGCAACGAAGATAAACCTGTCCCTGTCTGCACTAGGGAACGTTATTTCGGCCCTAGTAGATGGCAAGTCGCAGCATATTCCATATCGTGATTCAAAGTTGACTCGTCTACTACAAGATTCATTGGGCGGAAACACAAAGACGGTGATGTGCGCCAATTGCGGTCCGGCAGGCTATAACTTCGATGAGACCATTTCTACACTCCGGTATGCGAATCGTGCAAAGAACATCAAGAATAAGCCAAAAATTAACGAGGACCCGAAAGATGCTATGCTGCGGGAATTCCAAGATGAGATCAAACGACTTAAGGAGCAACTGGCGAGTCAGGGCTCGGATGGCTCTGGCTGTGGCACTGGCGAGGGTAAGATAGTCACTGAACAACGAGTGGTGGAGAAGGTTGTTGAGGTTGAAAAAATTGTTGAAGTACAAGGTGCAGCGACAGAAGAGGAGCTTGCCGAGCTCAAGGCAGCAGCTAACAAAGAGACTGAACAAATGCGTCGTCAAGCGGAAGCCGAGATGAAGGAGGTGTTGGATTCCCAGACTCGCACCACGAAAGAGCGAGAAAAGCTAAAACAGAAGCTCGATGCAGAGGCAGATCGTGCAGCACACTCGGAGAAGCAGCGCCTCACTCTTGAAAAGAAGTTGCAATCTATGCAGGAAAAACTCATGCAGGGTGGTAAACTCCTAGACAAGGCGGCGAAGCAGGAGGCCATGTTGCGTCGCGCTCAGCTCGAACTGGAGGAGCGGAAAGAGCAGGAGCAGGCTCTCGCTCGTCAGGTTCGTGCAAAGGAGGAAGATATTTTTGCGCTTGAGGAGAAATATGCTACAAAACAGGACGAAGCCGATGACAAAACCCGAAAGCTCAAGAAGCTCTGGCAGCGGCTTCAGACATGCCAAGGTGAGGCACATGACATGCAGCAAGAGTTTCAGCGCGAACGCGAAGATATGCTTGACACCATCCGCCAACTCTCCCGGCAGCTCAAGCTAAAAGAACTACTGATGAATAACTTCGTGCCTCCCGAGGAAGAGAGAAAATTTGAGCGACATGCGATCTGGAATGATGAGGAAGACACCTGGGCAATCAGAGGGGTCGAGTTTGCTGGCAATCGCAGACGACCCAAAGTCGGGAACTCCTGGCGCCCTGGCTCAGCCATTGGCCGTGGGCGTGACCGGCCAGATGCAGAAGATGCGACATCTGGTAAACTTACCCCTACCGGCCTGCCAAACCCGTACCAACATTACACGAACGATGATGCAGACAAGACTACACTGGATGGTAACGAAATCGAAGACCGTTCACGCATCAAGACGAGGCCCAAGTCTGGTCGACCGACAACTGCATCCAGGCGGCGCAAGGACGGCTAAGTGGCAACTGGCGAAATTTCAGGACTGACCAGACTCTTTTGCTTGTGCAGCGGGCTCAACTGCAGATCTGGGCGGTGCTTACAGGACCGCAGTCTCATTACATAATACAGGGTCGGCGAACTTATAGGGGGCCTGGCAAGCCAAGGGCGCGCCTGCGCGACGGGGGGGCAATACGATTCAAGCACGACTTTGGAACGAGTGGCTCTGAGCTTTTGTCCGAGGCCCTTCATTATTTTTCGTGCAGAGATACTTTTGAACGAGTGGCTCTGGGGCATCGCCCCGTGTCCGAAAATGCATCAAAAGTGCTGCACGAAAAATCGGGTGGCCAGGAAACTTTGCCCCGACGTCTGTCGGACATAAGATATGTGTTTGAATGGTATTGCCCCCCCGTCCTCTGCAGGGGTGGACATTAAAAAAAATCGCGCGCTTAAAGGCCGGGCCCCAAGCCGGGTGCTATCTCCCACCCACGATGTTGCCTGCAGTATATTTATGTGACACGAAACGACCATTGACCCAGGGGCTGCCCCGACGGACGCGAAGATCGCGACCGGAACACTATGTAACGCGACGCGCGCACCATGTCATGACGCTGAAACGCACTGTGCCATGGCATGATGTTCAAAGCGACTCCGGGCCCGCCCCCTGGGCCCCGGTCGTAGCCATGACGTGCACAGGGGCGCTTCAAGCAAATCAATTCAGCGTCCGAGGCCCCGGGGTTAGAATGTGTTCCCGCTGTGCCCACATGAGGTGCCGGCACACGCCCAGGCCCCGGCCCCGTCGACTTTGGGCCCGACCAAACGTGCCGGCACACCGACAAAACGCTATTTCTGGTTGTGCCGGCACACTTCGCTTCGCCAGATCTGCCGGCACACTGTGCCGGCACAAGATACACCCACTGAGCAGGGGGTAGACGCGCGCGGAATTTTTTTCGGGTCTCTAGCCTCCCTTTAGGCCCCACTCGACCCGACTAATATCCCGGCGCGGCTAGCTTAACGCAGATAGTCCCGACCGCGCGGCTGGCGCCTCAAAAGTTTTGCTTTCCACCTTGGTCGCGCGCCGCGCACGCGTGCCAAACGCGCGCGGCTACCCATCTCGGCCGTCTCGTGTCCAC
>Ga0257106_1001739_pt1 | contig 10503 bp, 7 predicted proteins | sample LP_taG_3_FD_190177 | JGI IMG/M metagenome (GOLD analysis project Ga0257106, IMG submission 190177) | Marine microbial communities from Northeast Subartic Pacific Ocean, Canada - LP_J_2011_P26_10m | ecosystem: Environmental > Aquatic > Marine > Oceanic | place: Canada: Northeast Subartic Pacific... | reverse complement strand
TTTTTGAATTTTTTTTTTTTTCTTTCAAAAAGGAATATTTGAGCACCTCGAATAGGTACGAAAGAAAAAAGGCAATGATTACTCCTATAGACGAGGACGCACCGCTACTGATTTCGACCAGTCGCATCAACATGACGTAGCTCAGACCAAAGTATCCGAAATTTGTCGCGATCACGTTCAACCTCGCGACGAGATGCACCTTGTGACTCATCAAGAACTGTGTTTTAAAAGAGGTTAATTTTAAATAATGGATAATGTTGTTGGTTTAAAAAACGCACGTTGTGTGCGGCGAATCCTCGCTCGCGCAAAGCGACGATCTCGAGCTTTTTCAAAAGTCTCGCCCTCCGTTTTTCTTTCTCCGTTTGTTGTCGAACTTGTTTGCGACTTTTGCTTCGCGAGGGACTCGTCGTCCTCAAAGTCGCCAGCGTGACGTTATACGAAGCCGGTGATGCCGACATTTTGTCGCGAGGGGGAATGTTCTTCACGACGCGGGGGGGAGAGCGAATGGCGCTTTTTTGCTCCGAAAAGTGTCTCAAGAACTCTTTGTGTTCGTCTTGTTGCGCTTTTTTTGCTTTTTTTATCGTTTCTTGTTTTTCGAGAGCGATGTGTGTGTGTGCTCTTTCACGTGGCCTGCGGATATTTGTTGTTTCGTGCGAAAAAATGCATTGAACCACCTTTTGATTTTAACACACCGACCAAAAGACGCATCAAATATTCTCTCAAAAGTCTCTCCACATAATCAATCTCGCATCTGCATCTCATCATCACAGAGATATCAAACGTACGAGAAGAGCTTTGACGCTTTTCAGAGAGAGAGTTTAGGTGCGCTGCTGAACAACAACAACTCCTTTTTCATCGTCTCTGTTTTTTTTAAATCGTTTTAGCGCGCGCGCGTGCGTGTAATATATGCGCGTCGTGCTCATTTTAATCACCCGTCGCATGGCGCTGCTCTTTCCCATGTGGTGACGATGATCGCCGTAAGAAGAACACGCGCACGTCGCCTTTTTCGCGCGAAAGAAGAAGACAAAAAGAAGAATCGCCAAAGAAAACACAGTAGCCATCGTCTGTCGCGCGCGGTGATGCGCAGAGCGCTGTTGCTCTTGTTATTAGTATTATTAGTATTAACGCAGATTTTGCTCTCTTTTTACACACAAAAACAAGCTCAAGACCATGAGGAAAGAAAAGAACGAGGAAAAGACGAATACTCCGAAACTTTCCTACGCGAAAGGGTTATCGCACGCGGTGTTGAAATACTTAGAAGAGGAAGAGACGAAGGCGTTCATGGAGAAAATCGAGAAGAACGAGGAGGAGGAGGAGGAGGAGGAAGAGGAAGAGGACGAGAAGAGTATCGTCGTTGCGCCCCGCACGGAGGATGTTCCGAAAGACTTTGAACGGAAAGAGAAGAAGAAGAAGAAGAAGAAGGAGGAGAAGGAGGAGGTTTTTGGAGTTGGAACGCCGTCTTTGAATTCCGATGGGAGCGGAGAGAAGAAGAAAAAGATGATGAAAAGGAAGGAGAAGAAGACAGAGACGCCAAAAATGTCGTCGTCGCCCTCGAAGGAGACGGCGGAGGAGGCCGGGAACTTGAGCAGATTCCGTTCAGCGTTTGATTTGATTCAATTACAAATAATCGATCCCGCGGAGGAGCTTTTACGAACGGGAGGAAAGAAGAAAAATGACGACGGTGATGTGCGCGATTCGCCTCGAGAATCTTCTCAAAGGCGAGACGTTTTGTCCGCGGATGGAAGCGCTCGCGGGACGCCCGTAACAAAAAGTTTTGTTGAAGCAGGCACGACGCCAATGCAACAGCAAAGAGAGCGACAAGAACAACAAACGCTCGTGCGAATGGATAAAGGAATAAACACTGAGCCGGGACCGCAGCGAGGCGGTAAAAAAATAATGTTGAAAGCGATGCCGAGAGAAGTCGGGAGGAGCCAGTCGTTTACGAAAAGAAAGCAACAAGTAAGACCAGAAGTCGAAATCGTCGAAAAACACGAAGCACTGCTCAAAGTGATCGGAGCGACAGAAACGGGACAAAAAACAACGACGAAAGGTACTGAAATCAGACCACCAATACGGTCCGATTCGTTCAAGAAGAGGGGACGAGAGAGCATAAAAAATCAGCTGCTACAGTCCGCTAAAGCGTCGATGGCTGAAAATATGCGCTCGATGAGCCAACCAAATTTGGTGCAGTATCAACGACGAGAATGCGAAGAAAAGCAGCCCAAAATGCATACATCGTTGAGTTTTGAAGACTTTCTCGAAAATGCATTAATCGGTACCACCGACGTCACCGGCGGGAGTGGGAACGACAACAACAACGACAACAACCCGCATTCTCCGCGAAGCGAATCTTTCAAAAATATTGCGAGCTTTTGGAAGCAGTGCGAAGGAGAAGAAGAAAGAAACGAGGGAGACAGCGGCGAGAAGATGGATATTACCACGAATGCTCAGTCGCCGCACCAACCGCACGGGCGACAAAAATTCTGCGACTGCAAAGAGTGCGTCGCCGCTTTGATGGAACACGCGGCAAAAGTCGGGCGCTACGTCGTCGCGCAAGAAGATGAAGAGAAACGGCAAAGAGCGAAAGAGCAGCGGCAGAAAAAAACAGCGCACGGGCAACAAACAACAGCAGAGACAGTAGTAGCGACAAATATCACGAGCGCGATGACGACGAGCGCGACGACGACATCGACGCCGCCCTTACATCCAAACTTCCAGATTCCGCCTCCTTTACTCTTAGCCTCCGCGGGCATAACCGGGGGAACCTTCGATATCGCCGCAAACCCTCTCCTGACGACGGGGAGAAAAACAACAACATCCTCCCCTTCTCCTAGAATGTACAACAATACCAACAAGTGCGCCCTTTCGCCCGCCGCGCTCCTCGTCAACTCGTTCGTCATGTCCCCTCTCTTGGACCAACTGCCGTCGGCCTTGCCGTCGGCGGCGGATGATTTAAAACAATAACGAATGTAACAACCGCACACAAAAGGAACATGAACAAAAGGCAAAACGAAGAAAAAGAGAAACTGTACTATATACTACTACTGTAACTGTCGTCCTCGTTTTGCGCTCGAATATCTTGCTCCTCCCTTCATCGCGTTGATGACATTTTTTGGACCATTTTTACGTCTCTCGTCTGCTTCATAAAAATTCGAAACGTCGTCACTCCAAAGTAAAGTCTGTTGCTCTCCTCTCATTCGACGACGACTTTGACGAGAGCGCCTCTTCCGAGAGGTGGACGACAAACTCCCTCTCTTAAATTCTTCGTCTTCGAGATGAAAACTCCTCCTCTTTCCCCGACAAAAGAGAAGACAACATCAAGAACACATCACGATCCTCTCACCCCGCTTTTCCCGAACCGAGTCATCGCGCACTTCGATTTGGATTGTTTCTATTGCCAAGTGGAACGAAGTTTGGACGATTCCTTGAGAGAAATGCCGACGGGCGTGTGCCAGTACGACCCGTTCGAACGCGACGGCGTTTCCACGCGAGATGCGACGACGAGTGATAGGAAAACGCATCTCATGAGGCCAGGGGCGAACAACTCGCTCATAGCGGTGAGCTACGAAGCGAGGAAGCGAGGGGTGAAAAGGAACATGAAGATTGGAGAGGCGAGGAGGTGTTGTCCGGTGCGTTTTGCAGTCGTTGCTGTTGCTGTTGTTGTTCGCGGTTTTTTTATCTCTTTTTAACTCTCTTTGCTTTCATCATCGATCGGACGGATGCGTTTGCGTTTGCGCTTCTTGGTGTTCACATTTTTGACCCGACGCGTACACGAACAAACGAACAGGAAATGATTTTCGTGCAAGTGCCGACGAAACATTCAAAGGCGGATTTGAAAATCTATCGCGACGCCGGGGCGAAAGTCGCCGCGGAGTTGGCCAAGCACGGGACGATCGAGCGGGCGTCCATCGATGAGGCGTATTTAGACGTGACGAAAGAAGCGAACGCGGTGTTGGAAAAGTGCGAGAGGAACGAGATGGATTTCTATCGGGACGTGTTGATGAGCGAGAAAGTGAGTCGAAGTCACGTGGCTGGGGCGTTAGAGTGGGAAGCGAGAGAACGAAGGAGGAACGAGAAGAAGAGGATGAGAGCGTCGTTATCGGATGGGAGTAGTGGACAACAGGAGGTTGTGGTGACGTACGCGTCGCACAGAGATTTGCGGAGAGGCGCCGTGGATGAGATTGATGCGAGTAATAAAACTAGTATCAACAACAACAACACGGACAAAGAAGATAAAGAAAATAAAGAACACGTAGAAAGGAAAGCGGGAGACCCGCCTCCGCAAGACGAAGCGTCGAAATCTTGGCTCAATCGTCCGTTATCGGAATGGTCTCACAGGGAAAAGTTAAAAATAGCCGGCGCGTACGTGTGCAACGTCGCCAGAGAGGACTGTTTCGTCAATCTCGGATACACCTTATCCTGCGGCGTCTCGTCGAACAAAATGTTAGCGAAACTAACCAGCGGCATGAATAAACCAAATTGTTGCACGATTTTGGAAGAATCCTTCACGCCTTCTCTGTTGGAACACTTACCCATCGATCGCATTCGTGGTCTCGGCGGTAATTTGGGCGAAGAGCTTTCGGAAGTTTTAGGCGTCACCACCATCGGCGGTTTAGCCAAAGCCGATCGAAAGAGTTTGTTGATGGCGTTAGGGAGAGACGAGAAAAAAACGTTGTGGGTCCAAAGAGCCGCGAGAGGCGTGGACGACGACCCGGTCAAAGAGCGATCGGCGCCGAAATCAATCGCGACGAGCAAGACGTTTCGAGGCGCGATGTGTTTAGAGACGACGGACCAAGTCTTGAAATGGATCGGGGAGTTAGCGGAAGAACTTTCCGAGAGAACCGAATTAGATGGACAAGATTGGAAAAGGCACCCGAAAACGTTAACGTTGGGTATTCGCTCCAACTTAACCGCGCACTCCGCGCACCGGTCGCACCCGCTTTCCGGATCCGGCAACGACTGTCAGGCGGATAATCTGAAAACGCTCGGCGGGACAATTTTTAAAAAATTTCTCGCCGAGTGGGGCATTATGAATAATCGAGGGTTCCAATGCACGGTGTTGAGCTTAACGACGAGTAACTTCAAGCTGGAAGTGGAGAAGAGCGACGTCGGTCAAGGTTTGGGGAAGTTCTTGAAGCGAGGCGTGGACGTTTTCGATTTATTCGATGGAGGAGAAGAGAAATTAATAATGAAATCGGCGAAATCGTCTCCGCTAAAGAAAGGAGAAGAAGAAGAAAACGAAGAACAAACACGTTTTACCACGTTGTCGCCGCCAGCAGCGAACAAAGCGAGGACGACGACGATGATACCACCCTCGTCATTGCACGATGTTAGTGGTGAGGATGCACCACTTTTTACGAAGAAGAAAAAGAATAACGTCGTCGTCGTTCCAATCGCGCCTCCTCCTCCTCCCGAAGGAGGCGAGAAGAAAAATATTCGACCGAGAGAAAAGTTGGAAGAAAAACGGAAGCGCGAGGCGTTGTACAACGCGCAACTCGAATCCGGCATCGACGAGGAGACCTTTCGGAGTTTACCGCCGGATATTCAGCAAGAGTTGCGAAAGAATAAGAAAACAAAGTTTGTCGAATCGGGTAAAGATGTTGGGTTTAGCAAAGCGGCGACTATACCTTCGATAGCGTCCTTCTTCAAGAAGAAATGAACGAGTTCTTTGCGTGCGCAATACATACTATTTTAGATTAGAATTTTATTTACTAGGTACCTGTACTACTACTACTAGATTTAATCATATCCAACCATTCTTGCTCGCGATCGCCGCCGCGGAAGATTTTAAAGCCTAACTGTTCGAGCTTCTCGATGTTTGCTTCTAAACTATCGTCATCACCGTTATCATCGTTTTGGTTGCCGTCGTGACTCCTCGACCTCGACGTCGAAGACTGTATTCTGAGATGCTCGTTCAACGTCTCCTTGTAATACTCCCTATCGCCATCGTGCGCGGTGAATTTATACGCCCCAATCACTTTCAACTCTCGCGAATGCGTCTCAGGAATAAACTGTCTGTAATACCGAATCTTTTTCTTCAAGCTTTTACTGAAGAAGGTCCGTTTGCGTTCGATTTCTTTCGTACACTTCTTACCTCTCAAGACGACTTCTCGTCGTCTTCGACCATCTTTACACCCGTCGTCGTCTTCTTCGCCGTACCCGTCGAATCCCCACTCGTGGCGTAAAAAATACATCATGCTTTCTAATCCGTACCAAAACGACCGAGGTAAACCGGTCTCTTCCGATCTCGATCCGTAATCGTAAATCACGCACGGCGCGTCCGTGGCCAGTTTCAGGAGCAAATTCGCATCCACTTCGAGCATGATTTTTTCCATGTCGCCTCTCTCGCACAAGGTGGATTGCATGCGCATGAAATGAATTTGTTTGTGTGGGAAGTGTTCTCGAAGGACTGGTAACGCTTCGATGCCGTTTTTGAGGTTGATAAAGTGCGAGACATCTTGTTTTTCTTCTTCGATGGAAAGAGCAGATAACGGTAACGGAATTGGACGATTCGATGATTTTTTATTCGTTGTTGGTGCTCTTTTTCTTTTTCTAGATCTTTGACAAAGATGACGACGATGGAAAGAAGAAGCTGCTACTACTGGCGAGAGGAAATGCGACGATGCGAGTGTCGCCATCGTTATTATCGTCAAAGCGCGTTCGTTGTTGTGGGGAGTTTTAGTGTCTTTTTTGTACATAGAAAACATTGTTAGGGTTTCACAATAATCTTAAGTTATATAGTATTACACTACAACCCTAACAACACAAGGCTTTCTCTCTAGAAAGTTATGCGTGCTCGATTGGTATAGGGGTTATTACGTTCGCTTCACATCACACACCTTTCCCTTCGTACGCGAAGGACGGATTCGCGAAAGGTCCGCGGTTCAATTCCGCGATTGAGTACTGTTTTTTTTTGTAATTCCGCGTTTGATGTTTTTATTCGTATGTGTGTGTATTTTCGATTATTATTACTTTTGCAGCGCGCTTTTTTCTCACTCGTTAATTTCCCGTCGCCAAATCGACCCATCGAGCGTATTCTTCGTCCGTTGGTTCCGGGCACCCTTTTTCGAGCAAGTAGTTTTCGCACTCGGGTTGCTCGAAGTAACGAGCGGAAGCGATATATTCCCAGGTGTCAAGAGGCGCTTTCGCCTCTTCGCCTAATAAGTATTTGAGACAATCGAGTCGGCCATACCTTGCAGTGTTGTACACGCAGTCACGCTTTACCCCATCCGCTATCTTTCTTTCTTCAACAAGATATTTCACGATGCCTAAGTGACCACCGCATGCTGCTTGTATTGCCGCTTCTTCTTCTGTATCTCGCGAAGGGTTCACTTTGTCGAAAAGAAATCGAACACAGTCGAGGTGTCCTCGAATAGCAGCTTGTTTACACGACTTTTCTTCATCATACGGGCAATCGTTAGAGAAGCAGTACTTCAGTATCTCGAGATTACCTACATATGCTGCCCTATTAATCGTCTTTTCATCCCACTCACAATGCTTCACTTCTCTCGCCCACTTGAGAAACTCGAGTTTGTTCGTTGCAGCAACTTCCGCGCAAAACCAGGCTTTATCTACCACGTTTCCTTTGACATCTTTCTCTCCCCAGGCCATGCCATTCCACGCATATTCCAACGTCGAAATGGATGAACATTCGTGAACAATCACACGCAATTTCGATACGTCTACCCCGGCGTACGCAAGCACACCCCGACTCTCACTATTCACCTCTGCAAAGAACCTCCGATCTGTCCTATTCAATTTCGAAATCACATGCGAGCCAAAAACATCCTTGTGATGCAACACCAACCCCGTCCACAACTTCGTCGGTCCAAGCTTCAACCGCTCCAAATTCGCAACATGCTCCGCTAAAGCTTTTTCTTTCTCCCTCTTCTTCTTCCTCTTCTGCGCTCCAGATAACTTCTTCCCTCCACCCATCGTTGATGTGTTCTTCTTTCCAATACTAAAAACGGGCGAACGTTTTTTTGCGGTCAATTAATTACAAAAAAAAAACTCAAAAATCAAATTGATTTCAAACAACACAAAACAAGCGCTCATATTCATCATCATTTACACCATGGAATCCTTCATCCTCCAACTCCTTAAACCGATAATCGCGTTCCTGGAATCACTCACCCTCGACGAGCAGAAAAAGTTCGCGGCTTTACTCTCTATATTCGTCGTTTCGTTGACGTTTTTGACGAGCATTTTTGCAAAGAAAAAATCGAATCCAATCGCGCTACCGCTGGATGGGAAAACGGCGATACGTTTACCGCTGGAAAGGATCGTGCAACTCTCGAAGGATACGAAGTTGTTGAGGTTTACGTTACCGACGAAAGAGCACGCGTTTGGGTTACCGACTGGATCGCACGTGATGGTGCAGTTGACGGATGCGAAGACTGGCGAGAAGCACATGCGTCCGTACACGCCGGTGTCCTCGGACGCGTTGGATAAAGGGCACGTAGATTTCGTCGTGAAGGTATACTTTCCGAATAAGCAATTCCCAGAAGGTGGGAAAGTCTCGCAAATGTTGGACGCGGTGAAAGTCGGGGAGGATACCGTGGAATTCTTCGGGCCGTTGGGCGGGAAGCGATACGTCGGCGAGGGCGAGTTCACCGTGAAGAAATTGAAGAGTCAAGGCGGCGGCGTGGAGAGAAGAGACGCGAGAGACGAGGTTGGGATGATTGCCGGTGGGTCAGGGATTACGCCGATGTTGCAAATCGTGAGAGAGATGCTGAGAGAAACTGGCGCGGGTGGGCAATCGCCGAAGAAAATCTCCATTTTGTACGCGAATAAAAGCGAGGAGGATATTTTGTGCAGAGATACGTTGGACAACTTTGAGAAGCAGTTTCCGGGAAGAGTGAAAGTGTGGTACACCGTGGATGCGGCATCGAAAAAGAAAGAGTGGAAATACGACGTCGGATTTATTACGAAAGAAATGATCGAGAAGCATTTGCCGACGCCGGCGAAGAGCGGGGACCGGTTTCAGATTTTAGTGTGCGGACCGCCGCCGATGATGAAGTTTGCGGTGAATCCGGCGTTTGAAAAGTTGGAGATTGGGAAGGAACACGTTTTGACGTGGTAATTTATAATAATAATAATAATAATAATAATTCGAGGTTAAGATTAATAAGAACCATCATCATCGTCATCATCATCATCATCGATTAATCGGCTTGTCTAACCTCTCGACTAACTCCTCCACCGCTTTCTTCGTCATCACCAAACACCTGTGTTTCAAAATCGAATAGACGTTCAAACCTACTGAAGGCATGACGTGAATATTCTCAATGTTTCGCGTGCCTCGGCGCAACAACCACCCGTCGTCGCTCTCGTCCGTGGTTTCCAATCGATCGCCGACGACTAAAGCGCTAAATTTCGTGTTTATTTTGTTCCCCGAGTCTCCGGTACCGCCGATGACTAAAGGCGACGGAGATAAACGCATGTGGTTTAATTCATCCTCTTCTTCGCTTGAATCATCATACCTCAACAACTGCTTCAACCCAAACTTCGCCTCTTTCGTTTTCCCAGTCGGACTCATCCACTTCAAATCCTCCACGACGACTAATCTCCCTTCCGCCGCCTTGGCCGACAGCGCCACCCTTAACCCGAGCCTTCTCACTTTCTTTTGCAACTTGTGCTCGAAATCTCTCGGAATCGGCCCGTGCGCGGTACCGCCCCCTCGCATTTGCGGCGCTCGTAAACTCCCAACCCGCGCTCTCCCGCCACCTTTCTGTGGCCTCGCTTTCCTCGTCGTCCCGCTCACCTCGCCTCTCGATTTCGTCTTCGCCGTCGAGACGCCTCTTTTCCGAGCGAGTTGCCATCGAACGCATCTGTGCGCGATGTCAATCCGAATCGGAACGTCAAAGTGACGTCCCGGAAGAACTATTTTTTCATCAAAACTACTCTCTTTTTCCTCGACGATGTGCGTACTCGCGTGTATCGGGACCGTTTTGTCTCTCATTTCCCCTTGCTCTAAATCCACCGCGGACTTTGGTCGGACGATTATGTTTGTGACACTCCTCCTCGTTACGTTGTTTTTCCCATCATCCTCATCACCACCTTGGTTCTTCTTCTGTGCCTCCTCGTCCTCGTCTGCTCGCGTATTCGTCGCGTACAACTTACGCCCTCTTGGTTGTTGTTGTTGTTGTTGTTGTTGTCGTCGGTCGTTTCCAAACGCCCTTTCCTGCGACGACGTAAACGACGACGACGGGGAAAGGAAAAACCTTAATCTTCTCTCTTTGACGTCGAATGTGTGTGCCGCAATCGACGACGACGACGCGCCGGGGTCAGTCCTCCCACTCCTCCTACCGCTGCTACTGCATGCACTCGTAGTAGTAGTGCTCCTAAAACGAGCGCTGCGAGTACTGCTCGCGCTCGCGCTGCTCAGTGAGAGACGCAGTCGTTTTAAAAGCGTTCGTCTCATCCTTTTTTCTTTTGGGGGATCGCTTTTTTTTTTTTTTTTTTTTTTTTTTGTTTTTTTTTAAAAATTTATTGTCCACAACG
>Ga0257106_1001737_pt1 | contig 10507 bp, 6 predicted proteins | sample LP_taG_3_FD_190177 | JGI IMG/M metagenome (GOLD analysis project Ga0257106, IMG submission 190177) | Marine microbial communities from Northeast Subartic Pacific Ocean, Canada - LP_J_2011_P26_10m | ecosystem: Environmental > Aquatic > Marine > Oceanic | place: Canada: Northeast Subartic Pacific... | reverse complement strand
GGACGCCCTTTGATGGTTGTGCCCGCGAATGACTGAGGATTTCACTCATTCTTTAGCAGGAGGGAGCAAGGCAGTGACGAACCTGTGGTACACATCATTGAGCACCTTGAGCGCGTCGCTCAGCAAATTGCCACCCTTTGGTAGGGCCCGCGTAGCCAGCCAAATGAAGACGGCAACAAACCATCCAAAGAAGGCCAATGACAACAAATTGTTGAGCGTCACAACGCCGAAGATTTCGGGCAAGCGGATGTCCATCACAATGAGGACAGCGATAAATACGCCAAGAATTGATTCCCCAGCAATAAAACCGGCTCCAATGAGCACTCCTCTATTTTCTACTTCTTTTGCAGCCTTCTCTGCTTGTGGCGAGGGGCTTCCTGATAGTGAGCCGTCAACTCGGAGGTGGGCGGTTCGCAGTGCAAAGTAAGAAATGATTCCACCAAGCATGATTGGGACGGAAAGACCCAACGGGAGATAAATTCCAATGGCTACCGACATCACCGGCATTCTCAGGTAAATCAAAACAATGGCGATCAAGGCTCCCAAAGTTACCATCTGTAAATTCAAATCTCCGCCAAACGCCCCTTGCACAATGGCGCCGATGAGTTCAGCTTGTGGCGCAAACAATGCGTTGCTGCAATCGTATTGGTCGGCAGCCGCAAGGCCTAGATTTGTGTTCGCACAGGCTGTTCTGGAAATTTGGAAAGCGTTGTGCAAGAGTGCGAGGGTCGGGCCAATAACGATTGCACCGGTGATCACACCGATTATTTCTGCTATTTGTTGACGCCAAGGCGTTGCGCCAACCATGTGACCTGTCTTCAAATCCTGCATCACGTCACCTGCGATGGCTGCAGAGGAAGCAACAATGGCAGCAATCAGCATTGTGGCAAGCATTAATTCCTCAGTTCCAAGACCAAGCATAACGTCCCCCACAACCCAAACAAGAGCCACGGTAAACAACAGGGTTGCGATTGTCATTCCAGATACGGGTGAATTCGAAGAACCGACAACGCCAGCAATATAACCGGCAACAGCTGCGAAGAAAAAGGCAACTACGGCCAAAAAGAGTGCCCCAGCTAGAGCCAGAACGAGCGATCCGGTTGATTTCCAGTAGTATAACATCGTGAGGACAACCAAAACACCACAGAACATAATCACCTTGTCAAGGGGTAAATCAATCTCCGTTCGCAAAAGTTCTTCGTCACCTTCTTCACCCTTTTTCAAAGCTTTTGACAGCCCAGTGATGATTGTCTTCCGCATCGACCAAAGGGTGTATACCCCGCCAACGACCATGGCTCCAACCCCGACGTATCGGATTTGTTCGGCCCAAATCCCATAGAATCCTTCAACCAAGGTTTCAGAATTTGGCCATCCGTGGATGAGCCCATACATGGGCACGAGCAATCCAAAGCCAATCACGCCTCCGAGGAAGATGAAGGAAGCGATTCGAACGCCAACGATATACCCCACTGAAAGCAAGGCAATGGACAAATCCATGCCTGCATACAACCGAGTTCCGAGGAAACCGACCGCAGATTCAACGGTGTGATGCGTGACTTCGAATCCTTTGACCATGAGCCCATAAATTGCACCGATTCCGAGAGCGTACAGAATAGCAAGCGCACCTTCGCCTCCTTCCTCACCAGCAACCAAGACTTCCCTGCACGCAACCCCCTCTGGATAGGGGAGTGCCTCTTCGACGATGAACAGCCGACGCAAGGCGATGGTGAACATGGTACCGAGTAGACCGCCCAAGGTTGCGATGATCAGGGTGTCCATCCATTGAATATCGTCCCACAATCCGATAACTAGCAGTGCTGGGACGGTGAAAATGATTCCAGCTGCGAGTGATTCACCTGCACTGGCCATCGTTTGGACTGCGTTATTCTCCAAAATACTGACGTCCGAAAAAATGGTTCGAAGAATAATCATTGACATGACAGCTGCGGGGATGCTGGCTGAAACTGTCATCCCTGCGTAAAGCCCGAGGTAGGCGTTTGCGGCGGTCATTAGAATCCCTAGAAGCACGCCAACCACGATGACTCGCAATGTCAACTCAGGTGGCGATTCGGAGGCTGGAATGTAGGGGTGATGTTCCGCGCTCATTGACTGTTCCAATGGGAACATGTTGTTCAAGACATCGATGGAGGCAAGTTGGAATGCCCACCATTATCATCATAAGTCAACCATTGAACGGAGCAATGGGGAGTCCCTCCCCTTGGGTGATTATTCATGGTACGACAGCATTGGCACGACATTTCTCCAGATGATACATTCGAAAAACTCGATACCAAGTCGGAAGGCCTCAGCCAAGCGGAAGTTGAACTTCGAAGGGAAACCTACGGCGAGAACAAACTCCAAGAGCCTGAGAAAACACCTGCATGGCTTCGGTTCCTCGGTCAATACAACGACCCCCTCAACTACCTTTTAATCGGAGCGGCACTTGTGGCGCTCTCCATTCACCCCGACCAGCCGGGTGATGCCATTTTCATCATTTCAGTGTTAACTGCAAACGCCATTTTTGGTTTCTGGCAAGAAGGTCAGGCGGAACAAGCAATGGATTCTCTGAAGCAAATGGCCGTATCCAGTTGCATCGTTGTCCGCGATGGCGTCGAAAAGGAAGTTCCTACACCGTTGCTCGTTCCAGGCGACATAGTACGCCTCGAAGAAGGACTTAATGTCCCTGCAGATGTACGAATTGTGGAATCGTATCAATGCAAGGTGGATGAATCTTCACTGACCGGAGAATCGGCCAGCATCAAGAAGACGACCCCAGCGTTGGCTTCGGAAACGTTGCTTGCTGACCGCAACAACATGGCCTACATGGGGACCAGCGTCGCTACAGGGCGTGCCGTTGGGGTCGTGGTCAACATTGGAATGGAAACTCAACTCGGGCGAATCGCAAGCGATATTGTCGGCTCGGTTGCTCCGAAAACACCACTTGAAAACAAATTGGAATCCCTAGGAAAGTTCCTCGGTATAGTAGCGCTTGTCGTTGCGGTGTTGATGGTTGCCATCAAAATGATCATTGCTTATGGGGATGAATCTGCTAATTTGAAGGAAGTGGCTGTTGAACAGTTCATTGTAGCAATTGCGATTTTCGTTGCGATTGTCCCAGAAGGATTGCCGATAATTCTTGTGATCACATTAGCGCTCGGCATGCGAAACATGGCACGGCACAAGGCCATCATTCGCAGAATGAAGGCAGTGGAAACACTCGGTTCAACCACGGTTATATGTTCTGATAAAACGGGTACTTTAACCAAAAACCAAATGACAGCTCGACAACTCACCACCACCGAAGGCACGTTCACGATTTCGGGAGAAGGGTTCAAACCTCAAGGGGATCTTTCTTTCAACGGAAATGTTGTCACTGAATCTGAGTTGTCAGGATATCAAAGCGACCTTGCATTCAGGCTTTCCGCAGCCTGCCTCAGCCTTTGTCACAATTCACAAATCTCCAAAGTCGATGGGCAATGGCAGGCTCTTGGGGATCCAACAGACTCAGCATGCGCTGTTCTTGGTTGGAAAATCAACGGCAATGTTCGAAAGTTTGCACAACGCCATTCTCGTCTGCATGAATTTTTCTTTGACACAACCCGCAAGCGAATGTCTGTCATTCACGATTACGAAGGCGAACGATGGGTCTTTTCCAAAGGTGGAGCCGGCGGCTATGTTAAATTGGTGGATTGGAAAATCAAAGACGGTCAAATTGTTCCAATTGAGAAAGAGGATTTCGACTTAGCATCCGATGCTAACAAGGAAATGGCTGGTCAAGCAATGCGTGTGATTGCCTTGTGCGCTCGACGGCTGGAAGATGGAGAAGACATGGAAGATGTCAAAACCGTTGAATCCAGTTTCATCTTCCTCGGACTCGTAGGAATCATGGATCCACCGCGTGCGGAAGTTAAGGACGCCATTGAAGTCTGTCAACGCGCCGGTATTCGTGTCAAAATGATTACAGGAGATCAACAGTACACCGCAGAGGCCATTGGTCGTGAACTCAACATCACCGAAGGTGGTATGCCTCCAGTCAACGGATCTGCGCTCTCTGGCTTTAATGACGAACAACTCAGCGAAGCATCGAACCAAGCGTCCATCTTTTCAAGGGTCACACCTGAACAGAAAATGAGAATTGTATCCTCGTTGCAAGAGCAAGGTGAAATCGTGGCAATGACGGGCGATGGAGTCAACGATGCTCCGGCATTATCGAGGGCAAATATTGGCATTGCAATGGGGATTGCTGGTACAGACGTGGCAAAGGACGCCGCAGACATGGTGCTCCAAGACGACAATTTCGCAAACATTGTCCACGCTGTTGAAGAAGGACGTAAGATTTACCAAAACATACGGAATTTCGTACGCTACCAAGTATCGACCAACGTTGCAGCAGTGGCGTTGATCATTATTTCTACATTCTTGTTCGGGTGGAACCTCCCGCTTACAGCCACTCAAATTTTGGTGATCAACATTCTGATGGATGGACCCCCCGCTGTTGCTTTGGGTGTTGAAAAGAATCACGGGAATGTGATGAATCAACCACCGAGACCTGTGGATGAAGGGATGCCTAATTTCCGGGACATCACTCTGATATTCTACCTTGGCGCAGTCATGGTCACGGGCACGCTGATCGTGTTCTTCCTTGCTGGCGGCGGAGTTGATACATGCGAACTCCATCCTTTGCAAAATGCGGATGAAGCAGAGTTTGATGTTGCTTTGTGCACCGCTGGATTGCTTGCCAACGAAGGGGAAATAACTTCTGAACAATCTGCTGCTATCGCTGCATCAGAGGAATATCATGCTGACTTGTTTGACCACGCGCAAACTATGACGTTCTCCGTGTTTATCGTCTACCAGCTGTTCAACGTTATGAATTGCAGAAGCAATAAAGAAAGCGCATTTAAGCTTGGAATATTTTCCAATCAATGGATCAACTATGCCTTTTTGTTCTCATTAGGCCTGTTGTTGTTCTTTGTCCAATTTGCCGAGCATACCATACCATTGACCTCGCTTCACGTTGGGGATTTGATGTCAACCACCGTGTTGAGTGCAACTGACTGGGCGATTATCTTCTCAGTTTCCGGTTCGGTATTTGTCATTGATGAATTCCGTAAATTTATAGTGAATTCGAAGTTTTTCACCCCCGGGCGATGAGCCTGCTGTAGTCACGGTCGCAACCACATCTTCAAGAAGAATAATTGAGAGGAACGGCCATGTCAGCGTGGACTTCCACAAAGGTCAGCGCCGGCTCCAATCCTGATTGGCAGCAAAGGCTTTCGGAATCACTCGAATCATCCAATGGCTGGAGCAGCACCATTCAACCGCTTGTCCATGACATAATGGAAGGCCAACCTTTGTCCCTCCAGCAAGGCATGGTACTCTATACGCATCCCAACCTGAATGAGGTAGGGCGCCTCGCTCACATGGTTCGCACAGCGCGATTTGACGACAATGCTTTCTTCAACAGCAATGTCCATGTGAATCAAACCAATGTCTGTGTATTGGCGTGCAAGTTTTGCGCCTTCCGCCGCAGCAAAAAAGCATCAGATGCCTATGCCCTTGACATTGAGGCTTACCTAGAAGATTTGAGGCAATACGCAGATCATGTGGACGAAGTGCACTCCGTTGGTGGACTCCATCCCGACTGGGGCGTAGAGCATTATGAAAACCTCTTTCGCGCCACTCGCAAGGCCTTTCCTCACATCACCATCAAAGCCCTCACGGCTGTTGAAATCAAACACCTTTCGCAACTCTCTAACACAACTTACAGCGAAACGCTCACTCGATTGAAAGAAGCAGGTTTGGGCTCTTTACCTGGTGGTGGAGCTGAAATATTGGATGATGATGTACGGGCGATCATTTGCAACGGTAAAGAAAGTTCACAAGAATACCTCGACATCCACCGGGCTGCTCACGGGGTTGGTTTATCCACGAACTGCACCATGCTTTTTGGCACCATCGAAACTTTACAACAACGCCTCCAACACATGATCTCTTTGCGGGACCTTGCCAGCGAAACCAATGGATTCCAATGCTTTGTACCCTATCCTTTCCTGCCCGATGACACACGGCTTCCTGAAGCACAACTGGCCACTGGAAGTGAAATCCTTCGAACCATTGCAGTGTCGCGACTTATGCTCCATTCTATACCACACATCAAGGCCTACCGCATGAACATTGGAGACGAATTGGCTGAACTGGCGCTGCAATTCGGGGCAGATGATATTGATGGCACGGTTCAAAAGGAATCAATCATGCACCTCGCAGGCTCAACGACGCCCCTCGATCATGATCGTTACCAACTCTCACGCCTCATCAAAGACGCGGGTTGCATCCCGATTCAAAGGAACACAACCTACGAACGGTTTGAAACCTACGTGGCCCCAGAACCCAAGCGGATAAAACGCCTGAAGGTTGTCCAAGAATAGGTGTTACTATGGGCGACGAGCAATGGAAAAAAATCATTGGTCGAGTCGCCTTTTTGAATTGCGACCCACTGTTCCACGGCCTTAGTAATGATTGGAATGTTCTTCCGGCACCCCCTTCATGGCTCACAGGCCATCTTTTGCGACGGGATTGTGTGTTGGCACCTATTCCGGCTGCAGACTACGCCCGCAATGCCGGTGACTTGGTATTGGTGCCCGAAATTGGGATCTGCAGTAAGGGGGAGGTCGGAAGTGTGCTGGTTTTTGGTTCAATGCCAATCAAGCAAATGAAGAGCATAGCTTTGCCAACGGATTCCCAAACATCCGTGGCTCTGCTAAAATACATCCTCAAACAGGAAGGCTTGGACCCGGAAACCACACTCATGGGCCCAGATCTTGGCTCAATGCTCGAAGCTTGTGATGGTGCTTTGCTCATCGGCGACCGCGCTCTTGAGGGCGCCAAGGCAACACCTCAAAGTGTGCAAATGGATCTTGGTCAAGCGTGGCTCCATCGAACTTCCAAACCCATGGTGTTTGGTGTCTTCGCAGCAAGGAAAGACACGCCCATTGAAGATGTACGGGCTGCCCAAGAAGCGTTGCTAGAACGCCTGAATCAGTTTGAGACTCAACCTTCACAACGTCAAGCGGTGATCGAATGGTCCATGTCGAGGTCCGACCTCGATTACGAACGACTCAACAGGTACTTTGGAGAGGTCTTCAACCGTCTAGATGGAGAGCACAAGGAAGGACTGGAACAATTCCTCGTGGATGCCTGTGGATTAGAAGAAGGCTCAACTTTCGCCTGGTGAATCCTCATCTTGTTTATCGGAATGAGTGATAACACGGCGGGTTTTGCGCGACGGTGCTTCCTTGGCAACAATTTTCTTCTTCGACACAGTGCGTTTCTTTGCTGGTGATTGGCGCTCTATCTGATCCAATCGTTGCCGCTTCACTGAGGTGATTGGTCCCTCTTTATTTGTTGCAACCCCTCTTGTTCTTCGTTGATTTTTATTCGATGCAACTTCTACTGGCGGTGTTGCATCACCTTCTTTGCGGTAGGATGGGGGCGAGGTTCTGGCTGGCTCCGGATCCTCATTTTCTACAGGTTCTAAATATGATTCTTCCCTTTCATCTTCAGGCTCAACTTTTTCTATTTCAGATTCCCTTGCTTCTTCTGCTGGACCTTCATCCTCGTCATCAAAAATATTGAGATTCATGCCAAGTGTGTTCTTAGCGCGCAGCACGCCAAGAATACCAACGCCAAGCATCGCCAGAATGGGCAACCACAATACTGGGTAATTGGCGAACAAGTTAACTCCTTTTTGTGATAGCGTCAGAGGGGTGATTTTCTTTTCCTGAAGGGTTAATTCAAGGGGGGATTCTGTTGTCCACCAAGGGGACCATTGAACCGAATGGGCACCTTTGGACGAGAGGTCAATGTTGATTGGGTGCATTTCAACAAGATGGGCAAGCGATGCATCTGTTGCACCTGGTTGTTCATCGAAGGTGACCACCAAGGGATACGCCGGTGGAGAGGATAAATTGAAGATCAGTTTAAACTCAAACCCGATGAGCGTTTTGTAATCATTCTGCGCAGTGAGTGTCATTCCTTCACTCACCCTGCAGGCAACTGTCCCACCGCTCAGTTGACCCTCGGAAAGAATCAGTGTTTCTCTCCATTGCTCTATCATTCGTTCTTCCTTGAGGTTCAAACAAACCGATTCTGCAAACAAAGCCGTTTCGGATTTGCTTAATTGTGTGTCTTGAATCACGGAGGTTCTCGACATGTTTCGAATCAGTGAAGATAAGATGATGTCGAGCTTAATCCGGTCAACAATTACGATGTGAGATTCATTCATCTCAATGGAAAGGGAACGGATGTGTTCCGGGTCTGGGGATCGGCTGCACTCGACATCCTCAAGGGTGCAATATGTATCCCATTCATCGGAAATTGCGTCACCGTCATCATCCGGGTCGAGCGTGTCGGGCACACCATCCCCGTCCAAATCGGCACCCGCTTCACCGTATCCGTCAGGTGATTGATGTTGGCCATAAACCGCCAAGTGCAGTGTGTTAGTGGCAACATACAACCTTTCAATCATACCAAATTGGTTTTCGACGAATGCTATGTCCAAAATCTGATGAGCCATCGTTGTTGCTGCCAACACTTCAAAACTTGACGCGTCGATCGTAACGACACTTGGTGTAGCACCCGGTACAGCAAAGTGCAGGTGACTTCCATCGTTGGACCAAGACATCTTTCCGCCGACTTCGAAATTAGCGTTCTGTAATGCGCCACCAGCAAAAGACATTGTGTTTACATTGCCATTGATCGTCATAGATGCGATCCTTGTCTGACTTGAATCAAATTCACATGAAATGATTTCATGACTTAGTTCCCACTTCTTTGCCGTTGCTGTCCCATCAACATTCCACATCACCATGCGCCCGGACCCATCGCCCGTGAGCAGATGGGCCCCGTTTTGAGAGAAGGATACGCATGTGACGTCGGTGTTGTGTTCATTGGAGAGGCTTCGCTCGATTTCCATGTCCGAAACACGAATTAAATCCACCCCGTTGTTGCTGTTGGGCACGGCAAGAAGACCGCCATCAGGTGACCAATCGATGTTGGTTGGTCGCGCATTAGCCGTCTGTTGCTTGGTTGTCATCGTCATGGTACCCATGTCGAACAGTCGAATTGAATCAGGTTCGGTCTCTGAACCCGAAACCGCAATGGCTAACAATGATCCATCAGGTGAAAATTCAAGTGTTTGGACTGGACGATTAAGTTCCACAGTTGTCAACACGGTGAGGTTATCAAGCCACATTACCGTCATGTGATCGTCATAGCCGCTTGCAAGGTAGGTGAAATCACCATCAGTTGCAACAGCGCTTGAACCGTCCGCTTGCGGTACGGTTGTTGCACCCTTGAACGAAATATCAGATGAGGCTGCAGAAGCCATTGTTGTGGTGACCAGTAATGCTGCTAAACACACAACTGCAAAACCATTCACTCGTATACAATCGCCCCCACACATGCCTATGGGGCCTCCACCCCTACAAACAATCCGGTTCAAAATTCAGGCAGTTTTTTTGGGTAGATGAATAAAAGCCATCGGTTGGTTCATCAAGGTCGCTCATGTCGAAAGGCCATGGTGGCACAGTTACCCCTTGATGAAAACGGCAACAAAATAGTTCGAATTGGCCACTCACCCGACCCTGACGACGCCTTTATGTTTCACGCCATGACCACCGGGGCTTTTCCCACACCCGGTTACAATTTTGTTCATGAATTGCAAGACATTGAGACACTTAACCACAGAGCGATGAATTGCGATCTGGAAGTTTCCGCTGTTTCAATCCACGCCTTTCCAGAAATTTCCTCCGATTATGCACTTATGAATTGTGGAGCCTCGATGGGTGAAGGATACGGGCCGATGGTGATTTCGATGCAAGGTGCTACAGAAGAAGAAGTTCGTAGTAATGTCATCGCAGTCCCCGGACTGAAAACCAGCGCATACATGGGCCTGCGGTTGGCTTGGGGCGATTGCGAAGTTGCAGTTGTGCCTTTTGATGAAATCATTCCAAGAGTTCTCGACGGAACTTACCTCAGTGGATTAATCATTCACGAAGGCCAATTGACCTATGTTGAACACGACCTCCATGTCCACATTGATCTAGGCATCTGGTGGAATGAGCGAACCGATGGCTGGCCAATGCCCCTTGGTGGAAACGTTGTTCGTCGCGACCTCGGTCAACAAGCTATGGAAGACATTACCATGTACACCAAGATGAGCATTGAATACGCTCTCAAATCCCCAGCCGATGCACTTGAGTTTGCAAAGAAATGGGGCCGAGGCATCGATGATGAAACCAACAAAGAATTCGTCGGGATGTACGTCAACGATCGAACCATCGATTACAAACCAGAAGGCCGTGCTTCTGTACGCCGTTTCATCACAGAAGGCCAGGACCTAGGTTTGATTCAATTGGATTTCAATGCAGTCGATATGGCGTTCATCGGTTCCAATGAGTGATTTTGAATCATATAAAAAAGCCCCATGATGAACCTCATTAGGACG
>Ga0257106_1001736_pt1 | contig 10509 bp, 7 predicted proteins | sample LP_taG_3_FD_190177 | JGI IMG/M metagenome (GOLD analysis project Ga0257106, IMG submission 190177) | Marine microbial communities from Northeast Subartic Pacific Ocean, Canada - LP_J_2011_P26_10m | ecosystem: Environmental > Aquatic > Marine > Oceanic | place: Canada: Northeast Subartic Pacific... | reverse complement strand
GAAGCCAACCAGCGGGGGAAACGCGTGAACCGCGGGGTACGCCGGGCGACGCGGGGGTAACCTGGGAATTCTGCCTCGCGTGACAAGTGGAGAGAGGATACGGAGGATGCGCGCGGTGACGATGCAGGCGCGCGCCTCGACGCGTGCCATGACGGGCTCCGGCGCGGGATCGTCCTCGCGCGGGCAAAGACAGTGCGCGTTCGCCGCGCCTGGCGCCGATCGGCTCAAACGCGCGGAACGCACGCGCGGGATGCGACCTCAGCGACGGAGACACAGGGGCGAGGGCACGCGGGTGGAGGCGCTCGCGGTGATCCGCCTGCTCAAGTTCGACCCCGACCGCGTCTCCGTCTCCTTCGCCGAGGACACGTGCAGGCGGATCGCGGAACCCGACAGGACCCGGCGGTACACACTCACGCACAACGATCTCACCCAGCACCTCACCCTCTCCGTCGCCACCGACTTCAACCCCGACGGCCAAGCGGACGTGTGGTACACCAGGCTGCTGCGAGACGAAGTCCTAGCGGAATGGTGCGACGACGGACTGCACGTGCACTGCAACGTCACCGTGGCCGGACACTGGTGGATCGCGTGGGCCAAGCAGCTCAGGAGCCTGGTGTTCCGGCAGAAACTACCGCTCGTGCTCGACACCCTGCGCTTCGCGGAGCAGGACCTGTTAAACACGGCTCCGACGTTGGCAAACGCGCCGGTGTTTGTGCACTTTCACGAAGGACCGTGCGGCACCGCGGATTCCACTAGGTTCAACAACTCACTCGAGGAAGGCGTCCGGGAGTACTGGGGGCTGTTTAGCAACGCGGGGACGCGCGAAGGGTTCGATCAGACGCGGTCGTACGACGAGGAGCTGGAACGGTCGGGAGGGCACGAGGCGTTTAGCCTGGAGCGAGATTTGTGGACGCCGGAGAGCGTGTCTCGGAAGATGCTTGGCGACGCATCCGGGAGCGGGTCCGGGTCGTTCGATGAGAGGGAGGGGCGCGGGGGAGGTGGAGGTGGAGGTGGCGTGGACGCACGCGTGGGCGCGGCGGCCAGGAGCTTCGCTAAATCGCCGGGGCTCTCCGCGAGGGACGGTCCGCCCGACGACGTCGTGGTTTCCTCCCGGTGACGCGATTTAAGTGTTATTGAGAAACCAAATTAGTTCAGATGATCACGCGTTCACATCCCCATGGGCATGCCGCCGCCCGCGGGCCCCGCGAGCATCATGCCGATCACACCCTCGAGAGCCTCGGGCACGAATGTGCCGCGCATCTCCTTGCCGAGCGCGGCGATCTCCGCGTCCTCCTTGTGCTTCATCGTCGCGGCGACGTAGGCCATCAGACCGCCCTGATCGGCGCTGAAGCCGAACTTCTGGAGGACGGGCTGGCAAACCTGCGTGGCGACGGGCATGACCATCATCATGAGCATCATGATGTTGTCGGGCTGGGTCGCCATCGCCGCCTTGGCCGCCTGGGGATGGAACGTCGGGACGGAAAAGGTCAGTGTTTCCACGGAGTTCGATTGGATTCTGTTCGTCGGCGGAGCGATCGAGGCGCGGTTCGTCGCGTCGGTGCCCGGGTACGGGTCATCCACGGGCGCTCACCTCCATCTTGGCCATATTATCCGGCTGTTTCATGAGCTCGATGGTCTGCTGGAGCGCATCTGGGCGGGCGAAGGAAGGGTCGGGACGGTCAGAGGCGATGGGGAACGAACGCGCGTGTGATCGGATCGCTTTTTGGCGGGGATCTTAGACGCCGACGGCGGATCAGCGGTGACGACGCGGGAGGATGGGGCACGCACCCTTGGCCTGTTCCTTGGTGAGCTCGGGCTGTTTGGGCGCCGCGAAGGCGTTGGGGGCGTCGGGGGCGGACATGTTCGACTAGCGGTGCTATGAAGTGTGAGGGGACGTGCAGTCAACAGCGGTGCCAACTTGTCCGGCTCGCTCAGGGACTGACCGGTTTGATGAGTTGAGTCGAGTCGGCCACTTCGCGACGCGCGGCACCCATGCTCGCGGCTCGCGTCTCGACGGTCGCCCCGTCGATCCCGACCCGTGCGGTCGCATCATCCAAAAAGTCCGTAGCCCGCGCCGCTTCATCGCGCGTCGTCGCCGCGCGCGCCATGGCTGAAGGGCCATTTCCCGAGCTCGCCGTCTTCGACCTCGACGCTTGCTTCTGGGATGAGGAGATGTATACCCTCCGGGACATCGTCGATCCCGCCAAGTCCGTCCGAGGGAGCCTCGGCGAGGGCGTCGGCGAGGGCGTCGTGTCCGCCATGAGCGGCAACGTCGCCATCAGCATCAACCCCGGCGCCCTCATGGCGTTGCAGGAATACCACGCCGGTAAGTACCCCGGCATGAGGATCGCGGCTGCGTCCTCAGCGGATACCCCGCTGGCCGTGAGGATCGGAAGGAGCGCGCTCGATGTCCTCGAGATCGTCCCCGGCGTGACCGCGAGGCAGGTATTCGCCATGGGCTGGCCGCAGGGGTTCGACGGCAACATGCAGATCGGCCGGACGCCGCCGCTGTCGTCCAACAAATCGCAGACGCACTTTCCAATCTTAAACAAAGAGACGGGCGTCGGCTTCGATCGCATGCTGTTCTTCGACGATTGCAACTGGGGAGACCACTGCGCGGCGGTGGCGAACGGGTGCCAGGACGAGGTGACCAAACTTGGCCCGGTGGTGGTTCGAACGCCGCGGGGGTTGCAGGTGGCCGAGTGGGAGAAGGGCCTCGAGCTGTACGCCAATCGAGCCCGGAAACTTCAGACAGCGTCGTAATGTAGCACTAACCGTCGTCTAATTTAACGTCTAAATGACCTACTTATCTAACGCGTACCCCCTCGCTTTTCCCCACGCGACCGCCCGTGACACGGTGTTGAGCGATCCCGTCACGCACACCGCTCCACCCCGCCCTTTCTCCCCTTGACGCAACCCCGCGACGGCGGCGTCGATGGCGGCGGAGACGTCGTCCTCCACGGACACCCTCGGTGCCCACGACCACGGCGTGAACAGCTCCGGCGTTCCCTGCTCGTCCGCCGTGCTCTTCGCGTACGCCTCCGCGCCGCGGATCCTTTCCTCTATGAAGTCCCAGGCAGCCTTGAGCTCGGAGGTTGGCGTGGCGCGGTCCATGGCGCCCGCCACCGGCACCGTGGTCAGCACGATGACCTCCGGCTTGGCCTTCACGCACTCCATGAGGAATCCCTCCAGGTCCTTATCACTCGCCATGGCGACGACGACCGCGAGGGGTTCCGCCGGGAAAACTTCCCCGACGGTCTCGAAGAACGCCTGCGCGGATTCGACGGTGTGCGCGCCGTCGGCAACGACCGCGCACTCGACGTCGATCGCCCTCGCGTTGCGCTCCCGAACCGCGAAATCGTCGCTCCACGCCCTCCCTTTCATCGGCGGCAACACCGTCTCGAAACACCCGGGAGATACCGCGTTCTCCAGCCCAACGCGTATGGTCTCGTCGTTGATCCTATCCCACGGCACGCCACCGTCCGTATCCTCCGGTCCTTGCCCCCCGCCGCACCGTATGAACTCCATCACCCGCAGCGCGTTGACCGCGTTTTCTCGCTGATGCGGCCCAACCAGCGACATCCGAACCCGCGCGATGTCCCGCTTCACCCACGCGTGTGGCTTCCCGCTCCACAGGTCGTCGCTCCCGTCGGTCCATATCTCATAGTCCACGATCTGAACCGGCGCGCCCGCCTCGGTCCACTCGATCTCCCCCGTCGGAAAGGCTTTCACGTCGACGTCGTACTCGGTGATCCACCGGCCGCCCTCCGACCAAACCTCGGAAAGTAGCAACGCGTTCACGTCGTCCCGCTGGAGAATATCCCCGCGCGTCTGCGGCGCCACGAACGTGGGCCTGTGCATCTGCACGATGCCACACTTGGCGCGGATGATGTGCCCCAACGTCCCGCCCAACGCGTCCCAGTGGTCTTTCCCGATCGCTGTTATGACAACCGCGGCGATGGATTCTTGCGTGAAGATGTTCGTCGCGTCGTGCTCGCCGCCGACGCCGCATTCCACCACCGCAATCTCCGTCCCGAGCTGCCGGAACTTGACCATCGCGAGGACGGTGAGGATCTCGAAGTAGGTCAGCTTGCCGTTTTCTTTCTCTTGGGTTTCCAGTACGATCCGCGCGGTTTGCGCGTCGATCTTGCCGTGCGTCGCGAGTCGGGTGGTTGGATCGAGATGGACGCCTCGTTCGTCGTAGCGGGCGTCCACCGGGAGCGGGCCGACGACGATGCGCTCGGCGACGGAGTGCACGTGCGGGGACTTGTACGTCGCGGTGTTGTACCCGGATGCGCGGAGGATCCCGGCGAGGAAGCCCACGGTGCTCCCTTTGCCTTTGGTGCCCGCGACGTGGATGGTCTGGAACCCCGGGCCCCATCGGTCGCGATTGAGCTCCGTCTTTTCCCAGAGGTGCGGCTCCCCCAGCGCCTTGAGCAGGCGATAGACCCGAGTGAGGTCGTACGCGTCGGGGTCGGTCTTGTGCATCTCGAGCGTCGCGGTCAGCAGCCCGAGCTTTTTATAGCTGGGCAGTCCCGTCTTCTCGTAGTTCTTATACGGCGCGAGGAACGCGTCGATGTCCACCATACCGTCGTCATCTGAGGTCCCCGGGGCGGCGGTGCCCATGGCGCGGTGCCATCGCGACCACGTCGGTTGGAACGTCGCCGATGAACGCACACATCGCGTCGTCTCCGGTGTGATCCACGCGGTCCTCGCGACGCGCGCGAGGGCACCGCCCAATCGACGCAGTGATGACCCCGTCATCGCGCGTCGCCACCGCGTGCCCGCAGGTCTGAGCAGGTTTCGTTGGAAGGAGTGTGCGAGAGTGGGCGTGAATTATTCCGAGTCAGCTCCGAGAAAGAGCGCCAGAGTGACCCGCGCGGTGCGAGCGGGGAAGGGGAAACGCGCGTGATGCGTTTCCCGCGCGTTCGAGCGATGCCGGGAGGGGCCGCTGACCCCCACATGGGGGTGGAGAACGAGCCGACGCCCTCCACCAGCCACCCCAAAACGCAATCTCCGGAAGCGACAGGGGCAACCTTTCCCGAGACTCCGTCTCATGAGGCGCGGAACAGGACTCCGGCGTCGGCGTATCGCGACGTGCTCCGGCGCGAGTGGGACCCGAGGCACAGGCTACGACCGCGGGTGGGTCACTCGCACTTCGTCAAGAACCTGCGCCTCGTGAAACAGCTGGAACGGCACGCCGGCTGCGTCAACACCGTGGCGTGGAGCGAAGACGCATCCCTCCTGCTCTCCGGCAGCGACGACCTGTGCGTGTGCGTGTGGAGCGTAGGGACCGGGTTCCCGTGCCTGGGAACCGTGTACACCGGACACAACCACAACATATTCAGCGCCGAGTTCGTGCCGGGCACGAACGGCGGCAAGTGCGTCACCACCGCGGGCGACGGCGATGTTCGCATCGTCGACCTCGTTCGAGGATTCGAGCGGGGCGAATCGCGGATTCCAGAAAGACAACCCTTCCGGACCCGCCGCTTCGGATTCGACGACGAAAATAACGACGGCACCGTGAGCCGGTCCCTCCTCGCGGGCCGCGCGGACGACCCGAACGAACTCGGCGACGTCATGGGCATGAAGGTTCGATTCGTCCCGGGCGCACCGAACGTCCTCCTCGCGACACATCAAGACGGCCGGGTACGACGATTCGACCTCCGCCAATCGCCGCGAGAAACCGGCGACGTCGTCGTGGACCTCAGCGTCCAAGGCGGATGCAGCGACCTGGCGTTCGACCCGAGCGCACCCTCGCTGTTCGCGCTCGGGTGCGACGATCCGTTCGTCAGGGTGTTCGACGTGAGGCACCTGCGCGAAACTCCGCGGGATTCAAGAGCGCGGGCTCGATCGCCCAGCGAACGCGAACACGCGGACGCGATCCCGGTGGTGGCCAAGTACAGCCCGGGTAAGAGCCACGGGTTCAACACTCGGTCGTTGAGGTTCGACGGCGTCTCCGGGCTGGCGTACGGCAAGCGCGGGGAGCTCGCGGTGACGTACCGGGGCGAGCACCTCTACGTCATCGACCAACGCGCGTACGAGATTCGACGAGCGATCGTTCCGGAGATGTCCAGAGGGGTTCCAGATGTTGGAGCTCGCGGTGATGAACACGGATCCGTGAGTACCGAGTGGGGCGGTCTGGACCACCTCTCGCGGACGATGCGGGGCGCCATGTTCGGGCCAGGAGGGACGGGGTCGCCGCCGCCCGCGGGCGCGGAGTCTCCGGAGTTTGGTTACGCGTCGCCGGATACATCCGGGCGCGGCTCCGGTTCAGACTCTGACGACGACGACGACACCGACTCCAAGGACGACGACGAGAACGCCGCCAGAGATGGCGACGAGGCGGACGCGGCGGGACGACGGAGCGTGTCGGTGCCACGGGACAGGGTGTTGAGCCCGCGGGGAGGGCGAGGATGGGACCTCTTCGACGAGGACCAGACGCACCGGCCGATGGAACACGACGACCCGGCGGTGCGGCGGTACGTCGGACATAAGAACGTGAAAACCTTCTTAAAGTCGGTGGCGTTCATGTGCGACGACGCGTACGTGTCCACCGGGAGCGACTGCGGCGGGATGTTCGTCTGGGACGTGCGCACGTGCGAGCTGGCGATGAAAGTCCAGGCGGATTCGCAGGTTGTGAACAACGTGTGTCCGCACCCGAGCCTCCCGATGGTGGTCACCAGCGGGATTGACGATGTCATGAGGGTGTGGGAAGGTGGCTACGGGCGGCACCTGCTCGACCTCCCGGAGGCGCATCCGGACGACAGTTTCGACGAGATGGAGCTGTGGGACAGCGAAGACGAGTTTTTCCCGACGGGGTTTCCTCGAGCTCCCCGCCACCCGGAGGACGAGGAGAGCTCATCGTCCGACGACGAGGACGAGGAGAACGAGTCCGAGCACGTGCACGACGCCGAGGAGGAGGCAGACCCGACGGATCGACTCAGTGACCACACGGCGGCCGAGCCTTTGGAGGCGGCGGAGAGGGAGGAAGAAACCGAGAACGACGCGGGGGGCGAACCGACAGAGCCTAGCTCAAAGAAACACAGGGCCGGGCCCTCATGAGATGTCGTAATTTTGAACACCGAATTGTTACAAAGGCTAATGATGCGAGGTACCCCGCCACGTCACGTGCGCCGGCTCGAACGGGTCCCCGGGTTCCATCCGCAAAAGTCTCCGCGAGGCCAGCCGCCGGACGCTGGCCACCTCGTCGTCCTCGTCCAGTCCCGCCATCTTCACCGCGATGATCGCCACGACCCCCATGACGACCACGAACAGTAACGTGAGGATGCACTTATCCGTCGCCAGCCCCCGCGTGAGGTCCTTGATGACCTTCATGCTCTTCTTCAGGGAGAAGTGGATCTCGTCCAGATCGTCCACAACCTTCTCCATCTGCTCCGTCTGATTCCGGAGCTGCTCCGCGGTCTGCGTGCCCAGCTGGATGGTCCTCGCGACCGTCTCCTTGCTCCGGTCGATGATGGCGTCCGTGTCCTTGATCTTATCCCTGCCGTACACCAATAGCTCCTCCGTCTGCATACCCTGCAGCTCGATCTCGCCGGGCGCGACGATCTCCGACTGCACCGCCGCCGCAGCCTTCGAGCTCTTGGAAAACTTGGAAAACTTGGACCCGCCGCCCGGTGCTCCGGCGTCGTCCGCCCCCGCGGGTGGCTCCGTGGATGACGTGGACGCGCCGGTCGCACCCGACGAGGAGAAAGGGTTCGTCTTCTCCCGCTCCGCGGCGTCCCTCGCGGCGGCGAAGGGATCGGGCTTTGGATCCCCCTTCTTGGCACCCGGCGCCGGCGACGAGCCCGCCATGGCCTCCAGCTGCTCCTGCCTGGCGGCGATGTCCGCCTGCGCCGCCTTCTTCCGCTGGACGTAATCGTTGAGCTGCTTGACCATCTCGCGCTTGCGCTGCGCTGTCTGCTCGGGGTCGACCGAAGGGTCCTCCTGGCTCACGCGCTCAAACTCTTTTATGAGCCCCTTGCTCTCGGCCATCTTCTTGGTGAGGGTCTTGACGAACGCGGTCGCCTCCGCGGGGTCGCCCTCCAGTTTCCTCTTGTCCGCGAATCCGGCACTGTTCGATGGGTGAAGATACGAGGGTTTCATGCGTCAGGGGACGGCGATGGGCGTTCGGGACGCTGCGCGGGTCGGCGTTTCGATCTGAAAAAACCTCTCAGCTGGGCACGGGCTGGCGAAGGCGAGGATCGCGCGCGGGTTTCGGTAGGGCACGCACTCTATTTGGCTGTAGATCGCCTTGATCTGGACGTCCACCTGGGCCGACGTCGACATGGCTGCCGTCCGACGGTTGAGATGGGCGTGGTTTGCGTGGGCGCGACGCGCACTGCGTCATCGATGTCACCTCAACGTTATTTTCCAACGGGTCGGCTCCAAGCTGTCCACTTTCGTGAGTTTTCCCGTCAGGTCTATGCAGACCGAGGTGGCGCGGCTGGTAGGTGGGGCGACCGATGAAGCTCAAAATCTCACCCACGCTTCCGGCGCGACTCCGAGCGCGGCCACCGAGCGGCGAGGCGGACGATAACCCCCGAGTCTCCGGCTGGCTCGCGGGCCCGTCGTCCATCTCGGACGCCTCCGAGGATGACATCGTCGCCGTCGTGGGCTCATCGCTGGCGGACCCCGACGCCGATGTCGGAAGCCCCGATGACCTTCGCATCACCGCGTCGCTTCTACCGGGCGGCATCGAGGTGGTCGGTGCCTACGTCCACGCGCAGCCCGGAACGGACCCGCACGGCGAAGCCGAGGCGCTCCTGCTCTCGGTGAGGAGAGGATGCACGGGGTTGAGGAACACTCCCTCCTCAAGGCCGTTCGTCATCGCCGTCGTCCACGACGGGACCGACGTCGCGTTCTTCGCGCATCCCCGCGGGCTCTTCGGCGCCGGGGACTTGCCTCGCGGTGCGGTGACCGCCGAGGTCCTACCGGAAGACTGGCTGGAGACTCGGTACGCGTTGCTGAGGTGCGGGGGTTGGGCGGTGGGCGCGACCGAGGCTGCGTTCGATGCCGCGGCGAAGGAGGCGACGTCGTGTGCGATCGCGTTCGTCGTCGATACGAGTGCGGTCGTGGACGAAGACGCGGTAGAGGCGACGGGGCGGATGGGGGGAGGAGGCAAGGGAGGAGGGAAGAAAGGCAAGAAGGGAGGAGGCAAGGGTAGGGGCGGCGGCGCCGGCGGAGGCGGAGGCGGGAGCGACGACGCGAAACCCGCGAGCAAGGCCGTGATGGGCCTCGGCGGCACGGGAGATGACGCGACGCTCGACGACATCATCGACTTCCAGGTATCGGGTGAGATCGTCGAGGCGACGCCGGTGGCGAGAACATCGGCGGGAATCTCAACCGGGGACCATTCCGCTTCTGTTTCGCCACTCCCGGCTCCCTCGTTCGCGTTCCGTCCGGACGCCGGCGATGCGACGCAAGCCGCGCCCACGACGTGCGGGTACGTGGCGCACGTGGACGCGCTCGTGTACGCGCCCAGGAGCGCCACGCTCGGCCAGATGGCGGCGGCGTTGAGGGCTTCCGTCGCGAGTCGAGTCGCTGAGTTGAGGGTTCGAAGTGTTTCGTCCTCGTCCTCGTCGACGTCCTCATCGACGTCCGATCCGCCGCGGTGTCTTCATTTCACCCCGCCCGGTGTCGGACACGCGGCGAGCCTGGTCTATCCACTGGGAGGAGGGAGCGACGTTGATGTTGGCGAGAACCCCGACCGGAAACTCGACCGGAGACTTCGGTCGCTTCACCGCAGATTGGGCCTTCCGCTCGACCGGCCGATGCTACGCGAGGCCAACGCGCTCGGGGCGTTCGGGTCCGACACCGGAGACAGGTTCATGCAGACGCGAAGGCTGCGCGACGTGCACACCATGGGCCTTCCAAAGTCCCGAGTCGACGGGGGCGCAGAAAGCTGCGTGGAGGGCTCGTATGACTATTACCACTACGCTCAAGACCGGGTCGACGACGCCGGTTGGGGGTGCGCGTACCGCTCGTGCCAGACCATATGCTCCTGGTTCAAGCTACAGCACTACACCCACGTCCCGGTGCCATCTCACCTGGACATGCAGCGGTGTTTGCACCGCATCGGGGACAAGGACGGGGACTTCGTCGGAAGCCGGCGTTGGATCGGCGCGGTTGAGCTGTCGTACGTCCTCGACGAGTTACTCGGCGTGACGTGCAAGATATTGAACGTGCCGAGCGGCCACGACATGCCGTCGTACGCCAGGGAGCTGGCGCATCACTTCCACACGATGGGTACGCCGTGCATGATGGGCGGGGGACAGCTGGCGTACACGTTGCTCGGGGTGGACTGGAACGAGAAGACGGGTGAGTGCGCGTTTCTGATCCTGGACCCGCACTACGCGGAGGGTGAGGACGCGGGGAAGATAGTCCCGCGGTGGTGTGGGTGGAAACGGTGCGAGGAGGTGTTCGTGAAGGAGTTCTACAACGTCCTCCTGCCCCAGCGCCCGACGTCGGTGTGAGCTTAGTGCTTAGTTGGTCTAATCTTATCTGAAG
>Ga0257106_1001735_pt1 | contig 10510 bp, 9 predicted proteins | sample LP_taG_3_FD_190177 | JGI IMG/M metagenome (GOLD analysis project Ga0257106, IMG submission 190177) | Marine microbial communities from Northeast Subartic Pacific Ocean, Canada - LP_J_2011_P26_10m | ecosystem: Environmental > Aquatic > Marine > Oceanic | place: Canada: Northeast Subartic Pacific... | reverse complement strand
GAGGAAGGTCCTAAAGTAGTAAAACAATTTATAGGAAAAATCACGGATTTGTAATAAAGTTTGTACTTGGTTTTATTGTGGCCAGAGGCAGAATCGAACTGCCGACCCCTTGTTTTTCAGATAAGGGCAAGCCTTGTGACCTTAAATCAGTTTAGCTTATTCTGTTTGATTATATGCTCGTTATAGAGAGGCTCTCTGTCTCAGTCAGCATAGATTAAAATTGAATTTTACAGTGAACAGTTCAGAGTCTTTTCTTGTTAGATTGTGAAGACCAATAGAGTTTATATTTTTTAATTTCTTCCTTCGATATAATTTATAAATTTTATAGGTAAAAATTTGATAAGTAAACTTGAAAACAACAAGGGCTTACTTGCATATTTTTTTCCATTTTGGTTAATTAATTTGAAGAGTTTTCTGGCAGCTTGTTCTTTTGATAAGGAAAAGGGAGCATTAGAGTGATTTTTTGACATTGATGTATGTATTTGTCCATATCTAATTATCAAGTAGTTTAAATCATCTATCTGGCTAATTGATTCCTCTAAATTTCTTTTACAAATGCCATAAATGAAATTTTTATATCGAGGCTTAGTTGCAGCAATACTTGATATATAAATAAGTTTTTTGATTTTTAGTTTTGCTATCATTTTTAATGTAATTTGATATGGTACGAGATAATTTACTTTAATAAGTTTTTCTGAAGATCAATCAAAACCCTATAATAATTTAAATTTTTCACACTTAATATTTATATTTACCATATCTTTCTTTTCCATTGTTCCGGATTGCTGCATCAATGGACAAGCCCCGAAAATATTAGATAATTTATCACGTATTTTTACCAGTATAAAATTATTATTTTGAGGTCCCTTGATAGCTTATAGATGTAGTTTCTCTATTTGTCTTGATTCATATATAAGATATAAACCAAAGGGATAAAGAGCACCATAAAAGAGAGGTTAGTTATCTCATAAAAGGAAAAAAGTTTTGAGACAAACTAACTTTAATTTAGACTAAATTCTTATTTATATATAGAACATTAAAATCTGGCTGATACATTTTTTTTTCTGAAAGCTTATATTTGTATGCATCTACATTTAACTTAAAATTATTTTTTCCATATCTTGAGTTAATAAGTAATTTAAAGTTATTTTTTAAATATTTATGCATTTCTAAAAAGGTAGAGCCTCCAATATAATTTTCTGAAATAGAAGACTCTGAAATAATAAATTTTACTTTTTTTAAAAGATTTTCAAAACCTTTTAAAACGTCCAATTCTGCTCCTTGAACATCCATTGCAATCAAATCAGGAGTTTCTAATTTTAAGCTAGAATATTTTTTTAATTCTACTTGTACTTTTTTTTGAACTGATTCTCTATTAAAGTCTGGGTCGGATTTTTCTCTGTTGTGAAAGTTTATCTCAAATAAACTACCCACACCTAAATTATTGTACTTCTCCTTATCAACTGATAAAAAATCGACTTCTTTGTTTTCGTTTCCAAGAGCAATATTAAACACCTCATAATTAGATTTATAGTCATGATTTTTTAGATTTTTATTTATGCCGTCGATTAAATTTGGATCTGCTTCAAAAATATAGTTATTTTTTGTTTGAAATAGTTCTGACAAAAAAATAGTATCTACACCATCTCTAGAACCAATTTCAGCGATTGTATTTATTTGTGGAGAGTATTCCAAGATATAGTCAGTAGCCCATTGATATTCACTTTTTTTGTAAGTCACTATCAAACTTTAGCATGAATTTTTTTTCCTTAAAAACAAACTGCAAAGCATTTTCAAGTTATCACCGTTAGCGTAGGTAAAAACACTATTCAAAAGGCGTGGTCAAAGAAGTGGTCAAAGTTTTTATTAGTTTGTTTGTGAGTTGTCAAAACCCTAATGATTATAAGTGGCCAGAGGCAGAATCGAACTGCCGACCCCTTGTTTTTCAGACAAGTGCTCTACCGACTGAGCTATCTGGCCGTATAGCGGGGACGACGGGATTCGAACCCGCGACCTCCTGCGTGACAGGCAGGCGTGAACTCCAGACTTCACCACGCCCCCGTAAGTGTTGAGTATAATCTTAATAAAAATTCACACCAATAGTTTTAGCTAGAATAATATATAAGTATATGAAAATAAGTAGTTATTTAAAGTACTCTATCCGATTTGTTTTCTTGCAGAGTCTACTAACTTATTTCAGTATTTATTACTTTAATAATTTTCTTCTTACAAATAAATACTGTGAACTTTGTGTTGGAAATAGTTTTTTATTACAAATTAATAATAACCTCTGGGAGGATAGGAATAGATTTTTTCCATTTGTCAGCGAAAACCTAGTTATTATTCAAAATTTTTTGGCTGTTTTTATATTTTTATTTTTAATCATTCTTTATTCCACCAAATTTTATACATACGTAAACGAACTAAGTTTTTCACTTGATAGAAACTATATTGATGAATACATTTCAATATATCTACTTTGGACAAGTGCATTAATAACCTTTTTAACTATGTTTAGAGTATCTCATTTAATCTCAAGGGGTAACTTATTTTTATTCACACTAATAGTTCCTTTATTTTTGATAATTTTTAGAAATAGTGAACTTATCTCTTCACTACTAGGGAGATCGGTAACAGGTGAGAATTCAATAACTTTTAACTTAGAAGCTGATTCTGTTTTTAGAAATTTGAGAATACTTACATTTAGAAATACAATTAAAAATTATGCGGATATTAATTTAAGTGATGCAGATAGTGTTATAAAAAAAATTGATACAGCAAATAAAGATTCCAATGTAAATCTTATAGTTATAAATTTTAATTCTCAAAGTACCATTGATGAAAAGTTAGAAAACTATCTAATTAAATTGAACAAAAAAGTATTGATAATATCTAAAAAAGCAATGACTTTCAATAATAATTTTTTGAGCAGAACAGAAAGTGTTGCAAATTATTATTTAACTTACTTCAATAATGATATTCAGTATGGATCTAAATATATTCTAAAAAGAATTATAGACATTGTTCTTGCGTTAATAGGAATTACCATTTTCTCTCCTTTTTTATTGACACTTTATTTTTATATTAAGATTCTTGACGGTGGGCCTTCGGTAATTAAACAAAATAGGGTTGGCTTACATGGAAAACTTTTCCATATGTATAAATTTCGTACTATGAAAAATAATTCTCATGAACTCAGAGAAAAATTGGAAGAGCTGAATAAAAATGATGGAGTAATCTTCAAAATTGAGAATGACCCAAGAATAATTACAGGAACAAATTTTATGAGAAACTTTAGCCTTGACGAACTTCCTCAATTTTTTAATGTCATAAAAGGAGAGATGTCAATGGTAGGTCCAAGGCCACTATTTGATGAAGATACTAAGCATTTTGATGAAAGCTATATGAGAAGGCTTAATGTCCTACCTGGAATAACTGGTCTGTTGCAAATAAACGACCGAAATGCCTCTGAATTTTCTACTTGGTATAAATATGATATTGAATATATTGAGAATTGGTCTTTATCTTTAGATTTAAAAATAATTTTAAGAACCCCTATTTCTTTATTTAAAAGTAAGATTAAAGGTCTTTAAAATTGTGGGTCGGGTGGGAATCGAACCCACGACCTTGAGCTTAAAAGGCTCCTGCTCTACCAATTGAGCTACCGACCCAATAACAATTAAAGAATACTACATACTTGTAACTTATAGAAATATATTAAGAATTTATTCTTCTTCTTTAGAGAAGTTACTCGTCCGATTTTCACTTAAAATTTTATTTTCAACAGACTTTATTGAGCTTTTAAAGTCACTAAGTATTTCATTAATAATGGCTGTTGTTTCGACACGATTTTCTTCATCTTTAATAGTGACGTCTATTGTTTCAATTAACTCTTTAATAACTTCTGAAGTATCTTGAATGATATCCGCCAGTGATTCTTTGAGGTCTCTAACTAACAAGTCTTGCTCTTCACTCGATTTTCCTGTTTTATTCATCTCATTCATAGAATAATATTAGAGACTTTAGAATTTTGCTTTATCTTTAAATTTTAGATTTGGTTTGTTTGTTATTCTTTGTTTAGCCCATCTTGCTGGTGCTATTAATCTAAAGAAAGGCGGGAGAAAAGGTCTAGTAATTTTAAGTAATTTTAAATTAAAAATTAAAATGAAGTCTTTTATTTTTGAGTTCTTTATTCCATATATTTTTTTAAATTCAGGTGGAAGGGTATTAAAAGCAGTAAAAGCGATGAAGGGCCAAACTGGCTTTATATGCCCAGGTACAGGTCCTCCTCCAATAATATCTTTTACGTCCATGGCTACATCAGTTTTCATAAGATAGTCTTTCTGTCTTGATTTGTTAGTAACCCACTCTATCAAACCATCATGTGTTTCTGGAATAATACTCTTATCAACTAAGCACATCTCTGCGGCTTTAATATTTTCAAGATGGTATTGATTTTTTTCCTCATCAGTTAACTTTTTAACAGTTAATTCATAAAAGTATATTGATGAAATCTGTAAGCAAGCGTGAACCCATAACAGCTGCTCGTGGTCTAGTGCATCATAAATACCTCCTGAAATTTCATCTTTTCCTTTTATTACCTCATGAAGCTTATTTATTCTATTTGCACTTTCATCAGCTTCTTTTTTTGTTCCAAAAGTTAAGGAGTTCTGTAGAGACAAAGTTCTTATTAACCTTTTCCAGGGATCTCTTTGATAAAAGGAAGTCTGCCTTGCTCCAGCAGCAATTAGTGGGTGTGCGGCATGCATCAATAAGGCTCTGGCCCCACCAAAAAGAACTGTTATTTCCTTATTAACTTTCCACATCATGGAGTCAGGACCAAAATATCCTGGATCAGCTTCATTCATAAGTTGAATTTTATATAAATTACTGAATTACAAGTAACCCGTCGAAATAATTTAATACTTTTTTTAAAATAAGAATTTTTTCAATTATATACTTTTATCTATAGAGGAAATAGTTGAAATTTAATCAAAATTTAATAGAAAGTATTTGTGGCGTTAAACCACCTAATATTGAAATTATTGATGTTGGAAATGATCCTAATTATGTATTTTTAAAAGATCAAAGTTTTACACCTATTAGGTTATATGACATAGAGGGAAATATTGCAATTGTTAACTCATGGGTTGAATGTGCTCACTACTTTAATGGTGGTTGGACTACAAACTTTCAACAATTTATTCCAGGCGATAAATATATTGCTTTAATCACTGCCTCAGCAATAGCGGTGTATTACTTTTTTAACTTATACAGTTCTAATAAAATTAGGAAGAATTTTATAAATGGGTAATCTTTATAAAAATTTAGTAGTTACATGCTTAATAATACTAATTCTTATTGTTCCATTTTTTTCAAGTGATAAAAAAGATTCTGTAGAACCTAAAATAATAAACGATCAAACTATTGGGTACTACCAGTCAACTACATGCAATATATCTTTTTGGGAAGTTGTGTTAAAAAATACAGACAATCAAGACAATTTATATTTTAATAGTAATCCCTATCCTGGGACTGAGTGCTATGGAAAAGTTACTGGCCTTGATAAAGTGGGCAACAAATATATAGTTTCAATTGGCATGAATCCATCTGCAAATTTTCTTCTTCAGTCGATTATTTGGTTACTACTAATAGTGTTAATTACACCAGGTGAGAGAAGTATAAAACTCAAAGAATCTTTGATAACAAACTCCATTAGAAGTGTCATATTGTCTACACTGTTTACAACTCAATACTTAAGTGAGTCTAGATTTTACCAAAGATTGAATAAATATTTTTCAGATGATTTTTCATTGGATAATTATTATCTTATAGGAATCTTTTTAACATATTTTATAATATTTCTTCTATTTGGAGATTTATTCTCAAATAGAGAAAAGGATTTAATTAACTACTTTCCTCTTATTTTTCTATTTCCAGGTACATACGTTGGTTTGAATATAAATTTTTATGTACTGATACTGAGTTTTTTTGGATTGAAAAGCTTAATTATGAGGAAATATAATCTTTCCTTTAATTTACTCTATGGAGGATTTTCATTTGTTTGGATTTTCTTCAACAGAGCTACAGATAACTTTTTTGATACCGACAAACTGAGAGGGTTTATAAATTCTTCTAATAGTCAAGAATCTCTTATTTTCTGGACTGTAGTATTTTATCTATTAATCAATGGTATTTTTCATCTATTTCGTGTTTCAGATTTAGATTTAGATAAAATTAAACAAAATTTCATCTACTCAGGAATAGCAATAGTTCTATTTGGTTTGTTAGGTGGGAACTATCCAATAATTAACTTCATAAATTATTTTACATTTGGACAAAACAAAAGAGGCATGACAGAGCTTACAAGTATTGCTGGTAATACTTGGAGGGGTTTTTCAGCAAGCGCGGAGTCAATTGGTGAATTCTTTGCCTTTATAATACTTTTTTGTTTAATTTACGGATTTAAAAATCAAATAAGGTTAAACAAATTTGAATATGTTGGCTTTCTTGTAATCGGTTATGGATTGTATAAATCTAACAATTTCGCTGCAATCTCTTCTCTTGTTTTAATTTCTACGATTTTTTTAATTAATAATTTAATAGATTCTAAAAAACTTCGCTTAAAAATTTTTATAACACTTTTATCATTTGGCACTATAGGGCTTATTTATTTGATTAACTCACTAGATTATAATTATTTAAGTATCGAACTCTTGTATGAAATTTCTCTACACTCTAATTTTTTCAGCAGTATGGATAGTTATACAAATTTTTTAAGTGTTGAAAAATATTTTAATGAGGAAGATTTAGGAACCTTACTAATTCTTGATGATAATTACTATAAAGCATCAAATTCATTCATAAAATTAGTAAATATTTACACACAAAGTATCAATATTCCATTGGTTCCAAATATTATTGCATTTTTAAGTGTCATCTCACTTCTAATTAATAGAACTGAAATGTGGGGTATCTTTTTTGCTAAATATAGTCCTTCTACTGTAGATGCTATATTTGGATCTGGACCACTCCAAATATCAGACTATTTATATGGCCATAAAGTTAGATTAGACCTACCTCCGGAAAAACTACAAAGTCTATTTTTGCCTCATTCTTCTATTTTTGATATTTTTATATACTTTGGAATTTTTGGAAGTTTAATTATAGTTTTCTTTCTTTTTAGATTTTTCTATCTAAAAAGATACACTGGAAACAACAGTAAATACTTACTAATATTTTTGATATTAAATTATGCAAAGAGTGATTCAATATTATACATAACATCAGTATTGCTTATTGTGTTTGCCATACATCTACTAAATAAAAAAAAGGTTCCTCATGAAAAGAAGTAAAATCGTCTATCTTACTTATCAATCTTTTCCAGCAAACACTGCAAATAGTCTCCAAACAATATCAAATATTAAATATCTAGTAAGAAAAGGTATTGAGGTTTCTTTGTATTTTCCACTTAGAGAAAAAAATAGTACGGATGATATTACAAAAATACAAGAATTCTACAACCTGAAAGATTCATTTAAAGTTTTTGGAGTAAAGCATATTCTTCCATTTGGTAGAACTAAAGCCTTTAAACGTATTTCTTTCTACATCAGCCACTTTATCTGGTCATGGTTTGTTGTAAATAAATATTTTAAGAAAAGAAATATGGACAATATTTTTTTTACAAGATCTGAGTGGATATCATATTTTTTAGCCAAGAAGAAGTGTAAAGTAATATTCGAATGTCATCAAACATCTAAAACTAAAAATTTTATTATTAAACATTTAAAGACAAATGAAAATGTTCAATTTATTTTCTTGAATGAGGAATTAGAAAAATTTTATAACGTAAATCAAAAACAATTTAAGGTTATTCATAATGGTGTTGATTCGGAGCTTTTTCATGACAATATCGTTCAAAAAAAGGGCCAGTTAATTTTTGTAGGAAATTTATCTAGATTTAATGAAACTAGAGATTTGGACTTCCTGATTGATTGTTACCAAAAGAGCGATGTGTTGAAAAAATACCAACTTAAGATAGTTGGCGGACCCAATAGAAGTGCTCAAGCTTTATCTGAAAAAATTGAACAAAATAATCTTTCAAAATTTATTACAATCGAAGGGAGGTTAGGTAGACAAGAAGCAATTAAAAAAATTCAGATGTCTGAAATTGGAATTCTTATAAATTCTAGTAAAAATCTACACTCTTATCTATATACTTCGCCCCTTAAATATTTTGAGTATCTATATGGTGGGTTGAAGGTAGTAGCGGTTGACTTTCCTTCTCATAAATCTCTTCCGTTTCAAGAGAATATTTCTTTTTTTAATGAAAAAGATATTGATAGTTTTATTAAAGCTGTTCAAAATACCTCAAAGTTATTACCTTACAATAAGTCAAAACTTGAAGAGATCACTTTAACAAGAAGGGTTGAAGAAATAATTAAATTATATTCAAACTAGCACGCCTGGAGGGACTCGAACCCCCAACCCTCTGATCCGAAGTCAGATGCTCTATCCAGTTGAGCCACAGGCGCATGAGATAAGTAATTTATCCAATATTTTGATTCTATTTATATACTAGTTTCAATAATGAATACAGTAAAAATACTTAGAACATCTATATCTGAGACTTCAGTTGAAGAAGTTTCTAGAATATTGAATAATGAAAATTCACTTAAGGTTGCAATTTGCAATACAAATACTGTAGTTAGAAGTAATAAAGATGAACTTCTATGTGAAGTGATAAATTCATTTGATATTAAAACACCAGATGGATTTCCAATAGCAAAATCATCTTCAATCATCCTTAAGAATAATCAACAACGGGTTGATGGATTTAATGTATTTTTATCAACAATCCGTGATGGTATAAATAAAAATACTAGCCATTATTTTTATGGAAGCGAAAAGTCAGTAGTACAAAAATTAATTAATAAATTAGTAGAAGAATTTCCTGAGATAAATATTGCAGGTTCATATTCTCCCCCAATCGGAAGTCATGAGGATTTGACCAGAGAAGAGTACATAAAAGACCTGCAAGAAAGTAGTCCTGATATTGTATGGGTGTCTCTTGGATTTCCAAAACAAGAGCTTTTTATAGAACTTCTACAGAAGAAATATTCAATTAAATCTAATCTTGTAGGTATTGGTGCTGTCTTTGAATGGGTTGCAGGTACTAAAATAAAAGCACCAGAATTTATTGCTAATATTGGATTGGAATGGATGTTTAGACTAGCTCAAGAACCTAGAAGATTATTTAAACGTTATTTAATCGACAATTTCTTATTTTTATATTTAATTAGCAAACAATTCATATCTAATAAATAAACTGATAGCATTTAAAGAGATATGAATTTATTAAAACAAGTTATAAATGAAATATATGATTTATTATCCAAAAATAATATAAATGAAGTTATTGATCTTAGAATTTCAAATTTAGATAGTTACGATTATCAAATAAATAATCTGGTGAAGTACCAAAATCATTCAGGAATAGATGAAATAATAAAACAGATATCAGAATCTCTTAATTCTTCTGAACTTATTGACGAATTCGAATTTGCAAAGAATTTATTCATAAATTTTAGAATCAATGCAGAATCTATAATTGACAAATTGAAAAATGTTGAGAAAAATATACTAACAAACAATAGTCATGATGTGATAATCGACTACGGAGGACCAAATATAGGTAAACCACTTCATGTGGGACACTTACGGCCTTTAAATATAGGTAGAAGTATTTACTTTACCAATAAAATTATTGGAAATAATATTATTAGTGACATTCATCTTGGTGACTGGGGAATGCCAGTTGCCCAAATCATTACGCATTGTGAATTAGAAAATATAAGTTTTGAGGACCTTTCTATAAAAATGTTAGAGGAAATATACCCAAAAGCATCAAGTCAATATGCTGCAGATGAAAATTTCAAAAAGAAAGCAAAAGAAACGAACAAAAGATTATCTTCAGGGGAACAAGCAGCTCTCTCCAGTTGGGAAAAAATTAGTAACATAACTCTTGAAGCTCTAAAAGAAACCTTAGCCATACTTCATCATGACTTTGATTACTGGTGGGGAGAAAGCACCGTAAACCATTTAATACCTGAAATGTTAAGTGAGTTAAAAAAACTTAAAAAAATAGAAGATGACGATGGAGCATTTATCAGTGTACAACTTACAGATCCCCGAATTCTTATTACAAAGTCTGATGGGTCATATTTATACATTACTACTGACCTGGCGACCGTTCTTTTAAGAAATAAGGAGATTCCTCATAATAAAGTTCTCTATGTAACAGACAATAGGCAAAAACTACATTTCGAACAACTATTTCAATCCCTTGAATATTTTAATTTTCCCTCAAAAGAGTATTCTCATATCGGATTTGGCACAATAAATGATTCCAATGGAAACCCTTTAAAAACAAGGGATGGTGGAAACTTAAAACTATTAGATTTATATGATCAAGCTTTTAAGTATATTCAGAATATTAATAATGAACTAT
>Ga0257106_1001734_pt1 | contig 10511 bp, 2 predicted proteins | sample LP_taG_3_FD_190177 | JGI IMG/M metagenome (GOLD analysis project Ga0257106, IMG submission 190177) | Marine microbial communities from Northeast Subartic Pacific Ocean, Canada - LP_J_2011_P26_10m | ecosystem: Environmental > Aquatic > Marine > Oceanic | place: Canada: Northeast Subartic Pacific... | reverse complement strand
AGTGCCACGCTCGACAACCGCACCGTCAACCATCGAGAGGATTTCTTTGGCGTTCCGGATGGTGGAGAGGCGGTGTGCTACAGCGATGGTTGCACGATCTGAACCACTTGCAATGAGGTTCTCTTGAATCCTACGTTCGGTTTCCGCATCAAGAGCGCTCGATGCTTCATCGAGAATGAGGAGGCTTGGTTGCTTCAATAAAGCACGTGCCAATGAAACTCGGGCGCGTTGTCCGCCGCTCAGTTTAGCACCACGATCGCCGACCATGGTGTCGAGTTTGTCTTCCAAATCTTGAATGAAATCCCAGGCCCCTGCAAGTTTCAATGCCACGAGAAGCTCTTCTTCAGTGGCTTCTTGGTTGTACTTGACATTGTCACGAACCGTACCGTAGAAGAGGAACGGTTCTTGTGAAACAAATCCAATCTTGTCCCGCACGGAATCCAGGGTGTAGTCGTTGATGCTCTTACCGTTGATCAGCACATCCCCGCTGTCTGGAACATAATAACGCATCAGCAACTTGAGGATGGTGGTTTTTCCTGCACCAGTGTGTCCCATCACGCCGAGGAAATCGCCCCCATTGGCTACAAAGGAAATACCGCTCAGCACCTTGATTGTGGTGTTTGGGTAAGTGAAGTGAACATCTCGGAACTCGACGGACGTGATGCCTTCTTCCAGATCGACGGCATCGTCGGCATCGGTGATTGTGGGTTCTAAGTCAATGGCTGCGAACACGCGGCGAGCAGCTGCTTCGCCCCGTTGGAGTTGGTTGATGAGAATACCAAAGATGAACATCGGCATTGTCATTCGAGTGCTGATGAGTAAGAACGTCACAAGTTGGCCGGTTGAAATTTCACCTTCGCTTGCCAGCCAGCCACCTGCGGTGACAAGAAGGCCAAACGCAACGCCAGCAATAACGTAAATCATCGGCAAAAACCTGTTGCGGTCTCGGCTTGCACCGATGGCTTGGTCGCGGTACGATCCAGATTCACGGCCCACTCGGTTTGCTTCCCAGGATTGAGCGTTGTAAGCCTGCACAACCGAGATGCCGCTGATCAGGTTCTCAAGCACAGCATGGATATCACCGGTCGATTCGCGTTGTTTGCGGTACTTTCGTTGAACTCGGGTCGAAAACCAGTAGACACAGGGAATGATAAACAAAATCGGGCCGAACAACACGCCGGCTAACTTCCATGACATCGATGCCAAAATCACAAACGCCGTCAAGAAGGTGAACACAATTCGAATGATCGAAGTCGATGAATCGGAGACCACGTCTTCTAATTGATTGACGTCACTTGAGAGCACTGACATGATTTGCCCTGTTTGACGCATGTCGTAGTATGAGGCCTCCATGGCGATGAGCGAACGGGTTGCATCCATGCGAAGGTCGTGTTGGATGTTGTAGCCAAGCGTTTGCCACGAGTACTCGGAAATACCTTGAAACACTGCAAGAAGAGCAAATCCAAGGAAAATTAAGAATCCATAACCCACAGCCGGATCGTTGTTAATTGCGGTGACAGCGGTTTGTACAATACCGGGCCCAACCATCATATCGGATGTAAAGTAATCAACGGCCCAGCCAATCGCCACGAAGGGTACGAGGTCGACGACACGAGCGCATGCGTTGCCCAGAAAGCCTGCGATTAACCGGCGAGGGTATCGCTTTGCATAGGGAATTACGCGCCAAACTTGACGGCCGAGAACTTGGTGACCATCGTTGATGTCTTCGGGTGCCATAGCATCAATATTCCCTCCGCTTCCTCTTGCCACACCCTCTGCGCTGGCCGCGAGGCATTTGAACCCTCGCCGGAAGCCCGACCCCCGGATTCGCCTAACCAATCATTGATGAAGGAGCCGCGCCCCCATGCGGCTATGCCGCAGAACCACAGCCGTCACGCCCTCTTGTTTTCAGCCCTCATGCTGATTCAGGTTCTTGCCCCCGTCACCTTCGCAAACCCGGTTTCGGCTCAAAGCACCAGCATCGAAACAGACGTAGATTTGGAACTTTTGGAGACCGTCGGGCTTACACCAAGTGGTGAACTCGAAAATGGCTGGTTTAATCCAGAAGATGGCGCTGGTGAGATCAACCTCCTGTTCCGGGAAATGGGTGTTGTAGCACTCGAGGATTGGACCGACTGGACTGGGCAGAGTTCCAAACTGAATGGTTGGTATGTTCTCACGCATGAATATCCGGTCCCTTCAGAGTGGTTTAATGAACTCGAAGATGCAGGTATTGATTGCTTTTCGTTCCTGCCTCCAAATGGATTCCATTGTGAGCTCCAAGGTCACAGCGTTGAAAACCTCGAAACTCTAGAAGTCAAAGGGCTTGTTCAATTGGATGGTGTTGACAAAGTTCGTGAAAATCTTGTTCGTGGAATTACTGGACTTGAAATGGACGCTGAGAACCTCTTTGTACGCAACGGCGTCGGATCCGCGAACTTGGTTTTAAGCGGTGTCGAACTCCCTGAAGGCATCTTTGCTCGGGATGATATCGTATTGGAATACCACAGCGAGCGATATGCAACTGCAATCATCAAGCCAACTGCAATTGCGTGGCTTGCCGCTCAAGACGAAATCGAGTGGATTGAAGAACGACCATGGCATACACTCCACAACGATGTCGCAGACTCTGTGATGCGCGCCGACCAGGTATGGGACTCAAGCATCATGTCCGGCATCGATTCGAGTTGGACCGGTTTGGATGGCACTGGGATCATCGTAACTGTGTCAGATACAGGCCTCGATAACGGCGTCAACAACAGCAATATGCACCCTGATTTGCGAGACCATATTGTCGATATTGTCTCGTTTCCGATGTCTTCTGGATTCGCTTCTTCATGTGGGGCATCGAGCACTGATGACGGGGCCGAAGATCTTGACAGCGGTCACGGAACACACGTTTCTGGCTCGGTGCTCGGCGATGGTACCAACACTGGTGGAGCCATTCGAGGTGCAGCACCTAAAGCCCACCTCTACATGCAAGCTACAGAGCAATTCTGCGACGGTAGCAATGCATATTACCTCACCGGAATTCCTTCTGATTACACCAAGATGTTCGAACCTGCGTACGATAACGGCAGCAGGGTGCATACGAACTCGTGGGGATCGAGTGTTGCTGGAGCGTACACCTCTGGTTCGATGCAAGCGGATTCCAGCGCACGAACGTTCCAGAACATGACGATTCTTTTCTCTGCGGGCAACAGCGGAGTCGATTCAAACAGCGATGGAGAGATCGACGACGATTCTCTTGGATCTCCATCCACTGGAAAAAACGTCGTGACGGTTGCAGCAGGTGAGAACGACAGGCCTTCAATATCCTCGACATGGGGTGGTATGTTCGGTTACCCTGCAGCACCGATCAGCACCGACAAAGCCTCGGACACCTCTGAAGGTCTTGCTGCCTTTTCGAGCCGTGGTCCAACCGACGATGGACGGATGAAACCTGACATCACAGCGCCTGGCAGTTTTATCCTCTCAACAAAATCCCGTTCGACATCCCAAACTGGTTGGGGAGCGTACTCTGGAAATTCCAATTACACCTTCATGGGCGGGACAAGCATGTCATGCCCACTGACAGCAGGTGCTGCAGCCTTGCTCACTCAACATCTTATCGACAACGAAGGCCATTCAAATCCCAATTCCTCGTTGGTGAAGGCCATCTTTACTGCCTCAGCTCGAGACATGCAAGGCCAGTACTCATCTGCAACAAATGGCGCCGGTGAGCCTGCCCCGAACATTCACGAAGGTTGGGGCCTGGTTGACCTTCGCAGTGCGGTCAATTCCACATGGATTGATGGTGATTCGGTTCAAACCTCCGAAGAACGTGGATGGAGTTTCATCGTTCCTTTTGCATCCCCTGACCTACGCGTCGCTCTTTCTTGGACAGACCCTGCAAGCACACCTGCCGCCGGAACAAACCTCGTCAATGACCTGGATTTAGCTGTCAAGGACCCATCGGGAACGTGGTTCAATCTTTCCAATAACCTCGATAACTTGCGCGGCTTGGATTTCGCATCCCCTGCGCAAGGTAGCTGGGAAGTGCATGTTCTGGGAACGAGCGTCCCCACAGGACCGCAGCATTTTGCTCTTGCTTTGAACATTGACACGGGCCTCGTAAATTTGACCGAAGACATGGATTTCGATGGAATCGAAGACGATGTTGATGATTGCCTCACTGTACCCGGAACCTCGACCCAAGACAGGTCTGGATGCCCTGATACAGACGGTGATGGCTATTCAGATCCAAACGCAACTTGGACGGTTGCAAACGGAGCGGATGCATTCATCAATGAAGGAACTCAATGGGCAGACACGGACCTTGACACCTATGGAGACAACCCGTCTGGCATCACTCCAGACAGTTGTATCTCGGTAGCTGGCACATCGACCGCTGACCGATTTGGATGCTCTGATGGAGACAGCGACGGGTACTCCGACGCTGACGTGCTTTGGACGGTGAGTCTAGGGGCTGATGGCTGCCCAAGCGTCGCAGGCACATCAAATCAAGACCGCAATGGTTGCTTAGATGACGACAGCGATGGTTACAGCGACCCCGATCCTTCCGGAACCAACGGCCCCGTATGGTGGGTCTCTGATGGCGCTGACGCTTTCATGGGTGACGCCACCCAATGGGTCGACACAGACGGAGACAGCTATGGTGACAATCCACCTCCAGCCACCTTGCCCGACGGTTGCCCCGCAGTGGCCGGTACGTCGTCTCAAGACCGGCTTGGATGCACCGATACTGATGGGGACGGGTATTCCGACCCCGATGCCACATGGACTGCAGCAGTCAATGGAGCGGATGCCTTCCTCAATGATGCGACCCAATGGGTCGACGCGGATGGAGACGGCTATGGAGACAATGCGTCCGGGAACAATGCAGATGATTGCCCGCTGATCAGTGGCACTTCGACTGCGAATGGACAACTTGGTTGTGCCGATACAGATGGTGACGGGTATGCTGATGCAACAGCATCCTACGCCATCAGTGATGGCGCTGACGCCTTCCGATTGGACTGGACGCAATGGCGAGATTCTGACAACGACGGCTATGGTGACAACGCCACAGGAAATCAGTCTGACAAATGCCCCGTTGTAGCAGGCACATCTTCTCGCGACCGATTAGGTTGTATTGACACCGACAGTGACGGCTCTTCTGATGAAGATTTGAACGGAACAAATGGGCCGGTATGGAGCGTTGCCAACGGCGCTGACGTTTGGCCTTTAGATCCAACTCAGTGGGTCGATTCTGATGGAGACACCTACGGTGACAACCCGGCCGGTACCACGCCGGATTCATGCCCCACTGTTGCAGGCAATTCAACCACAGACCGATACGGTTGCCTTGACACCGATGGTGACACCTACTCTGACCCTGATGCAGCACCAAGTGGTTGGAATGCTGGCGATGGCGCTGATGCATTCCCAAGCGATATTCTGCGATGGTCTGATTTTGACAGCGATGGCTTCGCAGACCAAATCGATGACGCATGCCCACTGTTCGCTGGCAATTCGAGCGTTGATCGAAACGGTTGCCCAGACACTGACGGAGATGGCATTTCAGATTCTGACGCAAATTGGTTCGTTTCAAATGGTTCTGATGCGTTCAAGACAGACCCTACACAATCCGCTGACCAAGACGGCGACGGTTATGGCGATAACGCAACAGGCAATTTGCCAGATGCATGCCCCACTGTTGCTGGTACCTCTTGGCACAACAACACGCTCGGATGCCTCGACTCGGATGCTGACGGCTGGGCCAATCACCAAGACACCCACCCCGAGGACATCACACAGTGGTCCGACGTGGACGGTGATGGCTACGGTGACAACCTTGCTGGCACCAATCCAGATGCATGCACGGCAACAGCCGGAAATTCAACCCAAGGAAACCGATTTGGTTGCCTCGACAGCGACGGCGATGGTTGGGATGATGAAATCGATGCTTTGCCAAACCTCACCAACCAATGGCTGGATCAAGACGGAGATGGCTACGGTGACAACGCAACGGGCCCACAACCTGACGCTTGCCCCGGCGTGGCTGGTAATTCTACCTTTGACCGTCTTGGATGCCCCGATGACGATGGTGACGGCATGTCAAACATGAGCGATGCCTTTCCAAATGATCCAAATCGAACACAGGATTCCGATGGCGACGGCTTCGACGACCTTGAGGACAACTGCACGCTTGTGCCAGGCAACTCCACCCAAGACCGAACCGGTTGCAGGGATACTGATGGCGACGGGTATTCTGACCCGACCATCGCATCCGGTAGCGAAGTGACTTGGAACGCAAGCAATGGCGCAGATGCTCTGCCTCTTGAGCCATCTCAGTGGGCGGATCAAGACGGTGATGGCTACGGCGACAACATCACGGGTTTGCTCCCCGATGCGTGCCCCACGGAATACGGTCTGTCCAACCTCGATGTCTATGGCTGTCCTGACGCAGACAACGATGGCTCTTCTCAAGGAAATGATTCATTCCCAGACGAACCCACACAGTGGCAAGACATGGATGGGGATGGTTACGGTGACAACCCTAACGGGACCAATCCTGATGCTTGTGTGAGCGTCATTGGCACCTCAACACTCGATCGCTTTGGATGCCCCGATGAGGACGGGGACGGTGCAAGCGACGGAAACGATCTGTGGCTTGGAGACGCAACCCAGTGGTTTGATTCGGACGGGGACGGATTCGGCGATAGCGCCGATGGGACTGCGGGCGATGATTGCCCGACGGTCTACGGCACCTCGCAATTCGGAACAAATCGAGGGTGTCCAGACGCTGACGGCGATGGCTATGGAGACGATGGTGATGTATTCCCCGACCAACCAAGCCAATGGAGCGACCAAGATGGCGACGGCTGGGGCGACAACGAAACTGCAGGAGCGTACAAACCAGATCACTGGCCTAACGATCCTTCTCGAAACGCTGGCGAAGCTGAAATGACCTGCACCCCAATCAATCCCATCGATATTGTAGCGGGAGGATGGTTTGATTTCCAATGCACCATTACAACGGAATTGGACGCCATGACTGTGCGTGTCGAATGGCAAGCCATGTCAGCGGTTACGGCAAGTTCTCAAACTCAAATTGTATCGTTCACCCCCACCAGCGGTGGTTCTCAAACGTTAACCTTTGATGGAACTGCTCGCTATGCAGGCAATCATCAACTCGTACTCGTGGCCAAAGAAATTGGCTCCGATGTTGCCATGGACACCGTTTCAATCACCTTGGAAGCTTTTGATTCACGAATCATCGAGGACGACACCGACCAAGCCGAAGGCAACCTCTTATCGACCATGGCAGAAAATTCAATCGTTCAAGCCATGCTTGGTGGAATCGTCTTGTTCTTCTTGATGGGTATGTTGATCATCCGTGGCAAAGCAAGCAACCAGCGAGCTGCCGGAGAACGCCTTGAGCGCGCCAGAGAATTGGTGAGCCAGCGTTTGGAGCGGGCCCAGCAATACAACGACCATCCCCGTCAAAGAGGTCCTCCTCGTACTGGAAGGGTTCCACCTCCCCCTCCGGGAATGAAGTGAACGCTGAACTGGCAAGACCGATTCCCTCAATAGTGAGGGGTTCCTCGGCTGGTTTACCACATCGTGCGGATATGGTGAAGTGGTATCATAGGAGGTTTCCAACCTTTTGTCGTGGGTTCAACTCCCGCTATCCGCACCTCCAATCCCAGCGCTTTTGAGACGCTCGTCAGGACAAATTTTACATCAAATTCTGGAGAAGCCTCATCAATCTCTGTCCACTGCCGGAAGTGTGTGGACTGAGGAACACCGCGATTGGAAGGGGCAAAGTTTTGCCTCCCTCAAACAAGGTAATGCCTTTCCTGTTGATTTCATGTGGGGGGTTGCTACCGCTTCGCATCAAATCGAAGGTGGGAATTCGAACAATTGGTCTCAATTTGAACCAAATTCAAAGAGCCAACAATTGAGCGGTGAGGCTTGCAATCATTGGGAACACAGAAGCGAGGATGTCGAGATCATCACCAATCTGGGCGTGTCTCATTACCGCTTTTCCATCGAATGGTCTCGTTTGGTACCCAGCCCCGGTGAATGGGACGAGGAGGCTGCTCGTTGGTATTCGGATCTGGTCAATGAATTGCTGGCCAAAGGCGTGCAACCGATGGTCACACTTCACCACTTTACCAATCCAATTTGGTGGGAGGAACGCGGCGGCTTTGAACGTCAAGAAAACCTCCACCACTGGGTTGAATTTTGCACACGAATGTTTGATCTGTTGAGCGATCGAGTCGAATGGTGGTGCACCATTAATGAGCCAGCCGTCTACACTACCATGGGGTATGTGCTAGGGGAATTCCCGCCTGGAGCTCGTTCCTTCAAACGGGCCCGTAGCGTTGCGCTCAACATGATGCGCGCTCATGCTCAATGCTACCGCGCTCTCAAAGCGATGAACAACGGCGCAAGATGCAACATTGGGTTGGTCAAGAACATCAATCTGTTTGATCCATACCGGCGTTGGAACCCCGTTCACTGGGCCCAAGCAAGCTTGCTTGATCGCATGTTCAACAGGTGTTGGATCAAGGGTGTAAAAACAGGGCGATTCAAACCACCTTCGGGGTTGCGATCTCATTTCATCGAGGGCCTGAAAGGCAGCAGTGATTTCATTGGAGTCAATTATTACACCCATCTTTTGGCGACACCGTTCATGCCCACAAAAGTCGAAATCGATCCGCTGATTCGCCCATGGGAGACCCGCACCGACTTCCGCTACCCCATGTACGCTGTTGGCCTTCGACGAGCTTTTGAGATGGTAAAGGGCCTTGACCTGCCAATCATTGTCACTGAAAATGGTGTTGCTGATGATGACGACGACATGCGACCTGAGCACATTCGCCGCCACTTGCAAATTACTGCTGAAGCCATTGCCGACGGCCTCGATGTACGAGGTTTTTACCACTGGAGCCTGATGGACAACTTCGAGTGGGCCGAAGGGTATGACCAACGTTTTGGGCTGTATCATGTGGATTTTAACACCCAGCAACGCACCTTGAAGCACAGCGGCAAAGAATACCAAGCCATCGTAAAAGCGCACCGCACCCCGCAGGTCGTAATCATGGCAGGTGGACTGGGGACACGGCTTGGCAAGATGGCAAAAAAAGTGCCAAAATCGCTGATTGAAGTCGGCGGAAAACCAATCTTGACCCACATTCTAAACTGGGCTCAACGGCAAGGGTGCCACAATGCCCTAGTGCTCACAGGTCATCTTGGTGAAGCGTTTGAAGGGTTCACACACCCGGGTATGTCCGTAAATTTCCACAAAGAACCTTCACCGCTTGGAACGGGAGGGGCGTTGTGGAATGCCAGAGATCTGTTGGAAGAGCGTTTCATCTTGTTGTGGGGCGATGACCTTCATCCAATCGAATACAAACCACTGCTTAAACGGCATGCTGAAAGCGATGCTCCGTTCACCATGACCGTAACTCAACGTCATGATTCAATGAACCTCCATCATGAAAATGGTTATCTTCAAACCTACAACAAAGACAAACCATCCTCCCAGTTCAATGGCTATGAAGCAGGCACGAGCGTCGTTGAAAAATCACTGGTAATCAAGAATGGGAAAGATGGTGTTTGGAGTTGGGAACAAACCATTTATCCAGCGTTGAGCGGAAAAATCGCTGTTTACCTCGACGACACGCCGTTTTGGGACATGGGTACGCCTGAACGGCTTGCCTCACTTGAGGAATTCCTCGAGAAAACCGCCCTTTGAGGCTTGAACCACTTCGGTTTCGCGCAAGACGCCCTCGTGTTCCACGAGAACGAGGATCATGCCTCCAAAGCCGCCTCCCATCATCCGTGCGCCGAGCACACCCGGTGTTGTTTGCAGTTCATCCACAAGCCGATCGACCTTAGGGTGACTGACGCCTATCGATTTCAGAGAAGCATGTGAAGCGTTGAGCAAGCGACCTAAGCTGTTAGCATCTGCTTCCAAGGCGGTCAGAACACGTTGATTCTCCCCGTCGGCATGTTGAGTCAGTACGGATTTTTCGTGTGAGGCTCCGAAGGGCGTGGAAGCAAGCGTACGACGAACCTCCGAATCAACCAACTTGAAGCACCAATCTTCGGGAATCAAAAATGGAGATACCGCCATCGTGGTGAAGTTGATGAGCGTAGCATGACCCTCAATCGCATGCATCATGGCGATTTGATCCAAGAGTCCGCAGGGTGTGCCCAACACCTCATGCTCGATGCGTTGGGCTTCTTGGCACGCTTGCATGGGTTCGAGTTCCCCTTGTGCGCACAGCACCACAGCAAGGCATAACGCAGCAGAGGAGGACATGCCTGCACCAATTGGAATGCTGCTTTCCACGGTAAGATGAGCAGGCCAACCACCGGCCGCTTGCCACAAGGCAACGACCGTTTTATCGCCTTGGACGGCTTCAGCTGAGACCGCTGTTAACGTCAATCGCTGTTTGGCTGCGAAAGGAAGCGCAAGCCCGCCAAGGTAATCGGTGTGTTCCCCGATGATGTTG
>Ga0257106_1001732_pt1 | contig 10513 bp, 7 predicted proteins | sample LP_taG_3_FD_190177 | JGI IMG/M metagenome (GOLD analysis project Ga0257106, IMG submission 190177) | Marine microbial communities from Northeast Subartic Pacific Ocean, Canada - LP_J_2011_P26_10m | ecosystem: Environmental > Aquatic > Marine > Oceanic | place: Canada: Northeast Subartic Pacific... | reverse complement strand
GAGTGACCTCGAGCTCCGGGGTGCGGGGTGGTAAACTTTGATTAAATCCTACTCGGGCGTACTCAGGGGGACCTCGGGTGACTTCCCCTAGGTCCCGGGCGAGTTCCTGGCACCAAATTTCTGGGCCGGTCGGTCGGTCGGTCGGTCGGTCGGTCGTCGTCGCCGCCGCCGCCGCCGCCGCCGCCGCCGTCGTCGTCGTCGTCGCGCGCGCGGGGGAGTTTCGAACCTAATTCAGTCGCAGGGCGACCGTAGAGAAATAATGAGCTGCCCCATGCTATCACGGTATATGAACCCGGGGATGCAAAAATCGAGTGGGGGCGCGCCCCGCAGTCGCAGTGATCGACAGTCTCGCCGCAGAAGGCCGCCAGCAGGAATTGTTGCGCTCACGAACCCCGTCGTCGCTGCCCGGCGCAGCACGCGTGCTTCTCGTGCACCACCTGGCGCAAAACGGCGCGGCGCCGGCGCATCACATCATCGCAGCGTTATCCGACGGTCGAAACGATGCAGTTTTGGACGATTTCGATGAGGTTTTCGATTACTACTTCAATAAACTAACCGAAACGCGTTTGCTTATAACGAGGCGGGGTCCTCCAATTAAATTCACCGGCCGCGCTGAGCTTACGGCGCCCGCCGTCGGAAGCGGATGGTGGTCCAAGTAAGCAAAATCTTACCGATGGCGACGCGCGGTGGAAAATTCCAGAGTGCTGGCGGGACGAAAGCCATGAATCTCACAGAAAAAAGTGCCAATTAAATTCGACGGCCTGTCCCACGCGATCAAACGCGTCGGTTTCTGAGGGGTGGGGACAACGCGGGTCAAAGTGTCCTATTCGCCTCCCCCATGCTCAGGTCGACTCAAGTCTTATAGACTCGGACAACTGCAATAGGCTGCGAGCCATGCAACCTCGGTTGCAGGCGCGTTGGAATCGAGCCCCCACAAGACCCGGAATCGATGCCCGCCAGCGGCTGCCAAAAGGGCGCGCTCGCTGGCGGCTCTGCAAAGGTCACAGAAGGCACCGACACCGGCCGGCGTAAGGGAAGTGCACCTTGAACTTGAAGCCTGAGGCCTACCCGTAGTGATTATAATTTCCTAACGTATTTATCATAAACGATGCGAGCCATTCGTTTTAAATTTTGCATTTTGCATCTTACTCAATATTGGCTGTGCGCTCAGAGCCACCAATATCCCAAAGTTCATCGAGCTCAGTGAAGTTTATTCCGTCAGGGATTAGTTTTGCTTATGCGGCAGAAACCCACCCGGCCCAGGAACCCTCCCCTCGCCTTGGGCGGGACCCCAGGGAACCCACGAACCCACGACGTCCCCGACAATAATGGGCCGGTGGCTGGGGACTTTATTCAGGCGCCGGGGCCCGGGCGGGCCCCAAACTAGGAGGCGTCGAACTTCGCGCGGGCTGACATAGGCAGCGTCCTGTCTATCGACTGATTGACGACGTGGTCTTTGCTGCAACCTGACACAGAGCTGATGGTAGCAAGCGATACCTGCAAACGTGCAGTGCACGCTGTTCATTTACAGCGTTGTACAGATCGGAGCTGGCTTTCCAGCCGATCGTAATCATGCTGAACTACCTGTAGGCTGGTGCTATCATCATCATTTGCCTACGCAACTCGGAGTCGGATGGCAGCCGAAGTGTGCAGGCAAATTACTGCTAGGATCATGGCAAGATCATACTTGACCTTGGCAAGCCGTCCTTCAATCCGCTTCTTGTCAAGGCATTTCTGGTCCCTTTGTTCCGTAGCCTCAGCTAGTCTTGTCTTAGTGTTGATCAGTTCCTGGATTATCGATGTAGTATCGGCATAGTGCAACTCATCAGCTGCGCCTCGCATCCCTATCAGCCGAGCCTTCAAGACCACAAGCTCACCATTTTCGCGCTCCTGTTCGACGGTTGCACGGAAAACATCCACGTCTGCAGCAGCCAATTCAGCACGGACCTTTAGTACACGGGATGTCGCAGTCCTAAGTGATGCCTGCTGTTTCACCAGCTGACGCTGTAGTGTTTCAATATCGTCAAAAGAATCTTCTTGATCACATTCGAAATGTGCAATTTCGAAGTAGCCATGCGTTATTGCCTCTCTGTAATCTGCTCCAACTTTGTAAAGATCCGTCATGAAGAATCACGCGCTCATCTGCTAGCAGAATCAGCTGCACCTTGATTACCGTTCCATCCTGGCCCTTATTGTGGCCGATAACCCTTGTTGGATTACAGCTGCGCGGTTTCCGTCCACTTGCCTTTCGTATCTCCCACTCCTGAGCTAAAGGAAGCAGAGTAAACTCCCCCCTGAGGGGGGGGGGCTGAGCTCAGTTCAGTTAAGAGTACCAGAATGAAGGCCGACGGACAGTGAACCGCCTCCTAGGTGGTTGGGAAATGTTGCCATCTCCTATGCGCTAAACGCTCTCTGTAGCGCGAAAATGCCTGATCGGCACAAATGAAGCACCCGCCCGCTGAGGTGGCTGCGCCATCCAAGCGCGGTCCGTCGGCCTTCATTCTGGCATCTTTAATTGAAACTGAGCTCAGCCTAATTTACTTACTTCCTTTAGCTCAGGCTAGTGGGAGATACGAAAGGCCAAGTGGACGGAAACTGAGCTCAACCTAATTTACTTACTTCCTTTAGCTCAGGCTACTAGTAGTGGGAGATACGAAAGGCCAAGTGGACGGAAACCGAAGTGGACGTCGCGCCAGACCTAGCTTTGATCGCCCAATTGCGCAATGGCTTTCGTGGCGCACACCCAACCGCACATTCATAGCTTCAATCAACTAGTTGGCGAAAGTGCGGACTTGGGGGTTGCCGCTGTGCCCCGGCAACATTGTACTATCGAGATTCCCGAGTTGCAACCGATGATACTTTCTATCAAGGCGACGTCGATAGAATTCGGTTATCCGATCGCTCAGGATCATCTATGCAAAGATGCAACACTGACTCCCCGAGAATGCCGGGAACGACAAATTACGTACTCTGCTCCAGTCAATGTGTCCTTCATATGTGGATTAAACGGCTCAGATGACGAAGTGTTAACAAAGATGATAGGGTATTTGCCAATTATGGTACTATCTAACAGGTGCCCCGCATCACAAGGCCACTAAATCCAAATGATACGCACCCATACATAGATGCTACCTCATGGGCTTGAATCAGAAGTCACTGATCTGCAGCCGCGAGGTATATAAAAAGCAATACAAAAGACTAACTTTGTGATTAGGAAGATGCTGAATTGGGTGGTTATTTCATCGTCAATGGCCTTGAGAAAGTAATAAGACTATTGCAGGTTGATGAAGTTGCTGTACTCACCGCTCAAGCAGTGCATAACCGCGCTCATTTATAGGTTCCAATGCGAAATATGCCCCTTGCAATCAAACGCCTTGCCTATCGCAATCGCGGTGCTTACTTTACCGAGTGAGCACACTGTAGCCGTTGATTCTCGGGGTGTTGAGTGGCTGTATTGTGCGAATAGGTATGCTATAATGATGCGCTGCGCACGTAAAGATCAATCCACGTGCACCGTGACTCTCCACTATCTATCAAATGGTGCGATCAGACTGCGTGTAGCAGTAAGAAAACAAGAATTTTTGATTCCTCTGCTTGTTGTTCTTAAAGCACTCAAAATTCACATGCCAGACCGTGAGGCATATGGTCATATGGTCGACAATTCCATGATGACGTCGACTAGTCCAGAGATCGAATGTTGACTGCAGTGTTTGAGAGGCATTAATATCTGATATTATTTTTTAATTTCAGGCCTTCTTCGCGACCAGCGTAACGTCGAGCAACCCAGCTCCAGCTCCATTAGTTTTCTGGGATCAATGTTTACTGAAATGTTTCGGGATCACTTCCCGCGCGGATCTCACTGTGCCGAGTTCGGACTATTTTTCCTGAAGAGGTTTGTCCTCGTGCACGTTGATGATTTTACATGTAAGCATGATTTACTCTTGCTCATGGCCCGCAAGCTTTATAGCTTTGCACACAATAAATGTTGTGAGGACAATGTGGATGCCGTAGCTCATCAAGAACTTTTGCTCCCTGGACATCTGCTTTCATCGTACATCACCGAGAAACTAGAAGAGTCTTTGGTTAGAGTAGCTAGTCAAGCGCGACGGGATTCTCACACCAATAAAGATGGCATCGTACTTGAATTGAAACAAGAATTTCCACATTATTGTAGCAAGCTGCTTGGGCGTTATGGAGGAACAATAGGCAGTAAAGTATCATCCTTCTTGTCGACTGGAAATCTCACCTCCTCGAGCGGTTTGGATTTGCAACAGACAACCGGGTTTGTAATCATCGCTGAACGACTTAACATGTGGCGGTATCTAAGCCACTTCCGTTCAGTGCATAGGGGGCAGTTCTTCACGACCATGAAAACAACTACTGTCCGCAAGCTCTTACCAGAATCCTGGGGCTTTCTGTGTCCGGTGCATACGCCTGATGGCGCACCGTGCGGCTTGCTCTCCCATCTTGCTGCGAAGGTACACGTGACTTGTAACGGGAAGCAGTTAGGAAGCAACTGGCGTAGTAACCTTCTTGATTTGATGATTTCGTTGGGGATGTCCCCTATACGCGGGGCTTCTGATTTGGTTTTCAAGGAAATCAGCTTCTCTCATTGGCTCAGGCAGGGTCTTCTTCAAGTTTGTTTTGACGGCATCGTGATCGGATGTGCTGTGAACCAAATTTGTGCCCATCTCTCATTAGTGCTTCGCTGCTTTAAGACGAAGCCACCACCTGGTTTAGACGTGGACCCAACTCTAGAGATAGCGCACCTACCTCAATCCAACAACGGCACATCTCCATTTGCCGGGCTGTTTCTATTCTCGCAGCCTGCGCGACTTGTCCGACCTGTTCTTCGATGTAGTACCTCCACGCATTTAGAAATGATAGGGCCATTTGAGCAAGCCACCTTGCAAATCGCATGCAATATCCAGGATGGTGCAACATCGGGCCATGATGCTACTGAGGCCCACGTGGAGATTGATCCTACCTACATTCTGTCCGTTCTAGCCTCATTAACGCCGTTCTCTGACTTTAATCAGTCGCCTCGAAACATGTACCAGTGTCAGATGGGCAAGCAGACGATGGGAACAGCAGCACACTCACTCGTCCACCGACGTGACAACAAGATGTATCGTATCCTTACACCACAGTCTCCTCTCGTGCGCACGCACAATTACTGCAGTTTAGGTTTTGATCGTTATGCGCAGGGAACAAATTCAGTTGTTGCTGTGATCTCGTATTCAGGCTATGACATGGAAGACGCCATGATAATCAATAAGTCTTCATATGAGCGGGGTTTTGGTCATGGTTCTGTATACAAGACTGTATATGTTGACCTTACAAATGAAGCTCATCGTCGAGGAAAGACACAATTGAGGTTTGGTTACGCGAGTCTTGCAGCGGTAGCCAATGGGAGTGGATCCGCCGAAGGTCGCGATTTCTGCGGTGGCGATGACCACCTGCTTGGAATCGCCGAAGATGGCCTTCCTGAGATTGGCCGCAAGGTGACCATGGGGGAAGCTCTGTGGTGCGCATTCGACGAGCACAACAAGGAGCGTGTCGTTGGCCTTCACAAGGAGACGGAGATTGCTTACATTGATACTGTCCACTTCTTAGGGTGTGTATTTAGCTTATCTTCATCGTTGATCGTTCATCATTTGTGCCAGGTGTGGCAATGAAACAGTAGCACGCAGGGCTAGTATTACATTGCGATATCCACGAAATCCAGTGATTGGAGACAAGTTTTCATCGCGCCATGGTCAGAAGGGTGTGCTTTCTATCTTATGGCCGGAATGCGATATACCATTCACAGAATCAGGGATTACTCCCGACATAATCATCAACCCACACGCGTGAGTCTCAACTCATTGCTTTGAATTTTGTCTAATGTATAAATTTCGTCTCACAGCTTCCCTTCTCGAATGACTATTGGCATGCTTGTTGAATCCATCGCCGGGAAATCAAGCGCATTGCATGGAGACTTTCATGATGGGACACCATTTAAATTTCAAGAGAAGCAGAGAGCAATAGAATTATTCTCTGAGCAACTCTGCACCGCTGGATATGAATACTATGGTTCCGAACCAGCAGCAAAGCAGCGTCTACTGGGAATTCTACCCCCTTCTCAATTTCTAGCCATAATTAGTTCGTCTTCCATGCACTGTTGACGACGTCCATCACGACGAAAAAGCTGCCTTTCGCCTTAGGTCTACTCCGGATTTTCTGGCCTACCTCTGCGTGTCGACATTTTTGTAGGAATTGTATATTACCAACGATTACGACACATGGTCTCGGACAAATCACAAGTTCGATCAACCGGCCCAGTGCACCAGCTCACTCGCCAGCCCATCAAAGGCCGAAAGCGCCATGGAGGAATTCGCCTTGGTGAAATGGAGAGAGATGCCCTGCTTGCCCATGGGACAGCATTCCTCTTGCATGATCGCCTTCTCGAGTCTTCAGATCGGTACATTGCATACATATGTACTAACGAGTCCTGTGGATCACTATTGACATCTGTAAATCATTCTACAATGTACTCAGTTACACATGAACATCTCTCACTGGAATCACACTTCAGTGACCATGACGAGAGTCGCATATGCTGCCCATGCAATGGTGACCGGTGTGTGACAGTCACTATGCCTTATGTATACAGGTAAGACCTGCAGATTATCATTAGCTAAACATGTAAGATATTTTCAGGTATTTGGTTAACGAACTTGCTGGCATGAACGTCAAAGTTCGTGTTTGTCTAGATCAATGCTCTCTAGTTTGAGCGGTGGAACGACACACGTAGAATTACTTTTTGTAGGAAGTGAGACCCAGTGACGGAATCGGGCTGTGAAGTTCACTTCTGGACGGCCTGAGAAATCAAAATGACCGAAGCTCAATCAAACGCCGCAGGGTATACGTCCGTCGCCGCCCGGGTTCCTAGCCAACTCCTGCGAGCTCCCTAGCCGTACTGGCGGCTGCAACTTGAAGTTTAAAAATAAAAAAAGGTCGACCATTTCCAGGACGAGACCAGCTCGAGCCCCGGCGAAATTAATCAAAAGCCGGGTCGAAATAAATCAAAAGCTCACTTTTGTATAAAAGTCGACTCTAGCGGTCGACTCTCGCTCGACTTCGTCATACAGCGATACAATCACAGGGCCCCTCTACTGGGACTACTACTAGGCTTACCTCTAGGCCCCTGGGCTCCTTCCTCTTCCTTAATTCAATAGAATGGGCTGATTGGCATCGGCCTGACTACTGTCAGGGTCTGGACCCCGCTTCGCACCCGCCGCCGCCCCACGGACCCTGCGGGCTCCCTGGACAGAGACAGGACAGAGATGGCGCCAGGCCCGCGCTCCGGGTAGAAAGTGAGGATAGTTTACTAGCCTCCTAACGTCGCTGTGACGTCAGTCAGGCTACTATCCAGCAGGTGCACTGTGCGGCGACTGCGCAACCTCGCTGAGCCTGGTGCTACCTGGCACGTCGCTGTGACGCTAACCAGACAGACACCACAGACACAGAGGAGCGCTGTGCTCTCTATGCCTGCTTGGCACGCGCGCCGCGTAGTACGGCGCGGGACGCGACGGCTTGAAGGGCCTCTCGGCCGCCGGAAAACTGGCTCGGGCGGCGGCAGACTCGCCGGCGGCAAATCACCGGCAAAGTCAAACTCGAAAAACTCGCCTCTGGAGCGGCAAGGTTTTTACGGTAAAATGGAAATTAGGCGCCAAGCGCGGGGCACTTAAGCACGGGGGCTAGTCGCGAACTAAGTCCCGCTGGGTTTCTTGTGTCGACGCGCTGCTGTATTACTCCCCTCACGGGCCTGGCAGGAGAGGGCGGCAGGAGAGGGACGTACGCAAGGGACATAAGCGGGGACATATGGCCAAGTTTAGTGAATTGGCAACGGTGTTTTGGGGCACTCACCAGAGGGGCCATGGGGTCTCGGGCGCGACCGAATGGCGCCCGCTTTCAGTGTGTCGTTCGAGGCTCTAAGAGCGGGGTAAACTGAGTCATCCATGAGGGGCGTAATGCAGCGTCGAAGCGAATTGTAGATCTTCGGGTAAAGCTGCTCCTCGCGCGAGAGGAGCTTCTTCACGCGGGCGCGTTCTTTTGGCTCCTCGAAGCACGCAGGACAGTTTTCGTTGATGATCGGCAACTGGGCTTCCATGGCGAAGCTCTTCATCATATGCTCGCGAGCGTAAACGAGCGGCCGAATAACAGTAACACCGCGGTCGGCAATGTATTTGGAACGCATCGTTCGCAGTTGCCCGTTATGAAAGGCTCCCATGATGAAGGACTCAGCCAGATCGTCAAGATGCTGTGCCAGCGCGAGAATATTGTACCCCTCACGAGAAGCACAGGTATAGAGCGCGCCTCGCTTCATGCGCGCGCAATAGGAGCAGAGACTTGAGGGTTTGACGGTATTTGCATAGTCGATGATGTGATCTTTGAGATAGAAGTACCTGACACCGAGGGCCTTGACATATGGTATTAGAGGTGAAGGGTCAAAGCTAGAGGTCATTGGGTCAACAGTTGCACATGCTAACTCGAATCTAATTGGGGCACGTTTCTGCAAGTCAAGCAATATATGCAGTAGTGATAAAGAGTCCTTACCACCAGAAAGGCCAAGAAGGACTTTATCACCTTCCTTAATCATGGTCCAGTCTCTAATAGCCTCGCCGACAACACGCATGAGCTTCTTTGGCGGTGCTATAGCCGTGACAAGGTCCGGAATTACGGGGGGTTGGCTTGGAGTAGGATGTTCACTAACTGTGTGCGTTACATCGAAGTTTATCGTGGGGGGCTTGACCGCCCCGCGGAGGGCCTTCTTCCTCTCTTCTCGGCCGAGCGCCTTGGGTCCAAAGAGAACACCCTCAACTCTGAAGGGAATCTCATACTGCCCCAAGGGTGGTGGTCTGATTGGGCCTCGTGGATCACCCGCAGGGTCCCAAGTGAATGTGTTACAGAGATCCATTTGAGACGCCGCGTTCTTTGCCGTGACAAACCACCTCAAAGGTTCAAACTCGTCGTCATCGCAAATTATCTTCTCATTGCTACACAGCTTCAGAATACGCTCACCTTCCCGGAGTAAAAATTCAAAATCTGGCTTACCACGGCGATTGGTCGGTAGGACAGGAGTGAGCGGAGATTGGCTCACATCGAACCTACTTAGCCAACGTCGAGCGTCACCGAGTGGCTTCGAGAACCTGGCCCGGTGCCGCCACTCGCCCGTCTTGGGCTCGGCTCTGTAGATGGGCAATGCCCGCCAGCCCATATCGACAACAATAGCGACTGCTCTCAGTACGTAATCAATCTCTTCCTCGCTGGCCCAAGCACCGCCACCTGGCAGGCTAATCCTACTGAACCCGGGCCTTAATAGCTCACGATCAGGTGTCTTGGTTAGTAAAGCCGTTTGTAGGGCATCTGACGCACCCTTGGATAATCCAAGAAGTTCGTGAGCATAAGGACCTGCGCACTGGCAGCCACCGCGACTCTGGACTCCAAAGAGATCATTCAGTAGCTGACAAACAAAATTGTAATGCAGCCAACCAGGGCCGGCGCGAACCAAGAAGCTCAAAATTGGCACCGCGGAAGTTGCGACTGTCGTATGGCCAAGAACGACGAGGCTCTTGGGATTTTTTACCAAACTATAAAGCTTCTTGATTGAACTGCCGCGATCCCAAGGCACCTTTTGATTAAAATACAACTTTTGTTCGCAGTCTATGGCCCGTGCAATCGAGATGCAAAGCGCTGCACGACAAGCTCCAACTATGTCGGGCGTCCCTCCCTGCTCACGCTCAACACGATTCGAAAGAAATCTGTGCCCATCTTCGGTTGCAAAAAAAACTGTACCCCCCCCGGGTCGACTCGGAGATCGATCTCTTCTTATCAGTTCCTTTCGCACTACAAGAATTCCTGGAGCACTAATGCCGCCTAAGAGTTTGTGGCACGAAAAGTAGAGTGCGTCTGCAGAGGCACCTTCGTGGTGCATCGATGGGGATCCGTGTGCAGCTGCGGTCGCATAGTCCCAACAACTTAAAGCACCATGTTTCTTGAGCAGATGCGTGACCGAACTTACATTCGTCTTTGCACCTGTCACGTTTGACACCGCACAAAATGCGCCGATGACGAGACGATCTCTAACGCCCGGTCTAGTCAGGCGAATTTCCAAATCATCGAGGTCCAAGCCGTCGTCTCTGTTCCCGAGAACGGTCTCTACTGTTGCACCTGCCTCACGCCATGGCAAGAGGTTGCTGTGGTGCTCGTATGGTCCGACAAGCACGAGCACATCACGAGCTTCGCGCACGCCAAGAATTGACACAAGTTGATTGACCGCGGAAGTAGTTCCCGCTCCACAAAATAAGACAACATCAGACGCCGCCTTGCCTGTTGTTCTAGCGTTGCAAAATTCACCTACTACTTGTCGTGCTTCGGCCACGAACGAAGAACTCTGTGCCCCACATGCTGATGCGGCCGTGTGCGTGTTCCCATACAGAGGTAAAACCTGATTACTCAAAAAGAGCTC
>Ga0257106_1001727_pt1 | contig 10529 bp, 12 predicted proteins | sample LP_taG_3_FD_190177 | JGI IMG/M metagenome (GOLD analysis project Ga0257106, IMG submission 190177) | Marine microbial communities from Northeast Subartic Pacific Ocean, Canada - LP_J_2011_P26_10m | ecosystem: Environmental > Aquatic > Marine > Oceanic | place: Canada: Northeast Subartic Pacific... | reverse complement strand
GAGGGAGAAAAAAACCCCCCCCCCCCCCCCCCCCCCTAATAGGGCGTCGACTCGCAGCTACGGCAAGCCTACGGCAGTACAGACATCGTCAATGTCGACCCAGATGTCACGCCGATATTAATGCAGCCTAACAGGAAGAAGTGGGAGTGGCAGATATTACAAGAATGGCAGTCGCCAACGACGATAAGTCAGCGCCCGCATTCATGGGAGTGGGAAATCAAATTGCCTGGTCGCGATGGAGACGTCTCGCCGGAGAGGTTCTTAGAAGGCGAAGCGCGATATGAAATTTTGAAGCGGCTCGGCAAGGGTACTTTCGGTGAGGTATGCGCAGCTCGAGATCTGAAACTTCACATGGATGTGGCCATTAAACGCATCAGCGATGCTTTTGCCGGTTACACGTGCGCTAAACGAACACTGCGCGAGGTTCGCATTTTGCGCCTCCTCGATGCCCATGAAAATCTCATCAAGATGCGTACCATCCTCCCCATCAGCATGCTGTGGGGCCTTTTTTGCTAGCTATTATTAATAATTATGGCTTGTGCATAGGTCGACACTCGCCAACTGATGTTTATGTTGTTTTTGAACTCATGGACACTGACCTCTCTCGGGTGATCGAGTCCTCCCAGCATCTTGGGGATGAACACATCAAGTTTTTTATGTACCAACTTTTGAGCGCTGTCCACTTCCTACATACTGCTGGCATTGCACACCGTGATATCAAGCCTCGAAATATGCTTGTAAATGCTGACTGCACCCTGAAAATTTGTGACTTCGGACTTGCAAGGCTGTGCACGCCTGATCTTGTTGTAGACGGTGGTATGACCGATTATGTCGCCACGCGTTGGTATCGCGCTCCCGAGGTACCTCGCCGATCATTGATCCAATTGATTGGAATCAGCAGGTCTTCGGTTCTGGCAGTCGCCGCCCACTCGCTCTTGACATGTGGGCTGCAGGTTGTGTTCTCGGGGAGCTTCGGCTACGACGCCCCTTGTTCCCAGGGAAGAATGCAATACACACTCTTGAGCTGATCTTTGCAGTAGTTGGTTATCCTTCTGACACGGTGCTAAGGCGCCTGCTCCCCGGATCCGGTAATCTTGACATGCGAGCCTACTTCCGGACTGCGTGCCACGATAATAACCCCAACACGAGCTCATTTGTGGGACTTGGAAAAGGTGCATCTACTGAGTTCGTGGCACTTCTCAAGGGCCTCTGTGCAATCGACCCGAGGACTCGTTTCAATTCCTGGCGTGCGATTGAGGATCCGTTTGCTGCACGGCCCCGAATATTTGCCAGATAGGATCGATCCGCCACAACAGACTTGTAGGTATATCTGTGCGCACGTGGGCTCTGAATTGAACAACATTCGCAGAGGAAACGCAATCGATCCTCGTGCTTTTGCGTGCTTTACTCTTCTGTGCCCCTTTTTGTGTACACCAAACTTTCGCAAACCAAACTTTTGCATATAGCTTTGACGACGATGACGATGACGGTGGTGGTGACAACGCTGCACGTGAATACGAAGATGCGCGTTTGAGCAAGGAGATCATTCAGGAGATTGAATATTACCAAGCGGACCCTGTCATGGACTCGCTCTCTGTTTTCTTTTGCTGTGCTTTGTCCCCTACACGCACCGGCGAAGCATGCTAAAGAAACATGGCTTCCTTTCTCAGGGGATTGTGTCTGCGCATGACGTCCAGGATGCTTGTGCGAATATGATGCGTCGGCGGCTTTACCTACAGCCCTGGCGACTAGAGCCTAGTAGTAGCTACGTCGAAGTCCACGTTGGTGCGAAGGGCGTGTGTCGCAGTATATGAGTGTGGTCCGATTAAGAGCGACTGGGGGGTTTCCCCGAAGAAAAGAGGCCACCAGGATAATGATATGAGCCGCTCTCCTCCCTGTGCTGCGTGGTCTTATAGCAGGGGAGAGGACAGGCGGGTATGTCGAAGTCAGCTAGACGAAGGCCCCGGCGACCCAGTCTCCGTTTCCGAGCAGCTCGCTTGCTACTTACGACCCAGATAAGCTCTTGAGATTCTGCACTCCGATATCCAGCCCAACACCCCACTTCATGTCCCATGCCCCATGAGTGAAACTTGTGCGGAGACAGGCCAAAAAGGCATTGAACACGGGAGAAAAAAAATCGATCATGCAATGCATCCGGTCAACCAATAAGACACTAGAGGACAAAGCGCTCTCATTTCCTGCATTTGACATTCTCGTCGATACTGCCCCATGCTTTAGAAACACTCAACTTCGCATCAAGAACGACACTACAGTACCACCCAGTGCGGTACTATTTGTCGAGGAACAGCGCAAATTTGTTGGATTAGTCGATCCAAGTCACGTTCGAAATGAGCATGTCCCTACGTGCCTAGACTGCCATGATGAAGATGCAGCCGGATCGGTTCGATGAGGCCGCTGCCCAGTGCTTGGAGGCACCAAGATTCCCGCATCAACGGCACCCGACCAACGCCGCCGGAGAGTCCAGGGCCGTAGGCATGTTCTACGTTTCTTTGAAAGATCGCTTGCGTACTGTTTCCAGGAAAGCAGGTGTGACGTATCCAGGGAAAATATGGAATATTACCTGAGGGGATAGAGCCAGTACTTGAGGGTCTTGAAGCAGGGCATACAAGGACCTTATGTATAGCAAGAACCTGTGCAAAAGTGTCGGTAATGATTGAATAGGCTGAACTGCTCCCTGTGGAATCAATTGCAGCTTCTCCACATATACCTAAGAAAGGGGGCTTCTAGCCATCCTAAATGTGCAACGCCAACCTGGCGGCATCAACACACCGACTAATTTTCCCATTTGCTCAACTTTATTATTTTCAGCTCGCTTGGCATGCTCAAGCCTTTCTTCACATTCTCGAATTTCTCGATTTAGTTGCAACAGTCGATGCTCTGTGACTGTTGTAGCATCGCTCCGGTTGGGAAGTGTGTCTTCAAATTGTCTCGAGTCTTGATTGTGTGAAAACGGTGTTCTGTTGCGCAGCGAGTAGTGGAAAGTATACAATAGTTTGATAGTTTTTCTTTGTTGACAAAGTGTCTCAATACGCTGCATTAAACCTGCGTGAACATCAGGGGAACGAACCACTCGGCATATGCCAGTTATGAGTAGGAAAACGTATTCTGGAGAGTCTCCTTGGCGAGTCAGGACCTAGGAAATCTAGTCCATGTTAAATTGTAAATCATGCGAAACTCGGACAAAAGCAGAATTTGGTGATAGCCTTCTCTCTCGCGATAATCCAGCAATTTTTGCTACTTCTCTCGTCGGCCAGCTTTCAAACAACCCTGACCTATAACTGCAATAAAGCATCGGAAACTTGGAGAGTCTACCTTCTCAAGAAAGAAAAACGTCGCTGAAGGTTTTGGTAGGCTATGTTGCGCAGGGTAGCATCAAATACTTGTCGCGGGATCACAAGCAGCTCGGAAGGTGCCTCAGCCTGATAGGTCTCAGAAAGTGCGGCATTGGTCTGCTGCTGATAGCCGACATCCTTATGGGCCACATCTACACTGGATGTCGAGGCAAGTAGCATGCTATCACCGAATATGTCCCCGGCCAAAAGATGGTCAATAATAGCATGTGTACCATTACCGGATCGTAGGCGCATGCTTACACGTCCACTGAGAACAATAAAACAGGCATCTGTCTCTGCATTGCAAGTCAAGGCTGTGTCTCTAAGTTTTAGAGGTCGATAGCTCACGGAAGCTGCTAGTTGCGCCATGCAATGTGGCGATATTCCCTGGAAGACATGCAGGGTAGAAAGCATGTCAGACAATTGCTGCAGATCAATTGGGCTGCGTAATGCTGGATCAGTGGCAAGTGCGACTTGAACCCTAGAAGGTGTCAAAAACAAAGCGTCATGTATATCTGTCATCTGGTTAACTGTTACCCTGAAGTCAGAGAGGCAAATTCTGGAGTCTTGCGAAATCTGCCTTGCAATTTTTGTGTTGAAATTATCAATCCCTGTTCGTTCGGGAATGTTGCCAACGATAGCGGACGATTTGCACACAGCTGGAAGGGTGGTGCTTGTGCACAGCCCACGTGCTGTGATATAATCAGCAAAAGCGCGATCCCAATGTCCACGGCGTCTGCTGATGATGGCATGTTGGGAACGGTAGCGTTTGTTATGAGGAACCAGCAGCAGTAAGGACTCAAGATCCTGCAATGCGCCATCATCGTCGCCCATATTTGCCTGATTGAGAACAGAGTGTGGATTGAATGCAAAAAGTTGACACTGGCATACTCACGCGCGCAACCGAGCGGTTGAAGCGAATAGCCAATTCGACTTTCTGTCGCTGCTGCTCTCGAATTGTATTTCGAGCTTCGTGCAAAACGACTTTTTCACGCAAGGTCAAGTCAAGAGCGCGGTCCAGGTCACGTGTGGCCTGCAGGTAAAAACCAAGTCGAGCGCCAGCGAGTGCTCTCCAAAAAAAAACCATTACCTCCCTCGAGTCTCGAGCGACAGCCAAATCAAAGAATCCACAAGCTTCCTCGTATTGGCGCCCCCTATACAAATAGTACCCGCGTTGCAGAAGCAGAGTTGATGGACTGCAGCGAAATTGTCTTGGGGGTATGTGCTCATAATCGTTTTTCAGTAGGACATCCACAACTTTCGGCTGGAGAATCACGCGAAGCTCCTTGCGAAGATTTGTATTATTCCAGGCTATCGACTTGTAGTTTTCGTCAATCCGCTTATTCGAGGAATAAAACTCCTTCACGCAGTTACTACTCTGCGTCGTAGAACGCCCTGCAAGTCTTGATTCAAATTTGCTGATCAAACGCATGACATCTCGGACACTTCGATATGAACTTTCATCGCGGGACATGCCGAGACATTCTTTGACAAGTTTGAGCACACCAGCTGTTCGACGCTGACTCATACCAACCGATGTCCGAGGCGATCTTAAAGGCTGCCACATCTTCCCACCCGCTTCTTGGATGGCACTAGTAGAGTCGATTTGATTCTTTGCTCTATAGCTATATCGGTGTCCGTCAACGTCTCGAGGGCAACTGTGAATATCAAGAGGACGATCCGAATTTGATCTATGACAGTGTGATCTACTTGCGTCGATTCCTGATCGGCTCGAGAGCTCGGAGAACACACTTGGTCCGTGACCGTTCAATTCATTGAAAACTACTTGAGCTGCCTGGAACCGTCTGATCAGTGAGCCCGCGCGTGAAAGTACGGCCGAAGTCTCTAGACCCTGGACCAAGGCAGCCCCAAGCTTGACACATTGATTTGCAAGATCACTGTCAAATGGTTCGCTAGAATCCGTGTTTGCGACGACCAGGATGGGGACTAGCAGGGAGGTTCGCGTTACTCTCAAACAACCCGCATCCAGCCCAGCTACGATGAGCAGGATGCAATGACTATTTAGCAGCGAGGAGAGACTTTCGAGCTCTGTGGCTATAAGAGTCTTGTAGTTACGGAAAACGTGCTCGAGCAGACTCCGCGTCACCGTTGCCTTGGCGTAGATCAAAATCGATCCGTCCATGATCCGGTAGCACCCGGAACTAGCGGCCATTGATGTATCCTGTTCAATCAATTTTTTCTAGCTCTCTATAGGGGCGGATGCATCGTGGGGCGGATGGATCAGCCAGCTTTCTCTCGACGTCGCTACTATTTAGGATTATGCTGAACCTGAGGCATCGCGGTCAGGTTAGTGAAGGTTAAACCGGCCACGTTTAAGCAAGGCGGGTCTGCCAGTCTGCCTCTCTGCCACGGTCTGGGAGCGAGTCTAATGCCCTCCGCATGAGCTCTTTTTCCAATCTCTACGCGCGGGTGAAAAGCGGCGAGAAGAATGTGGCACGCCCGTATGTCAAGCCTGCTCTAGAGTGCGTCCATTGAATCGTATACATGATGATCGATCAATCCAAGGCACGCGGTGTGCAAACGATGCAGTGCAAAGATTGTTAGGGAGCTCGATTCGATCGAGGCACATGAAGCTGAGTGTAGACGCAAGATCGACAATGGTAAGAAATGAATGGATTGCTTATCCGCATCATGACAAAATGTGTAGGCATTGGTCCCGCCATCTGGACCATGGAGGAACAAAAAGATTCTCCTATGAGATCCAGAGAGGATGTCGTCAATTTGACCGGCGTGAACCTAAAACAAACTCTCTCAGAAACAATTGTTGAATACCCCAATGTAGAACTCTGTCCCCGTCTAGCAAAAGAGGGACGGGAACTGTTTGCTCATGTAATTGCAGCATCTACCGATACCGATCAGCTAGATCGTCTCGGGCGAGTAGCCTCACGCCACGGCGTTCGCAAACAGCCCGAGGCTTCCAATGTGATCATCGGGTGGCAACGGTACAGCGTGGACTTTGGGAAAGGGCGTATGGGCTTGGAATTTGAGTACGACACACGTGAAATTCGGCGACTAGTCGTCACCTGTGTCACGAAGGAGGCCTCGGCACTCGGGGTCTGCGCTCGTGACATCCTCATTGGGATTGGGAACCGGATAGTCCCGCGTGCAACTGATCCCCTCGCCGTACATCGGCATCTCATTGAATGCATTCGGCCTGTGTCCCTCCACTTTTTCCGGCCCCACGTGCTTGGGGAGGCAAACAACACCGCAGCACCTTTACTGCAATGTAATGGGCAGAGACCGAAATTTTCCAGCCGCGAGGAGGCCGTTACGATGGCAACTTCATTACTTCTGGGACGGTTCCTCTCTCACGCCGGGTCAAATGAATCAAGTGCAGACAGTGATGCTCCAACTCAGACCCTGTTTCCCACCTTAAAACTCGGCTCAGGTGCACTGCTGTGTCGATCGCCAAGCGAATTCATTATTCCAGCTTTGCGTATGGATCCAGCACGTTATGGTGTGGATGATGAGGGGAGGTCCATACATGCAGAAGCGCGATGCCTTTTGAACGAAGGCGCGCGTCTTGTGCTCGTTCGGGCGCTCAAGCCACTGCTACGCCCTAAGCCGTGGGAGCTAATATATGATTCTGCCTGCGACGGTATGTGCCTCAGCGCGCTTTATGCAAATGCCGGCGCTGCCAAAAGTAGCCAGGCTCAACTTATAGTCTGTCGTGATGACCATGGACATGTCGCTGGAGCGTTCCTCGACGAGCCCATCCGCAACGCTTGTCGCTGAGTGTAACGATGATATATCACAGATAACAGTATTCCCCTCTTTCATAGGTCGGTAATTACTTTGGCACAGGTGAATGTTTTGTCTTCACTGTTGCTGGAAAGAGCGGACCGGCGGCGGCCGAGGCTGACGTCTTGCCTGATCCGGACATGGCCATCTACCGTTGGGTGGGCCCGACTGAATCTATTCCCGCAAGCGCTCTTGCCTCGACGCGTGGAGATCTAATATCCGAGCCACGACCTTTCGTTAACGATATGTTTGTGTACACAACTCACGAAGTTCTCGGATTTGGCTCGGGTGGTGGCGGCTTCGCATTGCGACTTGATGAGGCCATCGAGTAAGAAGCGCCGCGTATAAATTTGGACCAATCGATATCGCAAGTTGACACGTTCCCCAGGTTCGGGGCCTCACGACCCTGCGCTACCTATGGCAATCCCGTTTCTCTTTTTGGAGGCAGGGAGAATTTTCCCATAGAGCGAGTCCAAATCTGGCACTTTGCCGCACAGTTTTGATTTGAGAATCTAGTCGCCGACTACAGAAGAGCTGAAGAACAGTGCATAAGAAAAGATGACTTCAGTGCAGCGAGACAAATTTGGCGAGAGAACCTGCCTGAGCTCTACACTTCCGCGATGGAATTTGTCCGCAGCGTGTGACTTGTGTCATACCCAGGTCTTGGAGAGAAGGCGAATCGGCCCCATTCACGGTCGTGTTCTGAAGCCTACTGCCCTAGCGTACTACCCTCAGCTAGTTTTGCGCTCCAGGACTCGGACTCGGGGCCCGCGCGAGTGAAGCTTGTGATATGCGAGGTTTGGCTGTCCAGGGTGCCAAAGTTGCACCCCACGTAGCGGCGCGCACGCCGTGGTACTGCACCTGTTCAGGTTCATACTCATGCTCGTGCGCGGAGAGCGAGGGCGGTAAAAGGGGCTGCTGTCCATTCTCGGCGAGCACACTGGAACTTACGACCCACGAGGTTATCCCAAATGGGATGTCAAGATGATAGATAAAAACTGAATTACATATTTCTTGCCGACAGGGCTCGTTCTTCGCGCAGCGAAGTGTCGCCCCGACCGGTCGGCGGTGGGATGAGCTGGCTGGGGCGTCCGGGTCGACCCGTAGAAGATCCGACTCGAGTCCTAAACTGGAATCCCGCTGGCTCCGCCGGTCCCGCCGGCCGCCCGTCGCGGGCCCACTGTTCCCCCCTCGCCCTCAGAACCGTTCTAGTTTGTTCTAGAAGCCCCCGCGCTGCGGCCGCCGGCCGGCGGACCCCAGGGAACCCACGACGTCCCCTCGGCGTCCCCGACAATTTGGGGTCGGCGGTGGGTCGGCGGCTGGGGGCTTTACTCAGGCGCCGGGGGCGCGGGTGGGGTATAAACTAGGACGCGTCGTTCTTCACGCGTTCGCCTGGGCCACGTTAATAGCGCCGTTAATCATGCGTGATGAACGCGTGATTTGGCGCCAAGTACCCAGGCGCGCCCAAAAGGGGGCCGCGTCGAATTTCCCGCTTGCACCACCGACCAATGCAACGTAGGATTCAGCAATGATATACCCGCGGTCCGTATGCTAATGAGCTTGCGTGTAACTAAGAATCATCTTGCTCATCTTCATCATCATCTCCATCTTGCTCTGCATTCTCTGCAGCGAGACGGTCCATCATAGCTTGAAGCTCCGTTTCCTCTCGTGCAGAGACAGCCTTAGGCGCCATCTTGACGTCAATTTTTCCACCCTTGATTAAAATCATATCCGCAACAGCAGCGATGGCCGCAGTGAGGGTTTGAATGCCAAGGTCCTTATCAAGGGTCATAGTTGTCATGACATACATAGGTGGAGCAATAAGCTTGATCTGGATTGGGCAATCATCTATTGAAGCCTCTTGGCCCTTTAAGAGAGCCTCACGAATTGCATTTATTCCTTCGTAGGTGAAGCAAGTAACCTCGATGTCCGCACGGACCTTAATTGGCTGCGGTGAGAGTTTCTTCTTCACATAGTCTGTGAGACAAGCCTTGGTCTCAGTGTCCATGCCAGGACATGCCTCAAAGACGTCTTCGGTCTCACCGCTCAGGCATAGCTTGAAAGCGTCATAGGCATGCCCGTACTTCTTGTATAATGGCCAACCTACTATCTGGTAAAGCTCCTCCAGAGTCTGCCCACATCGGTCTGCCACGTGTCGCATGACCCGATGCACCGCTTTCGCCTTGTTGTAACGCCTATACAAAACTGGGTAAGTTTCACAGGGATGGTGAGAAGTCAACACCGGAATATTGCTCTTCACATTTTGCCACGTCTTCCGCAGACACACGTCGCTTTGACAAATCAATGTAGCCCTTCTCTTTATCAACGCGTAGAACCATCACCACTTCGTTTCGATTCACGCGGATCAACTTGTTGATACTTCGGATCCGCCGCCGACTCAGCTCACTCAACAAGATCATGCCCTCGATGTTGTTATATTCCAGCAAGGTCACGTAGGCTCCCATCTCCGCGATGTTCCTCACATTAACCATCACCAGCGATTCCAGCTCAGGAAAGGGCTCCTCATAGAACCGGCATTCAAGTCGCTTCGAGTCGCTAAACGATGTCATGTCCAGCGATGTCCGGCCAACACTACATGTACGCAGGCACAGGCCCGGGGCTCCAGTGCACTGGGAGGCCATTCCGTCCGACTTTGCCGGCCGCGTTCGGCAGCTCGGTCCGCCGGGCGCCCCGGTGGCCTCGGTGGCCTTCTCAGCCCGGGAGGAGCACAAGTGGTAGCGACATAGTGGACTCAGAAGACCGTAGCCTGCGTCGGGATGCGCGCGCGTTCCCGGTAGAGGCTACGAGGCTGCTTGTGATTACAGTGATAAACGGCGACGATCGAGGTCAGAACGCGAGTGTGATTAAGCACAATCAAAGTGCGCTTGGCGATAAGCCAGCTACCTAGGGAGCCTACATTCCGCTGCTTCATATCCACATATTATAGCGGTAATTTTCCCTCAGCCTGACTCTAGACTAGGGTATGGTAATAATTAGTTAGTAGACTCCCCACTCAAGTAGGTAGCCTGAACTATTCCGGGATCGGGGCTCTCTGTCCACAATCGCTGGAGTTAAGTGAGTAAGAAAGAAAAGGAGCAACGTCATGGAAATCTAGATATGTATACAAGCCCAATGCACTGCCAACTTCAAGCTAAGTCAGTCAAGATACCTCAGTCTAGTCTCCCGCCACAATATGATTCTGGCTCCTTTGAGAATTGAAATTGAACTGCAAACTTATATTCATCCAACATGTTTCTGTTCATTATGCTTAGAAATGTCTCCAGCTGTTAGAATCCGAGTATGCTAGTATGAAGCACCAGCATAGTATAGCATGAGCATAGCCAGTATAAGGCAGACTGAGCATAGCCAGCATAGGCCAGTATGAGCGTCCCAGCATAGGGAGGATAGCACAGT
>Ga0257106_1001726_pt1 | contig 10536 bp, 5 predicted proteins | sample LP_taG_3_FD_190177 | JGI IMG/M metagenome (GOLD analysis project Ga0257106, IMG submission 190177) | Marine microbial communities from Northeast Subartic Pacific Ocean, Canada - LP_J_2011_P26_10m | ecosystem: Environmental > Aquatic > Marine > Oceanic | place: Canada: Northeast Subartic Pacific... | reverse complement strand
CCTCCTATTGGGTGGGTGGGGTGGGACGGATGGGGAGGAGGGTTGTTAGGTTGAGTTTGTTGGAGCGGCGGTGGGAGGGAGGAGGAGGTTTGGAGTGGGACGCACCGGCAGCTGGAGGTCGGCGAACGTCAGGTCCTCGTCCAGGGTGACATCCTCGGACCGTACCCTGTCCTTGACCCTCGGCATCGCGAGTGGGTCCGAGTGACTCGCGCTTCACGGAGTGACGTTCACACAGATTTTCCTCGGCACGTTCACAACAGGACGGCGCGTCCGCGATGGGGCTCTTTGACGACCTCCCGTCGGCGAAGAGGCCGGCGCCGGAGCCCGCGCCCGAGCCGGAACCCGCGCCAGCGCCCGAAGCCAAGCGCGCGAAGGCTTCCGAGGGTCCTGAGACGCGCCCGAGGGAGGTGGACCACGGCGCGGCGCTCGCTAAGATCGCGGCGCACATCGGCAACCCCGCCAAGTTCAAGAAGTGCGCGCAGCTGGCGCTGGCGCTCATGCGCGGCGGCGAGCTCGAGCGCCGGCACGGCAAGGCGCTCTTCGCCGTTCTGACCAACGCCATGGAGCCCACGCCCCGGCGCGCGAACGATCCGGCGGTACGGTTCGAATACCGCGAGCTCTTCGACGCGGCGGAGGCATGCGGCGACGACGGAGTGCTCAACGCCAAGCACAAGGCTCAGCTAGCGGTGTGGATGCTGCACGTCCGGGTGGTCAACGACGTGCACACGGACGATAACTTCCAGTTCGCCAAGGCGACCAAGGCGGTCAAGGCGCTGGTGGACGCCCTCGACGACCTCGGACCGAGACCACACGACGACGAAGAAGATGAAGAAGATGAAAAAGATGACGAGAAGGCTCGTCACGAGGGGGAGGACACGGAGGCCAGGGAGATGAGGGAATACGCGCAGCGGATGCGCGCGGCGGAGCGAAGGGCCGAGCTGGACGCCTGGCAGCTCCGCGAGGACGAGCGCGAGGCGCTGTTGGACGCGTGCGACGCGGCTCATTCGCTTTATAAATTCGCGTGGGCGCAAACCGGGGTGGACATGCTGGTCGAGCACGTGCACGAGCGACGCGCGCGGTTCGGCGAGACGCACCGACGACGGATCGTGGAGATGTACGAGGCGGTGAGGGACAAGCGGAACAAGCGGAGGAAGGGCGGCGGCGGCGGGGAAGGGATGTCGTCGTTTGAGCAGTCGCAGGCGAGGTACTCGGGCGCGGCCATCTCCATCCGGGGAGGCGTGGGCGGCGAGGGGACACGGGACGGACGAGGCGAGTCCGCCGTCGGGGGGTTCTGACCGATCGCATACTCATAGAGTGATACGTTTAGCGAGTTTAGGGATGTTGTTTCGCCGGAGAAGTCCTTATTACATGCGTAATAGCTAATCTCCGACTCTCGAATAAACTTTCGACATTTTTGGCAACGGCCCAGAGGCGCTCCGATCGATTCTAGTGAACCGATTAAGCCTCCGGGGCCTTCTTGAGGAATTCCTGGAGCATGGTGAGACCCTCGGACTCCTCGCCGTAGTCGGAGACGACGACGCAGGAGCACTTGACGACCTTGCGAGCGGAGCCGTCGGCGTCGAGCTTGCAGAGGCCGGCCCACTCGCCGAGCTCAACCGCCTGGGGGACGGTGACGAGGTGAACGTTCACCTCATCGCAGAGCCCCTTGATGAGCTTGGTGTAGTCAGCCTGGTCGCAGTCCTGGGCCATGACGCAGAGGAGCGCCTTGCGGGACTCGATGGCCTGGATGGAAACGGGAATGGAGGAGGGATGGTGAGCGTGGGATGGACGATGAACCCTAAACTTTCAGCGGTGGATGGGATATGTGCCGCGACGCCGGAGACCGGGCGGTAGGGGACGGTCGAGCGTCGAATGCGCACCTTGCACGCCTCACGGAGACCGCGGTGGAGACCGTCCTCGGCGAGGGCCTTCTTGAGGACCATCTGGACGGCGCCCATGAGGTCCATGGGCTCGTTGGAGACCTCCTCGGTGGCCTCGACCTCCACGGTAGCTTCTTCCCTGCGAGAGCGAAGGCGACGGGGGCGGGACGCGGAGCGAACGGTCAGCGAATGCGACATCGGAGCGAGGTATTGGGAGTGAGCGCGAGTCATGGGGATACGGGAGGGCGACGATCGAGTCCCAAGGGACGTCGGCGGCGCCCCGTCGCCGCGTCCTCCGGCGCTCTCAGCAGGAGGCCGGGGAAACGCAATCGGCGATTTTTCCCGCTGGGTCTGGGGATGGCGGCGTCGCCGGGGCACTCACTCAGCCATTGTGTCTTAGTTTATTGAGTTTGTGGTGTTTAGGAAGCGGTCCTAAATAGCCGTCCTCAAGAGTTTTACTCTCGAGCTATCTCGCGCGTTGCAAAGAGGGCTTCCGTGCGGAGGCCCGTCCCGTATTTCGGCACATCAAAACCCTGGAAGCGGGGTGCTAAATTTACACGCGCTACGCGCTATGGGGGAATTTTGTTATTTCACCACTTTGGTTTTTGACCACCCCGGCCTCCACCCCTCAACGTCAATACTAATCCTCGTCCGGCAGCAGGTCGTCGTCGCCAGCCTTGAGCGTCAAAATCGCCCCGTTGATCTTCATGTGACACCTGAAGTGGTGGCAGTTCGGCTGCACCAAGGTCGCGGCACCCAGCGCCGCCACCGCGTCCGCGCCCACCACGTACAACGCGTGATAAAACGCGTTGAAGAAATCAATAGCGTCCGAAGACCACATCCCGCCCAACCGCTCGTGCCTCATGCCGTCACCGCCCTCCTCGTCGTCGTCGGCGAGTAACGGCGCCAACACCACCTTGGCGTCCGCGTCCAGGATCGTGGCGATGAGATCCCCGGGTAACGCCGCGTGCGACGTCACGATTTTATCGCGCCACACCGCGAGCAACCCCCCGGCTTCCTCGGATCCGAGCCGTTCACCGGGCGACGCCCTTCGGAAGAGGTACGCGCCGACCTCGCCGCCGCCGACCCCGTCGTCCCTCTGGACGTGCTTCCCGAGAACCGTGTGAAGGGCGCCGTCCACCTCCACGCGCGTCTCTAGCGCGCACAGCTCCGCGAGAGTCCCGCGGTTGGCCCTCGAACGCTTCACGAAATCAGACGCCGCCGCCGACGGCTCCGCCACGGCAATCATCTCCTCCGCCCACCGTAGCGTCATGCCCTCGGCGTCCGCCAGGCAGTTGAAGTGGATCACGCCCATCTGGCTGGCGAACCTGGTCGCCGCGCGGAGCAACGCGACTAAACCAGGGCCTTTCCCGGATTTATCAATCGACGGCGCCGCCGCCGACGCGGTGTCCACGCGCTCGAAAGGTATGGACCTGGTCTCGCAAAAGTCGCGCACCGACCCTGAGCTCGCGTCCATCTCACCGCCCACCCTCGGCGCCTCCACGAGCAGCATGCCGCGCCGGGAGCCCATCTCCGATGACTGAATCGCCACCGCGGAGGCGTCCGCGGAGGCGTCCGCGTCGCCGTCCGCGTCGCCGGATCCGACGCGAAGCGCGGCGCAGCACTCGGCGAACCCGGCGTCGTTCCTCGCGACGTACTCGTCCGTCGCGTCCGTGAGACCCTGCAGCAAACCAGCTTCGGTTTCGTCCAGCTCCACGTCGCATCGCTCGTCCACGGGATTGAACCGGAAATATTTGGTACCCGGGATCATGGGCAGGAGCGTCCGAAGCGCCGCGTCCGTCCGGTCAACCTCGCACGCGCTGTCCATCAACACGCGCATGGACGTCGCCGTCATCGTCGCGTTGAGAAGCCCCGAGGTTTCCCTGCGCTTGGTCGGGACGATCCCGGTGCCGAGGCTGACCACCGCGTCGACGGGCCGGTCCGGCCACAGGCGCCGAGCCTCCATCACCGCAAGCATGCTCGGGTTGTTGCACGTCACCGCGCCGTCCTGCCACCGCTCGTCGCCGATGCCGTAGTCCGCGAGGTAGTACGGCGCCGCGGAGGACGCGCGGACGCCCTGCCACAGTAAGTGCTTGCAGCTGCCCATGGTTTTGGAGGTGTCCTCGGTGAACCCTTTTTCTTCTTCGTCGTCATCCGCCCCGCCGCCCGCCGCGTCGTCCATGCCGGCGGGGTACTCGTAATTTCGAAAGACGTAAGGCTGCGCGGGGTTGACGGACACCAGTGTGGCGACCACGAACACTTTGGGGCCGGGCATCAGGCCGGTGTCGATGAGCGCGGGCTCGTGCGGCCTGGTCGGGTCGAGCGGCGCGGGCAGCCGGCACTCCTGTCGCACCAACGACTCGAACAAAGTCGGGTCGTGCTTGCTTCCGGTGACCCCCACGCGGATGGCCTGCTGCCCCGAGGTGTAGAGCGAATCGAGCCTGTCCCTGAGCGCCTTGGAGTAGCTCTGCGCGGCGTCGTCCGACCCGCTGCTTCGCATCTTGCTGAAGATCCGCGAGCCCAGGTCCGCGTACATCCGAGTCACCCGGTCCAGCGAGTGCTTATGAATCCCGACCCCGACCGCGAGCATCCCGCCCGTGGACGTCCCGCAGATTAAATCGAAGAGCTCGTGCACCTTCTTACCCGTGCCCCGCTCCAGCCGTTTCAGCATCTGAACCGTCGCGGTGCCGCGGATACCCCCGCCGTCCATGCACAAAATTCGCACCCCGCGCCCCGGCGGCGTCCCGTGCCCGACGGCCCGCTGCACCAGCCTGTTCTCGCCCAAGATGGCCAACGCGCGGCAGGCCATCCGCTTAACCTCCGGGTGCGTCGGCGTCGCGCTCGCCGGGGCTGAGGTCTCGGGCGCGCCCCAGGCTGGGTGCCGGTTCGTCTTCACCGGGCTCTGCATCGGCGTCCCGGGCTTGGACACAGTACCGGATCCAGCCCCGGGGGGAAGCGCCAGCGTCGCAAGCAACGACCGCGCGTACTTGGCCACCGCGCGCCTGTTCGCGGCGTTGAACGACAGGTTACCCATAGCCTCCAACGCGTTGACCTGCACGTCGTGCGTGGCACCCTCGCGGACCAATCGGATCAGCCGGTCCAGCAAAGTTTCGCCGAATACCTCGCGAGCGATTCGATCGCTCGCGAACGCGAGCGAACTGAGAATCTGTAACCCGCAGATCTGCACCGCGGAATTATCGTCGCCGAGCATCGCGAGGATCCGCTGCGGCGCCTTGGCGTCGATGAGCTTACGCGCGAGCTCGGGGTAGGACCCGAGCGTGGACAGCGCCGTGGAGGCTTCCTTCACGACGACGGCGTCGGCGCTGAGCACCATCGCCAGGAGCTGCTGCAAACCCCCGTCGGTGTTGCATATCGCCTCGCAGTTCGCGCGCTTCTTCTGCGCGATCACCGCGATCGCCTTGGCGAGCAGCGGGTGCTGGCAGCTGCTCTGCCGGAACACCAGGCTGAAGAACATCGAGTACGCCTTCTCGTCCCTCGCGCCGCCGGCGTAGATGGCGGCTAGCGTCGACGGGATGTCCTCGCTGGTCACCTCCACGGACCGCATGTCCCTATCCGCGGCGATGCGAACGTTGAACAACGTCAGCGTTCGCAGCTCGTGCGCGTGGTGCATCTCCGGCAGGTGCTCCACGGGGTTATCGAAGAGTCGAAGCGTCTCTAATTTGCGCAAAGCCTCCGTGTCAATCGCTGGCCTCGTCAGTTTATTCCCCTCCAGCGAAATCTCGCGAAGATCCGCGCACTCCCGCAAGTCCGCGCGTAACTCGCGGATCTGGTTGTTCTCCGCGCTGAGACGCCTGAGTTTGGGCATCTTAACCAGCGACGGCAGCGTCGTGAGTTTGTTATCGTCGAGCACCAACTCGCGGACTCTCGGTCCCAGCGCAAACGCCTCCTCGGGCACCGACGCCAGCTGCGCGCCGCTGAGATCCAGCGTCCGCACCGACCCTAACCGTTCCTTGAGCTCCACGCACAACATATGGCACCCTTCGCCGAGCACCAGCGTGTGCACGGCGCCGAGGTCGAGCCTCGCCAGCGCGGCTCGAGCGGATGCCGGGACGTCGGCGCCGCTCGCGTTGACGCCCCTCACCTCCACCCTCACCGGCTTGGGCCTCGCCTCCTCGACCACCAGCCGCGCGCGCACGGGCGGCGCGGAAGGAGGCGCCGCGCTCGACACGGAGCTTCCTCCGTGTGATGACGGCGGGAGCTTTGGGGGTTTCGGGGCGGCGTCGGCCTCGTCGTCGTCGACGGATCCGCCTCCGAGGAGAAACGACGTTAAACCGCCGGCGCCGAAGACATCCTTGAGGAGGTTGCCGCTGCTCGTGCGTTGGTGCGAACCGAGGTTGGCACCCGCGGACGATCCGTTGGGTGAGCTCCCCGCGCCGTTCACGCCGGCACCCGCGCCGCGCTCGTCGACGTCCAGACGGAGCGCCACGACCTGTCCTCTGTGGTTGAACGGGAGCGCGCGATACTTTTCGTCGATGCGCTCGAGCACGACGGAGGTCTCCTCGGTGGCCTCCCAGTCCACCGACAGGGTCCCCTCGCGCAGGATGGGCGCGTCGGGGTCGTCGGGGTTATTGGCGTAGCCCTCGTACGTCACCCTGAGCGAGAGCTGGTGTGGGGCGCGCCCCATGCCGAAGAAGCTCGCCATCGTTTCCGGTCGGATTCAGCAGACGCGGCACCTAATCTCTCCACAGCTGTGCCGTCGCCTCCTCTCTCGTCTCACCGTGGATCCTCGCGCCGCGACCCCCACGCGGACGATCGTTCGTCGTTCGGCCTCCCCGGCTGCGCCTCCTGTGGGCGTCCTCCTCCGTGCCCGGTCGCGCTATGCGCCGCGACCTCGGGACGTTGAATGACTTCTGCATTCTTTCCATCCTCTCGGGTCGCCTCGGTTTGGGGCGCCGATACCAGCGGAGCAGCGGGGTGCCCTTCCAGCGAAGCATCGCGATCCAGCTGGCCAAAAAACTTCGAACTGTAGAAAACGTGTACGAAGCGACATCGAACTCAGTCGAAGCTGGCGCGGTCGAAGGCCAGGGTTTCGATCGCCAGGTCGGATGACGGACTACCACGCGGAGGGTGTCAAGCTCCTGGCGTAAGTCGCCCCCAGATCCTCGCGGCGAACCCCCGACGCCCGCCTCCGCCCCGACCCGCCTCCGCCCGAAAATCTCCCGCCCCGCACAAACGCGTTCATCAGGAGTGTTTAGCCCGTAAAAATTGCTCTACAACTGGGTGTTAACGCCCCGCCCCCCCGTCTTCCCCAACCTGTCGCAGTCTCCAGGATCAGCCCGGACCGGGTAGCTTCTACGAGGATGTATCCCCCATCTTCAAGCTTCCCAACGGCGGGACGTTCTACATCGGAAACATCCGCGCGGCGTCGAACAAGGAGACGCTCCAGGCGAACGGCATCACGCACGTGATTAACGCGCAAGATCCAGACACCAGAAACTTCTTCGAGGACGACGAGAACTTCACCTACCTTCGGTTCCCCATCGCGCACTGGTGGAGGAGCGAGGAGGACATGAACTCGCACGTGGGGGTGCGACGGTACTTCGCCCCGCTCTTCGCCTTTGTCGAGAAGGTGTTGCGCGCGGGCGGTAACGTGATGGTGCACTGCCTGGCTGGAGCGCACAGAGCCGGGACCTCGGGCGTGGCGCTCGCCATGTATTACCTGCGACTCAGCGCGATCCAGGGGACGATGTTCGTCAAGGAGAGGCGGCCCATCGTGGATCCCATCGGAAGCTTCCCGGAGCTGCTGAAGAGGCTCGACGCGGCGTTGCAGGATCTCAAGAAGATCAACGCGCTTGTCGAGAAGGAAAAATTGTCAAATCGCGCAGTCGAGTCGCAGGCGGCGTGATGAGACGAAGACGAGGAGGATCGAAGACGTACGAGAAGAGAAGCGACGACTTTGTAATAACGCACACGAGAGTGTTTTAGCGAATAAAATTCAATGGTATTGACAGATCGCGGCGGACGCGCGTCCACCGCGAGGAGCAAAGACAATCAAAGGGAGCTGGGTACTCCTTTCGCGGCACCCGCGGCTCCCTCTTGTTAGTATTTTCTAACGTTCGTTCCCACATCCGACTCTTTCCCGCCGTCCAACTCATTTAACCAATCTGGACGTCGAACAGCTGATCATGACTCCTCTTGAGCGCCACCTCGTCGATGACGTCGACGCTCTGCACCCACCCGATGTGCTGAAGCACGGCGTACGTCAGCACCTTCGCCGCGTCCTGCACGATGGCCCAAAACATCACGTACATCCACACGTAAAAGGCGAGGGCCCAGGAGATACCCTCCATGCCGTTGCCGAAGGGCCAGTAGACGCTGAGCATGGTGGAGGCCCAGGTGGCGAGAATGAACGCACCGACGAGCACCACCGAGGGAGAGCGGGTCCACATCCAGCCCTTGCACCTGGAGTTAAACACGGAGAAGTAATCCGACAGCGAAATCTTCAGGTACATCAGGCACTGAATCTCGCCGTACGACAGCTGGGGCAGGCCCATCGCCGCCCAGCTGCTGTTCGGGTCGACCGAGGACAGCGCGTAGGACAGCAAGATGAGCGAGGACAGCAGCGCCGTCATGCCGATCGCCGAGGACACGATGTAGAGGATGTTGAGATCCCACTTCTCCGGCAGCTGCGAGGCGTGAACGTTGTCGTACGCGACGGAGATGATGGTGCCGTCGTTGAGGATGGTGATGGTGACGAGCGCGATGACGGGGATGTAAAAGTACGAGGGCCAGTCCTCGTTGTACTCGTTGGGGTGGTAGAAGATGCAGGACCAGAAGAAGAAGAGCAGGAGCTGCTCGGTGCACGCGATTCGGTAAATCACGAAGTTCTTCATGCGCTGGAAAATCTTGCGGCTGGTCACGATGGCAGTGACGATGGTGGAGAGACCGGGCTCGGTGAGCACGATGTCCGCCGCAGCCTGCGCCGCGTTCGTCGCGCCCTGCACCGCGATACCGACGTCCGCGCGCTTGAGCGCGGGCGCGTCGTTCACGCCGTCGCCCGTCATGCCCACCATGAAGCCCTGCTGGCGCAGCGCCTCGACGATGAGGTACTTGTGCTCGGGGTAAACCTGGGCAAAGCCGTCAGCGCCGCGGCAGAGCTCGCCGTAGTCCCTGCCGAGGGTGGTGCACTTCTCGAGGTCCGCCGCCTGCATCAGGGGGAGCTTGTCGGTACCGAGGACGTTGGTGCCCATGCCGAGGACGCGGCACGTCTCCACGGCGATGGCCTTGTGGTCGCCGGTGATCATCTTAACGGCGACGCCAAAGTCGTCGGCGCAATCGATGGTGTGCTTGGTGTCGGGCCTCGGCGGGTCGAGAAAGGTGAGGATACCGACAAACTCGAGGGGTCCGCTGGGGGACCCGACGGTGCGGGCGACCGCGAGGGATCGGATGCCGCGGTGCGCGAGCTCCATAACCTTGGACTCAACCTCGGCGGCGACTTGCGCCTTGTTGTCGCACAAGTCCAGCACGACGTTGGGCGCACCCTTGGTCACCTTCATCACCTTACCCGTCGTCTTGTTCTTCACGGTAGACTCCGTGCGCTTGATCGTGGGATCGAAGGGCATGTAGTCGGTCTGATCGTAGTCGTTGAGGGTGCGAATGTCGACGGCGTTGAGCACGAGGGTGTCGAGCGCATCCTTGGGGGGCTCCCACCACTTGGCGGCGAGCGCGGCGAGCTGGAGCACGTCGTCCCTGTTCAGACCCTTGACGAAGATGGGGAGATCCTCCTGGAGCATCATCTTGTTGAGGGTCAGGGTGCCCGTCTTGTCGGAGCACAAGATGGTCATGCCCGCGAGCTCCTCGACGGAGGAGAGGCGCGCGACGATGGCCTTCTCGGCGGCGAGCTCGTGGCATCCAAGCGCGAGGGTGGTGGTGCACACAACCCTGAGCGCGATGGGAATGGATGCGACGAGGAGGACGACGTTGAACGCGAGCACCTCCCAGAAATCGACGCCGATGTTGAGCAGGTAGCAAAACACGATGAAACAGATGATGGAACCCGCGGCGACCAGGATGATCATGATCTCGCGGAGCACCTTCTCAAAGTGTCCGAGCTCGTCGACACCCTGCACCAAGTCCGCCGTCTTGCCGAAGAAGGTCTGGGAGCCCGTGGCGGACACGGTCGCCTCGATCTCACCGCGGGTCAACGTGGATCCCATCTTGGCCTCAGCGCCCGCGTGCATCGTCACCGGGAGCGATTCGCCCGTGAGCGCCGCCTGGTCAACCTGGATGGGCTTACCCTCGCGGAGGATGCAGTCCGCCGGGATGGCGGCACCCGCGCCCAGGCACACGATGTCACCCGGGACGAGCTCCGTCGCGTCCATGTTGTAGACGCGGCCCCCGCGCTTCACGGTAGCCTCGGGCTTGAGCGACTCGCGCAGCGCCGCGATGGCGTCGCCGGCTTTGAGCTCCTCGATGAAGCCCACTAGGACGTTGAGGAGCTGGAGGATGACGAGGACGACGACGTCGATCCACGAGTCGCTCGAGTCCTCGTCGCGGGACATCTTGAGGAAGGCCTCGAGGGTCTCGATCGCGATCGCGGCCCAGATCATCAAAGGCATGGGCTGGACGAACTCGAGCGCCAGGTTCCACCAGATGTTCCTCTCCTTCTCCCGGAGCTTGTTGTACCCGAAGCGGG
>Ga0257106_1001725_pt1 | contig 10545 bp, 7 predicted proteins | sample LP_taG_3_FD_190177 | JGI IMG/M metagenome (GOLD analysis project Ga0257106, IMG submission 190177) | Marine microbial communities from Northeast Subartic Pacific Ocean, Canada - LP_J_2011_P26_10m | ecosystem: Environmental > Aquatic > Marine > Oceanic | place: Canada: Northeast Subartic Pacific... | reverse complement strand
TTTACTGTCCCAATGAAGTTTCTTCCCTGGTAATCTTCCAGCAATAACTCCTAAAAGAATTGTCTCAGTTAATCTAGCTGAATATGAAAAAGAGGCAGAACACTTGTCGTTTCCTAAACAAGCATCGATGAACTGATGATAATGTAAATAAGACTCGCCGGCATAATCTCTCACTGGTTGATCCGTTATTTGTCCTGATTTTTCAAACTCTGATAAATTTAAATCAACATATTTCCCATCAACTATATGTCTAGGAATTTCCATGAAATGCGGTAGTAAAAGTCTTCCTTTTTCACCTATAAACATAGCACCCTGTATAGGAAGTTTATCTTTGTTAGGTAATTTTAAATCTTTATGATTGTTGGGTGCTCCAACTCCATCTTGCCATATCCACTCCAGTTTATCGGTTGTATATTTTGTTCCAGGAAATTCATATGTAACTATGTTTTTTTCTGGAAAACTAAATCCATTTGGTTTTCTGCATATATTTTTAATTGTTATAGGAACATCTAGCTCTAAAGCATTATAGGGTGTGTCAAAAATATGCACTCCCATATCTCCAAGCGTACCACATCCAAAATCTAAAATTCTTCTCCACATTCCAGGGTGATAAATTTTTTCTTTGTAGGGCCTTTTAGGGGCAGTTCCTAGCCATAAATCCCAATCTAAATTTTTAGGGACTTGGTCGATATTCTTGGGTTCTAGACCATCATTTCCCCAACTTTTTTGTGACCATGCCCTAACCCTACTTACTTTTCCAATTATTCCCGATTGAATTAATAATGTAGCTAATTTATAATCATAGAATGAGTGAACTTGTATACCCATTTGTGTTATCAAATTGTTTTTCGCTGCTAGTTTTCTCATTGCTCTAGCTTCGCTTACATAATGAGTTAATGGTTTTTGACAATAAACAGATTTATTTAGCTCCATAGCTAACATTGAAGGAGGAGCATGTGAGTGATCTGGTGTTGAAACAATAACCGCATCAAATAAATCAGCTATTTCCTCAAACATGACTCTATAATCTTTATATAATTTAGCTTTAGGATATAATTTACCTGCGTCCTTTAGAGCATTTGAATCTACATCACATAATGCCACAACATCAACGGATTTGTGTGAAGCAATATCATTTAAATCTTGAGCCCCCATTCCTCCAACACCTATATGTGCAGTTCTGAGTCTCTTGATTTTGTCTGAAGCCCAAATTGAGGTTGGTAGAATACTTAATGAGGCCAATGCTGATGCTGATTTAATAAAGTTTCTTCTGTTTTTTTTCATATTAAATATACAATAAGACTAAAGTTAATTAAAATTAAAATTGTCTAATCACAAAAAAAGATAAATCCTTTTTTTTAAGTGTTTAAAACTAAAGTTTCAATCATAAATAAAATGTTTTTTATTATTTATAGTTTTCTAATTTTTATATTTCTAAACCATATTGGACTATCATGATCTTGAAGAGCAATAAATCCTTTCTTGTACTTAGCATAGTCTGGCCCTAACTTTCCAGAATTTCTTTTTAAAAGCCAATCATCAGAGTAAGGAACAAAATTTAATAATAATTGGCCATTTAGCCAATGTTCAACCTTTTCTTTCGTGTAAATAATTTTAGATGTATTCCACTGACCAGCTGGATTTAATTTTTTTTTACTTACATCTGCTTCGTGCATAGCATAATTAGCTCCTGCTTTTTGCCACTCTTTAAGCTTAGCATTATTTATCTCTTCCCATCCTATATCATCAAGTAATTGGTACTCTGGAGAAATAGCAGGTGGAGAATCATGACCCTCCTGAACGTTGTAAAAAACTCCACTATTTCCACCTTTGGGAAGTTTCCATTCTAAATACAGTTCAAAATATTCGAATTGTTCTTTATAGTATACAATATCTGCTCCTCCAATCCAATCTTCCTCAAGTTTTAATTCAGTATTAAATGTCAACTCTCCATCAACAACAGTCCATTTTTCAGGGATATCATTTCCATTATACGCTCTCCATCCATCTGTTGTTTTACCATCAAACAAATAAACCCATTCACTTTGGTTATTACATGAAATAAAAAACCATGTTAAACAAAAAATACTAAAAAATTTAATTATTGTTTTTTTCATAATTTAAAATTATTATTTGGTTACATAAATAAATTTAATACTACTCAAATTTAAATAATAAAAAGGTTACGTTGATAATTTTATTGATTAAGAATATTATAAAATTTAAAAAGATTAAGCTATTATTTCTAATGGACTAGTTTGCTTCCATTTTCCTCTTGTAAAATCAGGAAATTTTTGAGGCATTCCGCCATGTGAAATTGATTTTCCACTCAAAGGGGTAACAGCACTCCAAAAACATCCTTCATACACGTTTTGATCCAAACGCAATCCATTTCTGAGGCATTCAATTATCCTATATAGCATAATTCCATCCATTCCTCCATGACCACTGTTTGTAGTTTTCTGATTTAGTCTTTTATATAACGGATGATCATACTTTTCATATAACTGTTTTAATTCATCTCCTTGTATCCATGAATGATGGTTTTTTGAAACTTCTTCAAAGCCTTCCTCTAAAGCAACCCTTGTGGGAAAACCAGCTAAAATTCCTTTTGTTCCTTGAACAAGATTGTGCCTGGTATATGGCCTTGGACTTGTTTCATCCCACTGAACCAATATGGTTCTTCCTATACTTGTTTTTATAATTGAAGTGTTTAAATCTCCATTTTTATAATCCAATTTATTCCATTTGTGATCTTTAGAATAATTTTTTTCTGCATACAATTTTCTCCCTCTTGCATTTGAGGAATAAGAAATTATACTTTCAAAAGTGTCCTCTTTTCTTCCCAAATTCATATATTGAGCTACTGGACCAAGACCATGAGTAGGGTATAGATTTCCCTTTCCATTGGCATAATGATGAGTTCTCCATGATCCTGTTCCTCTGTCTTCTTGTCTCATTTGAAACCTTAAATCATGTATATAGGCTGCTTCGGCGTGTAATAATTCTCCAATTACTCCTTTTCTACACATATTTAAATACATCAATTCATCTCTACCATAATTAACATTCTCCATCATCATACAATGTTTTTGAGTTTCTTCAGATGTGTTAATTATTTTCCACATATCTTTCAATGTTACAGCCATAGGAACTTCAACAAAAGCATGAGCCCCATTTTCCATAGAATGGATAGCCATTGCAGCGTGATTATTCCAATTTGTAGAAATAAATACTACATCTGGCCTTACTTCTTTAATCATTAATTTCCATTTGTCTTCCTCTCCCCAATATTTAGCTATATTTTTATGCCTTTCTTCTCTTCCTGTTTCTTCTGCTACTTTTGAACTCTTCAATACATTATTTTCAAATAAATCACTTATTGCAACGACTTCCACTCCCTCTAACTTTGAGATTGATTTTACATGTCCACTTCCTCTAGCTCCAACTCCAATAAATGCTGTTCTAATAATTTCTAATTTTGGAGCAGAAAAATCTCCCATATACACACCCTTTGAGTCAGGAATTAATGTTGAATTATCACAATTTGACAAAGTTGTAGTAGTGGTTAATGCTGCAGCTGACATAGCAGTAGTTTTAATAAACTTTCTTCTGTTAATATTTTTCATAGAGCATTTTTAAAATTTATTCATATAATTAATTCCTATTTTCTCTAAAAAATATGTTGTAGAAAAAAACTGCAAATCAAAATTTATATATTGGAATGTAGGATAATTAAGATGGTCTTTATGTAAGAAATAATTGTTTGGTTTTTCTAAAATATTAAATTTATTTGAACACCCAAATAAATAAATATAAAGAGATATAATTTGACTCATTTATCTAATTTAACAAAAAATATTTTTAACAATAAATTCTTTAAAGCAATGGAATTTTTTCTAAAAAGTCCTTTTTAGTTCAAACGAAGGCTAATTAGTTTTTTTCACCCAATTCTTGTATTCTGGACGTTTAGACCATTCATTGAAATAGGGTCTATATCGTTCGTCTTTATTCCAAACCCTCGGGAAAGAATCATTGTCTATTTTTGGATTGTCATAATCATTTCCTTCAATACTATTTTCTACTGAGACAGTCCAATCTAAATAATCTTTTTTTATCATTTTAAAAGTAGAACGATGTTCATCTTTAATATCAGTAGATTCTTTGGGGTCGACAGCAAGGTTATATAATTCAAATTCAGATTTTTTTATACTTCTAACAATCAACTTAATGTCATTATCAATCATTGCCCCTCTATCATCAAAACGAAACGGAATTTTAAGTGCTCTTTTTTTGATTTGAGAATTAAATAGTGGCTTTAAACTCATTCCATCGATAGGTTTTAACATTTTGGAGTCTGAAATTCCCACTATATCCAAAATTGTAGGAACTATATCCATAGTTGAAGCAGGATAACTTGAAACTTTAGATTTTATTGCTAAAGGCCATTCAATAATTGCTGGAACCCTCAATCCTCCCTCCCACATTGTATTTTTGAAACCCTTTAATTCCCTTACAGTTGAAGGTGAAATTTTGTCTAAACCTCCATTATCACTACAAAACCATAAAATAGTATTATCAGAAATTCCTAACTCTTTTAATTCTTTACGCAAAAGACCTAAGCTTCGATCAAATGCAACAAGTTCTCCATAATGATGTTGACTACGTAATTCTAAATTTTTAAATTCAACACGATCTTCTTCACTAGCTAGCATTGGTGTATGAGGAGAACCATCCCAAATGACAGTAAATGAAGGAATGTTTTTATCGTTATTTTCTTTTATAAATTTTAATGCCTCATCTATAATAATTTCAGATGAGCTGCCTTTAAATTCTTGAAACTCTCCATTATAACTCATAACTGGGTCGATATCAAAAAAATTTGTAACGCTCAACCATTTATCAAATCCAAAAACTCCAGGACTATATTTATCATCTTTGAAAATTGGTACACCAGGACCACGCAATCCATTTAAATGCCACTTTCCAAAATGTCCTGTTGTATAACCAGCTGTTTTTAATGCTTGAGCTATTGTTTTTTCACTTTTGTTTAAAGGATAACCATGGTAAAAAACACCAGTTCGATCATTTGATCTACCAGTTAGCACACTTGCCCTTGTAGGTGAGCATTGAGGAGCTCCTGCATAAAAACGATCCAAACGAAGACCATTTTTTGCCATTTCATCCAAATTAGGTGTTTTTAAAACAGGATGATTATAATACCCTGTTTGTCCCCAACCTTGATCGTCAGTCATTAACAATATAATATTGGGTAATTCAGTTTTACTCATATTTTCACAAGAGGAAAAAAGAAAAAAGAAAAGAAGAAAAATTAAAGATTTAAAATTATTATTCATTTAAACTAACTTAACAATAAAGATTTAAACAAAAAAAGCTCTCCATTTTCAGGAAAGCTCTTCATCGGTTTTCTACAAACCCCCTGCATTAAGCAAGTTACACAACATTACAAATATAGGATATTGTTTACAACAAAAAAAGGAGTATAAGTTTTATTGTGAAATAATATTTGTTCTTGATTGTACAAAAAATATTCAAATACATATTAATTTGTCTATGTTTTTCAATTTTTTTTTATAAAGTATATTGTAATTTAGTTTATCGATAGTGAAATAATATACTTTTTTTAATAAAAAATAAATATGGTTATTGTTAAAATACTTGGTGGATTAGGAAATCAAATGTTTCAATACGCTTATGCAAAGTCACTAGAAATAAGAGGATTTGATGTGAAATTAGATCTTTCAGGTTTTAAAAATTATAAATTACACGGAGGGTATCAGATAGATAAATATAATATTGATATTGAACAAGCTAAATACTCAAGGGTTTTATTTTCTAAAATCAATCCGTTTAAAACAATAAAAGAAAAAACATTAATGTTTGATAGTGATCTTTTATTATTGACTGGAAATGAATATGTAAAAGGATATTTTCAAACTGATAAATATTTTTTTAAAATCAGAGATTTACTTTTAAAACAATTTACTTTAAACAGAGAAATTTCCATTTCCACAAAAAAATATAAAAACAAAATAAAAAATGAAAATAGTTGCTCTGTGCATATTAGACGTGGAGATTATGTTTCTAATTCAAAAACTAATAACATTCACGGAACATGTAGTTTGAGTTATTATCAAAAAGCAATTGAAATAATTAAACAAAAATATGAGAATATAAATTTTTATATTTTTTCGGATGATATTAATTGGACAAAAGAAAATTTAAAAATTAAGAATTCTGTTTACATAGACCATAAAGGTATACCTCATGAAGATATTTATTTAATGAGTATTTGTATGCACAATATAACTGCAAATAGTAGTTTTTCGTGGTGGGGAGCCTGGCTTAATAAAAATAATGATAAAACTGTTATTGCTCCTAAACAGTGGTTCAAAACTAAAAAAAATGAAATAATTCCTGGAAAATGGATTAAAATATGAAATCTTTCAAAATATATTATATCAATTTAGATAAAAGCACTAAAAGACGTGAGTTTATGGAAGATCAATTTAAAAAATTAAATATTTCAGCTTCTAGAATATCAGCTATTTATGGAAAAGAATTAGATAATGAATTCTTAAAAAATGAAAAAAAAAAACACCACATTTTAGCTCATTTCCCATTACCAAATGATGGTGAAATTGGTATTTGTTTAACACACTTTAAATTATGGAAATTTTTATCAAAACAACCTGAAGATTTTTCTATTGTATTTGAAGATGATGCTTTAATAAGCGACGATTTTTTTAATGATTTAGAACAACTTCTATCACAAATTACTAGCAATGATTTTCTGGATATTTCAGGTAAAAAAGGTTTTTATCCATTAAAGAAAAGTGACTTAATAATTAAGTTTTTAATACCTCCTGTTTTAATGATTGGACAAATTATCGGAAGAAGTGCTGCTAAAAAACTATCTAATAACCTAAGTAACTACTATGCCCCTATTGATGTAATGAAACAGGATGTTTATAAGCACAAAACAACTATATATTCTACTAAAAAAAAATACGTTGTTAGCATTGATAAAAAAATTGGAGGAAGTACCATTCAGCAAAATAATATGATCGTGTGGAAAAAAGTAATTAGAGAAATTATTCGTCCTTTTTGGCAATTAGTTACTTTAATTACTTACAAAAACTACAGATTAATTAAAAATTATTTTTTTTACTACAAGTCCAAGTTTTGAAAGTTTATTAATCTATATTAAAATGTAGAGAGTTTTGATAAAATTCTAAAAGAAAATACTTTGTTTAAATATTATTTTATGATTAGGTAATTCCTTTTTTCATTTTTAAAATTAGTGTTAAATGCCGCTACATCATTTTCTATTAATTTATTAAACAATTCCATGGCCTTTTTTATTTCTAAAGTTAAAACATCTTTAACCTCTAGGTCTTGATTAGTTGGTGGAAAATCATCCAATGTAATCAAACGGTTAAGATGACCAAGTTTGTTTGTTAAACGAATTGGAAAATTTAAAGGATCTTGATTACTTCTATTTTGAGTTTGGTACAAAGTTTTTTCAACGTTAATTAAATTTTGTTTAATTTCTTTTGCTTGGTCAACCAGCTTAGTCGCACTTGAGTCTATTTCGTTTTGTTTTACAAAATCTGTTAATTTCGCTGTGATGTTCCTGATTTTTTTGATTGCTTTATGTGCATCATCAACAGTTTGATTTACTTCGTTTACAAAATTAAATTGTTTTTGCATGTCTTCAATTGATGATTCAGAACGAGGATCAGCTAGAATATCAAATTTTTGTACTTTTTCCTGTCCATTAATAAGCAGGGAAACTGAATAGGATCCAGGTACTGCTTTTGCTCCAGAAAAAGAAGCACTCCAAAAGATCATTCCTTCTAATTTTTCTGCCCCATCGTATCTAGTGTCCCAAACAAAACTATTTCCACCTTCTTTCACATTAAGTTTATTTTTCTTGTCATCCGTTGAATATTTTTTGATTAATTCTCCATCATTTGATTTAAACTGAAGTTCAACTTTATCTTTCTCAGAATCAAATTTTTTGAGATAAAAATGCACTATTACTCCATTCGGCAGGTTTGTTCCAGCTGTTAAAGAACTTTCTCCACCTCGCCCCTTAATTCTATAACTTTGTTTTGGTTTGTAAAGAATAGTTTCTTCGCTAGTTATTTTTGACTGTACTTGGTGTAAAACCGTAAGATCGTCTAAAATCCAAATACTTCTTCCTTGAGTAGCTACAATAAGACTATTATCTTTAATTTTTAAATCGGTAATTGGAACAATTGGAAGATTTTTTTGAAACAAAGACCAAGAATTACCATCGTCATAAGAAATGTACATTCCATTTTCAGTTCCAGCATACAACATTCCTTTGCGAATTGGATCAGCACGAATTACCCTAGTGAAATCTTCATTAGCAATACCACTAGTAATTATTTTCCAAGTAACTCCGTAATCAGTTGTTTTGTAGAGATACGGAGTATAATCACCTAATTTGTATCGAGTTCCTGCAACATAACAAGTTCCCGGATCAAAAGGAGAAGCCTCAATACTGTTAATCATAGTCCATTCTGGCATTTGTTTTGGAGTAGTATTTTTCCAATTTATACCTCCGTCAAGAGTAGTATGAATTAATCCATCGTCGCTTCCGACCCATAACAAACCTTCTTTTAATGGAGATTCATCAGCAGAGAATATCGTACAATAATATTCAACACTTGTATTGTCCTGAGTTATCGGACCACCTGATGTTTTTAATTTTGTTGGGTCATTCCTTGTTAAATCTGGACTAATAATTTTCCATTTTTGACCCTCATTTTCTGTTACATGAACTTGATTGGAAAAGGTATACAATCGTTTGGAGTTATGCTTACTAAATATGATTGGAAAATTCCATTGAAATCGATAACGCATTCCTTCTGCTCCATAACCCATTGGATTATCTGGCCAAACATTTATAGCGCGAACAGAATTTCTATCATGATTTACTCTAGTCAAGAATCCACCATAACTTCCACCATAGACTATTTCATTATTAGTTGGATCTATGGCTATGTGAGCAGATTCTCCACCAGCTGTGGGTTCCCAATCAGATTCGTTTATAAATCGCCCAGAACTTCGGTGATTTATTCTAATTGTCGAATTATCTTGCTGTGCAACGTATATTCTATAGGGAAATGCATTGTCAGTTGTTACTCTATAAAACTGAGCAGTCGGTTGGTTCATATAGGTACTCCAAGAACTTCCTCCATCATAAGAAACTTGAGCTCCACCATCATCTGCTATAATCATTCTTTTGTTATCCTCAGGAGCAATCCATAAATCGTGATGGTCTCCATGAGGAGCATAATTACTGGAGAATGTTTTTCCACCATCATTTGATTTATGATATGCCACGTTCATTACATAAACTCCATTTTCGTCTTGAGTATCTGCATATATTTTAGTATAATACCAGGCACGCTGTCTTAAAGAACGACTTTCGTTTACATGTTTCCAACTTTCACCTCCGTCATCTGATCTATAAACTCCTCCCTTATCTTTATTTTCAACAATAGACCATACTCTTTCAGGATTTACTGGAGATACAGTTACCCCAATAATTCCTAATTTCCCATTTGCATAACCTTTATTTTTACTAATCTCTTTCCAAGTTGCTCCACTGTCTGTACTTTTCCAAAGAGCAGATCCATCACCACCACTACTTAAGCTGTAAGGTGTTCTCTGAACACGCCAGGTTGAGGCATATAAATGTCTTGGATTAGATGGGTCCATAACCAACTCGACAGCTCCAGCCTGAACATCAGAAAATAATATTTTGTTCCAACTTTTACCTCCATTTATACTTTTATAAACTCCTCTATCATTATTAGGCTTATATAAATCACCTAAAACAGCTGCATAAACAACATCTGGGTTTTGAGGATGAACCACCATTCTAGGGATATGTCTGGAATTCGGAAGTCCTACATAACTCCATGTTTTTCCAGCGTCAACACTCTTCCATACACCTTTTCCAGACGAAACATTTCCACGAATAGTAACTTCACCACCACCAACATACAGCACATTTGGGTCACTTGGTGCAACGATAACTGAACCTATACTTCCTCCAAAGTACCCATCTGAAATATTTTTATATGTTTCACCACCATCGTTAGTTTTCCACACTCCACCACCTGTTGCACCAAAATAAAACACCTTAGGCTGATTGGCAACACCAACAACAGCAGCTGAACGACCACCTCTAAAAGGGCCTATTGATCTATATTTGACTGATTCATGTAACTGCGGATTAAATTGAGTTTTAGTTTTTTTTGCTCTTCTAGATTGTGCGGTAGCATCCGGAATTATAAAAAAAAGTGAAAAAATTATAATTTGTGATAAAAATAAAAGTCTTGAATAACGCATTTATTTATTTATTTATTTATTTATTTATTTAAATCAAGTTACAAAATTTAGTAAATAGAAAGAAAGCTATCAATTTATTTTTTAAGGAAAAGTGTTTCATGATAGGGTTTTCCAAATCAATTTAATAACCAC
>Ga0257106_1001724_pt1 | contig 10547 bp, 11 predicted proteins | sample LP_taG_3_FD_190177 | JGI IMG/M metagenome (GOLD analysis project Ga0257106, IMG submission 190177) | Marine microbial communities from Northeast Subartic Pacific Ocean, Canada - LP_J_2011_P26_10m | ecosystem: Environmental > Aquatic > Marine > Oceanic | place: Canada: Northeast Subartic Pacific... | reverse complement strand
CGGAGCCGAGGTCCGAGCACGCCGCGCTCCCGCTCCTGCCGGGCGAGCCCCCGGTGGAGAAGGTCGCCGTCAACTGCTGGATCCGCGCGTTCCCCGGCGCGGACCAGCTGTAAATGTGCGCTTCTCGTCCGACGAATCAGCGACGCGCAACACCCGCCACATCGCCTGCGTCGACTGGTCGACGATGCTCCGCCTGGCCGTGCGGCGCGCGGCGACGCCGGTCGTGCGCCGCGTCGCCGCGAAGCTCGACGGCGTCGCCGCGAAGCTCGACGCGACGCGCCACCGGACGACGCGCTTCGCCGAGGTCGTGCGGGAGGCGTCGCGCCAGGCCGTGGCGCAGCGCCGGCGCGGCGGCGCGCCGCTCGTCCTCGCGAAGCGCGTCCGGAGCCTCGCGCCGCTCCGGGCGCGGCCGCGCGCGCCCTGGGCGGCGCCGGGCCTCTTCCGGGGCGCGTTCCCGCGCGCGTCGGCTTCCCGGCTCCTCGCGGCGGCGTCGCGCGACCGCGCGTCCTTGCTGCTCGCGCGCGTCGCCGGGCGCGGCGCCCTGCCGGCGGGCCGCTGGCGCCAGCGCCTCGGCGCGCGGGCGGCGGCGGCCGTGGCGCGGCGGCGCGAGAAGCGGGCGGCGCGCGCGACGGGCCTGGCGGCGGTCTGGGAGCGCTACGGCTGGACGGCCGTCGGGACGCACTTCGGCGTCTACTTCGCGACGCTGGCGGGCCTCACGTCCGCCGTGGACCAGGGCCTGTTGGGCGCCGACGCCGACGAGCGGAGGGAGGCCGTGGACAAGGTCGCGGGCGCGCTCGAGAGGGTCGCGCCGGCGCGCGCCGTCGATTTCGTGAGGGAGTCGCCGGCGGCGGGCGCCTTCGCCGTCGCCTGGGTCGCGGCCAAGTTCACGGAGCCCGTGCGCCTCGTCGTCACCCTGTTCCTCGTGCCCCGCGTCGCCGCGGTCCGCGGCGCCGTCGCGGCCGCGGCCGCGGCCGCCGCGGGCGCCGTCGCCTAGGCGCGGCGCCGCTCTAATTACAGCCAGTTTTATTACGCCTCAGTAGCCGCGCTCGAACTCCTCGACGAACTGGAAGTGGTAGTAGGCGAAGCCGAGGCCGAAGCCGACCACCGTCGTCGCGAGGTGCATGCGGCTCGCCCAGAGCCGGGACGCGAGCGTCGGCGGCGCCGCGGCCGCCGCCGGCGCCGCGTCGCGCCGCGCGCGCCGCTTCCGCCGGTCGCGGCGCCGGTCGCCGTGGTCGACGCCGAGCGACCGCCGCGTCGCCGCGAGGATCGGGTCCTCCTCGTCGCCCGCGGGCGCCGCGGGCGCCGGCGCCCGCGCGTCGTAGGCCGATGCGAGCTTGAGCGCCGCCGCCGCGGCGGCCCGCGCGCCGGAGCGGTCGAACGCGTCCGCGAACGCCGACGCGGGCGGCTCCGGGTCGCGCGCCGGCGGGCTCGGCGCCGCGGGCGCCGGCCGCGGCGCCGGCGGAAGTTTCTCCGGCGAGGCCTGCGGCGCGACGGGCGCCGCCGTCGCCTCGAAGGTCCGGCCGAGGTCCGACGCCGCGTCGCGCGCCGCCGCGCGGAACGCCGCGTCCGCGGCGCCTGCGCGGACATCAAATCTTCAACACGACTTCAATGTGCGCGTAATTGAACAGAGCGGACCGGACTCTTCTGCCGTGCTTCGAGAACTCGACGAGAGAAAACGATCCGTCCAAAAATCAGCCGAAACGACTTCGATGTGACCGAGCTCGAGAGGTTTCCCACGCGGCGCCGCGCCGCAGCGCCGCGCGAACGCGAGCCGCAGCGGGTAGCGCAGGCTCCGGAAGAAGCGCACGAGCGCCGCCTCGGACTCGAGGTCGATGGGCGGCGGCGCGCCGTTGGCGCTCAGCAGCACGTCGCCGACCTCGACGCCCGCGCCGGCGGCGCGCGAGCCCTCCTCTACCGCCTCCACCTCGCACAATTTACCCGAGTCGCTGAGCGTGATCGTGCAGCCCATGGGCGGCGCGGTCACGACGACCTCGATGACGTCGCCGTCCGCCATGGCTCGAGAAGGCGGGCGCCGCGCGCGCGTCGCGGGGCCGAGCTCCGAGACCTCTGTGGCAATGCTGCTCGGTGCCGGCAACGTTTAGGCTACGTTGGCGTCGCAGCTCGCAGGTTCTTCGCGGCAGCACTCACGACAGCCTCGACATCGCCTCGCCGGCAGCCCCCCTCGCGCCCCCTCGGCGCCGCCCGCCGGTGGCGCCCCAGGCGGCGTCGCGCCCTAGCCCTTGGTCGTTATGGTCCAGAAGGACAGCTCCCGCGGCGCGCCCCAGTTCGTGTCGTCGACGTCCTTCTCGGGCACGTCGTCGCGTCGCACGAGCCGCAGCGCGCCCCGGCCGTCCGGGAAGGCGTCGCCGACGGCAGACTCCGGGCGCACGTAGGCCTGCGCGTCCTCCCACCGTTCGAGCGCCGCGTCGTCGACGGGCGCGTGCCCCGTGGGCTCCGGCGGAGGCGCGTCGATGCGCTTCGCGTAGCAGTCCGCGGGGTCGATGACGAGGCCGTAGCCGCGGTCCGACTTCGCGACGGCTTTCGCGAAGGCCTTCATGGCAGCCTCGACGGTTTTCGTGGATGGGACCTTGAGCTTGAGCTTGAAGGGCTCGCCTTCGGACGGCCGCGGTTTGTAGTGGACCACGAGCGTGACGACGGCGTCCTTGGCCGCCATCGCAGGGCCGAAACGCTCCCAGCCGCGCACGAGCCGCGCGCTCTCGCCGCCCGACGAGATGGACGGCTGCTCCTCCGGGGCAGCGTCTTCATGATGCATCCTTTCTCGCCATCGATCGAGCTCGACGACCTCGGCGCCAGCTCTCCGTCGCTTCTGCAGCCAAAAATGCCTCGCCGCTCCGCCCCTCGCCCGGCCCCGCGCCCGCGCGCGGCCCCCGCGCCGGCGCGCTCGCCGCCGCCGCCCGTGCGGAGCCTCGGCGTCCCGACGCGCCGCGCCGCTTCGGCGAGCCCGCGACCCCACCCGCAGGCGCCGCGCCGCGCCGCGCCGCCGCCGGCGGCGACGCCGACGAGCGCCCCGGCCATGCAGGCGCCGCAGCAGTCCGGCGGCATGATGTCGGGCCTCATGGGCACCGTGGCCCAGGGCATGGCGCGCCGCGGCGCCCGGACCGGATTCGCCGCGCGCGCCGGGCCCCGTTTTTCCGCGCGCGACCGCGCGCCCCCGCAGGCCTTCGGCACGGGCTCGGCCATCGCGCGCCAGGCCGTCGGCGCCGCGTCGAGCGCCATGTTCGGCGGCGGCTCGTCCGCGCCGGCCCAGGACGCGCAGCCCGCCGCGGCGTCGACGCAGATGGCGTCGAACGACGTCTGCGAGATCGACAAGAACGCCTTCTACACGTGCCTCCACAACAACAACGGCCAGGCCGACAAGTGCTCCGAGCTCTTCAGCGCCCTCTCCATGTGCCAGGAGAACGCCAAGTTCTCCGCGTCCGCCTAGGCGGTCGGTTCCCCGCGCGCGCCGCGAGTCCCTCTCTCCGACGGCGGCCGACGACGCGACCACATTCCTGGTAACGAATCTTAGCGAGGTTGCGGGGGAAGGGGGTGGGGTCTCGGGGCTCGGTGGGTTGCTTCGCGCGCGTCCGCGGCCGCGGCCGCGGCGGCGGGGCTCTACTTGGCGACGCATTTCTTGGCCTTCTTCTTCCAGCGGCAGGCCTTGCTCTTGGCCTTGCATTTCCGCTTCTTGAAACGAGGGCACTTGTCCGTTTTCTTGGCCTGGCACGTGCGCGCCTTCCAGCGGCACGCCTCGTCCTTGAGGCACTTGCGCTTCTTCTTGAACGCCGCGCACCCGTCCTGCTCGCGCTCGCAGCGCGCGGAGCGGCCGTAGCCGTTGCTCGCGAGCCAGCGCTCCATCGTGTGGATCTGGTGGGGCTGGACCGACACGATGTCCCAGAGGAGGTCGTCGATGTCGCCGTCGGGGTCGTTGCCGGCGTCGAGGACGTCCGCCTTCATGAGCAGCTTCGCCATGTTGACCGCGTTGTCGTGGTGGGGGATCATCTGGTGCATGAAGGACGCCGTCGGGTCGTCCGAGAGCGTCGTGCGCCTGAACGACGGGGGCTCCCGAGGGCGGCGCGCGCGAAAGAAAGGCGGACGGACGGGGGGCTCGGGCGGCGCGCGCGGAACGAGACGGACGGACGGGGGCTCGGGCGCCGCGCGCGAAAAAAAGACGGACGCCGGAATGATCGCATCTCGTAGTCCATCGCGCAGTCCATCGCGATCAGGCAGTCGCCGAAGGAGCCCGCCGGGAGCGCGTCGTCCGTGCAGAGGAAGGTCTCGTGCGCGCAGCGGCCGCCCGAGTCCCGGTAGGCCTCGAGGTCGTAGCCGCCGCACGACGCGTCGTAGGCGGACGGGACCTTGTAGTAGTCGGCCGGCAGGGGCGGCTCGTCGGCCTCCTGGACCTTGGCGCCGCCCTCGAGGACCTTGATGCGGCCCGACATGCCGCCGTGGACCTACCAGACGTGTTCCTTCGTTCTCGCGGTCAAAATCTCTCGTAAAGGCGCTGCCGGGGGACGTAGCAGTAGTAGAAGAGGTCGCCGCCGTAGACGCCCGCGAGCGTCAGCTCCGCGTGGTACGCGCTCGCGCGCCACGCGCCCTTGGGCCGCCGGAACGCGTCCTCGTAGTCGCCGAAGCCGAGGTCGCCGCCGCCCGCCAGCTCGCCGTCCTCGTAGTACGCGGGCGCCGGGCAGCTGTCGTCGCGCTCGCACGAGTCGTCGCCGCCCGGCGGCGCCTCGTCCGGCTCCATCTCCGCGTCGTCGTCGCCCTCGTGCTCCGCGTCGTAGGCGTAGGCGAAGGCCATGGGGTGGTACCAGTTCGAGTGGTCCGCCTGGCTGAAGACGTAGGTCGACCCGCGCTCGAGGCCGAGGACGGGCGCGGCGACGTCGCCGCACTCGTCGAACTTCCAGTAGCCGCGCGGGCCCGCGTGGGGGTCGATGCGCGCCGTAAACGTGCAGACGCCCCGTTTGCAGTTCGTCGTCACGCACGGGTCCGCGGACGTGCCGCGGCCCGCGCCCGCGCGGCGGCCGTCGAGGCGCCGCGGCGCCGCGGCGGCGCCGCGGCCGCGGAGCGCCCCGCGCGCGGCGGCGGCGACGGGCGCGCGGAGCGGCGGGCCGCCGCGCGCCGCCGCGAGCTTGCGGCCCTCGTCGGCGGAGCACGCGGCGCTCGCCGCGTAGCCGTTGGCGCCGAGCCAGGCCTGCATCGTGAGGACCTGGTGGCTCTGCGTCGCGATCATGCTCCAGAGCATGTCGACGACCTCGTTGTCGTCGGGGCCCTCGGCCTCATCCTCATCTTCCTCCTCCAAACGACGGTCCTCTTCTTCATCTTCCTGCTCTTCTTCGTCAACCTGCGGGCGGGCGCTGCGGTCGAACGCGCGCGCGCGCGAGAACGCGAAAACGCGGCCTTCGCGCTTCTTCTTCGTCCTGCTCTTCTTCGTCCTGCTCTTCTTCGTCCTGCTCTTCTTCGTCTTGCTCTTCTTCATCCTCGTCCTCCGTCTCGACGAGCGTCTCCTGCTTGAGGAGGAGCTTGGCCATGTTGATCGCGTTGTCGTGGTGCGGGATCATCTGGTGCATGAAGGTGGCGATCGGGTCGTCGCTCAGCGTCGTCCGCATGTTCGCCTCCATCGCGCAGTCCATGGACCGCAGACAGTCTCCGAAGGAGCCGCGGGCGAGCGCGCCGCCGCCGCCGCAGACGAAGATGTCCGTGCAGACGCCGTCGGACGCCTCGTAGGCGTCGAGGCCGGAGGTGCCGCACATCTCGTCGTAGGCCGAGGGCGCCTTGTGGTAGCCCGCGGGGAGCGCGGGTTTGTCGGCCGCCGCGTAGGACCCGTCGGCGTCCATGACCTTGATGCGGCCCGACATGCCCGCGTGGATGTGGCAGAAGTAGAACACGTCCTTCTCGTAGGACTCGTCCGTGAGCGTGAGGCGCACGGCGTAGTTTTCGTCGGCCCACTCGCCGCGCGGGTAGAAGAACTCGGGCTCGTACGCGTCGAGGCCGAAATCCTCGCCGCCGGCGCCGGCGACGCCGTCGTACGCGCCGCCGACGTAGCGGCCGTTCTTGTAGTACATGGGCGCCTGGCAGGTGAGGTCGTCCGCGCAGGCCGAGCCGCCCCGGGAGACGCCCGGCTCGAGCTCGTCGGCGCCCTCGTGCGCGCCGTCGGGGAAATACGCGAAGCCGAGCGGGTGGTACCAGTTGCTCGCGTCCCCCTGCGCGAACTCGTAGGTGACGCCGCGCTCGAGGCCAAGCGTCGGGTTCGCGACGTCGCCGCACTCGGCGAACTTATAGTAGCCGCCGTGGGGGCCGGCGAAGGCGTCGACGGTCGCCGTGAACGTGCAGACGCCGTCGTCGCAGTTCGTCGAGATGCAAACGTCCTGCGACCGAGCGGCGCCGAGGGCGAGGGCGCACAAGAGGGTGCGCATCGCGATGCTATTCGTGGACGGAAAGCGTTGCAAGGTCGAGTTGGTCGAGCGGCGACTTCACTTGCGAGCGGTCGCGGAAGCTTGCGCAAGCTTGTGAGTTTTGCAAAATTTTAGTGCGGCGCGGCGCGGAAAGTCGCGACACACGCCGCCTACGCGCCCACCTTCCACATTGGGTGTGTGAGTGGTTAGGAGGATGCGGGGTATCTGTGCTGCCCCGCAGGCCGCATGGCGGAGGGCCACGCAGCGCGGCCATCGTCCTCGTCGTCCGCGTCGCGTCGCGAACCGGCGGGCGCCGGCGCGACCGCGGAAGTCCGAGTCGCGCGGTCACACAGGACCGTGGAAATCCCGCCGTGTGTGTCAATCCCCTCCCACCATCCCGCGAATGCTCCTTTGCGTGCTCCCCATGGGGAGATCCCCGACGATTTTTACCATTGTTGAAGTAGCAGTGCCGTCAAGAAGCATTTGTGAGAGCATCGATGGGCTCTCCCTCCCAGCAACAATGACGGACACGTTCGCCCAGCAGGAGCTGCGGTCCGCGGCGGCGCTGGTCGTCAAGGCGGCCTTCGCCGGGAGCGACGCCTACGGCGCGGCGCGGGCCGCGGCGCGCGCCGACAAAGAGCTGACCTTCGGGGAGCTCGACGTCGCCGACTTCTGCGGCGTCGTCTGCCGCTTCGCGCCCGCGGGCGGCGCCGGCGGCGGCGGGCCGCGCGAGCTCTGGGACCTCGGCTCCGGCGCGGGCCGGTGCGTCCTGGGCCTGAGCCTCTGCGGCGGCTTCGACGTCGTCGGCGGCGTCGAGATCCAGCGGCCGTTGCACGACCTCGGCGCGGCCGCGGTCGCGCGCGTGGGCGCGTGGCGCGCGGGCGACGCGCCGCCGCCGCCGCCGCCGCCGCCGAAGGCCGCCGCGCGGGCGCCGGCGCTGACCCTCGAGGCCATGCTCGACGCGTGCGCCGGCGAAGCGGAGGACGGCGCGGCGCTCGGGCTCGAGGCCGTCGCCGCGGCGCTCGTCGCCGCGCACGGCCACCGCGCCTACAAGGCGGCGCTGCGCGGCGCCGGCGCCGCGTCCCTGTCCAAGTTCGTCGCGCGGCACCGGGGCGCGCGCGTCGGCCGCTTCGCGGTCGCGGACGACGGCACCGCGGCCGCGGACGCGGCCGCGGCGCCCGTCGCGGCGGTGGCGGCGGCGCTGGCGGCCGCGCCGTCGCCCGCGGCCGCGCCGGCGTCCGACGGCGCCCTCGAGCGCGCGCTCGCGCGGCTCGCCGGCCGCGGCGGCGCCGCGGAGCTCGTCTGCGGCGACGTCTTCGAGACGGACCGGTGGCACGGCGCGGCCGTCGTCTTCTGCAACGTGCTCCTCTTCGGCCCGGCGACGCTCGCGCGGCTCTGCGCCGCGCTCGCCGCGCTCCGGCCGGGCGCCGTCGTGCTCTCGACCGCGAAGCTCGACGCCGCGCACCTCGAGAAGCGGCACGACGCGTGGTGCCGGGCGTCCTGGTCCGGCGGCGCCCAGCTCCACATCTACCGGCGGCGCGCGTCGTAACGGGGGTGGTTGGGAGACGGTACCATCGACGGCAACTTGAAAGTCAACATGGAATCAACCCCGCGCCGCCGCTGACCAAGCAGAGCCAAAGCCGATGCCAGCTATGCGCTTGGCGCTCGCGCTGCCGCTGGCCGCGGCCCTCGTCGCGCCGCGCGGGCCGTCGTCCCGGCCCCGCGGTCGCCTCCGCCAGGCGGCCGACGAGTACGAGAGCACGGCCGTCGACGGCGCGTTCCCGAAGGACCTCGAGGGCACGCTCTACCGCCTGGGCCCCGGGTCGACGCTCCGGCGCGGCGAGGACCGGGGCGCCCGGGACGCCCACGGCGTCGTCTGCGGCGTGACCTTCGCCAACGGCGGCGCCGTCGCGCGGAGCCGCTTCGTGCGGACCGAGGCCTACGTGCGCGAGCAGCGCGACTACGACGCCGGCTCCGCGGGCGCGGAGAAGAACACGGGCAGCGGCGCGGCGCTCTACTGGGCCGGCAAGCTCTACGCGCTGACGGACGGCTGCAAGCCCTACCAGCTCGACCCCCTGAGCTGCGCGACGCAGAAGAAGTCGGAGCTCGGGGGCCTGCTCACGAACCCGGCGGACGGCTTCGCGGCGTGGGCAACGGAGGACGGCGGCTACCTCGTCAACGCGGCCGTCGAGCCGGGCCTGCCCTTCATCGGGGGCGACGGCCTCGTCTACTACGAGTTCGACGCCGCGTTCCGCCCGCGCGGCGGCGGCGACGCGCGCGCCGGGCAGGCGCGGCTCAAGCTCGGCAAGGGCGACGAAGTGGTCGACATCGCGGCGACGGCGAGCCGCTACCTCGCGGTCGTCGACGACGGCGACGCCGTGAGCCTCCTCGCCGCGCCGCGCGGGGCCGCCGCGGGCGACGCGACGCGGTGCGCCTTGCCGGGCGTCGCGCCGGGGAGCCGCGTCGAGGTCGTCGACGCGCGCGACGCCGGCGGCGGCGTCGCCCTCCTCGCCGTCGTCGCGCCGGGCCCGGCGCCGGCGCAAGGGCCCGCGGCGACGCGGCCCTTTGGCGCGCTCCGAAAAATCGACGTCGCGGACGGCGGCGCGGGCCCCGCGAGCGTCGCGGACGCGGGCGGCGACCACGCGCTCGGCGCGGCGCGCGTCGTCGGCGACGACGTCTACGCCGCGGACCTCGGCGACGGCGCGCTCGTGAAGCTGCCGCTCGGCGGCGGCGACGCCGCGCGGTGGCGGTGCGACCGGGGCTACAAAGCGGGCCCCGCGACGGCCGCGGGCGACTACGTGGTCGCGCTGCTCCACGGCGACGGCGAAACGGACGTCGCCGTCTTCGGCGACAACCTCGCCGCGGGGCCCGTCGCGCGCGCGGCGCTGCCGGGCGCGCTGCCGGCGAATTCGTTGGACGGGCCCTTCGCAGCGGACGTCGCGCCGTCGATGAAGGACCTCGAGAGCAGCGAGACGCTCGCGCGCCTCTACGCGCGCAAGTCCGCGGAGTGGAACGAGGTCGACGGCGGCTTCAGCGGCCTCGGCATCAAGTCCTTCCTCTTCCCCAAGGGCGTCTCCGGCGGCTAGTAACCGCGGGAATGGGCGGGCGTTGGATTCTGGTTAGGGGAGTGGGGCGGCTAGTCGCGGCGGGGGTCGCCCTCGGGGGCGACGAGGTCCGCGACGGCGGAGACGATGCCGACGTCCGCGGGCGCGCGCGAGAGCGCGGTGATCGCGGCGGCCGCGACGGGCGCGCCGACGGCGTAGGACCCGACGATGGCGCCGCTCAGGCTCGCGGCGAGGGGCGTCATCGCGGGCTCGGCGAGGAAGAGCGCGAGCTCGAGGCTCGACACGACGCCGACGAGGAGGAGCGCCTGGATCGCGGAGACGCGGACGACGCGCGGCACGTCGGCGCCCAGATTGCAGATGGCGTAGGCGACGAAGGGCAGCGTGAAGAGCTCGACGATCGTGAAGCAGCGGTAGGCCTCGTCGACGGCGAAGGCGAGCTTGCCCGCGTGGAGCTGCGCGAGGAACGACACGACGAACGGCGTCGCCTGGCCGAGGGGCATGGCGTAGGCCGCCGCGCCGCCCCAGGCGTCGACCTGCTTCTGGGAGACGCGGCGCGTCTTCTTCGGCTTTAGAGAGGCGACGGGCGGCGCCGTCCGCGCGCGGTACCAGCCGCCCGACGCGTCGCCGGAGAAGTCGCGCCACGTCGCCGCGGGCTTCTCCGCGAGGAGCCGGCCCGCGGTGGCGCGGTCCGTGCCGAGCACGGAAACGAGGGCGTCGACGGTCACGTCCTCGCCGTGCTCCAGGGCCAGGCGCGACGCGTGCAGCGCGCGCGTCTCCTGCGCCGCCTGCTGCCGCAGTGCCTGCGCTTCTTTCAAAAGCGCCTCGGCCTTCACGTTCCCACGCGTCGGCGGCAGCCGCGTCTGCATGGCCACGACGCACGTCGGCAGCAGTGTCGCGAGGAGGGTGCAGCGGCGCATGGTTTTTGCAAGCGACGAACAGCAGCGGGCGCGGTGGCTTTCTTGAGACTCGTGTCAATTCTGCTGCACGCGCCGGAGAGCACAGCAAGTTTCACGTCAAAATGCAGCGCGCGCGCCCGCTCCACGTGCCGGTCGGCCCTTCTTCTAGGCCTGGGCGCCCGAAGAACCAC